>ERZ809074.70-NODE-70-length-156676-cov-19.042044_pt1 | contig 156676 bp, 174 predicted proteins | sample MGYA00520795_ERZ809074 | MGnify/ENA primary metagenome ERZ809074 (study PRJEB31570, sample SAMEA3212989) | Homo sapiens | biome: human-gut; feature: human gut; material: fecal | place: Sweden | collected 2011 ... | reverse complement strand
CCCCGCCGCCCCGCCGCTCACAGGGTACACCCCTTGCGGTTAAGGGTGCAGGGCAAGACCCCGCAAGGCAAGCCACGGAATACAAGCGGAGATGTTCGCCACTTCCGGGAATGGCAAGCCAACGCACTATTGAGCGAATGTCAATAGAGTACCTTTGCTATCAAAGGCGTCGCCGGTGCATGAGAGTTAGGCTCATGGTACGAGATAGTGAAAATCCCCGGAGGTTTGCGCCTATGAACCTAAGTGCGGCTTGCATAACTGATGGCTATACAAGAACGACTTTTGAAAGTAAGTAGTATCGTCCGAGTTTTCTACCCAAGGGTATTGTGCTCCGAGGAGCCGAAAGCAAGGGCATATAGATATGAAAGCCGAATTTGGTCAAGTATTGCGAATTGAACAGAACAGTCCCCGATAGAAATGAGTATCGGAAATGGTGCGTGTTCCGTTCGATACTGCAACGGCTGTGGGGAAAAATATACCCCATGCGCCGAAATGCAGAGCCGGAACCATTTCAAATATCGGGTTTATCATTGATAGAGCCGCCGAGGGTTTTCTTCGGCGGCTTCATTGAGTGATAAACCTGTTATCACCCAAGAAAAAACTGTGAAAGGGGCATTTCAAAATGACCAGAGAAGAAAACATCGCCAAATTGGCACAGTTGCGCTCTGACGCCGAAGCCCTTGTCAAGGATTACAATGATGCAATCCAGAACGGCAAGTATGAGGACGCAACCAAAGCGGAAAAGGCTATGACCGAAAAGGTCAACGAGTACACCGCTACTGTCCGGGATATGTGCTTTGAGGACTGCAAAAACACTGATAATCCCATGCTCACCGCAGTCACGACCTTGTCCTATGTTACCATCGGGGTCAAGGACGAGCAGAAGGGCGATGACAAGGTTCCCGTCCGCGCTATCGTGGATAAAGAGCGTCAGATTGACCTGCTCAAGCTCCACAAGTATTGCGGCAAAATCGGTGCCAACGAGAATTGGGCGCATATCGCCCAGAAGATGAACTTTCTGCTGACCGCGCAGAAAGCCGTAGATTTGGGTATCAACCCCAAAGCGGTCAATGATAGTTATGCCATGAGCGAGATTGCCCGCGAGTTTGACATGGGCAAGAACCCCGTGAGCAAGACCAATCTGCTCAAGACTTTGCAGACGGTTATCACCGCCATGCTGGGCGAGCAGTATAAGGCGACATCTCACGATGTCAACTTCCTTATGTCCGTGTATTCCAAGAAGAACCGCAAGGCTCTGACCGTCACCTGTTCCAATCACCGGTATTTCCGCAATTATCTGGCTGAGGTTTGCCATCGCATCGTCACCGGCAAGTCCTACGAGTTGGACTATCGTACCAAGAAAGACAACTAACTGCGGGTTTTGAAGAACCGCCGCCGAACCCATGCCAATGCTGGCAGTTTTGTAGAATGGGTAATCGTCCGGCGGTTTTTCTTATGCCTAAAGCCGCCAATCCACAAAAGGAGTTTTTCATATGTCCTATGATGTTTTCAAAGAACGGGTAAAAGGGCTTGTGAACCGTTCCGGTTCTGCTGTGAGGTTTTCTCACGAGGATGGGCGGCATATCGCCCGCTGCTCCGATGGCGTGACCATCATCGGAAATGTGTCTTGCCCACGAGTTTTGGTCAAATGGGGAAGCGGTCATTCCGCTTACGCTGATATATAAGTTTTTCGCATTGGTACGCCGTATGTAAAAGGGAAATTGGCGGCGTTAAATGAGGTGGGGAGCCAGTGCGGTTGCCGTAATGCGGCTTATCGAGTTTTCGATAAACGGTCACAAGCCCGTGTAAACGCAGAGTGTGGTAATTACATAGTGGGAGGGTTCCGATATGGCAGGTTATGCAAGAAAATCGCTCACAAGAAACCAACGCCGCCGGAAAGTCGTCGTGCAGAAGCTGATGGGTATTGCACTCATCGCAATTTGCGCCCTGATGTTTTGGCTTGCGTCCACCGGAGTTACGCCGGAGGAAAAAGACTGCACGGCGGTTCTTCTCATCGCCCCTATCGGGTTATATATGCTTTTCTCAAAGCAAATTGTAATCCTCTGATTTCTCAGTTTGCCGCCTTTCACCATAGAACTGTCGAACTCAGCGCAATAAATTGCAGTGTTTTCTGATATGAAAAACGACAGGAGTTTCAGAACGGTCATGGTGAATGGTTCGCAGACACATAGGAGGCAATATGGTTTGGCACTTTGGTATCCACGGAATCTTTGAAATCCGGCGATATGGCTTTGGCGGAGTGTATCTGATTATCGGGGAAACATGGTTCACCTTGAAGCGAGGTTCGATGCCGTAAGGCTGGCACGGTACGATTCCGTGGAGTGGTTTTCCGCTTAACGCTTAGTCCTTGTATTAGTGAAGGTAAGTGAGGGGGCACCCAAAATTCTGAAAGCTTTACAAGGCGTTGGGGACTACGAAAGTGTCCAAGTGTTATGGAAATGCTGCCATGACCACGGGATAAGATTAAAAAGTGCATCCTTGGAAGTCGGAGTATCGCGGCTGTATCCGTTTGGTGAAACTTCCTCCCGTTATCAACAATGGAAAGGGGCTTACAATGAAAAAGTTCTGGTCTTTCCTTTTGATTTTACTCATGGTTTCCTGCTGTGGTTGTTCCAAACCTCCGCAAACACTGACGGTAAGCGTCTACGGCGGTGAAACGGAAATCAACCATTACGAGGAAATTGAGAATGGCTTCCTGTCTGCGCTGGAGGCGAATGGTTTGCGCGGCTATCGGCTTGTCGATTCATCTGAGTTGACCACAGAACTGCTGGAAAACCGCAACGGTATCACAGTCATTGAGCGTTGTATTGGCATGGCGATAAATGCTGAAGCCGGTGATGGCGTGATTTTGAACTCCTCGGCAAATAGCGGATGGTATATTGCCTGCCCGACAGATGGCTGCTATATCCCGTACAAGATTGGGGATTACCAGATGCGGGATGGAACAGTTTTTCTGTCCTATATGGTATATAACCCTGACAACAATTACATAGACGACATTATGGAACGATATGATTTCATTCTTGATAGAGGATTGGAGGTCGGCGGTATGTATGAGTTCCGTCATATCAATGGGCATATCGAGGTTTTTCTCGATGGCGAGTTTCAGTTTTCTGCCGATACCATGCAGGAAGCATATAGCGAACTGAAAGCGGGTTGACTGGCTTACGGTTCATCCAATAAAGGAAAGGGGCTGATTTATTGAACAAGGAAGAGATGATTTCTGCTCTCGCACAGCGCACAGGGATGACAAAGGTAAACGCCCGTGTTGCTTTGGATGCTGTTTTTCAAATCATCACAGACACTTTGTCTGCCGGTGAGAAAATCAAGCTGACGGAGCTGGGCGTTTTTGAGGCAAGAGAACGAGCGCCGAGGGTCGGCAGAAATCCCAAAGCCAATGTGCCTGTCCCGATTCCTGCCAAACGGGTTCCATTCTTCAAGCCCAGTGAGGGTTTGAAAGCAGCCGTTGAGCGCGGCAAGTAATTTATCAAAAATCAAAGATTAGGAGAACAAGTTTATGACTACTGAAAAGATGACTGTCCATAAGGCGCTGTGTGAGCTCAAGACGCTGGATTCCCGTATCCAGAAGTGTATGCAGCAGAACCCTTTCGTTTTTGCCAACAAGCACGCCAACAGCAAGGTTGCCGGTGTGAGTGTCGGCGATTATTGTAAGGAAGTTCAGGCTTCTTACCAATCCGCAAACGACCTCATTGCCCGCCGTGATGCTATTAAGCGTGCGGTCACGCTGTCCAACGCCACCGTCAAGGTGACCATCGGCGGCAAAGAGTACACGGTTGCCGAGGCAATCGAGCTGAAGAACCACGGCGTTCCCCTGAAGCAGATGCTGCTCAAGAAGTTGGACAGTGACAATCGCCGTGCCCGCATGGAGGCCGATAAGAACAATGGTGATGTTCTGGAGCTGCGTGCCGATGAGTATGTCAAGTCTCTCTACGGCAATGTCGATATGAAGGGTGCCAGTGACGAAATCAAGAAAGTCCGTGCCGACTTCATCGCCGCACAGACGATGGAAATCGTTGACCCCATTCACATCGCCGATGAGATGGCTCGTCTGGAAAAGGAAATCAACGACTTCATGGTCGAGATTGACTCCGCTCTGTCGGTTTCCAATGCGCTGACCGAGTTGGAAATCTCCTACTGATATGAGCGAGGTGTGCAAGCCGCAAAGCGGCACCATCTATACCCGCGATGAAGCGATGCTCATTGTCGAGATGTTTGAGGATGTCCTTGACACCTACAACATCAAGGTTCCCTCTCCCGAAGATGACGAACGGGAGCCGGACAATGAAGCAAAGCTCTACGGAAGTGTCTACTCCGATTTGCTGGATAATGTTGAGGAGTCCCTCATCGAACTGCTCAACAGGCGTAAGAAACACACAGCAATCGTGACAGACGAGTTTTCCGGAACCGTTTAAGCAATCAACTTCGTTGCCGTCCGAAAACCCCGAATCATATGCCTTCTCTGTTTTGCCAAGTACAGATAAGTAAAGTGAAAAAGAATTGGCTCCAGCCTGCTATGCTGATATTTAATTTTGTTAAAAGGTTCTAACAAAATCAAATCTACATTTTTGGATGAACATAGCCGCCGTGCTTCTGACTGGTTAGACATAGAGAGCTAACCGGGAGCGGCGGCATTTGAACTGTAAAGTTCAAAACTCAAAATTAAATATTCAACGCTCAACTCTTAAAGCTTTTATTGAAGAAAGCTCAAATACCAAAGCATAAACACCAACCTTTTGCAAAATCCAAGGGCAATGGTTTGTCGGGTGTATATGTGACCGTGGGGAGTACCACTTGGCTGGGCGGTAACGAGTTGTTTATATATATGACCTCCGAGTAAGTATGGCAAAGCGGAAAGACGCTTGGCGGTTCGGACAGACGAGCAATCCGGGAAAGTGGCGAAACGGTTAGACGCGGGGTGAGTTAAGCCCTGGGAAGTTGCGCAACCCTTGTTGGTTCAAATCCAACCTTTCCCACCAATAGGGAACGATGTTCATGCTTTGTTTCTGGAGCAAAGAATGTCCTGTATTTCCAGAGTGCAGGAAGCAGCAAATTGGGGAACATCATGCGGCTGAGTAGCAAAGGGTTTTAAGCCGCTTCCGAGATGGGGATATAGCTCAGTTGGGAGAGCATCTGCTTTGCACGCAGAGGGTCGCCGGTTCAAGTCCGACTATCTCCACCAATAGGCAAGCCACTTGCCGAGTTACCCTTGAGGACTGGAGCAACAAGGTTAAACAAAGTCTCCAGGATGTTTTCCGGTATCAGAACACAACCGGCACAGAGCAGAAGTGTTTAGGGTCTGTGACCCCATGTGGCATTAGGGGTAGACGGTAAGGACAATGCGTGGAAATCTGCGGCAGCGCGAAAAACCCTAAAAAACAGCTACCTTATTGCAAAGGAGGACAACCGATGAAACCAATTAAGGTAAATGGCGTGGTCGTCTGTTGCAGTAATTGCATAAACCACCAAGTATCGCCACTGGATGAGCCGTGCAAGGACTGCTGGAAGGCAATATTTCACTCTGGCAATATCGACGAAGTTCGATTAGATGATATTGTTTTCTATCCTGCGGACAAAGAGCGTTTCCTTACACTTGAAAAAATGGTCAAGAAATATAAAGACCAGTTTGCGGCAATGAAAGCGGACGCAAAAGCGCATGGTATATCTATCGAGGAACTCTGCAAGCAGTTTGCAAATCGCCGCACAATAGAGGTGTGGATAGATGGCATTCAATAAAACATGACTTTGGTAAGGAGGCGAAAGCGTGGAGCGTAATGATTTTATATCCGGTGATGCGTATTATCGATACAAATTTGAGCGTGAAAGCAAGAACGAAGAAATCCAGCGCCTCCGTACAAAGATGGAGCGAATGAGAACCGACAACTATGTTCGAGTAGCTTATGACAGTGTCGTAATAACGGTTCTTGTCGCATTTATAGCCTTCCTCTTGGTGGGCAGAGGCTGAGAAACAATTCATAAGGAGGGGCGCCGATGAGCAGCAAGATGAACTACATACCACACATATCTTCCTACGAGGATATTCGAGCCGAAATGAGTAACGACTTGCAGTATAGGCTGGCGAGCAGAACTGCCAAAACTTCTCTTGGACGCCCTCTCTATTACCGCATCAATGTCCAGATGATTACGACACAGGAGTGTCCGTTCCACTGCCCCTTCTGCTTGGAACGACAGAACCCTATGTCGGGAGACAATGATTTCGATGCACAAATCGAGGCGTTGAAGCGGGTTTTGCAGGAGCATCCCAACGCACGGCTGTCTATCACGGGCGGCGAACCCGGTCTTTACCCGAAGCACATCGCCAATATCGTTGAGACTTATCGTAAGCACGGTAATGGCGTGTTTTGTTCCATCAACACTACGGGATTTAGCACGGAGCTGAATGGGTTGGCACACATCAACCTCTCCCGTAACGATTATGTTTGGACAGACCCGGCTGGTTTTCCGGGATGTACTGTTCAAACGGTAGTCGAGAATCCTACGCTTGCTTTTATCAAGGACTACATGAAGATGGATGCCAGCAGCTTTTCTTTCCGGTTCCTGAGTGGCCTTGAAAAGAAAGATTACCCCGTAGACATTTGGAACGATTTGCAGCAGGATGCGGATGTCGATGTGCATACATTCAGAATCGGCGATTTCTTTGTGTATGCGACCTTTGACTATGCGGGCAAACACGCCCGTGTGACACTTGGCGATATGTGGCAGCAGCGTCACAATAATTATGGTGATGGTTACTCCAACATTATCATCCATCCAGATGGGCGTGTGTCTACCAACTGGAGATAAGTAGAGGGGAAAACAATGGACATGATGACAGAAGTTTTTAATGTTGGCGATAAGGTCGAATGCGTTCGAGACTCGCCTGATAACAATGATAGCATTGCTATTGGAGTGCAGGGAGTTATCTGTGTTATCGTTGACTCCTCCCCGCATATCGGAGTCAGATGGAACGAAAAAGTCGTTGGAGGTCATGACTGTCACGGGGCGTGCTCTCATGGATACGGATGGTTTGTTACTCCCTGTGATATTAAGCGCATTGATGACGATGACGAGTTTGATGCTGACACAACAGAGTTTGACAAGCTCTTTGAATCTTTCTCAAGGGAGGCCATCTCATGACGGTTTTGGATTTTATAAGAGCGCACTTTTCGCTGGACTCTCAGGTAGATAACCTGCTGGTTCGGCGCAACACAGACGGTTTCTGCGAGACGCTGTACAACGGAGCTATCGATGACGAGCGTTACATGAAGCCCGAAGTGAAGTGTGCCACAATCAGAAAGTGGTGCCTTCCTCGGCGTGGGAGTTCCGTTATCCTTATTGTCGAGTAAAGGTTCTGGCCTTATGCGGGTATGCTGGAATCGGCAGACAGGCAAGCTTGAGATGCTTGTGCCCATCAGGGCGTGTGAGTTCAAATCTCACTACCCGCACCACGGAGCCCTTCTAACAAATATGACTGGGGCAAGATTACCGGCTAACGGCTTTCCAATAGAGAGTACGCCTGTAATGACAAAATAGTTAGTCAGATGGTGGTTGGCCGACCTAAAGGCCACTTTCAAACGCAGGATTGGTGGAATTGGCAGACACGGCGGATTCAAGTCCCGCTGCCTTCGGCGTAAGAGTTCAAGTCTCTTATCCTGCACCATTAGCTTTGCCACGGTGTTGTGTCCTTTCAGTAGCTTTCTCCTTTTCGTCCGTCGTTCATCGTTTTCCTTTCAAACGGCAAAGCTGCTGTGGAATCCAAGCGTGTCCACCATTCAGGACGCTCCGTAACAGCCGGTTTATGCTTCCGTAGCTCAGTTGGTAGAGCACCGCCCTTTTAAGGCGGGTGTCATGGGTTCAAGCCCCATCGGGGGCACCAATTCTATTTCGTGAGGAGGTCATCTATCATGGGGGTTCATATTTATGTGGCCGCAAATACAGTGTGGGCTTTTTTTCAAAGTCATAAAGACCGTCTGTCAAAGGAGATGGTCGTCATCGCAGAGAACAAGGACACAGAGTATGCAGTATATCTTACCGAGGATAATGCACTTCCTTTGTTTTCCGTGTGTAAGGGCGATGCAAAACCGGAGTATGAGGAGTGTGTTCTGACCGAGACAGGTTGTAATGAAGCGGCGAAACGCCTGTATGCACAATATCTTTTCCCTGTTATGATTGTTGATGGGAAGAAATGCCCGCTGGAATTGCCGGAGGAAGAGCCAGAAGATTTGACTCGGCAGGATATGGAGGATGCTCAGTATGAGCGCGAGGACGAGCTTTCTCTCGCTCTGTGTGATTTCCTGTCCGTTGCCTTGCAGGAGTCGATAGACAACAGTCCTGAAATCATGGATACATACGGAGAAATGTTTGTAAACGAGGTCTTAGACCACTTCTTGGAGTACCTCGCTCAGGAGCAGTGCTTGCCAATTTACCGCCCCATGATTATCACGGATGAAGAAACTGGCTGCGAGGTCTATACGGAGTTTCCGTATGAGGATGATACCGGTTATCCAGTGGACGATGACGAGTTTAGAGGTGGCTTTTGGGATGATATTAAGGGCGGCGGTCTGAGATGACCCGCCCTTCTTTTATGGGGAGTTGGCCGAGTGGCTTATGGCGGCGGTCTTGAAAACCGTTGACGGTGATAAGCCGTCCGTGGGTTCAAATCCTACACTCCCCGCCACATTTTTTGATTGGAGGTCTGTGAAATGCCAAACTGTTTGGATAATATGCCCTGGCGTTCTTTGAAAGGGCTTGGAAAATATGCGGCTGATTTCTTGCAGCTCGGAGATTACCGCAATGTTGTGCTAAAGAACGGTGCGCAGGTTAAGTTTCGCATCATCGGCTTCAATCATGACAAGACGAGCGATGGTTCTTTGGTTCCCATCTCGTGGGAGATGGTGGACTGTCTGCCCAACACTTACCCCTGGAATAGGCGCGACACCAATGAAGGGTCGTGGGAAGCAACGCAGATTCGCCACCGGCTCAACGATGCGGACGGCGACATTCATCGTCTGATTCCCGACGAGATTTTGGATGTTGTCACACCAGTCATTAAGCAGACAGCTGATGTGTACACTGGCGAGAATCGTATTATCGAGACGCTGGACTCTTTCTGGATAAAGTCTGAGAAGGAATTGTATGGACGCAATATTTACTCCGCTCCCGGTGAGGGGCATTGGTACGAGTGGTATCGTCAGGAAGATGTCGCATGGTTTAAGCTCCGCAACGGTAATTCTGAGTACACCATGTTGCGTTCTCCTATTTCTGGCCCCAGCTATCATTTCTGTGCTGTCAACAGCGACGGCCTCGCCAACTATCGCCACGCCAACTACAGTTTTGGCTTCGCTTTCGGCTTCTGCACTTAAAGCTGCATGGCGTAGCCATCAGCTTTTGCCCGAACCAGTAAAATCAAATAGCTTTTTACAAGCGCCCGGCGCTCCGCGAAGGAGACCGGGCGCGTTTTATACCCACAACGGCTCCAACCTCCTCGTGGTGTGGGCGGATAACCGAAAGGTGAACAAATAGGAGTACATCAGTATTGAAGGAGTACATACATTATGGCAAAAATCACTATCGCAGGCGACGCAGCTGTCGTAACTTCCGCAATGAAGCTGGAGGACATCAAGACCATTGAGAAGTATCGCCCCAAGGAGCTGGTTCTCAAGGGTGGTGAGGACGGCAAGGAGCCTATCTTCGCTGTAGGTACCACCAATGGTGCCGGTAACATCAACGCTTTCGGCGCTTCTTTCGGCGCTGAGACCCGTGACGATGAGAAGCTGGCGTGCATCACCCTGTTCCTCGACGGCGTGACCGGCGATGTTAAGGACTGGGTCGCTGACCGTCTGGGCGCCGCCATCATCAACCTCAACAAGCTTGAGGAGAAGCTGCCTGCCGTTCTCGATGAGATTGCGGCTGAGAAGGCAAATGTGCTGAGCAACATCACGGTCGCTCAGTAATCACTGGTCGCAAGGGGCGGCTCATGGCCGCCCCCTTCCGTTCACAACAAAACAAATTTTGAATTAAAGGAGAAACATTATGATTAAGGTTACTGTTGGCAACAATGTCAAGCGCGAGTCCGTTATCATCGACGAGTCCACCACCCTGCGTGCCTGTCTGGAGGCGAACGGTGTTGACTATACCCGTGGCGTCATGCACCTCGACGGGTCTTCCCTGAACCCCGGCGACCTCGACAAGACCTTCGCTCAGTTCGGTATCACCGAGAAGTGCTTCCTGCTGAATGTGGTCAAGGCCGATAACGCCTGATTCACAAGCAATAAACCAATTGAGCCGCCCATTCGGGCGGCTCTTTCTATGGGGAATTGGCGGAACAGGCAGACGCTGCGGACTTAAAATCCGCTGGTGCATACCATATCGGTTCGACTCCGATATTCCCCACCATATAACAAAATGAATAGAGGTGTTCCTATGTTCAAAACAAGCATTTCGTCAACGCCGTTTACTACGGAAGCTGCCAATAGCTACTTCACCAATATCACCGGCGGTGCTTTCGGAAACGACTGCTCTTTCCTTGCGACGCTTCGTGCCTTAGTTGCACCTCGAATCAAAGAGGGAGAGTCCGTCAATTTGGTGTTCGGTTCTTCCGATTATACGGCAGATACTATTCGGAGTGTCCCAGCAGATAGAGCCGTCATGGCTATTTGCAACAACTATGATATGAACACGACCGGTCAGGTCATCATCCACAGTCTGCGTGCAGATTCGGATAGCAACCTTACCAACATGAAAATTATTGTTGACAAGTTCGTTTCCGTGTTTGCAGGGTATCACCGGCTTGAAAAGTTCGCCGAGTTTTACCGCAAATCCTTTGCCGTGGATTGCTACATCAATCCTGAGCTTAAGAGTGTTATCATCTTTGCGGACAATCTTGACATTCGCAAAATGCACTACTTGCAGGTATCTATCCTCGCATTCCTGCCGTGGTATCTGAATCAGCAGGAGGGTATCACCGAAGATGAGCTTGCATTGGTCAAATCCCTCCGCGAAAAGAACTCAGAAGATTATGAACGCTGTCTTGCCAAGCTTGCAGAACGGTACGATTTCCGCACAGCAAGAATCCGTCAGCTGCTGAAGGGTTTTGAAACTCGCTATGAGCAAGTTGAGTGTGACCGTGTCAGGCAGGTAATTCAAAATATCGATAGAGAAATCACCCGTCTAAATGACAATATCGGTGAGCAGTTCACAAAGCGTAATGAACAGTGTATTCGCTTGCTGGGACTTGAGCAGAAAGTTGCCGATGGCGGTGAGGACTCTGAAATCATGGAGTACTTCCTGTGTAATACCAAGCTGGTTCTGGAGCGTGTGACCAATACCGATATGTACTTCACGGTCAAGGATTGTCTGGAATATTTTGACCGGGATATGGCAGAACAAATCATTAACCGCGCTACGAGTTTCGTGTACCGCCCCGACGGAGGCTCCGGTCATACAGGCGCAGCTGCTGAGAAAATGAAGAAGCTGATGACTGAAATCTTTGTCAGTGAAGAGCCGCGCCTGAGAATTCGTGTCTGCGCTTCCTACCGTTTTGACCTTAATGGTAGCGTTGCTCCCAATGGGCATCGGGATTTTGGCGCGGAGTATGGTGACTACCTCCCCAATCCCCATATCAATGATTACAACTGCATGGGTAATTATACCACCACTATCAATCGGCTGCTTAGGAACCACGACTATATTGGTGCTTTGGAGCAGTGCGTTGCTTCCTGCAAGAGCCTTAACTGGGGAGACTCTGCTGTCATGACTTCGTTTATGCGGTCTATGTGGGGCAACGGTAACAACAATCGCTGCATTGAACTGCCCGATGGCCGTATCGTAAAACCCAACGAAGCCATCAGCTGGTTGGAGCAGCAGGAAACGCAGGCAAATGAGTAAGCGGAGGAGGCGCAAAATGAGTAAACCCATTAAGATGACCGAACAGTACATGGCTGAGTGCCGTGCAGATTTTGAAAAGGCTTTGCAGCTTACAAAGCTTGCAGATGGGAAACTGTCTTTCACAAAGGTGTTCACCTGTGGCGACAGAAAAGCAACTGTCGTCTTTACCGCCGGAGCATGGGCGAAGATGGCGCTCCTTGTCAAAGAGTTTGATAAGGAGGTCGCTTGGCATGGTGTTGCACATCGTGCAACCGACGAAGCCGTAGATGAGTACATCATCGAAGACATCGTGGTTTATCCGCAGGAGGTCTCCGGAACCACGGTTGAGATGGATACCGAGAAGTACGCTGAGTGGCTGATGCAGAACGCAGACGATGAGCGTTTCAACAACATCCATATGCAGGGACATTCCCATGTCAATATGCCGACCAGTCCTTCCTCTGTAGACCTCAATCATCAGGAGGAAATCCTCAATATGCTGGGGGACGACGATTTCTACATCTTTATGATTTGGAACAAGTCGTTTGTCAGTACAAATAAAATCTATGACCTCAAGAAGAATGTCCTGTTTGAAGATAAGGACATCACCGTCAAACTTGAGGGCGAACATGAGGGGTTGGCCGAGTTCCTCAAGACCGCCAAGGATATGGTCAAGCAAAAAAGTTATACCTATGGGAACTATGGCGGATATAGCGGATACAGCGGCAATCGTCCGCCTTATTCCGGCACCCCTTATAATCCTCTTCCGGGCAGCAAAAAGGATGAGAAAGAAGACAAGGGTGGCAAGAAGTCCGATAAGAAGTCTGACGATAAAAAATCAGACAAAAAAGCCGAAAAGGCTGAGAAGCCGCGCACAAGAATCGGTGCAGGTTGGCAGGGGAAGAATGGCTGTCAGCAGTCCATGTGGAATGAAGACGACGATGATTCAGTATATCCCTATGGCGGCTACAGCGACCAGTATCTTGGAGGTGAGTAACAATGGCAATGGATTTGTCCAAAAGCTACGAGTACTTCCAGCCAGAAAAGGTTGAGGCTCGCATTAACATTGTTGGATGTGGTTCTGTTGGTGCAACGCTGGCAGAGAACCTCGTCCGTCTTGGCATCACCAATCTCGCTCTGTGGGATATGGATGTTGTTAATCCGCATAATCTGGCAAACCAGATTTTCCGCCAGCAGGATATTGGCCGCCCCAAAGTGGAGGCTCTGGCAGATATCCTGTTTGAAATCAATCCCGAAATCAAGGACGACCTCAAGCTTTATGGCAAGGGATGGAGTGGGCAGCAGCTTTCCGGGTATGTCTTCCTTTGCGTAGACAATATCGAACTTCGTCGCCAGATTGTTGAAAAGCACTTCGACAATCCCTATGTCAAAGCGATGCTGGACTTCCGCACTCTGTTGGAATCTGCACAGCATTATGCTGCCGACTGGTCTGACTACAAGATGAAGAAAGATTTGCTGAACTCCATGAACTTCAGCCATGAAGAGGCATCTGAGGAAACACCCGTCTCCGCTTGCGGCGTTACACTGGGCGTTGCGCCAACCGTCAGGGCTATCTGCGCACTCGGCGTCGCCAACTTTGTCAACTTCATTCGGGGCAAGGGACTGAAAAAACTGATTATCTTGGATGCGTTCAACTTTATGTTGGACGCTTTTTAATCAGCAATGAGAAACGAAAGGAGGGCGGTGCATTATGGATACTACCGTCGAACGCCTTAAGGTCGGCACACAGGTCATCATTGGTTCTTACGGAGTCAACAATGATGAACCGCACCCCGTTGTTTGGTTGAAAGGTAGTCCAAACTGCGATTTTATCACCGAGTGTGCCGTGGATTATCTTTGCTTTGATGCACCGGAAAGAACTGGAGACGGCAGGCGCAATCTTGGCAATCCCGACTATCGTCTGTCCAATATTCATACATACCTAAACAGCGACAGAGACGATTGGTTTCGCAAAACTCATGAAGCAGATGCCCCTCCGAATAATGTTTTCAGCAACCGAGCACAAAGCTATCGCAACCATTATGGGTTTCTATACTTCTTTGAAGATTATGAACTCGATAGCTTGCAGATGCAGCAGTATGTGGTTGACGGTGAGACGCTCAGTTCCCTCATTCGACTTCCTACCATCACCGATATCCTTGATGACCAATTGAAGTTGAAGCTGTTTTCCAAGAAAGGCATTCGTCCCAAAGCAACAGAAGACTGTGCTAACAAAAAAGGCCGGTTTGGTAATTTCAGTTGGGAGTCTTACATGAATTTCTGGTTGGCAGGCAAGCAGGATGGATTCAGAGACTATGCTTTGGCTCTTAGTAGGTCTGGGTATTGTGAGAGGAAATATCCCCGTGACTGCGCGGGGCTTAGGCCGATGTGTCGGCTGAAACCGGAAACAGTGGTAGAGGTTGATGAAAACGGCGTAGCCCACATCAAACCATACGCATTGAAAAACGAAACCTGCACAGATGCAGAACTGTTCGAGCTATTAGGTGTGGCGCAGCCTTAAAATGCGCCATTGAACTGTAACGAATTACCCTTTTCGGGGGCTTCACGCCAAAGGCTGAAGTAACAAATTGTCGGGGAGGAAAACACCGCCTGCCCAGAAGGATGACCATCGACTCCTCCGGGGTCACCGAAGGCACCTTGGACATCCACCAGGGAACCAACAGCCGGAATAGCACAGCAAACCTGGCTTGTCAAGTATTATCCTACACAAAACCCACCCAAATCACGACAATTATTCTCAACTTAACTAAAAAGATACTGGCAGATGCAGCTCACTCAGCTCCCTGCAGATGAGCTTCTTTTGACTCAAACGCAGCAACACTCATGTAGGTTACAGTTACGACTATGAAAAGGAGGCATAGGGCGATGGTATATATCACGGTCATGCAATCCCCGATTTATCACCAAATGACACTGGAAGAGTTTCTCTTTCAAAACTTCCAAGCGCCAACCATATTAAACACAAATGTTTCTAATACACGAACCTATGCATATGAAACGGTAAGTGAGCATTTCACAAGCCGCATTGATACGGACGCTCTTATCTGCAAACTGGTGCGCTTTAATGAGCAAACGGAGGCGCTTCGCGCACAGGAACGCAGTACTTTGTATGAAACATTCCACATCCCCAAAAAGTCTGGTGGTTTGCGTCGTATTGATGCCCCTAAACCGGAGCTGATGAACGCATTGCGGAATCTCAAGACTATTTTTGAGGAAGATTTCCATGCGTTGTATCACACTTCTGCATTCGCCTATGTAAAAAACAGATGTACGGTTGATGCGGTCAAGCGCCATCAGAAAAACAACAGCAAATGGTTCGGCAAGCTGGATTTGCACGATTTCTTTGGTAGCACCACGCTGGATTATGTTATCAAAATGCTTTCTATGGTGTTCCCATTCAGCGAAATCGTAAAGTTTCCCAACGGCGAGGCAGAGTTGCGGAAGGCCTTGGATTTGGCTTTTCTCAATGGAGGTCTGCCGCAGGGAACTCCACTTTCTCCGCTGATTACCAATGTGATGATGATTCCTGTTGACTATAAGCTTGCCAATGCATTCCGTGATTTTGACAAGCAGCGGTTCATTTACACCAGATATGCCGATGACTTCATCATTTCGTCTAAGGTTGATTTCGATGTGCATCGTGTAGAAAAACTCGTGGTGGATACGCTGCATGAATTTGGAGCGCCGTTCACCATCAACGAAAGCAAAACGAGATACGGCTCTTCCGCAGGTCGTAACTGGAATCTTGGTGTTATGCTCAACAAGGACAATGAAATTACTGTCGGCCATAAGAAGAAGCGCCAGTTCCAGTCCATGCTTTACAACTACATTACCGATAAACGCAAGGGCATCTCGTGGCCGAGAGAAGATGTGCAAACTATGCAGGGCTTACATAGCTACTATCGCATGGTAGAGCCGGAGACTATCGATGCCATCGTGAAGCACACCAACGAAAAAATGGAGACAGATGTCCTGCGGCTTATCAAAGACGATTTAAGATAATCCCTTTGGCGGTTTGAGGTTAAACCGCCATCTCCTGTAATGGATAATTGCGAAAGCAATGCTTATCGCCAAAGGCATAAGTAACAACTTGCTGGGAAGGAACACCCCCGCCTCTTCCTGAAGACCGGCTGCTGACGCGGCTCCGACCCAGTCGGGCTCGTCATCAAGCACGAGAAATAGAATCAGAGGTCATTGCGGCACAATGGACTCCACACCAGCAGAGAATTAAAATAGGAACTAACCGCACCTGCAATGCGCTCCAGGCGCCTCGCATCCGGCACGCTTATCCTATGTAGATTACAGGAACACCAAAATCATTTGCAATGAATAACATCCCGAAAGGAATGTGCTTTGCGCCAAAGGCCAAAGTAACAATTTGTTGGGAAAGCAAAGGCCGCCCGCCCCGAAGGCGGAACGAAGGTTCAGAGCGCATCGCCGGTAGAGTACACCTCGGCAGAAGTGAGCATTAGGCGCACGAAATACAACAAGGAAGATAAAACACTGAGCCACAAGCGCTTCCCGACAGCGCTATATCCCCGTTGAAATCACCCGCTCGAAGCAGCCGGGCCGTCGCCGGTCACCGGTCTCCAGGTACACGCTCCATGTAGATTGCAAATGAAGAAAGGAATCGGGTTCCATGATATATGTAACAGGTGATACTCACGCCAATATCGATATTGAAAAACTTAACACAACAAAATTCCCGCAGCAGAAAAATCTGACAAAAGATGATTACCTGATAATATGTGGCGACTTTGGATTGTGCTGGGACGGTTCACGCAGAGAAATGTGGTGGCAGGACTGGCTCACAGCCAAAAATTTCACCACTCTCTGGATTGACGGAAACCACGAAAACTTTGATATGCTATACCAGTTCCCGTTAGAGGATAGGTTCGGCGGTAAAGTCAGGCAAATTGCACCGGACATTTATCATTTGGACAGAGGTCAGGTTCTTACCATTGACGGTAGAAAAATCTTCTGTATGGGCGGTGCTCGCTCAGTGGACAAGGCGTATCGCACGGAGCATATTTCATGGTGGCAGCAGGAGATGCCGTCAAACGAGGAGATGGAGCGTGCAGTTTGTGCTCTGGAGCAGAACAACTGGACAGTTGATTATGTTGTAACGCACTGCGCTCCCCGCAGCATCCAGACAATGCTGGCAAGTTGGTATGAAAACGACCCGATGGTCAGTTTTTTGGAACGCATTCGTCAAGACCTTCATTTTAAGCGGTGGTACTTCGGTCACTACCATGTGGACAAACAGCTCAACGACCAGTTTGTCGCCCTGTACAATCGGGTAATTCCGATTTCAGATATGCAGATGTGGCGGAATAGGTAGACGCTACAAATTACAGACAGGATGCCGACCTCTCAAATGGCGGAGACCGATGCGCTGTAAGGTCATGCGGGGTGCAAATCCCCGCCATCTGCGCCATCGGCATGGCATTGCCGTGGAAAGGACTAATGTTTCTCCAGAATTATGCCGGTGTGCCGACACATAGAAAGTGGCTGGGCTGTGCAGAGCCTGTAGAGACGGAATCTGCAACGCAGATACAAACCTGCGTTACCAAAGAGTCGCGCTGGCAGACCGCAAGTTCGCAATAGTCTGCCACTTATACGGGCGAATGTTCCAAGGCTGGCGAGGCGGTCTCCAAAATCGCTTGTGGTGGGTTCGATTCCCAACCGTCCGTGCCAGAGGCTGGGTAGCGCCCAGATGATGTGAGAGATTATCGGCTTACCTCACAGAGAATAACAATGCCCGCTGAAAACTGCGCGAGGAGATGCGTCTCCCTTGTGATTTAGCCCAAGAGTGGCCGGTTGGTATGCTTGCGGGGCGCCAGCCGCACATGAGCGTGTGACAATCTAAGCGGGAAGCCGACCAATGCTGGAATAGCTCAACTGGTAGAGCAACGCTCTCGTACAGCGTAGGTTCTCGGTTCGATTCCGAGTTCCAGCTCCATTTGCTGGTGTAGCTCAGTTGGTAGAGCATCGGTTTTGTACTCCGAGGGTCGCGGGTTCGAGCCCTGTCACCAGCTCCACAAAACATATGGGAGGGGTGGTAATGTATCTGTATCATGGCACGCCAGTTTCATTTACTGTACCGTCCTTATCTTTTTGCAAGCCGTACCGCGATTTCGGGTGCGGCTTTTATCTTACCCCAAACTATTTTGACGCATTACCGATGGCAATCAAGCACTCAACCGCAGGTTTCATCCAGACATATACCGTAAAGGATTTGGGTGGTCTATCGGTGTTAGAGTTTGCGGGCTACTCCGAAGCATGGCTGCGGTTTGCTGTAGCATCTCGGCTGGGCTATACTTCCACTGAGTATGATTTGGTTATTGGTAATATGGCTGGCGGCGGAGCAAACCTCAAAAGTAAGTTCTCTAAATTTAGACGGGCAAGTATGTCCATAGCAGAGGTCATGTCAATAATGAAGCACGACCTCACCAGCACTAATCTTGGATTGCAGTATGCGTTTTTGACAGAAAAGGCGCTATCCAAATTAACATTGATTGATACCGAAATGGTAGAAAGAGAGGATGCAGTATGACAAGAAATGATTTCCTTAACGATGTAACCGAATGGTGGGAGTTGCTTGATTTCTGCTCCGACGAGGGCTGCAATATCTGCGAAGACATTATCGACTCTGACCAGCTTGACGAGTATGTCGAGGAAGATATCCGCGACACCAATTACTCATGGAGAGACATTCGAGACTCGCTTTCCGAAATCCCAACCGGATATGGTTACTACCGTATGAACGGCAGCTTCGACTATGACGGTATGGACGAAAATGACTTTGACAGTTATAAGGAGGATGTCCTGGAGTGGGGCGACAACAACGGTGTTTGGGAAGATGAGCCTGATGACGAGGACGATTTCGATACCGACACCATGTTTAATGAAGAAGATTCTGAACCGGATGAGCCTCCTGTGGAGGAAGAAGATTTTTCCATCGGTGAACTGATGGGTTTCTGCGGCGTTGTTCTTCTGGATATCCGCCGAGAGGAAGCCGCTGAACGAGCAAGAGAAGACGAGGCATTGAATCAACTCATTAACACCAATCGACCGATGATTCTTCACTAACTTTGTTCTTAAGCGAAAAAATCTTTCGCTTTTGATATGACCGCTTTGTAGATTTTCCGCACATACATACCCCTTCTCTGTGCGGTATCTTCTCGCTCAAAGCAGAAGAAATACTTTGCGTTCTTCATTTTTAACTTCGGATTTAGCCAGTATTAAAAAGATTATCCAGCGGATAATCATTTTAATACAGCCAAAATCTCTCGTTAAAAATGTCACTTGATGCACAGGGTCGCGCCACAGTACAAACGCGCTCCCCTGCGGAAAGCGGTCAGGTACAGATAAAGGGGCGCAAGCCCCTTTTACCTGTGCTATAACAGGACTATATACCAAGCCAAAGGAGGGCGATAAAATGCTTGAGCTTCAGGGGAAATACGCTTCGGCAAAAGTGTTTACCGATGTGGTCGATAGCGAATCCATTTCTCAGGTAATCAATCTCTTGAACCAACCCTATGTCGAGGGAAGCAAGGTTCGTATGATGCCGGATATTCATGCCGGCGCTGGATGCACCATCGGAACCACCATGACTATCAAGGATAAGATTTGCCCAAACCTTGTTGGCGTTGATATTGGATGCGGTATGGAAACCATCCGCCTGAAAGAGACCCACATCGAACCGCAGAAGTTGGATAAGGTTATCCGTGAAGGCATTCCGTCTGGCTTTGCAATCCGTTCCGCACCGCATCGTTACGCAAAAGAAATCGATTTGTCGCAGTTGTGCTGCACAAAAAAGGTCAACACTGACCGTGCCTATCACAGTATCGGTACATTGGGTGGCGGCAATCATTTTATTGAGGCGAACAAGGACGATGATGGGAATATCTATATCGTTGTCCACTCCGGCAGCCGTCATCTGGGTTTAGAAATCGCCAACTTCTATCAGGAGGCTGCTTTCAAGGCGCTGACCTCTTATAGCCATGAAGAGGTTGAGGCGGCTATTGAACAGCTGAAAGCGGATGGCCGCCAGAAAGAGATTCAAGCAGTGCTGAAGTCCATGAAATCTAAGCATTCACCCGTTCCCAAATCGCTTGCATATGTGGAGGGTGAGCTCTTTGAACAGTATCTTCATGATATGAAAATTGCACAGCGTTTTGCTGGGCTGAACCGTCAGGCGATGATGGATACCATTGTCAAAGGAATGGGATTCCATGTGATTGAGCAATTTACAACGATTCACAACTACATTGATGTGGATAACATGATTTTGCGTAAGGGTTCTGTGTCTGCACAAACCGGTGAGCGTCTGTTGATTCCCATCAATATGCGTGATGGCAGCCTGCTTTGCACTGGCAAGGGCAATCCGGATTGGAACTTCTCCGCTCCTCATGGTGCCGGTCGGCTGATGAGCCGCAGCGCTGCAAAAGAAGCTTTCACTGTATCCGAATTCAAAAAGCAGATGGCGGGTATCTACACGACCTCCGTTGGGCGCAGTACGCTGGATGAATGCCCGATGGCCTATAAGGGCATGGATGATATTGTCGGTAATATCGAGCCAGCTGTAACCGTCGATGCCATTATCAAGCCCATTTATAATTTCAAGGCGGGTGATGAAGATTGATTGCTGCAACGCCGCTGTCAGATTCTATCGTAAAATTACGCCGTTTGCAGGAAGCGAACGGCTCGATAAGAAAGACCCAGCTATTACGGGAGTTCCAAGACGATGCGAACTTCCGTAATTTTTTATATTACGCGCTCAACCCGATGCTCACCTATAAGATTTCGGAGCAAACGCTTCGCTCTCCTACCCGGTATGACTCAGCCATCACACTGACAATGACAGACATCTTTTCTGTCTGCGAACTGTTGTCTAAAAGAAAAGCATTGGACGCCGGTACGGTGTATCAGGTTTGTGCATTCGTTCAGAGCAGCCCGCCGGATGAAGCTGATGTTTATATCAAGCTTCTTTCCAAGACACTCAGGCTGGGCGTCACGGCAAAGACCGTGAACAAGGTTATCCCCAATCTGATTCCAGAATGGGAAGTTCAGCAGGCGTACCCCATTGATAAGTATCCTTTGAAGGAGGGCACGGAGTTCTGGCTAACACAAAAGCTGAACGGTGTCCGGGCGACCTATTACAAAGGCAGGCTGTACGCAAGAAGTGGAGTCCCCTATGAAGGACTTGACCATATTCTGGATGCTCTCTGTTTTGATGAAGAAGATAGCTATGTATTTGACGGCGAGCTGACTCTTCGTGAGAAGGGCAGTCTCTCAGATAACGAGGCGTTCCGCAAAGCTACCGGTATTATCAACTCAGACGATGGTGATAAAACGGTGATTTGCTACACGATTTTTGATGTTCTGACGGTCGAAGAGTTCCACCGTGGGCAGAGCGACGGCAGTTACGGCTACCGCCGTGCTTTCTTAGACCAACTTCACCGCTTCATTCCGCAGGATGGTCGGGTCAGTATCCTACCGGTTCTGTATCACGGGAAAGACCAGGATAAAATCAGTGAACTGCTGGAGCAAATGGTTCGTGAGGATAAAGAGGGGCTGATGGTAAACCTCGATGTTCCCTACCAGTGCAGACGACACAATGGAATCCTGAAGGTCAAACGCTTTTACACGATGGACTTGCGTATCCTCCGCTGCGAAGAAGGCAGCGGAAGATTGGCAGGGACTTTGGGTGCGCTTGTACTCGACTATAAGGGGAATGAAGTCAAAGTCGGCTCCGGGTTCACCGACGAGCAGCGAGCAACATTCTGGCAAGGAAAAGATAGCCTGCCGGGTTTGCTCTGCGAAGTAAAGTACAAGGAAATATCCAGTGATAAAAACACCGGTGCTGAGAGTCTTCAGTTCCCGGTGTTTATTTCTATCCGAACCGATAAAACCGAGGTCAGCTTCGGATAAATCAGAGAGGAGGTCTTGCATGAAAAAACAATCAAAGCCACCGCAGTTCTCTGAATCCATCGGGGCGTTCTGCCGAATGATGGAGGATGCGCAGAAAGATTATGCGTGGAATTATAGCGAGGTCAACCGCATGGACAGGCTTACGCAGGACTACCTCCACAAACTGGAACTTGATGGCCTCGACTATAAGGAACGGGCAAAGGTTGCCACAAGTCTTGCCAAATGCAGGCAGGCACGCCGTGAATACAAAGACACGGTAGAAATCCTTGAACCGCTCGTTCAGTTTTTGGAAAGCGACAAAGGCAAAAACCTTTTGAACTTGATGCGCGAGGCACTGGGAAAGACCAGAAAGGTCGAGAAGTGCATGGAAACCCGCACATACATACCACGAGTTTTAGAACAGGAGGTAAGCAAGTGAACATCGTGTTCTGGCTCATCGTCATCGTTGCGCTTGTGCTGCTATGGTTCTGTCTGAGCTTTGCTTTTAAGGGCATTGGTGCATTCGGCCTGCGAATTTACAACGATGCGAAAAAGGAAATCTCCGAGGAATCGGAGGAGAAATCTGAAAAAACAACAGAGGAGTTAAAGGATGAAGGGTAAAATCGGCGCAATTATTTTGGGTATCGTGATGGTCTTCTGCCTGATTGCTTGCATTGTGTGTCTTGAGAAAATCCCCGCCGGTTATGTCGGCGTCGTGTACAACATGAACGGCGGCGTTGATGGCGAGGTTCTGACACAGGGGTGGCATCTGGTTGCCCCGACCAAGAAGGTGACCCAGTATTCTATCGGCATTGAACAGTCTTATTTGACCGCTGAGGATAAGGGCGATTCGCCCAAGGATGAGAGTTTTAACATTCCTACCTCAGACGGTAAGACAGTCCGTGTGAATATCGAGTTCTCATATCGTTTTGATGAGGCGCGTGTCTCCGAAACCTTTGCTATGTTCAAAGGAAAGTCAGGCGAGGCAATCAAGGATTCATTCATCAAACCCAAGGTCATTGCATGGACACAGGAGGTGTCTGCAAACTATCCCGTCACTGACATCTTCGGCGACAAGCGTACCGAAATCAATGCCGAGTTGGACACCTATCTGCGTGAGAAGTTCGACCAGTATGGCATTATCATCGACACGGTGAACTTCACCGATATTTCCGTCGATGAGGAGACTGCTGCCGCTATCCAGAAAAAGGTTACCGCCCAGCAGGAACTGGAGCTGGCGAATATTGAGAAGCAGACCGCAAAGATTCAGGCGGAAAAGGACAGAGAGGTTGCCCAGATTAACGCAGAAAAAGCGGTTATCGAAGCGGAGGCAAAGGCAGAAGCTCTGCGTATTGCAGCCGAAGCCGAGGCTGAGGCAAACCGTATGATTGCCGGTTCTCTGACCGGTGAGTTGATTGAAAAAATCAAGTATGAGCAGTGGAACGGTGAACTGCCTACTGTGACCGGTTCCAGTTCCATTATCAGCATCGAACCCTAATAAACGCTAAGGAGGAATGAGTTTGACGACCGCTTTTTATATGTTCATTTTGTTTCTGGCAAAGGTTCTGGACAATACGCTCAATACAGCAAAGACAATTCTTGTTCAGCGCAACCGTTGCCTGCTTGCCGGTGTCGCTCTCGGCCTGTCAAACTTCATTTACCTGAGTATCACAAAAGACATCGTTACCAGCGACAGCACACTCGCCCTTGTGATAGTTTCCATAGCAAGCGGCGTTGGGTGCTGTCTTGCCGTTGCCCTCAGTAATCGATTCTCAAAAGACAGAACCTATGTGAATGTCATCTTGTCGGATGACAAGGAAGCGATGAAAGAGTTCCGTGATTTTCTGGCTGAAAATCATATTACCAATGTTGCCACCGATAGCTACACATTGGACTGGAGCCGGAAATCCATTTCCATCACCGCTTATGCTCAAACAAAAGCACAGAGCCGTCTGATAGACGAGTACATCGAACGAAGTTTATTGAAATGCAAGAGAGTCATCCGAAAGAATTGAGAACGATGGTTTCAACCATTGAGCATTTCCTTGCCCGTTTTCATCTGGCCGATGATGTCGATACGGTATTTACCAACGGCTGTTGCTACTGGTTTGCAGTTATTCTGCACTGCCGCTTCCCTGACAGCACACTGATGTATGACCAGGTGGAAAATCATTTTGTCACCCAGATACAAGGTCGGCTTTATGACATCACTGGTGATGTGACTGAAAAGTACCAAGTAAAACCGTGGGATGCGTTGGATGATGAACTCTTAAAAAAGAGAATTGTCCGAGACTGCATCCTGTTTTAATTAGGAGGAAAGTTTCATGCGACACTTAGCTACTATTCGTGAGATTACAACCCTCCGTCCGATTGCAGGAGCAGACCGCATCGAGGTTGCTCAGGTTGACGGATGGGAGTGCGTTGTCCAGAAGGGCGAGTTCCACACTGGGGAACACATCGTCTATATCGAAGTTGATTCCATTGTTCCAGAGAGACCGGAGTTTGAGTTTTTGCGTGACCGTAAGTTCCGTGTTCGCACCATTAAGCTTCGTGGTCAGGTTAGTCAGGGCTTGGTTCTCCCGCTGTCCATTCTGCCGAATGGCGCTCCCGCCGATTTGGGTGCCGATGTGACCGATGTTTTGGGCATCAAGAAATATGACCCTGAAGCACAGCAGGAGGCGCAGCTGCTGACCAAGCAACCCGCCAAACCTAAGAGCGCACTGGTGCGATTCCTTATGCGCTTCAAGTGGTATCGTAAGCTGTTCATGAAGTCCAAGCGCAAGGGTGGCTTCCCTGACTGGATTGTTAAGACCGATGAGACTCGCATCCAGAACCTTACTGCGCTCTTTGAGGCAGAGCGTAACAAGGGAACAGAGTTTTCTGTTACGGAGAAGATGGACGGTCAGTCAGCGACTTACTATCTGCGTAAGGTTTCCAGACGCAAGTATGAGTTCGGCGTGTGCAGCCGCAATATCTATCTCGGTACACCGGACAACAGTTCCTACTGGACAGTTGCCAAGAAGTACAACATCGAAAATGTGCTGCGGCAGCTCATCGGTGATTATGAAACCATCGTTTTACAGGGTGAGATTTGCGGCAATCAGATTCAGGGCAACAAGTATCACATCAGCAACTACGAACTGTTTGCGTTCAATCTGATTTTCCCTGACCACAAATGCACTACTGCGGAAATCAAGGAACTGTTGGCACCTTATGGTATTCGCTCTGTTCCCATCGTTGAAGAGGGTAAAACGCTGCCTGATACCATTGCGGAATTGGTGGAGTATTCTAAGGGGTATTCTGTGGTTCGCAATGGGCAGAAGCGTGAGGGCGTTGTCATGCGGAATGTCAAAAACAACATCAGCTTCAAGGTCATCAATCCTGACTTCCTGTTGGCAGAAAAGGATTGACCCGTACATCTGCGAAAGGAGATGCAAACCATGAGCGGAGTATCTATCGACTTGACAGGCGAGACTTTTGGAAATCTGAAGGTCATTCGCCGTGTCAAAAACAATCACAATCGTCAGCCACGGTGGCTTTGTGAATGTAAGTGCGGCAATACATATATCGCCGAGGGGCGCTACCTCAAGTCTGGTAAGACAAAATCCTGTGGTTGCATCCCTCGTGGCGCAAAGAGCGCAACAGCCATGACAAGCCGTGAGGAATGGGACTCTTCCGAAAGCAGGATGCGCTTGCAGCACGATGGAGCAGACCCATATCAGAGCTTGGCAAACGCCATTGTTTGTGTTGCTGCGGATGATTATCGTACCGCGCTAAAGGATAATAACGAATCGCTGCAGAAAGAGTTGGAAAAGTTTTTTCACTCAGCGTGGTATAAACTCTTGACGAATACAGACCCAGATAGACTGCTGGCGCTTTTGCGCCGTGAGCATCGTGGAACTTTGAGCGTAGCTTATATCTAATTTCCAAGAGCCGATTTATTCGGCTCTTTTTCTTTGGCATAATTCAATGATTTTGCCAGAAGAAAAAATCGATGACATAGGAGGCGGTTCACTATTGAAAGTTAGTATTAGTCGAGGGAATGAAAAGCTCGGCAGCATCCAGAGCGTATCGCTTCCATCCGGTTTGACCTGCCGGGAGTGTGATTGCAGCAGGAAGTGTTACGCAAGACGCATAGAGCGCCGTCGGCCAAGTGTTGCGGCGGCTTATCGAAATAATCTACAGGTTTTAGAGACAGAACCGGCAACATACTGGCGGGAGGTCGAGGCGGCGATTATGCTGTCTCGATTCTTCCGCTTTCATGTTTCCGGAGATATTCCAAATACCACTTATTTTCACATCATGATGGAGGTCGCCAAGCGCAATTCCCATTGTGAGATTCTATGCTTCACAAAGAAGTATGAAATCGTCAATGAGGTTCTGGCGTCTGGCATACCATTGCCTTCAAACCTACATATGATTTTCAGCGCATGGAAAGGTCTAAGGATGGATAATCCTTTCCAACTGCCGGAAGCCCATGTCCGATATAAAGATGGGACAACTACCGCAAGGTCAGACGCAAAAGAATGTGGCGGCAACTGCACGGAATGTGCCCGCACATCTGGTGGCTGCTGGTCTTTGCACACAGGAGAACAGGTGGTATTTAACGAGCACTGACAGGAGGGATTGAATGAAGCGGATACTTCCGCCGATTTTTATGCTGATGGTGGTTGTGGTAATTGCATTTGCCACACCTATTGATGCACAGAAAGAGCAGCAGCAGGTCGAGCCTATAACAACAGCACTGCATACAGAAGGAACTTTTGAGACAAACCTTGCAGCCGAGCCGGAGACCGTCGAGGTTGATGACGGTTTGCTGACCTCTCCGTCAGGATTAGCGGCAGAAGACTTACACCTTCGCCATAACCTGATTGGATTGGAGCAAGTATTCATTGATGCTGAGGTTAAGCATGGGGTTCGTGCAGATTTTCTTGCTGCTGTTGCGGCGCTGGAAAGTGGTTGGGGACGCTATCAATTCCGCCCAAATAACATTATGGGCTTCGGGCAAAAAGAGTTCTCAAGTATGGAGGAGTGCATTGACACAGTCGCCGCATATCTCGCCAAACATTATCTCAGTCCCGATGGCAAATATTATAATGGCGAAACTGTTGAAGGGGTCTGCGTTCGGTATAACGGAAACCCCGAGTGGGCAGAAGTAGTCCAGCAAATCATGGAGGAGGTGCGGTCTTGACAAAATTCGGTTTGAATAGCTTCCTTGAACGAACAAAGGGGGCGTCTCTGCGATATAAGCTGAGAGAGCTTTGGTGGCAGCTGCGGTATGCATGGCAGCGTGCATGGCGCGGCTATGATTTCACCGATGTCTTTGAGCTTGGGTACAACTTCACAGCTAAGATGCCCGTTCTCCTTACAGAGTTTCTGAAAAACAATGTCGGCCTGTTCTATGATACCGAAGCGGATAAGCAGCTCGATGAGGAAGAAACAAATGCGGTTATTAAGGAGATGATTTTCTACTTTGAGAACTGCGATGAAGACCATGTGTATCAACGACTGCACCAGAATCGCTACTATGAAGATGGTGAGTATGACCCGGAAAAGTGGGAGTCAGTTCGTGTAGAGCTGGAGCGGTGCCGAGCCGAAGCACTGCGCCTGTTTTCCAAGTGGTGTTTCCATCTTTGGTACTAACTTGCAACACAGAAGAAAGTGAAGTGGAGGTGTCTAAAAATGAGTATGTGCTACTGGATTTGTCAGGGTGTCGGGATTCGCGCCAATCAGCTGCGCCCTTTTCTGAATCCGCAGAAGTGTATCCAGCTTTTGAAGGAGCAACTGCCCAGTGAAGAAATCTCGGAGGATGGGTTTGACATTGATGACTACCTTTATGGCGAACCTTTTGAGAATCTTGCGGATGTCTTTACTTTTTGTGACGATACGGATTCCCTGACATACGGTGACAACGGCAACGGGGAATCTTACTTCTATTATCCGCCTTCTTACCCGTGGGAGCGGACAGAAAATGAGCCATCAAGCATTGCGGAAGTCCATGAGCGCGTTATCAAAGCCGTCCTCCGTCTCTGCGACATGACAAGGGAGCAGGTAGAGGCACTGATTGATGATGACATCTATGACTACGGTTGCGGTTAATCAGGAGGGTGCCTTTATGAATGTAAACATCATCGGGAACAAGGTTTTTGTAAACGGGTCTCCCCTGCCTCCGATTCCAGGTGCGAAATCAAGCGTGAGCCTGTCGCAGGTGGGCAATAGACTGTATGTCAACGGGTATGAATACCGTAATGGCCGCTGGAAGCGAACGCTGCGTGCAATTATTCACGCTTTGTTTTGAGGTGCTCCCAAATGCGTAAATGTACTATGTGTCAAAACCATGACTCCTGCTCTGAGCAAAGAAGAAGAGAGTGTCGTGTCCGTGATTATCTCTTTTTCCGTCCTACTTTTGTTGGTAGGTGTGATAATTGCGGCGCCCCATTGTATGCAGATAGTGTTCGCTACGAAGCAACGATTGGCAGGCAGACACTGGAGTTATGCGAAAATTGCTGTAAGAAAGTGTAGGTCGCTATGAACACAATGCTTTTCCCCGAAGATGTCGCCAATGTAATTCAGTCCTTTTACCTCTGCAACAAAGGCGATGAGGCAACCACCGACTTGCTCTTGACTGTCGGTGCCGAGATTCTTGATATCTCCCCTGACAAAATGTTGGAGATGATTACGGAGGGGTTCTGATGAAGAGTGGCGATAATCGTATTACCATTGAGTTGCCTAAAGGATTGAAGTTGGTTGCAGAGCGGAATATTGACCCGGAATATCAGAATGAAATCTATGTTGGCATCGAAACTCCGGACGGAATTTGGCACCAGGACTTAGCCGTTATTAGGAACGCATACTCCATTGACGATAATCTCATTGTTAATTGGAACCCTGGTAAATTTGAGGTTCTCGTCTATGCAAACAAGGATGATGTGGATTATACAAACAAATTCTCGGTTGAACTTCGTGACGACGAGGAACAGCTTTCTTTGCCTCCGCCAAACCGATATCAAGACAAAAAACGGTGGTAAGGGTGGTGATTATATGAGGTGTGGAAATATTCGGATTCATGTTGAAATCCCTATATATGCGGACAAAAACAACTGTTTTTGCGATGATAACCATGTTTCCTATTCAATCCCTGCCATTCGTAAAGCCTGTGAAACTGCTTCAAACTTACCAATTATTCAGTATGATGAACAAGGGACAGAAAAAGTCGTGGGCGTTGCACAATCAATTAAATGGAATCCGCATGGCTTTATAGAGGTGGACGGACAACTGTTATTTGGAGGGACAAATGAAACTGTCGAGTTAGGGAGAGATGATTGCGTCGTTTCAATGGAACTTAGCACAGTCGGACTTGGATGAGAGGGGGAGAATTCACGATTTCGATGATGAGCAAAGAAGAAATGCAGGTGTTCAGCAAACTGTTCAGCAAGTATTGTAGGCAGGAAATCAACAGAGGACACTGTGAGCCAGACTGCTGCGACTTCTGCCCCGTCAATAGTGCATACGATGAAATCTTTAATCGTTTCACAGATGATGAAGAAGATAGCAATGACGATGACGAGTAGAACCTATTATGAAACCGGCATTGAAACGCCGGAAATCCTCGGCTCTGGTTCTTCATTCTCCAGCGTTATCACAACCTCTGATGAGAACGAAGCGTTTCAGGTGTATCGTAGCGGCAACCGCAATTACCTGTTGAGAGTAACCTTCGGCATTGACCATCCGAGAAAGGTTGAGCGATGGGACGAAGAACAGGAATGTTGGAGAACATGAAAGGCCGCTTTATGACAAGACATTATTTTTACTGTCCCCAATGTGGGTTTGAAGAAGTCATCGGGGCGATGCTGCCAAAGAGGTCTGTTCCGAATATCAGAGACGGCTATGGAACGCCCATTCACCATTACGAATGTCCCCAATGCCATAACTTAGATGCGGGCTATATGCGATTTAGGTTGGGCGAGATGAGCAAACTACCCGACGAAGAACAAAAGGAATATTTCAAGAGTGTAATTGGTATGTATCAAAACATTCGAGGTGTGAAAGGCTGATTTTATGCATGAGATAACAAGATGGGACGAGCGTAATGAGTGGCTGGCTACTCGTGAGCGCATCGGTTTTATCGGCAGTTCGGATACGGTTGCGCTACAGAACGATATTTGGACAATGGAATTGTATCAGAAACACGATGGTGGCTACTCAATCTTTATAACATTTGATTCAGATGAGTCTTGGTTCGTATGTGATTTTGAAGATGTCAGCGAGGTTTTGAAACCAGCGTGTCATCAATGCAAAAGTAAGGCATCGTGCCTTTCGCTTGTTGGCACCGGCTCCATGAGTAAATGCATTTGGTGGGGATATCTTGTGATTCACTCAGAAGATATGAAAGGTTAATTCTATGAGATGTCCATACTGTGAGTCTGGGACAAATGATTTTGTTCCAATGAACCAAGCCGTTGAATACAGCGGCATTGAGATGGCTGTAAACAGGCAGGGAATGTTGAGGGTGAGAGTGCTTGACGACGATGGCAGTTTCACGACTCAAGATATCATTGAGATACGCAACTGCCCACTGTGCGGGAAACGATTTATGAAAGGTCGATGTGTATGAGCGGCATCGTCCATTGCCCAAGATGTGGGCACCATATAAACATCCCTTCCAATGGAATTGCCGGGTACTGCCCGATATGCGATAAGGAGGTTCCTGACATGGAGAAAAGAACAATTCGGGTAAAGCCATCCTGCTTTGCTCCGGAGTTTGAGATGATTATTCCCATCCCGACAGACCGGGATGATGAGGAGTACATCGACGAACTGTTGGACGGAATTCTGAGTACTGAGTTCCGATACAATGCCGAATGGGATTTTGTTGATGGATTAAGCTGATGTAAGAAAGGAGCGGGTTTCATGAAGCACAGAGCAACAATCGATTTGGAATTTACAAACGGAGACCTCTTTGAACAGGAGGTTATCAAAGCTATGCGTGCTTACGCAAAGACAATCGCACGAGAAGCATTCCAGAACGAAGTCGAGGAATGCGTTGCTGATACCGCCAAAGTGTGGGCAAGGCGTCTTTACGAGAGCAGATACACTGAGCCGATGACCGACAAACTGGTGAAGGCAGAAGTCCAGTCTTACATCAAAGAGCAGATGTCGCACAAGGAGATGCTGGATTTGATTCAGGGAACCGTACAGGCGGCGGTGGCTGAGTGTAAAGATAAAACGAAGCAGTTTGCCCAGACCGAAGTTGAGAAGTACTTAAAGGGCGCAGTCGTGATGAATGCAATTCACGAGGAAATTAAGCGGGTTGTTCCGCAGGCAGTTCTCGACGCGCTAAGAGGAGTGTGAGATTTTCGATATGACCGATTACCAGAAGTACCAACTTCAATGGATGATTGACCACGGTTATTCCTTACAGGACTTGATGCGTGGGTTGACAGAGTTTCAGTATGATGACCCCGAAGACAGCGACCGCATCTCCACCCCCATCTCAGAGCTATTTAACGAATGGGAGTTTGACCGTGGTTTCGGTTCGGAAATCTGGGCGTGCGAGGGAGAGTGGCGCGAAGTGGAATGCCCGCAGAGAAAGGCGGTCAACATTCAGTGGGATATTGACCCGGAGGATGACGACGGCGTTGAGTTGCCAAACGAAATCACGATTCCCAATGACATCGAAGATGAGGAAGCCATCTCTGACTATATCTCCGATGTAGCTGGATTTTGCCACAAGGGATTTGAGTTGGAGGAACAGCTGTGAGAACTTGGACAGACGAAACAACTGGCTGTAAGATGTGCGAACCTGACTGCGCCGATGAATGGCTTTTTGATATCTGGGCTATCGGCTGCGACTACGATGGTGAAAGTACCGTAGACGGACTGAAGAAGCTGGTGGACAGCCTCGTCGAAATGAGCCAGAAAGCCAGGGACTGCCTACATGATGGCAAACTATTCCCCGCAGATAAAGCATAACGACCAACCGCTTTGTAGATTTGCTGTTATACATATCCACTTTCAGCAGCTTTTCGCCAAAGGCAAAAGTAAGAGTTCGCCACTTATGTTCGCAATCCGACAAGCCCGCTTCGCGGGCAGTCAACTTTTTCTTGCTCGCATTGCAAGCAATGCTCGCAAGTGTCGGATTGGCGAACAATGTTGATGCATATCGGTTTGGGACTTTAGAAAAACGACCGATACGGAAAGCGGTATAGAAACGGAGGTAATTTCAAATGCCTGATTACAAAAAATTCTTTGAGTATTGGCACGACCTGTACGGAACGGGACTGAAAATCGCAGGATGGCATCTCAACGGGGAGCTGGAAGACTTCGATAACTTCTTTGACTCCGCTGTTGAGAGTATGGACGGCGTTACCATCATGAGAACCTTTCAGGGCAAAACATACACGGAACTGTGGGAGGAGTTCGGCGATGTGCCGATGAATCCAGAAACCGAATGTATCGAAGTTGCCTGGTGCGGGTTCCCAAAAGGCACACACCGTGAGGATATCTGGCATTGGTTCGAGGAAACCTTTGGTGTGGCCGTTCATGACCTTATGTATTCATGACAGTCGAGCTTCTCAATACATACGGAATTCTGCATATAGGCGTTGCCGAGTTCCTCTTTGACCTGGATGACCTCCCAATTATCAAAGGCCGAGACAGTTGGTACTGCGACAAAGACGGTTATCTTGTCAGCAGCTACTTTTACTGCGGTGTACGGCGGTTTGTCCGCTTTCACCGGCTGGTTATGCACGCAAAGCCAGGCCAGTTTGTTGACCACATCAACAAAAACAAGGCCGATAATCGAAAAGAGAATCTGCGCTGTTGCCAGCGGTCAGAGAACGACAGGAACCGCAGCCTCTATATCACCAACACATCTGGCGTTTCCGGCGTTTTCTTTGATAAGCAAAGAGAAAAATGGGTCGCCAGTATTACCTATAACAGTAAGAAGATTTACCTCGGCAGGTACGATGCAAAAGAAGATGCCGTTATGGCACGGCTCACAAAAGAGATTGAACTTTATCGGGAGTTCGCTCCTCAGAAAGCACTTTTGGAAACGCTTAGTCTTTGTTCCAACGGAACTCTGGCATAAAGCGGTAGGGGTCAAGCTTCAAAACGGCACACACAGATAATCCAATCCTCATACTGGCACCGCTTATGTTGCGCTCTCCGTTTTCCAGTCTCTGATATTGGCGAACTTGAATGTGTGCAGCATCTGCCACCTGCTGCTGGGTCATCCCGAGTTCCTCCCGCCGATTCTTCAAAATATCCTTTTCGGTTTCAAGGAAGAACCACTGCTCACCATTGCTCAACAGGTCTTCACTGGGAGTTTTATAGGTGTCTTGAAAGTTCATATCAAAATCTATCATAATCATATCTCCTTTCAGCACGACCGATTGGTCGTGCTTTTCTTATATCATACGACCAAATGGTCGTGATGTCAAGCAATTTTCAAACTACATTTACAGGAGGGTACGCTTATGGGAAATCAACGCGATTCGCTGGGCGACAGGATGAAACGGTATGAGTATGTTTCACGCAATTACCTGACCCGTCGTGTTCCTGTCATCATCCGTATTGACGGCAAGGCTTTTCACACCTTTACAAAGGGAATGAGAAAGCCTTTCGACCGTGTTCTTATGTCTGCCATGCAGGAAACCATGCGTTTCCTGTGTGCCAACATTCAGGGCTGCGTCTTCGGATACACGCAGTCTGATGAAATCACATTGGTTTTGACCGATTACGCCTCTATTCGTACAGATGCATGGTTCGGCTATAATGTCCAGAAGATGTGCAGCATTGCCGCATCAATGGCGACGCTGGCGTTCAATAAGGCGTTTGCCGAGCAGACGGAAAAAGAAGACAGCGGCATCGACCTTTCCGTTTATCGCCGCAAGTTCCAAACTGCCATGTTCGATGCCAGAGCTTTCACCGTTCCTCTGGACGAGGTCTGCAACTGTCTGATTTGGCGTCAGCAGGATGCCACACGGAACAGCATAGAAGCTGTTGGACAGGCGAATTTCAGTCAGCGAGAGCTGCACGGGAAGAACTGCAACAAAATCCAAGATATGCTTTGGAAAGAACGCAATATCAACTGGAATGATTTCCCCACGGATTGCAAGCGTGGCTCCTGTTGCGTCAAAACAAGGATAACAGAGGCCGTCTCTGTATTAAACGGGGATGCGACTGTGGAGGTTTCCAGAAGCCGTTGGGTCGTTGACCGTGAACCGCCTGTCTTTACACAAGACAGAGAGTATGTGGAGCGACGGCTATGACAATGGAAGAGAAAGTCCAGCAGCAGGAAATCATGCTTCACGAACTGATGGAGAAAAACAGGGAATCCAAACGAGAGCTTGCAGCATACCACAATATCATGCAGGGAATGGTGGGAAGCGCCAATGAACGCATTGACCGTTTGGAAATCATTGTCGAGACCGCCATTACAAAAGCGGTTCATGAACTGATTGAACGCCTGCGTTACGATGATATTCAGGCAATCGACGAGGAAGAGTTTGCCGCCGCCGTCAGGAAACTGATTTTTGATGCAGACCCCGGTGTTCAGCTGCCGTTCTAAGGAGGACTTTATGAAGTGTTATAAAAGCGGCGGCTGTAGTGTATATGAAAACCGTTCATGCTATGAATGCCCAGCCAGCAAACCGGAGTATCTGAAACGCTATGAGTTTCCTGACAAGGGTCTCGTAGAAAAGCTTCGGCTGTACGGCAGCACCCAACCTAATGGGCAGATGGGTGATGACTGCCGTATTCCTAAAAATGTGCTGCTCCAAGCAGCAGATAGAATCGAGGTGTTAAGCGGTGTCCGAGCAGCAAGCAGCTAACAGAAAACTATATATCTCCGATTGGCATTACGGCCATAATAACATTCTGGCGTTCGATAATCGTCCTTTCAAAACAGTTGAGGACATGAACGCTGCACTTGTTGAGCGATGGAACGCCGCCGTTCATCCGGGTGACACCGTCTATGTTCTTGGCGATATGTTCTGGTGCAATATGCAGGAAGCGATTTCTGTCCTTAACCAGTTGAACGGGCAGGTATTTCTGATTAAGGGCAACCATGACCGCTGCAGCGATGGGCGGTTTCTCAAGAAGTTCGTCAAGGTCACGGAGTATCTGGAGGTTGAGGACTCTGACCGTAAGGTTGTCCTCTGTCATTACCCAATCCCGTGTTTTAAGAACCACTATTACGGCTGGTATCATCTGTACGGTCATGTTCATAACTCTTTTGAGTGGAACATGATGGAGCATGACCGCTTCCTGATGCAGGAATTATACGGGCACCCATGCCTTATGTATAATGTCGGCTCGATGATGCCGTGGATGGATTACACCCCGCGAACACTGGATGAAATCCTGCGGCTTGAAGCTGTTTACAAAAATGAAGCGGCGGAACCGCCTGCCGCACAGTAGTTTTGCAGCTGCTTGATGGGCTGTATCAATGCAACACAGAAAAGAAAGGAGCGTGGCGCACATGATTTATCTGGACAATGCGGCCACCACGCAGATAGACAAGCGTGTATTGGATGCCATGATGCCGTATCTGACTACTCAGTACGGTAATGCTGGTACACTCTATAAGTTTGGACGCAGTGCAGGCGAAGCCGTGAAACAGGCACGAGCTCAGGTAGCTGAGTTCCTTAATGCCAAGCCGGAGCAGATTCTCTTCACTTCTGGCGGCAGCGAAGCAAATAGTCTTGTGTTTCAGGGCTTAAAGGAATATCTTAAAAGTATCGGAAAGACGCATATTCTGGTTTCTGCCATTGAACACGATTCCGTTCTGAAAGCGGCTCATTCGCTTATAAAAGACGAGTTTTATATTGAATATCTGCCTGCACATAGCGACGGAAAAGTGTTTGTGCAGAGCGTAGAAGATGCCATTACCCCCAAGACAGGGCTGGTATCTGTTATGTATGTTAACAATGAGACTGGCGCCGTCAATCCGATTGAAGAAATCGGCACGATTTGCATGAAGCGTGGCATCCTGTTCCACACAGATTGCGTCCAGGCCGCCGGTTGCCATCCCATCGATGTGGAGAAAATTGGGTGCGATTTTCTTTCGCTTTCTTCTCACAAAATCCACGGGCCAAAAGGCGTCGGCACGCTGTTTGCCAAGGATAAAAGTGTGTTGACTCCCATCATCTTTGGCGGTGCGGAGCAGGAGTTCGGACTCCGTGCCGGAACAGAAAATGTTGCCGGTATTGTAGGCTTTGGTGGGGCCTGTGAAATATCATCCAAGAGTCTCCATGAGGATTGTATCTGGGTTTCTACGCTTAAACAGCGTTTTTATATGGCATTGACAGATGCCTTAAAAAAGAGTGGGCGCACTGATATTGTCCGCACCAACGGCCCGTCCGTTCTCAATCCAGGGAAGACGCTGAACCTGTGCCTTTCCGGCATTGATGGGCAAACTCTGCTCTTGATGCTTGACGGAAAGAACATCTGTATCTCTGCCGGCTCCGCTTGCCGTAGCCATGAAGCTGAGCCAAGCCATGTGCTGACAGCGATGGGTCTGACAGCAGACGAAGCAAGAAGCTCTATCCGAATTTCATTCTCCAGAATGAATACGGCAGACGAAGCAGTAGATGCAGCAAATATTATTGCGTCCTGCATTGAGATACTGGCAAATGAGGTAGCAAAATGAAGAAGCTGTTTGTATCAGACTATGTTGGCTTTGATGAGTCGGCAACAAAAGCTGCGATGTATTCCTTTGATTCGGAAGAAGAGTGCAAAGAGTTCCTTGAACTGTCGCATGACGAGCGTTGCCAAGTCTTCAATGTTTTTGATGAGAGCGACAACTATGGGGTTCTACCCGGAGCGGCTTACCACATATACGAGTTTGTTGTTGTCGGTGGGATTCTTACTATGTATGATACTCTTGCCCTGAATGTTTAACGAGGAGGGATAACATGACCACAGAACAAATCAGAGAAATGCTGCAAAGCCCTGCGTATGAATTTCTCAGAAGTAATGAACACCTGAAAAGCAAAATCATCTTTCTCACGCTGGGCGGCAGCTATTCCTACGGCACAAATGTCGAAACCTCTGATGTGGATATCCGTGGTTGTGCCCTGAACAGCCGTTCCGATTTGTTGGGGTTGTCCAATTTTGAACAGGTCGTTCATACAGAAACGGATACCACAGTCTACTCATTCAATAAGCTTGTAAGTTTGCTTCTGAATTGCAATCCCAATACGATTGAAATGCTGGGTTGTCGCCCGGAACAGTACATGGTTTGCACAGACATCGGGCGAGAAATGATTGAGAACAGGAAGCTGTTTCTCTCCAAGCGAGCGGTGAATTCCTTCGGTGGATACGCCAACCAGCAGCTGCGGCGGCTGGAGAATGCTCTCGCCAGAGACAAACTTCCGCAAGCACGGAAAGAAGAGCACATTCTAAACTCCATGAAAAGTGCTGTCAAAGCGTTTGAAAGCAGGTATAGGGTCTTTGAAAATGGCGGCATCACTCTTTACACGGCTGAGAGCTCACGCGAGGATTTGGACAGAGAGATTTTTGCGGACATTCATCTTACAAAGTATCCGGTGCGTGAGTTCAACAGCATTCTAAACGACTTGACCAATGTTGTCGGCACCTATGAAAAGCTGAACCACAGAAACCATAAGAAGGATGACAATCATCTCAACAAGCACGCCATGCATCTCATCCGCCTGTATCTGATGTGTCTGGATATTCTTGAGAAAGGTGACATCATCACCTATCGTGGCGCCGACCTGCCTCTCCTTATGAGTATCCGCAGAGGAGACTATCAACTGGAGGATGGCACCTACCGTCCAGAGTTTTTCGAGATGGTCTCAGATTTTGAAAAGCGTCTTGATTATGCGAAGCGGAACACAAACCTGCCGGAGCATCCTGATATGAAGCGCGTTGAGGAGTTCGTGGTCAGCGTGAACAGGAGGTCTCTTGATGCATAAGATTTCCATTCCAAAGGGTGCAAAGGCGATTATTCTTGGGCTTCGCTATGAAAACCATGAGGCATATATTGTCGGTGGCTGCGTTCGAGACAGCTTGCTCGGCAAAGAGCCGAAAGACTGGGACATCTGCACCTCTGCTACACCGCAGGAGGTTAAGGAGTATCTCAACCGCTGTAGCGTCCGGACGATTGATACAGGATTAAAGCACGGTACAATCACAGCTGATATGGAGCGAGCGGGCAAATACGAAATTACGACCTTCCGCATTGATGGGGATTACTCAGATAATCGTCGTCCTGATTCTGTTACATTCACAGAGAGCATTTATCAGGATTTGTCCCGCAGAGATTTTACCATCAATGCAATGGCGTATAACGGTGCCGGTCTTATTGACCCCTTTCATGGCGTAGACGATTTGAAGAATGGCATTATTCGCTGCGTCGGAAATCCGAATGACCGATTCAGCGAAGACGCACTTCGCATTCTGCGTGCATTACGGTTTGCTTCTGTCTATGGGTTTTCGATTGAGAAGAACACGGCTCAGGCCATTCATGATAACGCATGGCGGCTTACGAATATTGCTGCGGAAAGAATCCACAGCGAACTTTGCAAGCTGCTTCTCGGAAACGGCGTCCTCCCCGTCCTGCTGGATTATCCCGATGTGATTGCGACTATCATTCCAGAGATGAAACCGTGTATCGGTTTTGACCAGAACAACAAATACCACCAGTACACCATTTATGACCACATCGCTCATGCAGTTGCCAACTATACGGGCAAGGACATTGCTGTTAAGGTAGCACTGCTGCTGCACGACATCGGAAAGCCTTGCTGTTATACCGAGGATGAGAACGGCGGCCATTTTCACGGACACGGAAACTATAGTTATGATATTTCCAAAGTTGTTCTGGAACGGCTGCGCTTTGACACCACAACAAAACAGGAAGTGCTTGACCTTGTTTTGTACCATGATACCGTCATTGAACCAACAACGAAAACAGTTCGCCGATGGCTTTGCAAAATCGGCGAGCGCAGATTTTCTCAACTATTGGATGTCAGGATGGCGGATATCAAAGCTCATGCAGAGGGCACACAGGAGTCCAGAATCGAGCGGTGCGTGGCGCTCGGCGTGCTGATGGCAGAGATACTTGAACAGGAAAAATGCTTTTCCTTAAAAGACCTGGCAATCAACGGCAAGGATATCATTTCTCTCGGTGTGCCGCAGGGAAGACAAGTCGGAGCCATCCTCCACGAGCTTTTGGATGAGGTTATTCTCGATACGCTCCCCAACGAACACGATGTTTTGCTGCGAAAGGCGGTGGAGCTTATTGAGCGAACCTAAATACCCAAAAGGCGAGCGAGTGTGGGTTGGATACTATAATAGTAATCACGAGCTGCGCTTTATCCTGACCAGTAAAGACAGCCGCGACTTTTACTTCTTGTATGAGCTGGTAGAGGATGGCTTTCGCAAGCTTGGAAAAGCACGGTCGCCAACGGAATTGGAAGAGAAGTTCCGTGTATATCAAAGGATGGAGGAACACGGTGGATGACTTTACTTATGATTGCTGGCAAAAGAAACAGCTGGCTCAACAGGCTCGCCATCGCAAGCGTGGCAGCAAAAGTCGGAAGTGTTCTCTCCCGTCAGATAACTTGACGAAAAAGCAGTGGAAAGAAAGGAATGGGAAAACATTGTCTATCAACTTGAACCAACCTACTTCCTGGGAGATTTTTAAGGAGGTCTCCAAGCCGACGCAGGAAGAATATCTCAACCACCTACTGGCTATTTACGGGGCAAACGCAACCAGTCTGGCAGCTATGTTCCATGTGCAGCCGCTTACCATACGGCGGTTCATCCAGACAAACGGTCTTGCAGTAAAGTTCCCGGTAGGGCACTCCATGAATGCCGAACAGCGAGAAGCATGGGGGCAGTTCCTGAAGGGCGAGGTAAAACCTGCCCCAGCTCCTGTCCAGCCAGTAGCATCTCGTGCCTCAGTGCCTGATAAGGATGAAATCATGTCCATGAAGAAGGTCTCTCTTTCTTTTAGTGGAAAAATCAACGCATCTATGATTGTGAACTCTCTGTTGCAAATTCTCGGAGAGAATGCATCTGGCGATGTGGAAATCACCTGTCAGCTCTGCAGTTGACTGTGTGTGGTATAATAAATATTGGAAGGAGTGGTCTTTATGGATAACAATTTGGATTTGCAGTATGCGCTTGATGCCGACATTGAAACGGCGTTCGACAGTTTCGTCGATGCCATTTATGATGAGGTGATGAATGATGAGATGAAGACAACCATCATCAGTCTTCCCAAGCATCAGCAGATGAAGTTCGTCTATTCTGTGCTCAAGCATTTCGCCAAAGGAACGGATGCCGTTCTTTCATATAAACTGTGTGAACCGTTCAAGACAATGGGCAGTGTCTCTATCGAGGCAAAGAGGTTGGACTTTGATAATCCGGAGTGGTTTGCCAGAGCCGCTGAGTTTGCCAGCAATACAGAGGTCTATCCTCTGGCAAAAAACAGGATTCGGCTGACATTTACCTTTCATGGTATCACAACACCAATCGAATAAGGGGGCGGACAATATGGAATACAAAGGTTGTTTTGACACGGTGCATGGTTTGATTGAGGATGCCTCCAAAGAGTTCGGTGCGGCTTTTGTTGTCTCACCGGAAAAATCCGAGCAGGTCAGCAGAGCTTGCGAGAAAGTCGATGCGCTTTTTGAAGAGATTGATTGCTCCGTCATTGACGCGAGTGTCAATATGGATAACAAAGTGCTGACTATCAGCATCTTCTGCGACGAGGTCATTTTAGAAAACGGTAGAGAGAATAGTTTCTGTAAGCTTTTACAGGAAGTCACTTCGTTCTCTATCTCTAAGGCGGCAGAAGATACTCTGCGGCTCGATATGAATATCGCTGGTGTATGGCAGACGGCCTAATTCACTATGCAAATTGCTTTCATAGGAGGAATTGAGTGGATGATAGAAGACGGGGGCAGCTCAGAGACGCCCTCAATATGTTGAGCAATGCCGCTTCTGTGGTAGAAAGGGTTTGCGACAAGGAGCAGGACTGTGTTGATAACTACCCTGAAAATCTGCAAAGCACAGAACGGTTTGAAAAGATGGAAGACGCATTGGATAGTCTGAATGATGCGCTCGAAAAAATCGACGATGCAAAAAGCCACATTCAGTCTGCTATCCAGTAAAGAAAAAGCAGGGCGTGATTGCCCTGCTCTTTTACTCCTCAAACAAATAGTCCGGCAGTTCCAGCTTGAAGCCCATCAAAACTTTTCCGTAGCATTTTACAGAGCTGCCGCTATCCGACGACACAAAGACATTCGTGTTACGAAGCTCTGGGTTCGCGGATACTAACTCAAGGTTCCCATTTTCATCTACATAGTACTGCTTGCAGTACATTGCGCCATCCACACAGAAGATACCGACATCGCCGATAGCCATTTCCGCATCCTTTTTCACATATACCATGTCGCCATCGTGAATATATGGGAACATACTGTTTCCCTGGATGTTTACGGCGTAATCTGCTTCGTCTGGGACACTGTTGTCCACCAGAATCATCTCAAAGTCAGCGCCGTCAAGCGGGACAGATGTACCGGCTGCGGATGGTGTAGTATATCGTGGGATATACCGCTCTCTCTCGGTATTTGCAAGCTGGATAACTTTGCTGCGGTTCTTCGGTTTTGCCGCCAGGTCAATACGCTCTTTCTCCAAAGAGCATACGGTGTTCACGATTTTTTTGCCGTGGGAATCAAGCTCACGATAGTCCTGTAGGAAGCGTTTCTCTGCGGGAGAGAGTATAAAAGTGTAGTTTTGTTCGCTCCCTTTCGGCTGAATATCAAGAAGCGTATCTATCGATGTGTTCAGAAAACGCCCAAGTGCAATCAAGGCGTCCATGTTCGGCTTTTTCGTGTTGTGTTCCCACGACCTAACAGCAACGGTAGAGACTCCGACAGCAGAACTCAAATCCTGCTGTGTATATCCGCGCTCCAAACGCAGATTTTTCAGGCGCTGGCCGAAGTCCATGATGACTATCCTCCGTAATTTGAGATTGGTTGTTGACACGACCCGTAATTTGTGGTAGCATTAACACAGTAACAACTGTTTGCATTGACAGGATAGCACAAACTAAAGTTTCTGTCAATAGGAAAAAGAATAGTCCGCCTTTCGACGGACTATCCCATGTTGCATACTGCCGATGAACACAAACTCAAGAAAACAGTATGCGAGCAGCCCATAGATTTACAGGCCGTGGTCATAACGACACCACTCATCATGACCCACTTGTAGTATAACATGGGCTTCCTCATAAATCAATGGAGGTTTCTGACTACGAGATGAAAAAAAGAGTTTCTGTGAGGGAACTGAAGGAATACTGTTCCCGAAACAAACCGCAACAGGTTCTCTTCTGCACAGAGAATCAGGAATGGTATCGTGTGGCAGACCCCTGCAAAATCAGATTGTCCTTCCCAATTATGTTGATATGCGAAAATCCCAATCTGATTTGCCTAAAGTCCGAGACAAGTACTATGTGCATCGACCGGATAAAATTTGCCGAAATCAATAGCGACGCCAATCCTTTGGGTACTATACTCACGGTAAGCTGCGGTAACATGAAAGCTGCGGAGCCCGAGAAAACCTACACCCTTATTTTCTCATAAACTTTTTATGTTGTCTATATAATTGACTTGACTTGAAACCACCATTATGCTATACTCCAACTATCAACATAATTGAATTGAAGGAGTTAGTACCTTGGGTTTTCATCATAATGAGCAGCGAGTCCCTCAAATTGGGGAAGTATATCTGATGAACTTTGGAGGAAGCGGCTGCGAACAAAATGGCTGGCGCCCCGGTGTTGTTTTTCAGAACAATGTCGGCAACGCACACAGTCCCAACATCATCGCCCTTCCCCTCACCAGTTCCATTAAGAAAGCCGGACAGCCCACCCATGTTGTTATCAAGTCGGCTGACAGTGGCCTTCGTTTGGATAGCATGGTTCTGTGCGAGAATCCCGAATGTATGTCGAAAGAACGCATCGGTCAGTATATCACCACATTGTCCAACCGCCATATGCGGCAGATAGCAGCAGCAAATCTCCTCGCTACCTCCGCTATTTCCTTTCTGGATACTGAGGTGCTGCTTGCCGTTTGGCATAAGGCAATCCGCTTGAATGCTGCCGTTCCGGCATAACCCTACATACAATTAACGGGAGGTTCGCCATGTACAATGAAGGGTTAAAGATAAACTTCATCCGCAACTATACACAAAGCATCAATACCGCGAATGTGGCAACAACGGTATTTACCGCGTTTGAGCCGCATGAAGAGGCATGGGGTGCTGATTTGTGTACGAAAAGCACCGAGGAACTACAGCCTGTGATTGATGAAATCGTAGGATTGCGCTCCAAAAGTCAATGGATGTCGCTGACGATACTGAAAGAGTATGTCAAGTGGTGTATCACCATGAATGTGCCGGGTGCCTGTGATGGGATGCTTCGCATCACAGCGGTCGGTCTTGACAAGGTTAGAAAGCAGATGGTCACAAGCCCGCTACATCTCCAGCGGTATCTCAACGAGGTCTTTGACCCAGAGGGCGACGAGACTATCGATAATCTCTACCGCTGCTACTACTGGATGGCGTTTTCCGGTATCCGGGAAGAAGATACGCTGAGCATCACAGCTTCGGATGTAGACTTCATGGATATGTCCATTCGGTACGGCGAGAACTGTGTTCCTCTTTACCGCGAATCCCTTCCTGCATTTCATAATGCGGTGGAGCTTCCTGGTTTTTTGTACAAACATCCGAATTACGCAAAGGAAATTCGGCGTGACAGAGTTCCTGGCGATACCATTATGCGTGGGGTTCGGGCTACCACAAAAACCATGTCCATTCGCTCTATGCTTTCGCACCGCTCTGCCGCCGCACTTCAGGATGGCAAGACAAAGCAGCAGTTAAGCTTCTACAGAGTATGGATGTCCGGGCTTTTCTATCGGATGTACGAGAGAGAGCGGGCTGGTATTCCAGTGGACTTCTCTGACGCAGCAGTTGATTTCATGTCCGGGCGGACATATGTTGTCAAAGGCAGGGTCAAGCTGGAGCACAAACAAAACAAAATTGAAAAAGACTATATGGAAGACTACCAGCGTTGGAAGCTGGCTTTCCTGATGTAAGGCGGTGAAAAAATGGGTATCGGAGATTTGTTTTCAATCTTTGCAGGCGGTGCTTGGCTTGCCACAGAAACAGCCAAAGAGATTGGTGAACGAGCTGTCGGCGAAGAGCGCAGCCGTTTAATCAAGGCATATATCGCAGAACATACCGACCCCGAGCTGGAGCAGCGCATGATGGAGGATGTAAAGAATCCCGATATGTACGATGCGGTTTGGGAGCGTATCGAGTCTTTTAAGCGGGACAATCCTGTTTTCTGCGATGAGGAAGCCAAGAAGTCTCTTATCAAGAAGTACGATGGTACTTATGGTTATACCAGCCGTTTTGGCTGGCAGAATGTCGGTGAAGAGAGGCTCCCATTCCGCACCGCAAACGGAAGCCTGTATGGGAAAAGCCAGTATCAAGATTTGGAATTGGACGGAAACCGTAATATCGCAGTCATGCTTTTGATGCAGACATACGGTAAAATGAAGTTGTCCCATGCAAAGACAACGGCTGAAAAGCTTTATCCCATTCCCAAATCCAATCGAAATTGGTAATTAGAGAGCCTGCACCAAGCAGGCGTCTCTTTACATATATCAACACAATTAAATAAAATATAAGATTGAAAGGAGTGGTTCCTATGGGCGAGTTAAAGGAGAGATTTCTTTCTGTGTACAATAACGCAGTACACAGAGATGGCTCCGATATGCTTCTGCGATGGTTGGAGGATTCCGACTTCTTCGTTGCACCAGCATCCACAAAGTTCCACGGCTGCCATGAAGGTGGGCTTCTTCAGCATTCCCTGAATGTGTATGACTGCTTAAAGAGATGGCTGGCAAACGCCGGATTGCAGAACAGCTACCCCGAAGAAACTGTCGCAGTTGTTTCGCTACTTCACGACATTTGCAAGGTCAACTTCTACAAGAAAGGCTTTCGCAATGTCAAGGATGATGAGACCGGCCAGTGGTACAAGAAAGAGGTCTATGAAATCGATGAGAAGTTCCCCTGCGGAGAGCACGCAGACAAGTCTGTCATCCTTATTCAAAACTTCATGCATCTTGAGCCGGAGGAAATTCTCGCTATCCGCGCTCATATGGGCGGTTGGGACACAGCAGTAAAGGGCGGGAATGCTTTTATCGGCAAAATTTTCGAGCGGAGTAAGCTTGCTGTCCTGCTGCATCTTGCCGATATGGAAGCTACCTATCTTTGCGGCGAATAAAAGGAAAGAAGGTTATTTATGTCAGAGCAGACAGGCAACATTTATCAAAAGCTTGCTAAGGTCAGAAAACAGGTCGAGGTCATCCGGAAAAACAAAAGCGGCTACGGCTACAAGTATGTCACCGAAGATGAAATTCTCGCAAAAATCTCGGTTTTTATGGACAAGTATCACCTGTCACTGGTTCCCAGTATTCAGTCTGGAACTACAAGGGTAGAACCCTATACATATAAGAAGACCAAGACAACTGGTAAGGGCGAGTTTTACGAGGAGAACAACAACGAGATTTTGGTAAGCGCCGATATGACATGGTCTTGGGTCAACAACGACAATCCCGAAGAGCGCATCGATGTCAGTTGGGCTCTTGTTGGACAACAGAGCGATGCTTCACAGGCATTTGGTTCCGGGTTGACTTACTCAAGTCGGTACTTCCTTCTCAAGTATTTCAACATCGCAACGCCGGATGACGACCCCGATAATTTCCGCAGCAAGCAGCGTGCTGCTGAGGCGGCTGAGGATAAGATGATTGCGGAAGGCATCATCCAGAGTTTTGACGAGACAGTCAAGCACTTCCTTGAGTCCAACAAGGATAAGGCGGAGGATGTGAAAAAGTTTGTGTCCAAGTACGCAAAGGGTGGCAACTATTTTGCCATCACCGAGTCAGCTCTTGCCGGTAAATTGCTGGCAGATTTCAAAGAGACATTCAGTATTAAGGAGGAGTAACACATGGGTTTTCGCACAGGTGCTTATGCAAAGGTCTGGGAAGTGACGCCGATGAGCGACACCAGCACGAAGGTTCGTATGTCCATCAGTCGAAAGAACAAACAGTCTGGCGAGTATGAACAGGATTTTTCCGGTTTCGTCCTTGCCATCGGAACGGCGGCAGCAAAGAAAGCTGCCGGTTTGAAAGAGGGCAACCGCATCAAACTCGGCGATGTAGATGTGACGACCAAGTACGACAAAGAGAAAAAGGTTACATATACCAACTTCAAAATGTTCTCCTTCGAGCTTGACGGAGAGGAACCTCGTGACAGCAGTACAGAGCCGCAGCCCACAGTTGATGAGGGTGAAATCGACGACAACCGCCTGCCTTTCTAAAGGTGGCGGCTTATGGGAGAAATCAATTACGCACCGCTCATTGACGATATGGTCTGGAGCTACTCCCGTATCAAAGCTTTCGTAGACTGTCCGTATCGATTTTATCTGAAGTACATCCGGCATATCCACGGCAAAGAAATGTTTTTCGCAAGCTATGGCACATTCATGCACAAGCTGATTGAAACCTACTTCAAGGAGGGAAAATCCCCGCGTCAGTTGACAGACATTTACCTACAAGATTTCAAGAAAGAGGTTATCGGTCGGGCGCCAAATAAAACGGTCTTCGGGAACTACTTCACTGGTGGCCTTCGGTATTTGCGGGGCATCCACCCGTTCCCGTATCGACCTGCAGCCATTGAAAAGAAGGTGGATTTCAAGGTGAATGGAATCCCCTTCATTGGCTACATTGATTTTCTTGGAGAGCTGGATGGCTCCCTCTATGTGGTGGATAACAAGTCCAGGGTTTTGAAGCCTCGGAGCAAGCGGGAGAAACCGACCAAAACGGACGAGGAACTGGATGCTTACCTTAAGCAGTTATACCTCTATTCGGCTGCGGTCGAGGAGGAATACGGTGTTCGGCCTCGCAAGCTTTGCTTCAACTGTTTCCGCACCGATACCTTCATCGAAGAGCCGTTCTTGGATAAGGACTACGAAGGTGCGAAACAATGGCTTGCAGAAATGATTTCCGAGATACGGCAAGAATCAGATTTCAGACCGTCATGTGAGTTTTTCAAATGTACCCACCTCTGCGAAATGCAGGATGAGTGCGAGTACTATCAGTTGATGAAGAAGAGGTGATGAGAAATGCTGGCAAATGAAGATATGGCGCGGGTCGAAAGCGAAGCGGGTATTATCGCCACGCTGATTCACCATCCTGATTTTTCATACTACTCCGAGCAGCTGCTGCCAAACCATTTCACAAACGAAGAGAACCGCTATATCTATCAGGCGATTTGTTCTCTCGCAAGAGATGGCATTGAACGCATTGACCCATACAATATTATCCAAGCGTTGACTGCTAAAGAGGCTACCCGGCGTTTTGCGGATGAGCTGAGCATCGACCAGCTCTATACGCTCATGGAAAACAGCGAAAACATCAGCCGAAATACAGTCGAGGAGTATAAGCTTCTCGTAAATAATGTGATGGACGCAGCGTTTCGCAGAGATACATACCAGCAATTAAAGGAATGCCAAAAGCTGTGTACACAACCTTCTGCTGAGAACATCGAGCAGAAAATCTATAAGATGCTTGACGATGTGATGATGGAGTTTTCTACAACCAATGATGTCCCGGCCTATAAAGATGTGGTCGATAAATGCTGGGAGGAAATCAAAGGCCGTCAGGGCGCCGGTTACGCAGGAATCCCCTTCAAGTTCCCCGCTTTGAACGATTACGCCACCATTGAGCGTGGAGAGTTGTTCATCTTCGGCGCCGAACAGAAGCAGGGTAAGAGTATGATGCTGCTGAATTGTGCAGTGGATTTGCTTAAGCAGGATTACGCCGTGCTGTATTTGGACAGCGAGTTGAACACACGGCTATTTACTTCCCGTATTCTTGCTCATCTGTCAGGCATTGAGTATAAGCGCCTCACCTCCGGTAACTACAGTGAGGAAGAGGAACAGCGGATTCTGGCGGCAAAAGAGTGGCTCAAGACTCGTAAGTTCACCCATATTTACATCCCCATGTTCGACCAGCAGAGTATTTATACCGCTGTCAACAAGGTCAAGCACACTCAGGGGCTGGATGTCCTTATCGTGGACTACTTCAAAGGTAAAGGCGAGGGTGATGCCTTCGATAGCTATCAGGAACTTGGCCGTTTTGTGGATATGGTGAAGAACCAAATCTGCGGAGAGATGAATATTGCCGGTATCGGTGCGGCACAGGCAACTATCACAGGTAAGCTTGCCGACAGCGCCAAGATTGCACGAAACGCTTCGACCATTGCCATGATTTCCGATAAAACACCGGAGGAAATCGAGGCAGACGGTGCGGAATGCGGCAATAAAAAGCTGCGTGTCACAGTCAATCGTAACGGTATGCAGATGACACAGGACGAATACATAGACTTGCTGTTTGATGGCAATCACATTCTCTATGAACAGGCTAAACAGCATATTCCTCAGACGCCATTTTAATCCGTCATCACAATTAAATAAAATGCGAAAGGAGGAGACGGTTTGGAGCTGTCTGAACTGATAGAGTCAGTCGATATTCTGGATTACATTTCTCAATATACGGATTTCACAGAGAAAAACGGAGAATACTGGGCACTGTCACCTCTTAAAGATGAAAACACGCCGTCTTTCTCCGTTCGTAAAGAAACAAATTCGTTTTTTGACTTCTCCTCCGGTATCGGCGGCAATGTGCTGACATTTATTCGGTACTATGACAAGTGTAGTATGGCAGAAGCCGTAGAAAAGCTGAAAAAATACAGCGGATTTAACGGCAAAGTAAGTTCAAGGACGCGTCTTGCAGCTACAGAGGTGGCAAAACGGTTTGCGCCACCCCATAACACAGCAAAAAAGGCCAAAGGAACGGTACTACCGGACGATTACATGGAACGGTATGAAAAACGAGACGATAAGCTGGCCGTTTGGGAGCGCGAAGGAATTTCCCGTGCATCCATAGACAAGTTTTCGGTGTACTACGACAGCTTTTCCGACCGGCTTGTCTATCCCATACGAAATCCAGATGGGAAAATCGTCAATATCGGTGGGCGAACCCTCGACCCGCACTGGAAAGAGAAGGGTTTGCGTAAATACACCTATTTCATGTCGTGGGGTGAGTTGAAAACCATCTATGGTCTTGCAGAAAACAGAGATGCTATCCTCCAGAAAGGGGAAATCATCTTGTTTGAGGGCTGCAAATCCGTTCTACTTGCCGATACTTACGGAATTCACAATACCGGGGCGATTTTGACCTCGCATCTGAACCCAAATCAGATGAAATTGCTGGCAGCACTTGGCTGCCGTGTGGTTTTTGCCCTTGATAAGGATGTCTGCATCCGAGACGACCACAATATCAAGCGGTTAAAGCAGTTTGTCAATGTGCAATATCTTTGGGATAAGGATAATTTACTTGGTGAAAAGGACAGTCCTGTCGATAGAGGCCAAGAAACTTGGAAAAAACTCTACGAAGGGAGGCTGTCGTGGCGATGAGTGGGCAATACACCGTCTATCATCTACATAGCGACCTGTCAAATGGCGTTACCAATATTGATTCGGTCACAAAATACGGAGAGTACATTGCAAAAGCCAAAGAATGCGGTATGAATGCGATGGGCTTTTCCGAACACGGTTCTGTTTTTGAGTGGTGGCACAAGAAAAGTGCGATTGAAGCAGCTGGGATGAAGTATATCCACGCCGTTGAGTGCTATCTCACCACAACGCTTACAGAAAAAATCAGAGACAACTATCACTGTGTTCTTCTCGCCAAAAACTACCGCGGCTTTTTGGAATTGAACCGTCTCGTGTCTAACAGTTTTTGTAGGAAGGACAACCATTTCTACTATGCTCCCCGCATTACCTTTGACGAGTTGTTCCACACATCGGATAACATCCTTGTCACTACCGCTTGTGTCGGCGGTGTGCTTGGGAAAGGTGACGAGCAGGTACAGCGGGTGTACCTCGATTTTTTGACTCGTAACCGGCATCGCTGTTTTCTGGAAGTCGGACATCACATGGATGAAAAACAGATTTCCTATAACAAAAAGCTGCTTGCGTTAAGTCAGGAACTCACCATCCCACTGATAGCTGGAACAGACACTCATGTTTTGAATGAAGAGCACGAGAAAGGCCGCAGTATCCTACAGGCATCCAAAAATATTTTCTTCGACGGCGAAGAGCGTTGGGATTTGAAGTTCAAAACTTATGATGAATTGGTCGCAGCCTATCGAGCACAAGGTTCGTTACCGGAAGCCGAGTATATGCAGGCCATTGAAAACACAAACCTGCTGGCAAATATGGTGGAACCTTTTGAGCTGGATAGAGGAACCAAATATCCTCACATTTACGCAGAGCCGGAAAAGACTTTCAGAGAAAAAGTCCAGTCTGCTATGGAGACGCATCCCTATGCGCTGAAGAACCATACCAAAGAGGAGCTGGAGCGTGTTGTCGAAGAAGAGTTTGATGTCTACAAGGCGACAAAGTCTATTGACTTTATGCTCCTGCAAACATATTTGCGGGAATGGGAAAATGAAAACGGTATCCAATGCGGTTACGGAAGAGGCTCTGTATCCGGCAGTATGATTGCCTATCTGCTTGGTATTACACAAATGGACAGTCTGCGGTTTGGGCTGAACTTCTTCCGCTTTATGAACCCCTCCCGTGTGACCAATGCAGATATTGATACGGACTACTCTGGCAAGGACAGAGACACAGTCAAACGGTTCCTGCTTCGTGACAAGATGAACCTGCCAAGCATCCGTTCCGCAGAAATCATTACCTTTAACACCATTGCGTTGAAGGGAGCTGTTCGAGATGTGTGCCGTGCCCTCTACAAAGACCGTCAGGACATTAACTATATTCAGGTTTCCAACCACATCTGCAAAGAAGTCGAGACGCATGAAGAGGCAGTTCGTAAAAAGTATCCGGAGGTTTTCCGATATGTGGATATTGTCAACGGCACTATTGTTTCCATCGGAACCCACCCAAGCGGTGTGCTTATCAGCGACCTGCCCATTGAGCAGACCGTAGGCCTCTGCAGCGTATCTACATCTGAGTATCCGGTCTCCATGATTAACATGAAAGAGCTGGACGACTTGATGTATGTCAAACTGGATATCCTGGGGCTTGATAATATCGGTGTCATCAATGAAACTTGTAAAACTCTCGGCATTGAGCGGCTTACTCCCGATAACACAGATATGGAAGATATGAGCGTATGGAAAAGCATCCGCGATGATACAACGCTTATCTTCCAATGGGAGTCGGACAGCGCACAGCATTACCTCCGGCAATTCATGTCGGACAGCACACTGGAAACGGCTCGCTCTAAAATTCCGAACTTCTCCATGCTGAAATGGATGTCCTTTGGCAACGGACTTCTCCGCCCTGCCTGCGCCAGCTTCCGTGACAGCGTTGCAAAGGGCGAGTTTTACGATAACGGTTTTGATGCGCTGAATGAATTTCTTTCCCCCGAGGCCGGACGCATTGCCATGCAGGAGACCATCATGCAGTTCCTTGTTAAGTTCTGCGGTTATTCTGCGGCGGAGTCTGATAATGTGCGCCGTGCTATTGCAAAGAAGAAAGGTACAGAAACACTGCTTCCTGAGATTGAGGAACGGTTCGTTGCCTATTGTTCGGAACAATACAGCATGACTTCGGAACAGTGCGAGAAAATCATCAAGCCTTTCTTGCAAATCATTCTGGATGCTTCCGCCTATGGCTTTTCATGGAACCACTCTGATGCTTACTCCTCCATCGGATACATCTGTGGGTATCTGCGTTACTACTATCCGTTGGAGTTCCTCACTGCGGCACTCAATATCTTTGGCGATAACATGGATAAGACCGCCGCCATTACCAATTACGCTACCAGTGTCGGTATTCGTGTCACATTGCCAAAGTGGGGATTATCCAGAGGCGAGTATTTCTTCGACCGAGAAAAGAGAATCATCGCAAAGGGGCTCACCTCCATCAAGTATATGAGCGCCAATCTTGCCGATGAACTCTATGACCTTGCCAGAAATAAATACTCCTACTTCATGGATTTGCTCAGGGATTTGGATGAAAAGACCAGCATTAACTCCCGGCAGCTTGACATCCTCATTAAGCTGGATTTCTTCTCTGACTTTGGTAATCAGCGTGAACTTCTCCGCATAACAAGTCTGTTTTCCGAGATGTTCAAGAAAGGACAAGCCAAGCAGATACGAAAAAGCGATGTGGATGGAACGCCGTTGGAGGAAATCGTAAAGCGATATGCGGTGGGCGTAACCAAGTCAGGCGGCATCGCAAAGAGTTATACGCTTCTTGATGTCGCATCTATCCTGCGAGAGGCAGAAACCGTCATCAAAGCAGCAGGAATGGATGACTTGAGCGACCTTATCAAGGTGCGCAACTTCTATGATGTCATGGGCTACATCGGCTATGTGTCCGGCAACGAAGCCGACCGGCGCAAACTCTACATCACGGATATCAAGCCGCTGTACCGTAAGCGTGACAATAAGCAGTTCGGGTATAGCTTGTTCACGAAATCTATCGGCAGCGGCAAGGAGAGCCGGTTCACTGTCTTCAACAGAGTCTTTGATAAGGAGCCTGTCAAAGAGGGCGACATCATTTACTGCAAAGGCTATGAGAGAGATGGCGAGTATTACACGCTGACAGCGTATCAGCAGGTTTTTTGATTACATATAAAACATGGATTTTATAAGCATGGAGGTGCGAATTTTGCAGGACAAACAGGTCTGCAATCTCTGCGGCAAAGAGCTTGATTTCTTTGACCGGCAGGAGAACTTTACAATACATACAAGAATCGGTTATGGCAGTGTCCATGACGGCGACAAGGTTCATCTCCAGTTCTGCTGTGACTGCTTCGACAAGGTCGTTGCCATGTGTACCGTGTCACCCATTGAGGAGGTAAGCTGAGAATGGATAGAGCAGAATTTCAGAGATACATTGATAATGCCCTGCAAGAGGCAGAGCGTGTGAGGACTTATTGTACGCAAGACGAAATCGTCCTCATTATGACAGCGGATTTTTATCGAGAGCTTCTTGCCACCGCAGACATTCACGCCAACAGAGACGGCGACCACTACGGCTTCCTTTATGGCTATCGTATTGCGCTTATCAACGAGCCGACTGAACGCACGATGGTCTCGCCTGCGGTTCTTGGGATGACCTATCATCCGGGCATGGCGTTGGATGACATCATTGTTGTCGATGAAGAGAACCGGGTATTCCGGCTTACCAGTCGTGACCCTGTACAGTTTACGGATACCGGTATGACTGTCCGCTTTGATGCACATACCCACACTACCAGAATGGATGCTGCTGTTATCGATGCCGGAAATATTGCGGCTGAGGCCATGCGTGTCGCCACTGCACAAGCCGCTACGACAACTGCTACTGTAGAACCTTTCTACTACAATCCGTTTGAAACGATTACTACCACGGACACCACGACCGGTGGCAACTGGCAGCAGTATTGGGTGAACCCAGCAACATGGGAGTACAACCCTACGGTTACTTTCCATGTAGATACAGCAGAAATCAACCACAGCGTATTCGACAGACTCACAGGTGGTGGCAGAAAAAAGAATCGTGTCAAAGAAGATGCGGAACTGTCCGCCGGAGACACCAAAGCAATGGATGAATTTCTTGATGGATTCGCCATCAAACAGAACCTGCAGCAGGCGTAAAGGAGGGTACCAATGGGTAAGGTAATTGTTCAGGACTTCACCTGTAAAGAGCCAATCACCATGATTGGAACGGAGGCTGGTGTCTGCTGGGGCGCCGATATTTCCGACCAGAAGAAAAACTATCGTCGAGGTATTGACTGCCTTGAGAGTGAACACGGAAGAACTTTTGAGTTCCCCGATGCCTATATGATTCTCGATGGCTACTCCGCACGGGTCATTCGTGAGTGGTACACCCACATTGGCGGTTCACCTACAAGATTGCAGGCAAGTACGAGATATATCGACTACGAACATGGCTTTGATTATGTCGTACCGCCCAGCATTGAAAAGGACGAAGCGGCGTCAGCCGGGTACAAGAAAGTCATGACGATTCTCCAAAATGCGCTTACCGCACTGGATGCGTTCGGCGTTCCCCGTGAGGACACAGCACTGCTGTTGCCGTTGGGAATGACTACCCGTATCGTGTGCAAGCACAACGCCAGAAATCTCATGGATATGTCTCATCAGCGGATGTGCTCTCGTGCTTATCATGAGTATCGAAAGCTGTTTGACGATGTATGCAATGCTCTCCGTGCGTATTCGGAAGAGTGGGCATATCTGGTTGACCACTACTTCATGCCGAAGTGTGAGTATATGGGCTTCTGCAAGGAGAAAAAGTCCTGCGGTAAGATGCCGCACAAAGAGTGAGGCTATGAAAAGCAAAATACGAAACCCCAAAAAGATGCGCCAGCTTATCGACTTCAAAGGCCTGGAGCTTGATGGTGGCATCTACCCAACAGACATTGACGGACTGATTGAACTGCGCAATCGTGAATACATAATCCTTGAAGTTAAACACCGTGGCGCCGCTGTCCCTTACGGGCAAAGGCTTGCTATTGAAAGAATGGTAGATGACTTCACAACGGTTGGGAAGAGTGCGGTCGCTATCATATGTGAGCACCAAGTCGATGACCCGGACAAGCCTGTTGTCGCGGCATACTGCAAAGTAAGAGAAATCTATTATGGCAAGGAACATATATGGAGGCCGCCGGACGGCTCCATCAATGTACGGCAGGCCATCGATTGTTTCTGCCAGTACGCAACACATAAAAAAGGAGGCTGATGCCGTGAAAATTATCGCTATCTCTGGCAAAGCACAGCACGGAAAGGATACAACAGCCGGGTTTCTGAAATCCACATTGGAAGCAGACGGCTATAAAGTACAGGTCGCTCACTATGCAGACCTGCTCAAATACATATGCAAGCAGTTTTTTGGATGGAACGGGCAGAAGGACGATGCTGGACGCCACATTCTGCAGTATGTCGGAACAGATGTCATTCGCACACAGAAGCCTGATTTCTGGGTCGATTTCATTATCTCAATGGCAGAACTCTTCCCTGATGCATGGGATTATCTGCTTATTCCCGACTGCCGCTTCCCCAACGAGATTGACTGCATTAAAAGTGCCGGACTTGATATGGTTCATTTGCGTGTCGTGAGAAAGAACTTCACAAGTCCGCTGTCCAAAGAACAACAGGCGCATCCGTCAGAAACCGCGCTCGACAATACAACGCCGGACTACTGGATTGCCAACGATGGTACGCTGAAAGACCTGCAAGAGCGTGTCATTGCATGGCTTACAGATTACACAGGCTTTCACCAGACAACATTCGATGAGTTGTAAGGAGGTGTGATATGCGTCATCTGACAATTCTTGTTGATATGGATGATACTATCGAGAACCTCGCTGAAGCTTGGGTCGCCTACCTGAACGCACGGCATCAAACCAGTACCAACCTTTCGGATATTACCGATTGGGATATTTCAAAGGCATTTCCTACCCTTACAAAAGAGCAAGTATATGCCCCTTTGTTTGAGGATGCCTTTTGGAGCTGGGTCAAACCAATGGAAGGCGCGTCAGAGGCGCTGCAAAAACTAATTGCAGATGGACATACTGTGCTGATTGTGACCACATCAAACTACCAGACCCTGGCGGCCAAAATGGAGCAGGTGTTGTTCCACTACTTCCCATTCCTGACATGGAACGATGTCATCATCACAGCCCATAAACAGCTTATCAAGGGAGATGTGCTGGTAGATGACGGTATTCACAATCTGGAGGGCGGAGATTACTTCAAAATCCTCATGACAGCCCCACACAACCGCAATTATGACGCAGATAAAAACGGAATGTACCGTGTCAGCTCGTGGAGTGAGACTTATTCCGCTATTCAAGCACTCGCCTGTGCAGATTCCATATCAAAATGGCAGGATGACCCCGCTGCTTTCGCCGAAGAAGTCCTGCATCTCCAGCTAAAGCCGTATCAGCGGCTTGCCTTAATGCTTAAAGGAGGTCGAAACCGCATTGAAAATCATTCTCTATTCAACCGGTTGTCCCAAGTGTAAGGTGCTCAAGCATAAATTAGAAGAAAAGGGTATTGCGTACACAGAAAACGGCTCTGTGGACGAAATGCTGTCACTCGGAATCGTACAAGTTCCTGTTCTTAGTGTGAATGGAGAACTTCTTGACTTCCAAACAGCAAACCAATGGGTTAATCAATACTAAAAGAAGGAGGACAAGAGTACATGAACATTCCACTCAAAATGAACCGGGACTTTGAAAAAGCGATGGCAGCTCTCAATGAGCGATATGGTGAGGATTTTGAGTTTCTCAATGGTTTCCATGAAACCCAGTTGAACTTCTCAGATTTCATCGATGGTTTTATTGATAAAAATGTGGCCGATGTGACCATTGATGCCAACGCCAACGCCTCGAATAAGGATATCCGCAGTCTCTTGAATGAAAAAGGGAAATCCCACGACAAGCTGTTCGCTTTCAACAAGATTTTCTATGAGATGAAGAAGAGGTACAATCTCCGCACGGCAAAAGAATGGCTGGAAACAGAGTATAACGGCGGTTTTTATCTGCACGATGCCTCAACTTCCACCTATTTGCCGTATTGCTATGCCTATGACCTGTCCAGATTGGCGACAGAAGGGCTTTTCTTCCTGAAAAACTATAACAATCAGGCGCCAAAACACCTCACCACCTTCATGGATGATGTAATCGAGTATATCAGCTACATGAGCAATCGCAGTTCCGGCGCTGTGGGCATCCCCAATGTCCTGATTTGGACATATTACTTCTGGAAAAAAGACTGCGAAAGCGGTCACATCATCAAAGACCCAGAGTATTACATTAAACAGTGCTTCCAGAAGTTTATCTACCGCCTCAATCAGCCGTTCATGCGCATCGACCAGACTGCCTTTGTCAATGTGTCCATCTTTGACCGTAATTATATCGAGGCTCTGTTTGGCGGCGTACAGTATCCGGACGGCAGCTATGTCATTGATTGTGTGGAAGAGCTGATTGAACACCAGAAACTCTTCATGGAGGTCGTTTCACAAATCCGAAGCGAGAATATGTTCACCTTCCCGGTACTGACTTATAGTCTTCTGTACCGTGACGGAAAGTTTGTGGACGAGAACTTTGCCAGATGGTGCAGCGACCACAATACCACATGGAACGACAGTAACTTCTTCATCAGCGGTGATGTGAATACGCTTTCCAACTGCTGCCGTCTGCTGTCAGATACCTCAAAGCTTAATGCGTTCATCAACTCCATCGGCGGCACGGCACTTTCTATCGGTTCTGTCAAGGTCAATACCATCAACCTGATGCGGATTGCGTTGGAAACGGAATGTGATGAGAAAAAGTATCTGGCTCTTCTTAAAAAGCGTGCGCTTCTGTGCTGTAAAACTCTTGATACCGTGCGGCATATTATTCACCGGAACATCGAAAAGGGTTTACTGCCCAACTATCAGGATGGTGCAGTAGAGATGGACAAGCAGTACTGCACGATGGGCATCCTCGGCCTGTATGAGGTAATCGAAGCTTTCGGTTATACCAAGACAGACGAATTCGGTTATATCAGCTATACCGATGAGGGTGTCACTTTTGCAAGCAAAATCTTTGAGGTGCTCAACGAAGTTAAGGACAACTTCACCGAGGAGTACTCATTCAATATCGAAAGCGTTCCTGCAGAGCGTGCCGCTGTTATCCTGTGTCAGAAAGACAATGTCCTGTACGACCACAACGATAAATTCATTTACTCCAATCAGTGGATTCCTCTGTCGGCCAAATGCACCATTCAGGAAAAACTGCGGCTGTGCTCCATTCTGGATGAGAAGTGTTCCGGCGGTAGTATCGCCCACATCAATCTGGAGTCGAATTTCCCCAATACGGATATGGCATGGGAGATGCTCAACAAGATTGCACAGTCAGGCGTTATCTATTTTGCATTTAACACCCGCATCAACGAATGCAAGCATCATCACGGTTTCGTAGGCACAGACCATTGTCCGGTGTGCGGTGAACCTGTATTCGATACATATCAGCGCATCGTTGGCTATCTTGTCCCGTCACGCGCTTATTCCAAAGACCGTTTCCGCGAGTTCAACACAAGACAGTGGTACACCTATGCGGAGGCAATGAGCGAATGAGGGTAAAGACGATAGTTGATGAGGACTTCACCAATTATAAGAAACCGGCCATGTTCATTGGCACGATTTCCTGTGGGGGCAAATGCTGTATCGAAGCTGGTATTCCTCTCTCTGTTTGTCAAAATGATGGGTGGCGCTCTTGCGCCCCCATTACGATTGACGATAATGAGCTCTGCCATCGGTATTTGACAAATCCCCTCACCAAAGCGGTTGTCTTCGGTGGGCTTGAACCGATGGAACAGTTTGAGGAACTTCTCACATTTCTGGATTTGTTTCGTGACACCTATGACTGCGAAGATGATGTCGTCATCTATACCGGTTATTATCCCGAAGAAATCCCAGACCAGCTTCATACCCTTTCTCTTTACGAAAATGTCTTCGTAAAGTTCGGACGCTATATCCCGAACAAGCCACACCGTTTTGACCCTGTGCTTGGCGTAGAGCTTGCCTCGGACAATCAGTATGCGGCCAATGTATTCTGGCCGTTCTGGAGGAACAACGAATATGCAAATCAACATCAATCCTGACAAAGACTTCGTCGCTCATATGCGCAAGGCACTTAAAGACAACAATGGGTTTTGTCCGTGCGCTATTGTGAGAAGCGAAGATACCAAGTGTATGTGCAAAGAGTTCCGTGAGATGGAGGAAGGAACCTGTCATTGCGGACTGTACATCAAGATTAAGGATAAGCCCGCCGCTGAAAATGTAGACCGCTGCATTTGCTGTGGTGCAGTAATTCCAGAGGGAAGAATGGTTTATCCAAACTGTGGTGAATAACTGGGAGGTACTCATTGGAGTCAAAAGTATTTGGCCTTATTGCAAAAGAACAGCACCGACAGGATACGACTATCGAACTGATAGCCAGCGAGAACTTCGTAAGTGAAAACATCATGCGAGCAGTCGGTTCCTGCCTGACCAACAAGTATTCAGAGGGATACCCCGCTACGCATCGCTCAGGAAGCCGTGGCAGATACTATGGCGGATGCCAGTATGTAGACGAGCTGGAGGAATATTGCTGCGAAATGTGGCAGAAGGTGTTCCAGACTAACTATCATGTCAATGTGCAGCCGCACAGCGGCACGAATGCAAATATTGCGGCATATTTGTCCGTACTGAAACCCGGAGATACTATTCTTTCTATGAGCCTTGATAACGGCGGGCATTTGTCCCACGGCTCTCCAGTGAATATCAGTGGTAAGATTTTTAACTTCATCCACTATGGAGCAAACAAATCCGGGTGGATTGATACAAACGATTTTATCGACAAGCTTTATAAGTTCAATCCAAAGCTTGTAGTCATTGGGGCTTCGGCATATAGCCGTACCCTGTACTTTGACACCTTCAGAAATGTTATCGACTGCTATAGAGGGCAGACAGGAAACGAGTGCTATATGCTGGTGGATATGGCACATATCGCAGGACTTGTAGCGGCTGGCGACCATCCGTCCCCATTCGGGCTTGCTGACATCATTACTACCACGACACACAAAACTCTGCGTGGCACAAGGGGCGGTTTGATTTTCTGCAAACCGGAGCTTGCCAAGCGCATCGACAGCGCAGTCTTCCCCTGCTGTCAGGGCGGGGCGCTGCAGCATATCATCGCTGGTAAAGCGGTAACAGCCGAGGAGGCTTGCACAGACAAGTTCAAGAACTACATCCACGCCGTTGTGCGTAACTGTAAGGCGATGTGCGATGCGTTTATTTCGATGGGCTACAAGGTTGTTACAGGTGGTACAGACAACCATCTGTTCCTGCTTGACCTGACGGAAACAGGGTTGACCGGCAAAGCGGTACAGGACGAATTGGACAAGCATGGCATTACCCTTAACAAGAACTGTGTTCCCAATGAAACTCGTTCTCCGCAGCAGACTTCCGGCGTTCGTATCGGAACGGCAGCTATGACGACTAAGGGCTATACCGCCGAAGACTTTGTCAGCGTCGCTCACATCATTGACAACATTATCAAATCCACGCAGGAGGAACTACATGACTAAGAAAATCATTACTACATATACCGAGTACGATGAAGACGGCAAAATCAAAAGCCAGAGCGTCACAGAAACCCCTTACCCCGAAGACGACTGCGACCTTGATTGCGAATGCTGCGACGGTGCAGAGGCGGATGAAGACGATGATGATGCCGTATATCAGCTGACACCCAAAGGCATTGCGTGTCTGGCACTGCTTCGCACCGGTCTTGTTGAGTCTATTGAAGACCCTCGAATTGATGGGTTCTGGGAGCTTTTCCAGGCAGACATGGACGCACTTGGTTACACGCAGGAGGTTGAAGAATGAACAGAGTCGGTGAGTTTGAAAAAGTCAGCTTCGAGCAGTACTACGAAGCTATCAAAGATGAATTTTATAAAGAGCAGGAAATGACCCCTGCCCTGAAAGAGAACATCAAGAAATCATGGGAAGCCCTCCAGCTCCCGTCCAGAGCCACATCCGGTTCCGCCGGTTATGACTTCAAAGCGCCGTTCTCCTTCTCACTGGATGCCGGTGATACCATCAAAATCCCCACCGGCATTCGGGTCAAGGTCGATGAGGGTTGGTGGCTTGGCTGTCTGCCTCGCAGCGGCCTTGGCTTCAAGTACCGCCTGCAGCTGGATAACACGATGGGCGTGATTGACAGCGACTATTACTACTCAGATAACGAGGGGCACATCTTCGCTAAAATCACGAACGACAATCATACAGGCAAAACACTTACCGTAGAGGCCGGTAGCGGCTTCCTACAGGCAATTTTCATCCCTTATGGTGTAACATACTCCGACGATGCAACAGGCGTCAGAAACGGCGGTATGGGCTCTACAGACAGCAAATCATAATGAAACCCTGCATTGCAGTGTAATGATTTCGTTCAATAGTTTTCGGTAGAGACAGCGTCTCACGACCGAAGAAATATACATAGAAAGGGAAAAGACTATGAAACGAATTTTCTCACTGCTTCTGGTTGTTGTACTTGTATTTGGTACAACTTCCGTTTATGCCCTCTCTTGGACTTCCACCTCAGAACCATGCAAGACATACACAATCAACATCGTAAAATACGAGTTGATTCCCGGCGATGTCGGCAATAGCTTCCGGGTAAACCCGAATACTACTGCACGCAAAGGTGAATACGCCTACTACAGTATTGAGGTGTACAATGCCGACAATCAAAAGGTAGACCCCGGCAAACTTATTGTGACCGATATGGCCGCACCAACAAACCTGGACAACGGCTTGTATGCAGCTCTTGTTACCGGAAGCCGTCCGATGCTCACATATAGCATCGAAGAAAAAACATCACTTCAGGAGTTACATTACAACAATATGCCAATTACCATCAGTGGTGATACCGTTACAATCGGTAAATTGGTGTTTACACGGTCAGTGTCCGGAGTAGTAACAGATGTGCATTTTGATGGCAACATTTTGGAACTGACAAAAGAGTTGACTGCGCTCAATATGACACCGGAAGATGTCTACAATGGTAAGGTTTGCATGAGCAACGATGTGTTAATTCAGAACTTTGGGATGATATGCAAGCAAACCGCAACATCCAAATGGTATAACGACGCAGATGCTATCAAAAACATTACCATCCCGAAGACAGGAGATGCACCGTTAAATGCTTTGTTTGTTGCATTGGTAACATTGGTAACAACAGGCGTGGCGATATGCTTCAGCTGTCGCTTCAAACAGAAAAAGGATTAAGACCCTGAGTACTTCATGTAGAGATGGGGCTGGTGATAATAAGCCAGCCCCATTATTTTTTACGCCAACAAGGAGGTTGGTTATCATAGCTGCAAAAAAATATACCGAAGAAAAAGTCAACGCCGTATATGACGGCGATATTTATACCATCATCAACCTCACGCCAGTTATACATAAAGACGACCGACAGGAACAGAAAAATGAAATTGAAAAAACCCTGTACACCGTCTTTAGCAAATACACACCGAAAAAGAAATAAGACGGAGGATACCGATGGAAGATTTTATTTACGCAAGACAGTCTGTTGATAAAGAAGACAGTATCTCTATTGAAAGCCAAATTGAGTTGTGCCTGCGTGAGGTAGGAAATAATCCGCACAGAGTATTTCGAGATAAAGGGTACAGCGGTAAAAATACAGAGCGCCCTGACTTTCAAGATATGATGGCCGCCGTTCGTGCTGGCGGCGCAAGACGAATTATTGTGTACCGCCTTGACCGAATCAGCCGTTCAGTTCTTGACTTTGCAAATGTTATCAGTGAGCTGCAGAAGTACGGCGTTGAGTTCGTGTCTATTACAGAACGATTTGACACCTCAACACCTATTGGCAAAGCAATGCTGATGATAGTCATGGTGTTCGCCCAGCTTGAGCGCGAGACGATTCAACAGCGTGTCATGGATGCATACCGCTCACGCAGCAGAAAAGGCTTCTACATGGGCGGCAGAGTCCCTTACGGGTTTGAACTGGAAAACACCGTTATGGAGGGCATCAAAACCTGTATGTATAAACCCATTCCAGAACAGATACAGGTCGTGCAGCTTATCTTTTCTCTGTATGCTATGCCGCAAGTTTCCTTTGCAGATGTGGTGCGCTACCTCAGCCAGAATGGAATTAAAAATCCTAACGGTAAGAACTTTAGCCGTATGCGCATCCGAGATATTATTACAAATCCTGTGTACGCTAAAGCAGACGCTTCTATTTTTGAATTCTTCCACGGGCAAGGAACCGAAATCATCAACGACATCTCTCAGTTCATTGGAACAAATGGAGCTTATCTGTACACAGGGAACAAAGCGGCCAAACGCAAGAGCATTTCTCTTGACGGTCATGTCCTCGTTCTTGCTCCACACGCAGGCTGCATCGATGCTGATACATGGATTCGATGCAGACGCAAGTGTCTGAATGTGCGCCAGATAGCCAAACCCGTAAAAGCAAAGAACACATGGCTTGCCGGTAAAATCAAGTGCATTGATTGCGGACACGCCCTCTCCCTGAAATCCTATCCCCGTAAACGCAGTGCAGACGCAAGATACTACATCTGCAACAGCAAGTATGTCTCCGCCTCCTGCGACGGTGTAGGCGCAATACAGGCGGCTGGAATTGAAGACATCGTCTTTGACGAGATGTCCCGCAAGCTCAAAGAGTTTAACAAGCTCTCTTATAAAGAGAAGCACGGAGACCCCATTGAGCTTACCAAGCTGAAAATCCGAGCAGAAGAAATCGAAAAAGAAATCGCTACGCTTATAGACAAAATCGTGTCTGCAAGCACAGCGACAATGGAATATATCAATGAGCGCATTGATGCTCTTGATGAAGAGAAGAAAACGGTAAAAGAAAAAATCGCTCAGATGTCAGCCGAAATGTATGACAGACAAAACATCGGCGTCATCAGCGATTACATGAGCAAATGGAACGATATATCTATTGACGATAAATTAACCGTGGTCGATACCCTGATTGAATCTATTCATGTTGGACACGGTAAAATTAAAATTGCATGGAAAATTTGATGTGGTAGTCTGATTGTTTTGCTTTACTTTAGGGTACAATAAGAGTGTACCTTTTAAGTAATTAAGAAACAATCAGGCAGAAGTTTAAGAAATGGTTAAGATGGCGTGGAAAATGTCATTTTTGCGGTTGCGGTTTGCGAAAAAAACGAGTACAATACTATGTGGTGGGAAATGCGTTTCCCGGCCGAATCATTCTAAAAAAGGAGGTCCCAAAATGGACGCCGGTCCGTATCCCAGTTGTAATTTAATGAAACCTACGGGCATGGTGTCGGTTTATGGCACACTGCCCGCCTAAGGAGGTGCGCCAATGAACCAGGAAATTTTGGAACTTTTGGCGGAGAAGAAGTACTCCGCTGTAAAGCAGCTGATCGGCCAAATGGAGGAGGCCGACCTGGCAAAGCTCTTTGAGGAGCTGGAAAACGAGGAGGACGCCGACCAGTTCAACCGGCTGTTCCGGCTACTGCCCAAGGAGACCGCCGCCGAGGTTTTCTCCTACATGGAGCCTGAAATCCAAGAAAAAATCGTCCGCACGCTGACCGATACCGAGCTGCAGCACATCCTGGACGACCTGTTTATGGATGACTATGTGGACCTGGTGGAGGAGATGCCCGCCAATGTGGTGAAGCGCGTGATGCAGAACACCACACCGGCCAACCGCAAGCTCATCAACCAGTACCTAAAGTACCCGGAGGATTCTGCCGGAAGTCTGATGACCAACGAGTATGTCTACTTCCGCAGCGGCATTACCGTGGCCAAGGCTTTTGAAATTATACGCGAGTACGGGGTAGATAAGGAAACCATCTACACCTGCTATGTGACCTCTTCCCGCAAGGAGCTGCTGGGCGTGGTGACGGTGCGCGAGATGCTCCTCACCGCCCCGGAGACCATCATTGATACACTGATGGACACCAATCCCATCCATGTGCATACCCATGATGACCAGGAAGAGATCGCCAAGATGTTCAGCCGGTACGATATGCTGGCCATGCCGGTAGTGGATAGCGAAAATCGGATCGTTGGTATCATCACCATCGATGACGCGGTAGATGTCATCCAGGATGAGAACACCGAGGACTTTGAAAAGATGGCAGGTATGACCCCCAGTGATGATACCTACCTGCGTACCCCCGTTATCACGCTGGCAAAGCACCGTATTATCTGGCTGATGGTGCTGATGCTCTCCGCCATGGTGACCGGCGCCATGCTGGAATACTATGAAGCTGCCTTTGTCAGCATTCCGCTGCTGGTCACCTTTATCCCGCAGATCATGGATACCGGCGGAAACTGCGGCAGTCAGGCTTCTACCATGATCATCCGCGGTCTGGCGCTGGATGAGATCTCCCCCAAGGACTTTACCAAGGCGTGGTGGAAGGAGATAAGAGTAGCGCTGCTGTGCAGTATCGCATTGTGCAGCGTAAACTTCATCCGTATCCTGATCCAGTACCATGACCCGCAGGTGGCGCTGGTGGTTTCCGGCACATTGATGCTCACCATCTGCATGGCGAAATCGCTGGGCTGTATCCTGCCCATTCTGGCAAAGATTTTGAAGCTGGACCCTGCCATTATGGCATCGCCGCTCATCACGACCATTACCGATGCATTCTCCATTCTGGTCTACTTTAACTTTGCGCTGTGGTACCTGCCCGGCCGGTTGGGATAAACAGATATAATAAAGCAGCGGCCGCCGTCCCCGAAGATGGGAGCGGCGGTTTTTTGTTTGTATTTATTGCAAATATTTTCTTTTTTGATGTTGCAAAATGGGGTTGTTATTCGTTATACTAAGTGTAGGAAAAAAACAGCCGAAAAGAATGGAGGACAACATGAAAAAGGCAATAAAATTAACCGCGATACTATGTGCCCTGGTACTGCTGATGGGGCTGGCAGGGTGCGATGATAAGGCTGCCCAAACGCCAAAATATGAGACGATCACCGTGGAGATGCCGGAGCAGCAGGCTGAGGTGGCGGGAGAGAAGATTATTAAGGCGGATCGGGCAATTTACAGCCTGTGGATGCTGACCGACGAACACAACCTGTACCGCTGTGGCTATACCGAAGATGGACAGCCGGATATAACCACGCTGGAACTGCAATTCCAAGGGGTGAAGGATATCCTGGTTGACAGAACCACCTTTGGCTCACTATCCGTGCTGTTTGATGACGGAAGCTACAACAGCTACAATGTTCTGGAAATGGGCGGTCCATATCAGCCCGATCCAATACAGGAAGTAGCGGCGATCTCCTATGACTCGATTCTTCTTAAGGACGGCACTGTGCGGTATTACCGCATAGATTACGCCCCGGAGAAAACAGCAGAGGAATATAGCCAAACCGCCTGGCATACGCTGGAGGGTATTAAGGCCAAGGCAATCGCCGGTGGTGAGCGGGAACGAATGCTGATACTGGATGAAAATAATACGCTGTGGAACTGCAGCAAGGAGGATACTAACGACCGGCTGGAGGTCGCACAGAATGTGACGAGTTTCTGTTACAGTGCCTACAATAAAATGCGCTATCATGACGATATCTGGTACCGGACCGCGGATGGCGGGCTGTATCACCACCACTATGGATGGGGTGACCCCATTGGTACACCGGACACCCCCGAGGAACAGCTGCCTGCCACTGACCAATATGACCTGCCCGGCGTGCCGGTAGCAACCGAAGATGGTAATGTACTGCTGCAGCAGGAAGATGGGACCTATCTGTTTTTGCAGGCTAACAGTGAAGTCCCAAAGGTGTACACTATGCCGCTGAAGGGTGTGTACGCCGAGGGCAACGACTTCCGCTACATGGTGGCCGGCACCGATGGTCGGCTGTATTACCACAGCGATGCCGACACTGATCCGCGCAACCCCATTGATGAGGTAAACTGGGTGGTGGAGCTGCCGAATTAACAAAGCCGAATAAAGAGGAACCTCCCCCACCCTACTGCGGGCGGGGGAGCTTTTTAATAGCCTTTGGTTGTCTTCAAGCGGGTGAAGAGCTTATCCAGCGGAATGAACAGCACCGCCACCATAATGGCATTGCCGATCCCGTGCATGATATCATATGGGATGCCGGAAACGAACCACGAAAGTGCCATGTTCCAACCGCCAATGAAAAGATAAACCGGTGAACAAAGCAGGCCAAAGAGCATCCCGTACACCGTGGCAACGATAATCCACAAAAGGTAACTGCCCCACCGGGCCAGCAGGCGCACTACAGCGTAGAGAATGATCCAGATGTAAAGATACATATACACCCAAACATTGAAGCCATAAAGAAGCACCTGTACCGCCACAAACACATAGATGATGAGCGGCGTCATGCGGGGAAAGTGCAGTGTATACAGGATCAGCAATAAAGTGACCGGTTCAAAATTGGGGATAAAGGACATGGCCTGCTTGGCGGCGATGAGCAGAGCGGACAGCATTGCCGCCAGCACCAACTCCCGTGTTTTCAGCTTCATGCGGCCGGCTTAATAGGTGGTAAGTACGATCTGGAAGGCGTCGCCATCGGCAATGGGGGCAGAATCAACACCGACAGTAAGGTCATTGCCGTTGCCATCCTTAAAGCACCAGTACTGACGCTGGCTGTCATCGGCGGTAACGCCATCCACGGTGGTGACATAGAGGCCATACTGGGACTCAGTGCCCTCAACGAGTTTTTCCTGCTCCAGGGCGCCGCGCAGGAATTCGGCATCGGTGTGAATGGTGAAAACCTTATTCTCCACGCCCTCCTGCATCACGGTAACGGTGATGGTCTTGGCGCCTTCAATCGGGACGGGTTTTTTGGAGCCTTCGATGAAGAACAGCGCTGCTGCAATGAGTATCAGCACCACTGCTGCAATGATAAGAACTTTTTTGTTTTTCTGCATTTCTTTTTTTCCTCCTTAAAATAGACGGAGGCTGCCCCCTTCGTGCAAAATGGGACAGCCAAACTGACCCGTCGGAGATATTCCCCTGCGGGTCTTTTGTGCGTTTGACCAATTCCTCGTGGTACTTTTTTGCACCGCGGGCAGACCGGTCTTTCGGCTTCGGATCATCGCTTTGCTCCGTCTTCCCGGTTACCCAGTGACATAAATGGAGGTCGGCTCCCCGTTACGGCGACGAGATCGCTCAGGACTTACACCTGATTCCCTGCTCCCCTGAATGAGTGGAAGCGTCTGCCTGCATCTGATTCATTTGTCGTGTGTTAGAATACCATATTCATTCGATTTCGTCAAGTTATTCCAGAAACCGCAGCACCATGGGCGCGGCGGTGAGGAACCATGAGGCAAAGCGCTCCGGGGTGGTACGCAGTTCCTCCGTAAGCTGTGCGGGTGTGACCCAACACAGTTCCTCGATCTCCTCCGAATCAGGAGTAAAGGGGCCGCAGTGCCGTCCAATGAGAACATGGTCATACTCGTATTCGTAGAGGGCATCATGGAACCGATGGAGATAGACAAAGCAGCCGATCTCCCGCAAGGGGCAGGTAACGCCCAATTCTTCCATCAGGCGGGCTTCGGCAGAGGGGATAGTTTCCTCCCCTATTCTCGGGTGAGAACAGCAGGCATTTGCCCACAGGCCGCCGGAATGGTACTTGCCCGAGGCACGCTTTTGCAGCAGCAGCTCCCCACGATCATTGATGAGGAACACTGAGAAGGCCCGGTGCAAAAGCGGGACGGTATGGGCTCGCCGTTTATCTGCCGTACCGATGGGATTATCGAACACATCGACCAAAATCAGATTATCCAGTCGCTCGGTCATATCGTTCCTCCGTGAACGGAAAAGAGCCGCGTGGGGCACGGCTCTTTGGAAGTTCTTTTACTGCTGCCCGGCAGCTTCCTTATCCTGCTGGATAAGCAGACGGACTGCCTCCACGGCGGCCTGACAGGCCAGGGCAGTATCGTGCTGCTCGGGATCGGGCAGGCCAAGCTTTTTGCGTTCCTGGTTCCAGCAGACATTCAGGATGCAGCCGGCACGGGCTTCCTCCAGTGTGGCACAGACAACATAAAGCGCTGCGGATTCCATCTCGCTGGAGAGGGTGCCGCCCTTCTTCCAGCACTCCCACTTATATTCCAACATGGGGCCGACCGGCAGGCGGTCCGGCTCATGCTGGCCGTAGAAGGCATCCTTGCACTGGACGGTGCCGACATGCCAGCGGGCGCCCAGGTTTTTGGCGGCCTGGATAAGAGCGCAGGTAACATCGTGATCGGCGACGGCCGGGAACTCAATGGGCATATACTCGCGGGTGGTGCCCTCCATACGAATGGCACTGTTGGCGATGACAAGATCGCCGCCCATGACCTTGAGATTGATGCCGCCGGTGGTGCCAATGCGGATGAAGGTGCGCACACCGGTCTTATAGCATTCCTCTACACCAATGGCAGTAGAAGGGCCACCCATGCCGGTAGACATGACCATGACCGTTTCGCCATCTACCTTGCCCAGCCAGGTGGTGTATTCGCGGTGCTGGCAGTAGAAGTGCGGCTCATCCAAAAACTGCGCGATCTTCTCCACACGGCCGGGATCGCCAGGCAGGATGACATACTTGGCGCCGTGGGTGTCATCGAAACCTACATGATACATTTTTTCCATGATACTATCTCCTCCCTATTGCGGGTAAAATTACTGCTGATTCATCTCTTCCATCAGGCGCTGCTTGGTCTCCCACAGTTTTTGAGAAAGATCGACATAATAGGTGTGGGGGTACTCAAAGCGCTTGATCTCATCCCACAGGGTATCCATCTGGGCAGCACTGTAGCTGCGGATCTCCTCCAGCGAAGGCGCCGTGTAGCACTGAACACCCTTCTTAAAGATCTGCACCTGGAGCTTTTCGGCACGGAAATTGGTGAGGGTCTTTTTCTTCCAAATGTCATTGGGATCGAAGATGGTAATGGGCTTGGTGTCATCCACTTCTTCGCCAGCCAACACGATGTAATCCGCCAGGGCCTTGCCATTATCCCGGCCATAGAAGCGATAGACCTCCTTGAAGCCAGGGGTGGTGATCTTTTGGGCAGTCTCGCTGAGCTTGATCTTGGGGATCAGCTCACCATTGTCATTTTCGATGGCAACAAGCTTATACACGCCGCCAAAAACAGGTTCATTTTTGCTGGTGATGAGATTTTCGCCCACACCGAAGGAATCGAGCTTGGCATCCTGCAGCAGCAGGTCGCGGATGATGTATTCATCCAGCGAGTTGGATGCCATGATCTTGACATCCGGAAAACCGGCATCATCCAGCATCTTACGGGCCTTTTTGGAAAGGTAGGCCAAGTCGCCGCTATCCAAACGGATGCTCTTGGGACGGAAGCCCTTGGGCAGGACGACCTCATTGAATACCCGGATGGCATTGGGCACACCGGATTTGAGGACATTGTAGGTATCCACTAGCAGGCAGCAGTTATCGGGGTAGGTCTCTGCATAGGCCTTAAAGGCCTCGTACTCGTTCTCGAAGGCCTGAACCCAGCTGTGGGCCATGGTGCCGGAAGCCGGAACGCCCATCATGCGGTCGCTGATGGTACAGGCGGTACCGGCACAGCCCGCGATGTAGGCGGCACGGGCACCTAGCATAGCGCCATCGTACCCCTGGGCGCGGCGGGAGCCAAATTCCACAATAGCACGGCCCTGCGCTGCCCGGATAAGACGACTGGCCTTGGTGGCAATGAGAGTCTCAAAATTAAAGGTGACGAGCAACATGGTCTCTACCATCTGTACCTGCTCCAGCGGGCCACGGACGGTAATAATCGGCTCATTGGGGAAGATGGGGGTGCCTTCCTTAATGCTCCAAACATCGCAACGGAACTTGAAATTCCGCAGAAAATTGAAGAATTTCTCCGAGAAGCAGCCCTTTTTACGGAAGTACTCGATGTCCTCCTCAGTAAAAGAAAGGCCATTAATAAGTTCGATGATCTGCTGCAGGCCGGCATAGATGGCAAAGCCACCGTTTTCCGGCACACGGCGGAAAAAGACATCGAATACGGCGATCTTCTCCTGGATACCTGCATGGAAGTACCCATTCACCATGGTATACTCATAATAGTCGGTAAGCAGGGTCAGGTTGCGTTCACGGGTGATATAATCGCTCATAATAGTAAAACATCCTTTCTTCCTCTGATTTATGTGGTCTTGGCCGACAGCGCAGCACCCTGTGGAACAGTAAGGGTGGCCTGTTCGGTGTAGGTAGCAAAGGGTTCATCGGTGGCGGGATCCTGCTGGGCGTGGAACACCAAAATGCTGACGGTAACAGGATAACTACCCGCTTCTGGCAAGAAATCCGGATAGGCATACAGCAGGTATTCCTCCGCCCTAATAATCGGAGTAGTGAGCAGCACGGTGCCATCGGCCAGAGTGTAGCGCACCCGCATCACACATTCATTGCCTGGGGTGTTTTCCAGCAGCAGCGGCAGGCTGCCATCCTTCCCCATAACCAAGCTGCCATTAAAGAGATACCAAAAGTATTCCGGAGTGGTGTTCTGTGGGGCATTTTCGTAGCCCGGCAGACGGCCGGTATGGATGGTGGTATCCGCCATTTCGGTGGGGGTAGGGTCCGGCGGGGGCGATCCCCCCTGAGGGAGAAGCAGCGCCAGCACCAGTCCAATGCCGACAGCTACCGCAGCTACCAACAGCGTGGAAATAATCTTTTTCGCCACGGTCATACGCCTACCCCCTCTTTTTCTCCGTCAGAATCAAAAAGAACGCTAATATTATAGCGCAATTTGTGCCAAAACACAACAGTTATGACAGAAAAACCCCCGACCACAGCGGATCGGGGGTTATAAGTGAACTGGCTTACGGGGCCTGGGTATTACCGCCCCCCTGACTATCGGAGGAGGTGAGCGTATCTACCCGGCCGACGGTACCGGTATTAAACTCGGTGCCGGAAACACTATCATTCATGATGGTGGTGACGGAGTAAAGATAAAAATCCTTGCCGTTTTTCCGCAGCTCATACAGCATGTATTTGGAGGGAGTCTCCTCCAGGTTACCCTTGCTATCATAATTGATACTGAGCACTGTAGTGGGTGGCACATAGCCTACGGTAAGCTGGCAGCTATCCTGCTTCATTACAATTTTTTCCACGCTTGGGGTGGCAAAGCCGGTCATGGCGATGATGGGCACATGATAGGAAGCAATATCGCTATCGTACTGATAGGCATTTTCCATATCACCGATGGTCATATGCTCCAGCTTGATATTCTGACCAAACAGACTAACAGCCTGAGCGTCCACATCCGCCGCCGGGATGACCATGCGGCCGTACTCATCAAATTCGTAGCTGCCGCGGCGTTCGCCCAGCATACAGGCCCACAAACTACTTTGCAGCAAAAATTCATTATCGCAGGTAGCGGGGTCAGTAAAATCGGGCGGGTCGAACATGACCACTGGCAGCAGCATCTGCTCGTACTTGGTTTTTTGGGCGGTGTTATCCGCCAGATTGCGGGTAAGGCCATAGCACCAATTAAACACGGTGCATAGCCCAATAACGCACAGCACGATAAAAACGAGGCCAATCGGCGCCGCGTGACGGTTACGGGCATTCGTTTTCTCTGTACTCATAACAGGTTCCTTTCCTTACAAGGGGCGTTGCATCAATCCTTCTCTTTTTCCTTTTCGGCTTCCTTTTCAGAATCCGGGGCAAGGATGACACGCATTTTTTCGATCTTCTGTTCTTCCATTTCCAACACAGTAAAGGTAAGCCGGCCAAGCTGGAAGGTCTCACCGACAGCTGGGATGTGCTCCAACACCGAAAGCGCCAGACCATTCATGGTATCGTAGTCGTCTTCCTCAATATCGGCGGGATGGTAGTCGATTTCATCCAAGAAGTCATCCACCGGCATATCACCGCTGATCTCGTAGGTATCGGGGGTCACCTCGGTGAACTCGGTGACGACCTCGTCACGCTCATCATAAATCTCACCGACCAGCTCCTCCAGGACATCCTCCATGGTGACGATGCCCAGCGTACCGCCGTAGTCATCCATAACGATGGCGATATGCACCTTTTTACGCTGGAATTCCGAGAGCAGACGGGCAATTTTCATGCTGCGATGCACATACATCGGCTCGGTCATCAGTTTTTTGATATCGAAGTTCTTATTCAGCAGGGCAGCTTGCAGAATATCACGGGTATGCACTACACCGATGATGTGATCCACTGTCTCGCTGTAAACGGGAATGCGGGAAAATCCTTCCTCGGTGATGATCTGCAGTACCTCCTGCGGGGTGGATTCCTCATCGATGGCGACCATATTGACGCGAGGGGTAAGGATATCCTCCACGGTGGTATCATTGAACTCCAGAGCGGACTGTACCAGCTCTTTTTCCTGCTCCTCCAGCACGCCCTCCTCTTCGATGGTATCCAGCATATACATCAGTTCCTGCTCAGTGATGGTGGGCTGCTCTTCGCCATCGTCCTTCTTCTTAAAAGGCTGCATCAGTCGCAGGAACAGCCAGCTGAGGGGGGTAAAGACGGTCATGAGGATCCGCAGCACCCCGGCAAACGCCATCGAAATGCTCTCGGCGTTCATCTTGGCAAAGCTCTTGGGGATAATTTCGCCGAAGGTGAGAACGACAAGGGTGGAAATACCGGTGGCAATCGCAACCGCATAATTTTTGAAGTACGCAGTGGCGATCACTGTGACCAATGAGGAAATGGCGATATTAACAAGGTTATTGCCGATAAGGATGGTCGCAATCAGCTTATCGTATTGCGCGGCCACCTTTACCGCCTGTGCGGCACGCTTATTGCCGTCCTCGGCCATGGTGCGCAGACGGATCATATTGGCCGCGGAAAACGCGGTCTCGGATGCGGAAAAGAAAGCGGATAGCATTAACAGAACCAGAATAAGTAGGTAGGTTGTACTGCCTATGTCGTCCAAAAAAATACACACTCCTTGTTTGAGTAAAAATGTTGCTAGCACCATCACAGGAGACGGTGTTATTTTATATTGTAGCAAAAAGGGGATAATGCGGCAAGACCATGGATAAAATGTTCAGGCTTTATTCACAGCTTGGTGATAAAAGGCGGGGCACGGGTAATTGACTCTCCCCTGCCCCGCTGGCTTACGCTAAGGTGATTATTCCTTGCCTTCCTTCTTGGCTTCCATCTTGGCGATGGCATCCTTGCGGGAAAGATTGATACGGCCCTGCTGGTCGATCTCGGTAACCATAACGAGGATCTCATCGCCGACGGATACCACATCCTCCACCTTTTCCACGCGCTTCGCATCCAGCTTGGAGATATGGACAAGGCCTTCCTTGCCGGGTGCGATCTCAACAAAGGCGCCGAAGTTCATCAGACGGGTAACAACGCCCTTATAGATAGCACCGACTTCGGGATCATTGACAATGGTCTCGATGATATTGATAGCGGTGCGGCAGTCATCGATATCAATGGCGGAAACAAATACATGGCCGTCATCCTCAATGTCGATCTTGACATTGCACTCGGCGCAAATCTTCTGGATGGTCTTGCCGCCGGAGCCGATGACCTCGCGAATCTTATCGGGATCGATGGTCATGCTGAGCATCTTGGGCGCGTACTTGGAAAGCTCGGGCCGCGGGGCGGGGATAGCCTTGAGCATGACTTCATCGAGGATATAGTTGCGGGCCTTGTGGGTCTTAGCAAAGGCCTCTTTAATGATCTCGGGAGTCAAGCCGTCGATCTTGAGGTCCATCTGGATGGCGGTGATGCCCTTCTTGGTGCCGCCTACCTTAAAGTCCATATCGCCGAAGAAGTCCTCGACGCCCTGGATATCCACCATGGTCATCCAGCGGTCGCCCTCGGTAATAAGGCCGCAGGAGATACCGGCAACGGGAGCCTTGATGGGGACACCGGCATCCATAAGAGCCAGAGTGGAACCACAGATGGAGCCCTGAGAGGTGGAGCCGTTGGAGGAGAGAACCTCGGAAACAAGACGCAGGGTGTAGGGGAACTCCTCCACGCTGGGGATAACGGGCTCCAGGGCACGCTCGGCCAGGGCACCGTGACCGATCTCGCGACGGCCGGGGCCGCGGCTGGGACGGGTCTCACCGACGGAATAAGAGGGCATATTGTACTGGTGGATATAACGCTTGGTGGTCTGCTCATCGATGCCATCAAGGATCTGAGCCTCACGGATGGTACCCAGGGTGGCGATGGTCAGCACCTGGGTCTGGCCGCGGGTGAACATGCCGGAGCCATGAACGCGGGGGATAATGCCGACCTCGGCATCCAGCGGACGGATCTCATCCATGCCGCGGCCGTCTACACGCTTGCCGTCATCCAGCAGCCAGCGGCGCACCACAAACTTTTGCAGCTTGTAGATGCACTCATCCAGCATAGCGCCCTGCTCAGGGTATTTCTCATCATACTCAGCATGCAGGCGGTCATAGATGGGGCGCATACGCTCATCACGGATGTTCTTATCATCGGTATCCATGGCAGCACGGACATCCTCGATGAACTCATCCTTGATGGCTTCGAAGAGATCGTGATCGATCTCCTGGGATTCAAAGGTGAACTTGGGCTTGCCAATCTCGGCCTGGACTTCCTTGATGAAGGCAACCATCTTCTGCACCTCGGCAAAGCCCTTCATGATGGCTTCCAGCATGGTATCGTCATCCACCTCATTGGCACCAGCCTCGATCATGCAGACCTTTTCGGCGGTACCGGCCACGGTGAGCTGAAGATCGCTCTTCTGGCGCTGCTCGGCATTGGGGGTTAGGATGATCTCGCCATCTACCAAGCCGACATTGATGCCGGCGATGGGCCCATTCCAAGGAATATCGGAGATGGACAGTGCCATGGAAGCACCGATCATACCAGCGATTTCCGGCACGCAGTCGGGATCAACGGAGAGAACGGTCATCACAACGGAAACATCGTTGCGCATATCCTTGGGGAACAGCGGACGGATGGGACGATCTACCACGCGGCTGGAAAGCACGGCCTTATCGCTGGGGCGGCCTTCCCGCTTCAGGAAGGAGCCGGGGATCTTGCCCACGGCATACAGCTTCTCTTCAAAATCGACGGAAAGCGGCAGGAAATCGATGCCGTCACGGGGCTTTGCGGAAGCGGTGGCATTGACCAATACGGTGGTCTCGCCATAGCGGACCAGCACAGAGCCGCCAGCCTGGCAGCACATCTTGCCAGTTTCAAAGGTCATCTTGCGTCCGGCAAATTCGGTTTCAAATACGCGGAAGTTTTCAAACATCTTTTTTCTCCTTACTTTGTGTCTTTTGGTCTGACGGCTCCGCTTTCGTTTTAGCAATAAAGCCTTCCTCCGGGGAAGATTTTTGCCTTCCGGGGGAACGATTCACTGCTAAACACGAGGGCAAAAGCCGCCCTGCTTACCTGTAAAAAATGGGCTAAAAACCGGCTAAGAGGGCAGACGGAATCCCCGCCTGCCCTCCGGCAGTTTTGCTTACTTACGCAGACCCAGCTTGGCAATGATCGCGCGGTAACGCTCGATATCCTTCTTCTTGAGGTAGTTCAGCAGGTTTCTGCGGTGACCGACCATCTTGAGCAGACCACGGTTGGAATGGAAGTCCTTGGGGTTCTGCTGCATGTGCTTGGTCAGGCTGTTGATGCGGTTGGTGAGAACAGCGATCTGAACTTCGGGGGAACCGGTGTCGCCCTCGTGGGTCGCGTACTCAGTAATGATCTTGTTCTTTTCTTCCTTGAGAATCATGTTATTTCACCTCATAAATTATTTACGCCAAGATCTGAGTATCGGGATCGGTGAAGTTCCCACGGGGGAACACTCCCAAATACCGGGATCCGGTCATATCAATATGGAATTATAGCATATAATACGGCTGCTGTAAAGTGCTTTTGGGCGGATTTTTACGGCTTTTTATGGTGCTTTTCGGCGGCCAGTACGGTGGATCGCAGCAGCATGGTGATGGTCATGGGGCCTACCCCACCGGGGACCGGCGTGAGCCACCCTGCCACCGGGGAAACGCTCTCAAAGTCCACATCACCGCAAAGTTTCCCTGCTGCATTGCGGTTCATTCCCACATCAACGACCACCGCGCCGGGTTTGACCATCTCTCCGGTGACAAAGCCCGCCTTTCCTACGGCGGAGATAAGAATATCCGCCCGGCGGGTCACCTCTGGCAGATTTTGGGTCCTACTGTGGCAGATGGTGACGGTAGCATTGCGGTGCAGAGCCAAAAGCGCCATGGGCTTGCCTACAATATTGCTGCGTCCAATGATGACACACTCCTTGCCGGCCATGTCTACACCGGTGCTATCGATGAGGGTGAGAATACCGCTGGGCGTACAGGGGGCAAAAAAGTAATCCCCAATGACAATTCGACCCACATTCTGTGGATGGAAAGCGTCCACATCCTTTTCGGGGTCGATCGCGGATAGGATCTCCTTTTGATCCAGATGAGCGGGCAACGGCAGCTGCACCAAAATGCCATCGATCTCTTTCCGGCCATTCAGTTCGGCAATGAGGGCAAGCAGTTCCTCCCGGCCGGTATTTTCCGGCAGGGTGTACTGCTCGGAGTGAATACCAAGCTCCTCACAGGCCTTGTGCTTATTGCGCACATACACCTGGGAAGCGGGGTCCTCTCCCACCAGTACCACAGCCAGGCCGGGGGTGATGTCCTCCGCTTTCAATGCCTCTACCTGGATTTTCAATTCGGCGCGGCACTGGGCCGCCACCGCTTTTCCATCAATGATCTTCGCGCTCATGGGGTTCCTCTTTCTGTTCCGGTTGGGTCGGTTTCTTTCCGTTCTTCTTTTCGGCCAGCTTGGCATCCAGGGCGGCTATACGCTCCTGGCTTTCCTTGGTATCCACATAGCGGCCCAGGGTAAAGCGCGGCTTTTTCTGGCCCTCGATATACTCCAGCGTCATGGGCTTACGGCCCCGCAGAAAGATGAAGAGCATCAACCCGGCGGCAACGATAAACAGCACGCCGCCCAGCGCCTGGGAAACCCGCACACTGCCCCACATCAAGCTATCGGTGCGCAGGCCCTCCACAAAGAAGCGCCCCAGGCCGTACCAGGCGGTATAGCCCAGTGTGATCTGGCCATCGTAGCTGCGGCGCGGGAACAGCCACAGCAGCAGGATCGCCACACCGATAAGGTTCCACAAGCTCTCGTATAGGAAGGTGGGATGTACCGGCAGGGTGGGATCCACCATAATGCCCTGGGCGGCCAGCGCCGCCTGATGCCGGGAAAGATAGGCGGAGATGGTATCTGATGTCATACCCCAAGGGAGGGTGGTATTGGTGCCAAAGGCCTCCATATTGAAGAAATTGCCCCAGCGGCCAATCGCTTGTCCCAACATAACGCCGGGGAAAGCCGCATCCGCTACCGGCAGCATGGGAAGCTTTTTGATGCGGCAGACGATAAACGCCACAATAAGCGCTCCAATAATGCCGCCATAGATGGCCAGTCCGCCACCACGCAGGTTGAATATTTCCTTTAGATTATCTTTATAATTATCCCACTGGAATGCCACATAATAGGCCCGCGCGCCCACAATGGCGCCGACCATGGCCCACAGAATGACATCCAGCCCCTCATCCGGGTGGATGCCGCAGGTGCGGTTATGGGAAAGATAGACCCATAATCCCAGGCCAAAGCCCACCGCGATGATCACACCGTACCAGTAAATATCCAAATTGCCGATGGATAACGCCACCCGGCTAATGGGAAGTTCCCACCCCAAACCGGGAAACCGCAGAATTTCCATGGTACCCACTTCCTTTACACTGATAGTTTTTACTTTTACGGTTTATTATAGCATAGCCCCGGCGGTATTTCTATTCTCATTTATAAATTTTTGTGCATATCGGCTTGTTCTGTGCTATAATGACCGAAATGACCCTTTGACATCCGTCCAAGATAAAAGGAGCTGTATTCCATGACAGAACTTCTCATCCGGCTATTTATCCGTGATAAAGACAATGTGCAGGACCCCACGGTGCGCCAGCAATATGGCACGCTCAGCGGGTTGACCGGCATTTGCCTGAATATCCTGCTGTTCCTAGGTAAGCTAGTCGCCGGCACTGTTTCCGGTTCCATCGCCATCACGGCCGATGCTTTCAATAACTTATCCGATGCCGGTTCCTCGGTGGTCACACTCATTGGCTTCCGGCTGGCGGGGCAAAAACCCGATCGGCATCACCCCTTCGGCCACGGTCGGGTAGAGTACCTCTCCGGGCTGGCCGTTTCGGTGGTCATCCTGCTGATGGGCTTTGAGCTGGGTAAAACCTCCTTTGAGAAGATCCTCTCCCCTGCCCCAGTGGAATTTTCTCTGCTGCCTGTCATCATCCTGCCAGTCTCCATATTGGTCAAGGGCTGGATGTACCTTTTTAACCGCAAACTGGGCAAAAAGCTGGATTCCGCCGCCATGATGGCCACAGCCGCCGATAGCCTCAGCGATATGGTCTCCACCGGCGTAGTGCTGCTCGGCACCCTGATCGGACATTTCTTTAATATCCAGTTGGATGGTTGGCTGGGTATTTTGGTTGCCGTGTTCATCCTGTATACCGGCTACAATTCCATGAAGGATACCATTGATCCGCTGCTGGGCCGGGCGCCCGATCCCGAACTGGTGGATGGCATTCGCCGCCGGGTGCTGGCCCCTCCGGAAATTCTCGGCCTGCACGATCTCATCGTCCATGATTACGGCCCCGGCAGGCTGTTCGCCTCGCTGCACGCCGAGGTGGATAAAAACGGTGATATCTCCGCTATTCACGATGTCATTGACCGGGTGGAGCGGCAGATTCTGCACGAACTGGGCTGTGAAGTCTGCATCCATATGGATCCCATTGCCGTTGGTGACCGAAAGACAGCGGAATGCCGTACTATGGTGGCCCAGCTGCTGGCCGGGCTTGACCCAAGGCTGACAATGCACGATTTTCGCATCACCAGCGGCCCCGACCACACCAACCTCATCTTTGATGTGGTGCGTCCACTGGATTCTTCCTATACCAGTGAAGAGTTGGAAGAACGCATCCGGCAGGCGGTAACGGCACTGGAAGGCAATTATTACGCAGTCATTACCGTGGATACCCCAAGAGTATAAAACAGAAAAATGGCCGGGATTCTGTTCAGGATCCCGGTCTTTTATTGCTCCATATCATCCTCAGCAAAGGGAAGTTCCTGCAGCACCACCTCCCGGATGAACCGAAAGGTTTTCTCCTCCCCCTTATCCCGCAGCATTGTCAGGATAAACCGCAGCTTGCGAGCCGTCACCGGGTGCATCCAGCGGTTATCCCCCGCCCGCTGCAGATATTCCAGCGGAGCGCCATCGTGGTATTGATCCCCCAGGTAGGTCCGGCTGGCAGCAATGCGATCCATACACATCTCCACAAAGAATTCAGTTGGCATCTCCAGCGGCTCATATTGGTGGGTTACCGGGCTCACATCGGTCCAGTACTCAAAATGGTGACGATTGCGGCCCTTGTGGTGCATCCACGCCAGCGAATAGCCATTCTCCCGGCGCTCCTGCTGCGTAGGGCTAAAGGTGCCCTGGTAATACTTCGCACCACGCCAGAATTCCGTTGGAGAGTATTTGGAAAGATCGTGGGTAAGACCCCGCCAGTACAGTCCCACCCGGAAGCAGTACTTCTGTACCAGGTGCCGGTGATGGGTAATGGTTCTAAAATGTCTGATGGGATGCATCTGCTCCCCCCTCTCTGCTTTACTCCGTTCATTATTATAATTCAACGGCCAAAGGATTGCAAACCCCAATGCAAAACGCTATAATAAAAAACACACACGCTAAAAAGGAGTTCTCCCATGACGATAAACGGTAAAAAATACATTGTAAAGGTCCCCACCGGCAAAACCACCAATGATTTTCAATTTGATGAACTGCTGCCGGCCTTCCGCAAATACTGTGCCAAGGTAGCACAGAACCAGGCCACCTGCATCGCCGGGTACACCAATACACTGGAAGTCCCCCAGGTGATGCGCTGGGCAGCCCTGCTACAGGATCTTACTGGGCAGTTCACCGAGTGCCTGGGCTACATCGAGCACATCAACCGCATTCCCACCGATGAGGCAGGCAAGTTCCTGCTCCCCCGTGCTATTTATGAAGACTTCCGCGCTCTGAATGAAGTCATCAGCTGTGTGGGTCCCGCTGCGTGGAACCAATGGGATGAGACCAGCAAGCTGTACTGGAAAAGCTGTGTTCCCCGGATGCGGATGCTGATAGAGAACGCCAAAGTGACAGAAGAATAAGGGGAGAAAACTTTTTTCGGTTTTTCCGCAAAAAGGGCTTGATTTTTTACCGGGCCTATGGTATTATAATCAAGCTGAAGCGAAAGTTCCGGTATAAAATCTGGGTGTGGCGCAGGTGGTAGCGCGCTACCTTGGGGTGGTAGAGGCCGCTAGTTCGAGTCTAGTCACTCAGACCAAGTAAAAAAGGACGCCGACTGGCGTCCTTTTTTACTTGGTCTGAGCGGCTTTTGGAGTATTTCTTTGCGCAATCAATATCAGTGTCAGCCCCCGCTCTGTTCTCATTTTATAGGAATGGAGCGGGGGCTTCTATTGGGCTTCAATATCTTTTTAATAATGCTGGAGAAGGAGTATCATGGAACTGTCGCTGCGGTTGGCTCCCCATTCGTAGAATTATCGATAATAGTCCAAACTCCGCTTTCAGTATCTTCAATCAGGTAGAAAAACTGATCGATGTTCCCATCATCCAAAAATGTTTTTGTATGGTCATATTCCACATAGTATTTTGCTCTTACCGCTAAAAAGTGTTCAGCGAGGTAATCATCTGTCCATCCGCGGGACTGCGCAAGTTCACTTCCGGTATAGCGCTCAATCATTCGCTTTGTTTCGGTCTCGTCAACGGAGATCTCATCAATTCGGACAGTCAAAGTGTATTCTTTCTTAATTTGCCCTTCAATTGCACTTTGTACGGTTTCGATTGGATAAACAGACGGTTTTTGCAGCCAATTGTCAAACAAGCCATATTCATATGCCGCAAAGCCACAGAGTGCCAGCGATGCAACAATGGCAGCAACAAGTATAAAGGTGCGCTTCAGGCTTCTAATGCTCTTTCCGGTACCGCTATTCATAAATCCGCGCTCCTTTGCTTCAATAATATATTTATCATCAATCTTTTCGAATGCATCAAGGATCAAATCCGCGTTCATAAAACACCCTCCTTTTCTAAATAAGCGCGCAATTTTGCTCTTGTCCGATGGAGCATCGATTTTACCTTACTATTGCTAAAGCAAAAATCTGCACTGATTTTATCAATTGGATCTAAATACCAGTAACGGCAGAGAAGAACCTGTCGTTCCGTTGGGGCCAGTGTGCCGAGAAAACGGTTGATCTGCACTGAGAGCTCGCCCGCAATGACACTGTCCTCTACTGAAAGATTGGATGGGACACATTCCGAGAGTTCATCCAGTACAAGAGAAACTTCGTCACCGCCTCGCTTATCCCTGTGGGCATCACGCCATTTTTTCAGTGAAATGCTCCTGGTGATCTTGCCCAAAAATGTTCTTAGCATATTCGGACGGTGCGGCGGTATAGCGTTCCATGCGCCGAGGTATGTATCATTGACACTTTCATCCGCATCCTCTTGGTCGTGAAGGATGTTATAAGCGATATAGTAACAGTAGCTTCCATACTTTTGCTCTGTAGCGCTAATTGCCTTCTCGTTCCGCTCCCAATATAAATCAATAATCTTGCTATCCTCCATTACTCCACCTCCTGCAGTTTGAAATAAAGGCCTTTCACCCCTATACTACCTGTTTTTCTGGTTTGGTCGCAGGTTTTTTCGAATTTTCTTTGGTGGGACAAATCGTCCCAAGGTATCCTCCTCGGTGACGATATGTCCCTTGCGGAAACGCGCATCCTTGTATTCTCCCTTTATAATCTGTGTCATATCGTGACACAGCATCTGCCCTACGGCATCCTCTGTTTCGATGCGCTTCACGCAAAAGCCTCCCATTCGATATTCTTATATGAGTATAACCGATTATAGCAAAAACCGGCGCCCTCTTTCAATGGTGCCGTTCGGCATAATGGTAAATGCGTTCGTCAATATCGAAAAAGCATCGTCAATTTTCTTCTCATCATCCATCTCGTTCCTCATCCCCGCTTATTCTTGACAGCTCCCGCCCCGGTGGAGTATGATAAAAACCAATTCAAAAAAACAGGAGAACATAAGTATGGCATATACAGCAGCAGTTATCACCGTCAGCGATCTGGGCAGCCGCGGCCAGCGGGTGGATACCAGCGGCCCCGCCATCTGCGCCATGCTGGAGAAAGCCGGTTTTACCGTTACCTACACCGCCATTGTCCCGGATGAGATCCCCCAAATCCAAACCGAGCTCACCACTGCGGCCGATGGGCGTCACATCAATCTCATCATCACCACCGGCGGCACCGGGCTTTCCCCGCGGGATGTCACCCCCGAAGCCACCTTGGCCGTCCTGGACCGCGAAATTCGGGCCATTCCGGTGGCCATGTGGGTGGAGGGCCTTAAAATTACCCCCCGCGCCATGCTTTCCCGAGCCGTAGCCGGCACCCGTGGCCGCAGCCTCATTCTCAATCTCCCCGGCTCCGAAAAAGCCGCCCGGGAAAACCTTTCCGCTGTCATCGGCGCACTGGAGCACGCCATGCACATGATCGCTGTGGAAGGCCATTAACCCCCTGTAACACCAAGACACCGGTACCCCACTGGGATACCGGTGTCTTTTTGTCACTTTTGCTTACGCCTTTGCCTTCTTGGCGCATACGCTTTCGTATGTCTCCACGATCTCCTTTTCCGGGGCCTCGGTCAGCAGAGAAACCACCACCAGGGCAATGCACGCCACCACAAAGGCCGGCAGCAGCTCGTAGATGGCCCATGCGCCGCCCATCGGGGCAATCAGGTACTTCCATACAAATACCATCACGCCGCCGGCAACCATACCGGCCAGGGCGCCCCACTTGTTGCTGCGCTTCCAGAACAGCGAGAACAGCACCACCGGGCCAAAAGCCGCGCCAAAGCCCGCCCAGGCAAAGGAAACCACCCGGAATACCGAGCTGTTGGGGTCCCACGCCAGGATAATACCGATGGCCGCCACGACCAGTACCGTCACCCGCGCCACGATCATCTCGGTCTTGCTGCTCAGCTTGATGCCAAACACATTCTGAGAAAGATCCTGCGAAACGCTGGAGGCCGCCGTCAGCAGCTGGCTGTCCGCGGTGGACATCGTCGCCGCCAGAATACCGGAAAGGATCACTCCGGCCGCGATGGCCAGCAGGGTACCATGCTGACTCATCAGGTCCGCCAGCTTAATGATGATCGTCTCTGCATCACTGCTGTTGGTCAGGAAGGGCACCTTGCCCGCCACCGAAACGCTATAACCGATCACACCAATAGCCACCGCAATGAACATCGAGATCACCACCCAGACGGTCGCGATCCGACGGGAATCGTTAAGCTTCTTTTCCTCCTTGATGGCCATAAAGCGCAGCAGGATGTGCGGCATACCAAAGTAGCCCAGACCCCACGCCAGCGTGGAGATGATGCTGAGCCCCCCGAAGGAAGCCGCGCCGCCGGTTGTCACATCATAGCCCTTGGTCATGCTCAGGTAGCCGGGCAGCGCCTCGGCATTGGCAATGACGGTATCCACACCGCCCGCCTGTTGGATGCCAAACACCACTACAACGATCAGCGCAATGGTCATAAAGATGGACTGGATCAGGTCGGTGAAGGAAACCGCCATAAAACCGCCCAGCACTGTATAGCCAATGACTACAATAGCGCCTATGATCATCGCGGTATGGTAATCCACCCCAAACAGGCTGTTGAACAGCGTACCGATGGCCTTAAAGCCGGAAGCGGTATAGGGGATAAAGAAAACCAGGATTACCACCGCCGCAATGGCGGAAAGCAGGTTTTTCTTATCGCCATACCGGCGGGAGAAAAAGTCCGGCACGGTGATGGCCCCAATGCGGGCCGAATAGCGCCGCAGCCGCCGCGCTACGATAAGCCAGTTGAGGTAGGTGCCTATCGCCAGCCCGATGCAGGTCCAGGAAACCTCCGGCAGGCCGCACAGGTATGCCAGTCCCGGCAGACCCATCAGCAGGTAGCTGCTCATATCGCTGGCCTCAGCGCTCATGGCCGTTACCAGCGGGCCCATCTTGCGGCCGCCCAGGTAAAAGTCATCGCTGCTGTTGCCGCTGCCCTTTTTGCCAAAGTATACACCGATGAGCACCATGGCAATCAGGTATACCGCTATGGTTATCAGAATAACTACTTGAGAACCTAACATTTTCCGTCTCTCCTTTGGGGTTACTGTTAATATGCACGAAGTATACCACACAAATTAGTAGACGAAAATACAGAACGGCGTACAGACTTTATTCTGTACGACGAATCGTTAAATATCATATTTTTCTCTTAATTAAAGCATTTATATATAGACGATTTTCCGTTCTGTTTATAACCAGTAAAAAATTATTTTTTCCGGAACCCTTCCAAAAACATCGGCATCATGGTTTTAGTGTATTGGGAAAGCGAATACTCCCCGCTGGAAAGGCACCAGTCGTACATCAGCCCCCGCTCAAACATGGCGTAAGCCTTCACAATCTCCCCCACTGTATAGTCGGTGGTCAGCTCGCCGTTTTCCTGCCCCTGGGTGATGATCTGCCGCAGCAGCTTATAGTAGGTACGGTTGCGGCTCAGAAGGTGCCGCTCTCCCTTGGTCACCAGCTGGCTGCTAAAAAGCCTGCTCAGCAGCTCAATGGAAACTGTATTATCAATGGTCACAAACAGCTCATAGTTCAGCCAGCACAGCAGTCCTATGCAGTCCATATCGCCGTGCTCCTGCTGCATCAGTTCCTCGTACCGCTCATCAAAGAGAACCGAAAGGGAGGAAAGCAGGGCATCCTTACCATCAAAGTAATGATAGAACGACCCCTTGGAGGTCTCGGATTCAAAAATGATATCCTCCACCGTGGTCTCCTCATAGCCCTGTTCATAAAAGAGCTTCCACGCCGCCGCCACGATGCGGCCCTTGGTATTGCGGGTATTCTTTTTGGGCATACTGCCGCCCCCTTTCATTATGGGCTTATTTTACCACAGCGCCGCTCCCCTTGCCAAGTCCTTTCGGTAAAATGCGCCCTCTTATCATCCCATATAAAATCACCCGACCAAGCGCCCCTGCGCCCGATCGGGTGAAAAATATTCATCTGCCCAGCAGCTCCCGCACCGCTTTGCGCAGTCCGGCGGCGTCCAGGTCCATGCGGCGCAGCAGCTCCCGCCGCTTTCCGTGGTAGATCCACCGGTCCGGCAGCGCCAGCACATGCACCGGCGTTTTGCTGTCCCGCTCGGCGGCATATTGCTGCAGCAGGCTCCCCAGCCCGCCAATGGCCGCCACCTCCTCGTAGATCAACAGCGGCTTACCCTCGGCCAGCAGGGCATCCATCATTTCGGTATCAAAGGGCTTCAGGAACCTTGCGTTCACCAGCCCCATTGCGATGCCGTCCAGCTCCAGCAGCCGCCGGGCTTCCTCGGCCTCCCCCACAAAGTCCCCGTAGGAGATCACCGTCATCTCGCCCGTATGCAGCCGCTCCCAGCGCCCCACCGGCAGCGGTTCGGTGCAAAGCGCCTGCTCCTGCATGGTATTTTTGCTGTACCGCAGCAGGTAGGGACCCTCCGTGGCAAATCCCGTGGCCAACAGCCGGGCACTCTCCGCGGCATCCTTGCCCTGTGCCAGCGTAATGCCGGGGATCGGCAGCAACAGAGAAACATCAAAGATCCCCTGGTGAGAAACACCGTCCTCCCCTATCACGCCGCACCGGTCAATGCCCACCACCACATCGCCGCCCATCCGGGCAATATCGTGGTTCACCTGGTCATATCCCCGCTGTAAAAAGGTGGAGTAGATGGTCACATAGGGCTTCATGCCGCTCAGTGCCAGGGCATTGGCCAGCACCAGCGCGTGCTCCTCGGCAATGCCCGCGTCGATAAACCGTTTCGGGTATTTTTTCGCAAATTCCGTCAGATGGGCGCCGGTAGTCATCGCCGGGGTAATGGCATAAATGCGCTCATCCTCCGCGGCCAGCTTCATCAGCGTTTCACTGATGGCCTTTCCCTGGGTGGTACCGCCGGCCACCGGCCGCCGCCCGCTTTGGGCATCAAAGGCCCCCACCCCGTGCCAGATACCATCGGGGTCATCCCGGCAAAAATCGCACCCACGCCCCTTTTCGGTAACGACATGCAGCAGCACCGGCTTTTCGGCCTCCTTAGCCACCCGCAAAAAGGCGTCCAGCTCTCCCAGGTCGTGTCCGTTCACCGGCCCGTAGTAGGTAATGCCCATCTCCTCAAAGAGGGCGCCATCCCGCAGGTACAGCCGCTTCAGGTCCTCTTTTACCTGCTCCACGCCGTGCACCATGGCGTCCCCCACCACGGGGATGCGCCGCAGCGCTGCCTTGGTGCGGCTTTTGGCGCTGCGGTAGCCGCGGTGCAGTCTTATCCGCTCCAGCGAATTGTGCAGCGCCCCCACATTGGCGCTGATGCTCATGCGGTTGTCGTTCAGTATGATGATCAGCGGCTTTTGGTAGTCCCCGATGTGGTTCAGCGCCTCGTAGGCCAGACCGTTGCCCAGCGCGCCGTCCCCTATCACCGCCACCACCGCTTCCTTACCGCCTCGCGCCTCGCGCGCCATGGCAAAGCCCAACGCCGCTGAAAGGGATGTCCCGGCATGGCCGCCCTCGTAGCAGTCGCAGGGGCTTTCCTCCCGGCACTGGAAGCCGGAAAGGCCATCGGTGCAGCGTAGCGTATCAAAAGCCGCCGCCCGTCCGGTCAGCAGCTTATGGGTGTAGCACTGGTGCCCCACATCAAAGATGAGCTTATCCCGCGGCACCTCAAAGACGCGGTGCAGCGCCACCGTCAGCTCCACCAATCCCAAATTGGAGGAAAGGTGCCCGCCGGTATGAGATACACCCTCTATGATAAATTCCCGCAGCTCTCCGCACAGCTTCTGGAGCTCTTTCTCATCCATCCGCCGCAGAAAAGCCGGGTCCTTGATCTCTTTTACATTCATTCAGTCGGTTCCTTTTTTAGGTAAAATTCCGCCAGTTCCCTATCCTCCGGCGTCGTGATCTTCAAATTCCTGCAGCTGCCCGGCACCAGCTTTACCCGTCGGCCGGCGCGCTCCAACAGCATGCAGTCATCCGTGATCTGTCCTCTTTCTGGCCCATCGCCCAGCGCCCGGTGCATCGCCAGCAGCTCCTCCCGGTAAAAGGCCTGCGGCGTCTGGATAAGCCATGTCCGGCTGCGGTCGGTTGTCGCCTCCGCATAGCCTTCTTCATCCGCCAGCTTTACGGTATCCCGGCTCGGGGTAGCAATGGTTGCCCCGTCCGCTTCCTCCAGCGCCGCCAGGCAGTCCTCCAGCATCCGCTCGGTCACCAACGGCCGCGCCCCATCCTGGATGAGCACCACCTCGCCCCGGGCCGCCGCCAGTGCCTTCTCCACCGAAGCTGCCCGGTCTGCCCCACCGGTCACTACCGTCACCGGCTTTTGCAGGCAAAGACCCTCCGCCAGCTTTCGCAGGGCCGCTTCCTCACCGGCTTTGGCCGCCAGCACCACTTCATCCACCACATCTGCAGCCAGGAATACCCGCAGGCTGTATTCCAGTACCGGCCGGCCCAGCAGTTCCACTAGCGTCTTGTTTTCACCGGTGCCGTAGCGGGTGCTGCTTCCCCCCGCCAGTATGATGCCGCTTACCATCGCTTTTCTCTCCCTTCTTGCGGCGGTCGCCCTCCGCTTTGTCTCGGGCCGGCCGCCTGTGTTCCACAGGCCGTCCGGCCCTCGCTCGCTGCGGGCGCCCGCCGCCGTTTTCCGCTTACTCCGGCCTTCCTATTCCCCGACAGCAGATCGCCCAGCGGCTTTCGGCCATTTTCTCCGCCGCCACTTTAGCTGCATCTTCCTCCGGGAATATTCCAAATACCGCGCTGCCGCTGCCGGTCATCATCGCCGCCAGGGCTCCGCTTTGCCGCAGCTCCTGCCGGATCCCACTCAACTCCGGCAGGGCGGTCACTTCCTCAAACACATTGTAAAGGCTGCCGCACAGCCCCGCCAGGTCGCCCTTTTCCAGCGCCTTTGCCGCCTCTTGGGTGGTAAAGCGCTGCCGCAGGCTCTCTCCCATCTCGTCGATCCGCCGGTACATGGCCGGGGTGGAGCACCCCGCCTTCGGCTTGGTGATCACCAGCCACAGCGGCAAATGGCTTTCCACTGGGGTCAGTCTCTCCCCGATCCCGGCCGCTGCCGCCGCCCCACCGTCAATGCAGAACGGCACATCGGCACCCAACTCCGCCGCCAGCGCCCGCAGCCCTTCACGGCCCAGGCCCAGCCCGTACAGCCGGTCCATCCCGCGCAGGTAGGCCGCCGCGTCGGTGCTACCGCCGCCCAGTCCCGCCTGGGTGGGGATATTCTTTTCCAGCGTCACGGCAACTCCGCCAAGGTTCGGGAACTCCCGCCGCAGCAGCCGGTCCGCCCGGGTGATGATATTCTCCTCCGCCGGGATCCCGGCCGTTTCATTCAGCCAAAAGCCGCGCTCCCGCTGTTCCAGCGTCAGCTTATCACACAGGCTCACGCTCTGGAACAGCGACTCGATGGTGTGGTAGCCATCCGCCCGCCGTCCGGTCACCGTCAGAGTCAGGTTTACCTTGGCATAGGCCGCCTCCATCACCCTTCGCATGGTCCGTCCTCCACTGTCAGGATGCACAGCACCGAAATGCCCAGCCCTTTTCCACAGTCGGTCAGTCCCTCGCCGGTGGTGGCAGTAATGCCGATAGCCGCGGGCTCCACCCCCAACAATTCGGCAATCTTTTCCTGCATCGCGGGGATCATCGGGCTGATCTTCGGCCGCAGGCACTCCATCGAAATGCTGAGGTGGACGATTCTCCCCTCCAGTGATTTTAGGGCTTCCCGCAGGTATTCCGCTGAATCGGTGATGCCGCTTTGGCACATCTCATCAGCCACCCTGCCCAGTATATTCCGCCCGGTAATGCCGGAAACGGCATTGGTGATGGCATGCAGCACCACATCACCGTCGCTGTTGGCCAGCAGTCCCACCTCTCCGGGGAACACCACGCCGCCCAAAATCAGTGGCTTGCCGTACCCCTCCTCAAAGCGGTGGCTATCCTGCCCGATCGCTGCCTTCATGCCGTCACCTCGTTTTCTGTATCCATTCTTCGGTCCTTTGCCGTATTTCCCCATCCAGCGCCAGCACCTCATCCACGCTTCCCAGCGCGCAGGCCGCGTGTTGCTCCAGCATTGCCTCCACCCCGCGGGGGATATCGGTAAACCGCAGCCCTCCCGCCAAAAAGCGGGCTACCAGCACCTCGTTCGCCGCATTCAGGACCACCTGGGCACTGTGTCCACTCTTGGCCGCCTCTATGGCCAGCCGCAGGCAGGGGAACTTCTCTTCATCCGGTGCCTTAAATTCCAGCGCCTTCATCGCAAAAATATCCAGCCGGTGGGGAGCCGGCATCCGCTCCGGGTAGGAGAGTGCGTACGCAATGGGGATCTCCATATCCGGCGGGGCAATATTCGCCATAATACTGCCGTCCCGGAATTCCACCATCGAGTGAACGATGCTCTGCCGGTGAATGACCACCTGCACCTTTTCTACCGGCACATTAAAGAGCCACCGGGCCTCGATGACCTCAAAGCCTTTGTTCATCATGGTGGCGCTGTCTATCGTGATCTTGGGTCCCATCTTCCAGGTGGGGTGCCGCAGTGCCTCCTCCGGGGTGATATCATCGGTAATTTCCTTCTCAAAAAACGGCCCGCCGGAAGCTGTCAGCAATATTCTCTCGATCTCTGCGTGTTTTTCTCCCCGCAGGCACTGCATGATGGCACTGTGCTCACTGTCCACCGTCAGCAGGGTGGCGCGGCATTCTTTGGCCGCTTCCATTACCAGACAGCCGCCCGCCACCAGCACTTCCTTATTGGCCAGCGCCACCGTTTTCCCGTTTTGGATCATATTCCAGGTGGGGCGGAGTCCCGCCACTCCTACCAGGGCCGAAACTCCGATATCAAAGTCCGTCAGCCGGCTGATCGCCTCCATCCCATCCTTGCCCCAGTAGATATCCAGTCCGGGGAACTGCTCCCGCAGCGCTTCGGCGTCCTGTTTTTCCAGGATATACACATGCCGGGGGGTAAATTCCCGTATCTGCTCGGTAAGCCGCTGCAAATTATGTCCTGCCGTAAGGATGGAAACCGCAAATCGATCCCGCTCCCGCCGCACCACATTCAGGGTGCTGCACCCTATGGAACCGGTACTGCCAAAAATGGCAAGCTCTTTCATCTGGTTTCCTCCCTTTGGCTTTCGCTTGATTTTTAATTATACCATAGGCCCGGGCCCTTTATCAACCGCAGGCCCGCATTTTGCTCCTTTGCGGGTTTTCACAGACCGCAGGCTTACGGCCCGCAGGGCAAACCGCCCTCCGGGCGGTTTCAGCGGCCTTCGGCCGCTGGCTCCGGCTGCGCCGGAGCGCCCTGCGGGCCGCCTCTCCCCCCGCGCTTCCCTGCCAAAAGGCGGCAAGGCATACCGCCCCGCCGCCTGCTATTCGGGTTTATTCTGCCACCGGCCGGATGATCCCCATCGGGGTCTGCTCGTGGCTCTGCCCTAGGGGGTTGTCCCGCAGGATCGCCGCCATCAATCCACGGTCGGTGGAAAGGGGCGCCGCGCCCATAATGACACCGCCGATGTCATTGATGTCGGTAATCAAAACAGGCTTGCCCAGCACGGCGTAAATTTCCGCCGCCACCTTATCGGGGTCCGCCGGGCCCAGCACTACATACTCGTTGTAGGGCGGCAGTGTGCAGTCACACGGTCCGTCAATGGAACGCGCCTTTTCCCCTGCCACCTTGTAGAACCACCCGCGGATGCCAAACAGCTTACCCACCGCGGAAACGGCAGCCGCCACCAGGATGCGGAAAGTCCCGCATTCTCTTATGGCCATCTCCATCGTCTCCGGGATGCCCAGCCCGATGCCGTAGGGCGTTTTCAGCACAAATTTACACAGGAACTTCGCCAGTGGCCGGGGCTTGATCTCCTTCATGGGGATGGCTCGCTTTTGGGTGCAGGCCACCGCCTTTTCGGTGATAAACAGGGTATCGCCCTCCTGCATTTCAGGGGCGGCGTATTTCATCACCACATCGGTAATGTTGTCCACATCGGTGATGACATGAGTCTTGATGCACAGGCGGCGGTACTGCTTTCCCTCCACCTCTATCATCTCATTTTTTCCAGGATTGACTACCATCTGCTCCCCTTCCTCTCTTTTTGCGTCCGCTGCTTTTGGGTGCGGCAGACCCGCTTTTTATGCGCATTATTATAGCACCGTCTTTTTCCTCATGCAATGCTTTCGCCCAAATAACAAAGCAGCGCCGTCACCAGGCCCCGCAGCTGCCATTCTCCGGCGTCCGCCGGCAGGAACACACACTCCCCGGCCCGTACCGGCTTGGTTTCACCGCCGCACAGCAGCTCTCCCTCCCCGGCCGTCACCAGCAGCCCGGCAAAGCTCTCCCCATCGCAGCAGCCCGCGGCTTCGTTCTGCAAAAGATCCACCGTAAAGTTTTTATGCTGTCCCAGGTGCCCGCCAAAGTCCCAGTCCTGTTCCACCGGACCGGGCTTCAGCACCGCCAGCGATCGCTCCACATGCAGGGGCCTCGGCTTACCGTCCGCCCCCAAGCGGCCATAGTCATACAGCCGGTAGGTCACATTGGAGCTCTGCTGGATCTCCGCGATCACCATCCCCGCCCCAATGGCGTGCACCGTCCCCGGCGGAATGTAAAAAACATCCCCCGGCTGCACCGGCACCCGCCGCAGCAGGTCGATCAGTGTATTTTCGGCCAGGCTTTTCTCTATTTCGTCCCGGCTCACCGCCCGGGCAAAGCCATAATACAGCGCCGCACCCGGTTCCGCCTCCAGCACCATCCACATCTCCGCCTTGCCGCTTTGATGCTCCTCCCGCCTGGCGTATTCGTCATCCGGGTGCACCTGCACCGAAAGATCCCTCTTCGCGTCGATGAGCTTCACCAGCATCGGGAACTCCTCAAATTCCGCGCACCGCGTCCCAAAGAAGTTCCCCGGATATTTCAGGGCGGCCTCCGGTAGCGTCAGGCCCTTCATTTCGCCCTCAGCCAGGCGGCTCATGCCGTCCGGGTGGCAGGAAAGCACCCAGGCCTCCGCCAGCGGCTCACAGTCGCTTTCGATATGATATTTTTCCCGCAGCTTCTCGCCGCCCCACAGATAGTCCTTGCAGGCAGGCGCCAGCTTCCACATCGGCATTTTGCTCCCTCCTTCGGGCTGTTATTCCACCGCCATCCGCAGCAGGGTGCCCTGCGGCAGCGGCTCCGGGTAATCCATCATAAAGGGCGCCGCGGCATGGGGCACACAGTCCACCGGCTGGCCCTCTGCGTCATACAGCTTTTCCGGGGTAAATTCCCTTACTCCCTGCAGTGGCAGCACCAGCTCCAGCGGCTGCCCCACCGCGAATTTATTCCTCTGCACGCACAGCAGGCGCCGGTTTTCGGCGTCATAACCGGTCACTACCCCGGCTACCTCCCACCGGCGGATATACCCGCCCGTTTCATAGCATTGTCCGGCCTCCGGCGGCCCAAACAGGAACCCGGTGGTATAGTCCCGGTGGCTCACCTTGGTCACTTCCTCCCGCAGCCAGTCCGGGCAGCGGTAATGCTCCGGATCCCGCCACATCAGGTCGGTGGCGGCCCGGTAGGCCCCGGCGGTCACCGCCGTATAGTAGGCCGATTTCGCCCGTCCCTCGATCTTGAAGGAATGAACCCCCGCTTTCGCCAGCTTATCCAGGTGCTCGATGAGGCACAGGTCCTTGGCGTTCAGGATATAGCTGTAATGGCCGTCCTCCTCCACCGGGTAGTACTGCCCGGGGCGCTTTTCCTCCATCAAGGCGTACTTCCAGCGGCAGGGCTGGGTGCAGGCGCCCCGGTTGGCATCCCGCCCGGTCAGGTACTGCGAAAGCAAACACCGTCCGGAAACACTCATGCACATGGCCCCGTGCACAAAGACCTCCACCTCCAGCTCCCGCGGGATGCGGCGGCACAGTTCCTCTATTTCGGTCAGCAGCAGCTCCCGGGCCAGCACCACCCGTTTGGCCCCCAGGCGGTGCAGCTCGGCGGCGGTCAGCCAGTTGGTCACCCCGGCCTGGGTGGAGATATGCAGCTCCAGCTCCGGCACAGCCCGGTGGGCGGCCATCAGCACCCCTATATCGCTCACAATGGCAGCGTCCACGCCCATCTCATGCACCTCGGCCAGGTACCGGGGCAGCAGATCGGCCTCCTCATTGTTCAGCAGGGTGTTGCAGGTCAGGTAAAGGCGCTTGCCCATTTGGTGGGTCAGCTTCACCGCCTCGGCCAGCTCCTCCTGGGTAAAGCTCCTGGTCCCCGCGCGCATATTAAAGAGCTTGCCGCCCAGATATACCGCGTCCGCCCCAAAGCGCAGCGCCGCTTCCAGTCGTTCCCGGTCGCCCGCCGGCGCCAGGACTTCCGGTTTCTTGTCCATCATCGTGTTATTTTCTCCTGTTTACAGCTTCATCTGGATGGAACGGCCCACTTCCAGCGCCTTTTCCTCGCCCTGCAGGGCCGCCAGCAGGTACAGCGCAAAGGTCATGGCGTTGCCGGCGCCGTTCGCGGTGATGATCTTTCCATCCTGCTGCAAAGGGGCCGCCGTATAGGTACCGTGGTACTTTTCGTCGTTCTCAAAGCCCGGATAGCAGGTATATTTCCGGCCGTGCAGCAGGCCGTTTTCTCCCAGCACGCTGGGGGCGGCGCAGATGGCCGCGACCCACAGATCCTCCTGGGCGGCATAGGCCAGCCCCTCCTGGATGGTCAGCGACTCTCCCAGATGGGTGGTACCGGGCATCCCGCCGGGCAGCACCATCATATCGATCTCATCCGGGATGACATCCTCCTCGGCGATATCACACACCACCGGGATGCCGTGGCTGCCGGTAACGATCCTGCCGTCGATGCCCACCGTTTTTACGGTGACGCCGCCCCGCCGCAGAATATCCACCGGGGTCAGCGCCTCCACCTCCTCAAAGCCTTCGGCCAGAAATACATAAGCTGTCATCGTCGTTTCCTCCTTGCATCGTTTCTGCCGTCCAGGGACATTCCCGCCCCCTTCGGCAGATGAATTTTTATTCTATTTCCAAGCGCCGCAGGATCATCCTGCCACGCCCTTTCATCCTTTGCTGTCGTAACATCGCCCTTCGGCAAATTCATTCTCGTCCTGCTCCCAGTGCTTCCGAATTACCTCATTGTGCCTTTCCGTTCGTCTACATCGAGCTCAGGCCTTCAGCAAATTTATTTTCGTTCTATTCCGGGTACCGCCGGGGGTTCCGCCGCGCCCTTTTCAGTCCATCGCCAGCGGGGTATATATCTCCCCCGGCAGGCCGATTTCCGCCGTTTCGCGCGCCATCATCATCGGCTCGGTCCGCAGGCCGTCCGCCGGCTCCGCGCCCGGCAGCGCCAACCGCAGCTCCCGGCTTTCCAGCGCTTTGCACAGGCTTTCCAGCGCCTGCGCCCGCAGGGCTTCGGGGCACAGCAACTCCCGCACCAGTGGGGTCTCTCCCTCGCGGCTCACCGCCGCGCTACCCACTGGCTGTTCCGGGGCTCCCAGCAGCCACAGGTCGCCGCCATACAGCTTCATCCATCCCTTTTGGGTGGCAAGCCCCTCTTTCCCCCAGTGCAGCCCCCAGGGGGCCATTTTTCGCCGGATGGCGTCATACTGTTCCGGTTCCGCCGGGGCGCAGGGCAGGGTCTCTCCGCCCCCCGCGGTAAATTGCCCCACCCCCACGGTGCTGCAATCGGCAAAGCCATTTTTCCGGTAGAATTGCCGGTTCTTTTCACTATCCGGCCGCAGCAGTGCGGCGGCTTCCCCCTGCTCGGACATCCACCGGCAGCAGGCTGTCAGCAGCCCACCGCACAGACCCTGTTTTCGGTAGTCGGGGTGGGTGGCTACCCCGTAGAAATACCGCGCTTTCCACTCTCCCTCCGGCAGCGCAATGGTCACCGGCATGGCCACCAGCATAGCCGCCGGTATTCCGTCCCGCTCAGCTTTCCACAGCGCGTCCCCGCACCGGGAAAAAATATACTCCATCTCCGGGGCGGCCTCCTCCCCAAAGCACCGCAGGAAGATCTCCCGCAGGCGGGGCAGATCCTTTTCCCCGGCCGGGGCATAGGTCACATGCGGCATGGCGGCTCCTTTCCGGCTCATTTTGCCTCTCGGGTTACATATTTCTCCAGCAGCATCACCGGGCAGTAGGATTCCTTGCTGCGCCGCAGCCCCTCGTCCCCGGTGTCCTCCTCCCGGTTGATAAACACAAGTCCGGGATACTTCTGCTTCATCATCTTGGCCATTTCCCGGCACACCATGGGGTAGGCGCCGGGCTCCTCACCATCCGCCTTTTCGATATTTTCGTCCATCATGGTTTCGTTGATCATGCTTGCCACGGCAAAGCCGTAAATTTTGCCGCCCGCAGTCAGCACGCCGCCGGTCATTTCCAGCTCATCAAGCTCCCGCAGGGCACAGCGAACCACGCAGCCCTCCTTGTGCAGTCCCTCATCCTCTCCCTCATTGGCGGTCTGCCACTGCCGGTGGAATAACAGCACATCCTCCCGGTTTTCGGCAGTGATGGGCTCGAACCTCCAGTCGGGGTGGGCGGCCTCGAACCGGTTGCAGAAGTTCCGCTTGCCGTGCAGCTTTTTGCCGGCGTAGGTCATCAGCTTATCGGCCTCGTAGATATATTCGGCGTCATCACGGCTGGCGGTGTAGGTAAATTCGCCGGGGTAGTTCGCCTCCAGCCACGCCTTTTCGGTGGGCAGCAGTCCAAAGAACCACAGCTCCTTGCCGTTCTCCTCGGCATCCTGCCGCAGCAGGGTGATGCCCTCCTTCAGGTCGCCATCCCCGTAGGGGAAGCCATAGCCGTCCTCCCGGCCGCTTTTGGTAAACAGCCACTCGCCGGTCAGGCAGTAGCGGGTCTGGTAGATGCCGCTCCACAGGTACATGGTGGCAAAGCTCTGGTAACAGGCGCTATGGTGCTCCTTGCCCAAAAAGGGCAGCAGGTCCCGCCGGGCTTCCAGTGTGATCGGTTTGAAATTCAGCATAAAACTCCTTGGATTTTGTAATTTTTCTTATCTTTTCGGCAAAGTCCCTCGCACGCAATTCAGCGATACGGTTCAGCGTCCTCCCTGCCGGGAAAAGGTACTGTTTTTTATTCCAGTCCCAGCGCAAGACAGTTTTTCAGCAAAGTCCTTCGCACACTCTCCGGCGGCATTCGGCACCGGCCGTGTCCCCCGGCCCTGCGGTTCTTCTGCCTGCCCCAAGCTCCGGGCCCTGGGGATACAGCGTCCCCCCTGCCGGGCAAAGGCGCTGTTTTTTTATTCCAGTCCCAGCGCAAGGCGGATCTTTTCAGCAATGACCTCCCGCGGGAGCATCTCACCCCGCACGGTGCAGCTCAGGATATGCCAGCCCTGCTTTTCGGCCCCATACAGGGCCGCCGAACGACAATGCTGCAAATAGGCAAAGTCCGCCTCGTGGATATCCCGCTTGCTTTCATCGCCGTGGTAACGCTCAGAGAGCAGCCGGCGGGAAACCTCCGGGTCCACATCCAGGTACACCACCGCCGTGGGGCGGGGCAGCCCGGCCTTGTTATATTCCACATCGCACAGCCAGTCGAGGAAGCTGTCCCACTCCTCCTTCGGCAGCCGGGACATCTGGTGCGGGATATTGGAGGTGGAGTAGCGGTCCGCCACCAGTATTTTGCCTGCTTCATAGTCCGGGCGCCAGTGGCGGCAGTAGCTGGCGTAACGGTCCACCGTGAAAAAGAGCGAAGCCCCGTAGGGGTTCACTTCCTCCAGCGTGCCTATCTCCCCATGGAGATACATCTTGACCAGCGTGCTGGAGGGGTCGTTATAGTCCGGGAAGGAAAGCTTCCGGCAAGGAATGCCCTTCCCGGTGAGATAATCGGTCAGCAGGGTGGCCTGGGTGGCCTTGCCGCTGCCATCCAGCCCCTCTATCACATACAGCTTGTGTTCCATATTCTGTCCTCCTCATTCCCTTTTATTGCGGGTACGGTAAATGAGATAAACCACCACCGCCGCGATGAGCACCACACCCGTCGCCGCAAAAAGCCCCATGCTCTCGGCCGCCCGGTCCTGCATCAGCCGCAAAAAGCTGGCCGCCGCCAGCACCAGTGCCGCCAGGCACAGCACAAAAGCCGGCATCCGTTTATCCATGGGCTTCTTCCCTCATTCTGGCGTATTTTTCCCGCATTTCAGCGGCTTTTCCGCAGGTCATTTTGCCCTCCGGGCAGCCGCCCCGCACACAGCCCGGCCCCGCGTTTTTGAAAAGATGCGGCGCCACGGAAAGGCACAGCCGCAGCATCTGGTCGGCCACCTCTCTTATCTCCCACTGGGCGCGCTGGCAGCACCGCAGCTCAAAGAAATTCATCAGGCTGCGGGCGTTCATGGTCACTATCATCTTGGTATCGCAGGCATTGGGCAGCACAAACCGCGCGTCCTCTATGGCGGTTTTCTCCGCCCGGCTGGCAGCCGCCTTGGGGCTCAGGCCCTCGGCCAGCAGCTCCTTTTCCCGTCGGGCCTTCAGCAGCTCGGCTATTTTCTGGTAGTGGGCAATGCTCTCCTGCATCGCCAGCTCAAATTCCGCCTTCGCCTCCGGCACTTCGGCGATCTGCGGCGGCACCACCACCTCAAAGTCATTCTCCCGCACATACCGCTGGCTCTGCACGCTGAAGGACGCAATGCGGTGCCGGGTGATCTGTGCCAGCAGGGCACGGCTCACGCCCTCAATGCCGAAGGTAAAAACCGCGTGCTCTATGGGGCTCTGGTGGCCCAGGCCCGCCAGCATCTCCACAAATTCCCCGGCCTTTTCGGGGGTCAGCTTTTCCTGTACCTGGGCTATGGTGGCCGGGCTGTAGCACAGCCGCGCGGCCGAAGCGATGGTCATTTCCGGATCCGGAGTATGGGTGATAAGGGTGACCTTTGGCATAGTATTTCCTCCTTGCAGGGAATTATCGTTTTTCCAGCCGGGCAAAGGTGGCCATCAGCCGCTTGGCGCCGACTTTATCGAAATGGATGGTGAGAAGATGATCGCCTCCCATCGGCTCTATCTTGAGGATGGAACCCTCCCCGAAGGTCTTGTGATAGACTCGGTCGCCGGTTTTCAGGGTAAAGGGCTCGGCGGCAGGGACGGCGGGCCGGGGCCTGGGAGCCGCCGGGGCCGGGGCGGGGCTGCTGCCCAGCTTATTGGGCCGGTAGACGGTGGTCTGCCGGGCACCGTAACCGGAGCCATAACCGGTCCGTTCGCCATAGCCGCTGTGATAGCTGCCAAAGCGCTCGGTCTCATCCTCGGTCTTCATCAGCTCTCCGGGGATCTCCCCCACAAAGCGGGAGGGACGGTTTCGGGTGGTTCGGCCGAAGAGCATCCGCTGGGCGGCCCCGGTGAGGTAAAGCTCCCGTTTGGCTCTGGTGATGCCGACATAAGCCAGGCGGCGTTCCTCCTCCAGCTCGGTCGGCTCGTAGATGGCCTGCTGGCCGGGGAAAATACCCTCCTCCAGGCCGGTGATGAAAACATAGGGGAATTCCAGGCCCTTGGCAGAATGGAGGGTCATCAGCACGACCTTGTCATCGTCCTCCGAGAGATTATCCAGATCGGTGTAAAGGGCGATCTCCTCCAAAAAGCCGGAAAGGCTGGGCTCCTCGGTCTCCTCCATGTACTTCAGGATGGTGGTCTTGAGCTCGCCGATGTTCTCCAGTCGGCCGCGGCTTTCCATATCGTTTTTGGCCTCCAGAGCTCTTACATAGCCGCTTTGGTCCAGCACCTGCTCCAGCGTTTCGATGAGGGGGACCTCATCCACCGATTCGGCAATACCGTCCATCATGGCGGTAAACTCCATCAAGGCACGGGATTTACCGGAAAGAGGGGCATATTCCTCGGCCGTTTGCAGGGTGCGGTACAGCGATTGTCCCAGGCTTTCCGCCACCTGCTGGGCGGTATTCATGGTGGCCTCGCCAATACCCCGTTTGGGCTCGTTGATGATGCGGCGGAGCCGCAGACTGTCATTGGGGTTATTCAGCACCGCCAGATAGGCCAGAATATCCTTGACCTCCTTGCGGTCGAAGAACTTGAGGCCGCCGATGATGCGGTAAGGGATCCCCTGCCGGATGAACATCTGCTCCAAGGTGCTGGAAAGGGCGTTCATCCGGTACAGGATGGCATGGTCACTGTATTTGGCGCCTTTTTCGTGGTTTTTGCGGATGGTGGAGGCGATGAAGTGGGCCTCCCGCTGCTCATCGGCCGCCTTGTGGTACAGCACCTTCTCTCCCCTGCTGTTTTGGGTCCACAGGGTCTTGCCCTTGCGCTGGCTGTTGCGGCTGATGACGGCATTGGCAGCATCCAGAATGGTGCCGGTGCTGCGGTAGTTCTGTTCCAGGCGGATGACCTTGGTTTGGCCGAACTGCTGCTCAAACGAGAGGATGTTTTCGATGGTGGCGCCCCGGAACTTGTAGATGCTCTGGTCGTCATCGCCGACCACACAAAGATTTCCATGGGCGGCGGCCAGCAGGCTGACCAGCAAATACTGGGCATGGTTGGTATCCTGGTACTCATCCACCATGATGTACCGGTAGCGGCGCTGGTACTTTTGCAGCACCTCCGGGAACTGCTGGAACAGCTTGACCGTCAGCAGGATGATGTCATCAAAATCCAGGGCGTTGGCGTCTTTCAGCATCTGCTGGTAGCGGCCGTAAATCCGGGCTGTCACCTGCAGGGCAAAGTTATCCCCCGCCGACTGGCGCAGCCCTTCCGGGGTGAGCATTTTATCCTTGGCGCGGCTGATATTGCCCAGCAGGGCCTTGGGCGCAAAGTTTTTATCGCTGATGTGGAGCTCTGCCATGGCATCTTTGATGACCCGGACGGAATCATCGGTATCGTAGATGGTGAAATTTCTGTTGTAGCCCAGGGCCTCTATCTCCGCGCGAAGGATGCGGGAGCAGGCCGCGTGAAAGGTGGCGGCGTGCACATCCTCGCCACGGGTGCCCAGCATGCCCGCCAGGCGCGCGCGTAGCTCGCCCGCGGCTTTATTGGTGAAGGTGATGGCCAGAATATTCCAGGGAGCGGGGACATCGTGGGCGATGAGCTGCCCGGCCCGCTCCATGTAGCTGCCATCGGCGGCGGCCAGCTCCAGGATGCGCCAATCCTCCTCGCTGAGGGGGGGCATATCATCCTGCCGGACGGAGGCGAGGCCGAACTGGAGCAGGCAGGCGATGCGGTGGATGAGGACGGTGGTTTTTCCGCTGCCGGCCCCGGCCAAAATGAGAACCGGGCCTTCCACGGCCAAGACAGCCTGCCGCTGCATGGGATTGAGGTGGGAAAAGCGCCGCTGCAGGATGGCGCGCTTTAACTGCTGGTAGGTTTGGTTATCGTGCTGGGGCATGGTGGTCTCCTTTTATCGTCTCGAAAATTTTTCGCAAATCTCCAAAATAGTCCAAAATAGATTGTACCACAAAAGGGCGGCGGAAGAAAGTGCCGGGAGAGATTTTTTGCGGCGAAAAGCTCCCCCCACTAATACGGCAAAATGGGCCTTTCTTTGCAGGTGAGAGGTTAATATTTCACTTTTTTTCACGAAAAATTTACGATTGCGGAAAAATGTGGGCGTAATTTAACTAAATACTGGGCTATATTTACAGCAAAATAACAGGAAAAAGGAGCCCCCGAAGGGGCTCCCGAAAGAGGGGGACACGCGTTATTTTTTGCGGGAAAGGATGGACATGCCAAGGGCAGCGACAGCCATGAGAGCGGCCGCGGCGGCGACCATATCATTGGCGCCGGTGGCGGGGTTCTTCTGGTCATCGGTCTTGGGGGTCTCGGGGGTGATGATGATAACGGTGGGGCCGTCGGTAGGAGGGGTAGGAGGAGCAGGAGGGTCGTTATTGGTTTTTTCGCTATTCTCCCAAAGGACTGTATTTTCAACCTTTACAGTCGTTTCCTCGGGATATCCTTCCTGACCATTTGCTTCAATCAAGTAATACTTGTTACCCGAAGTTGCATCTACTGCACAGTCCTCAACATCACAACTTTCGAAGCTTAAATTCCATGCGTTAGCTTTATTAGATTTAAGGCAAATGGCGGGTTTATTGGCATTATCAGTCTTGAATGCACAACCGGTAAAATCGACTTTTGTATAACTGTCTTCACGGCCACTTTGCGCATTTTGCTCCTCATGCGTCATCTCTTTATAAGCGTTGATGAACTTGCCAACAGAAGAATTAAATGTACAATTATCGAAGGTGAAAGAAGAACCGGAATACAGCCACAGATTATAGTCACCAGTATCATTAAATGTGCAATTCTTGAAAACGACAGCCCCGACACCCCAGTAGGAGCCACGACCATCAATGATGCAGTTTTCAAAGGTAAGGCTGGCTGGCCGAATCAGGCCCATATAGTTCTTGTTTTTCTCCAAGTTAATTGTCAAATTCTTGAATGTAACAGAAGCACCACTTAAGCTGTAATCCGCAGCATACTCACCGCTTTTTGTCAAGTCTCTGCCAACAACAAAGGTCGTAGTAGTCTTATCTGCACCCTCAAATACTACAGTTTTCCCCTGAAAACTCGTAGTATTGTAAGTAGTATAGATGCCTGCTGACAAGTCATAAGTAGTCTTGCCTTCCTCATATGTCAGCGTAGTTTCACTCGCCAGGGCGGTGGTGGGCAGCATGACGGCCAGCATGAGGAACGCTAGCACGACGCTTAAAAACTTTTTCATTTGAACAAACCTCTCTTCTTTTTATTTTTCCCGCAGGTGGGGTTGTGTTTGCTGGCGCAAACACAAAATATCCACATGTGGATATGATTGGTATAAACAGGTTACCACTTTTGGGCAGGGTGTGTCAACTATTTGGGAGAATTTTGGAGGAACATACAAAATGGAAGAGTTTAATTTAGCAAAAAATGCTCAGATTTTTGCCATCGCAGAAGATCTTATACAATGGCATTAAACAGGACGGCTACTGCAAACTGCACCAGCATATAGACAGCGAGGACTGCAACGCCCTTTGTAAAAAGGAATTTCTTGTCGATCTCCTCCCTGCCGAGAATATAGGCCGCCGCCACAGAACCGGATGGGAAAAGAAATGCGACCGAGGCACAGGTGCTGATGACCGTAAGGGTTACCGTTGGGTCAATCTTTATCCCCTGTTCCATCATTCCACAAACAATGGGGACAATAATCGGTGTCATTCCCATGGTAAGCACATTACCGTTTACCACCTGTGTAACAATGGTGATGAATAGTACACAGATCAGCAGCAGCATAATGGTGCTTTGCCCGCCGAAGATAGGGGCAAACACAGAAACAAGCCAGCTATTGATGCCAAGGGAGGCATCCGTGCATGCCCTTCCCAGCATTGTCATTGCACCAATAAGCGCAACCATGGGCCATATAGATGCATCCCGGAGGAGCGCCGGAGCATTCATAATGGGCTTGCCGTTTTTGCTGATTATATTAAACACCGCAAGCGGAACAGCCCAAATCAGGCTGGTATCCAACGATTTGATGAATGTATAGCCCGGAAAGCTCTTTGGCAGCAGATAGATAAGAAACAGGTAAGCCATACAGAATACAAATGATCCTATTCCGATCTTCATCTCAAAGCTGAAGGTATCTGGGGTTTTATTGAACTGCTCTATCTGGTCCGATTTAATATCCTTTAATCTGCTGATATCGACTTTGAAGAGGTACTTCATGCAAAGAACAAGCACTGCAAACAGGCTTACCCATGTGACGATCTGAATCACCATATAGAGCCATCTGTTGAATTGATAGCCGTATGGCTCCAGCATGGAATCAAAGAAGCCGACAACAACCAGGATAAGCCCCTGAAACGGGATCAGATATTTCCCATAGGAGGAGGTGTACATATACAGCAGGCCGAACTTCATGAACTGGTCATCCTTCTTGTAGCCGCACACCTTCGCAATACTTTCGAAAAGCCCGAATGCCAGCAGGAAAAAGGCTGCACCATTGACCACTGTCGAGACTAAAAAGCCGGCCAGCATAAGCATAAACATAAAGATGCCCGGTCTTCCCCTTGTGATTTTAAGCGAAAGAAGCTTCTTTGCGAAAACATCCATGGCACCGGTCTGCCTTAAATACACGCAAAGCGCCCCGGCAAAAATAAGCTGAAAGGTCACTCCGGAGCCGATCCAGCCGCTGATCAATTCGCTTGCCTTGTAATAGCCATGCAGGACGAATGCCAAAAGCGCAAGCAGTGAACTGGAGAACAGGTCACAGCCCACACATGTCATAAAAATAAGGCCGATAAATACACCGAGAATCTTTATCCCCATCTGTGACATACCGCCAAAGGTGGGACAAACCAAACCGAAAAAGTACATAAACGCAATACCGATCAGGGTTTTAATGTATATTGCACCCTTCCCTTTCGTCACAGTACCCATATATTCCTCCATTCTCCTACCGCACAGCTGATGGCTGCATATGTGTCTGCTGCGATGACTTGCTCCATGATATATGCGGCCAGGGAAACACCGCTAATCGCAGCCATATCATGCGTCATACCCCCAGGCGCTTGCAGCACTGCAAGAGCATATTACAGTCATCGCCTCATTGTTATTTCACCGCTTTTCCGCCAAACTGTTGAATCATGTAGTCGGAAAAGGTATTCAATACCTTTGAATTGCTTTCCCGGCGAAATACTAAAAAAGTCTTTACGATAATTGTGTTCCTTTCTAATGGGATGCGCACCAAGCCCGGGATCGCACCATCCGTGACCGGGACGATTCTGAGGGCTATGCCGTAATTATTGACAATAAGCATATGTGCCGTTTTCATATCGTTCCCGATGACCATGATCTTATCGCTTGCCTTGGGATAAAAGCCCCTGGAGATACACGCCCGAACCAGTGGGTCGGAGGTATCCGTATAGAAATCGGAGGTACTGCCGGTCTGCTTTGAGTTCATAATGAAGGTTTCATCTTTAAGTTGATCAATGGAAACCTCCTTGAGCTTGGAAAGCGGATTATCCTCACTCATCTCCACTACCACTTCACACAGATTGGAAAGCTCGATAACACTGAATGCCGGGTCGTGATAAAACGGTATGATCTGTATGGGATCGCTTTCAAGCATCATATACGGGAAAATGGCCGCATCAAGACTTTTATTCTGCATGGCGGTCACTGCCTCGGAATAACCGACATTCCATACCTTGATAACACATTGCGGATATTCATACTGAAATTTTACAAGAAAATCCGGGCTGATATGGCTTTTTACCGAAAAGCCCAAATGGATCTCCTGACGGCCGGCGTCCTTTTCCTGCTTAAGCTCGTCCAAAAGCGCATTGTATTCCTCCACGATGCCGGCAGCATGCTTAACAAAAATTTCTCCCTCATGCGTCAGCCTGATGGAGTCCTTTTTGGTTGCCCTGTGGATGAGCTTTATCCCAAGCTCTTTTTCCACCGATATAATCTGCTTTGATAGAGACGACTGGGTAGAAAAAACATTCTCTGCCGCTTCGCCGAAGCTTTTGGATTTTGAAAGTGCCAAAACCGCCTTGATGTATTCCAGCTTCATATAAACCATACCTTTCCGGCAGCGCCTTACTCTTACTTTATTGGCCGATAATGCATTCCCCGGGAAGATGCTGCATCCGATTAATGCCGTTTTGCCCCACAGCATATCCCTTTTTAACCGCAGCCGTCCGGCTGCTGGGATCATCACCTTACGGCAAAGATTGAAAAATAAGATCTTTATTCCACAGGTGAAAGGGGAGCCCCCCATAAAATAAAAGTATTATATAAGCATTGTTTGCAAATGTAAAGACAGTAAAGAAGCACAGCGGAAATCAAGGAATCGCTAACGGCATCCCTTTGACGCCCGCTGTGCGACTCTACTGCTTTTCAGGGTCGTCTTTTGCCTACGGGGTTTTGTAATATAAAGCCGGTTTTTACTGCACCGTTTATCGGGGCAGATATACTCCCTGCTTCTTCAGCATCTGTTGGACTTTCTTCACATCAACATTGCGGAAAGTGGTATTTGACTGCAACGCCAAGGCTGCAGCAGCACCAGCGGCTTCACCCAGTGCGACACAGTGGGGGATCAGATTGGCATGATCGTTTGCATCATGTGCCGAGGAGAAGCAGCGGCCGGCAGCCAGCAGATCCTCTACATCATCGGCAGGAAGCATAACGCCGTACGGGAGCTCAATGGGAGATTTATACTTCATCCGTCTGTGTGCGGGAATGATGGCAATGGTATCCTCGTGCTCGATTGTTTGTGCAATATCATCCATCGTAAGACGGTAGGTACCGTTCAGGCGACGGCTGCCGCGTGTACCAAGCTGCGGGGCGGTATCGTGCAGGAATGCATTTTTAAAGCCGGGAACATTCTCACGAATCCATTCGATGCCCTCATTCAGGCTGCGTCTGATGAGCATTTCAGTATCGGTAAGATCCTGAACATTGCAGCAATCCTTTCCCTCCACGAAATTATTGACCCACATAATATCCTTCATGGGGGTGACGAAGGGGGAAATGCGATATCCGAACAGCTTTTTATATTCGGCCAGCTTATCACGATAATGGCTGTTGGGATCATACTTCCAATTGCGGAATTCTTCAGAATCAACATTGCCGAGCCTGAATACAACGGAAACATTATAGCTGCGGTCATCGCCGCTGTATTCCTTCTCATAGGCACAGCCTGCGGATGCAAAGATATCACCGTCACCGGTACAGTCGATCACCTTGCCGGCCAAAATCGCCTTGCGGCCCTCCTTGGACTGGAAGGTCACGCCGATTACTCGATTGCCCTCCATAAGCGCCTCGCTGCCCCAGGCATGGCAGTATACGGTTACACCGGCATCCTCTACCATGTTGACCATGGCGATCTTCAGCATTTCCGGATCAACATATGCGCCATACCAGATCCATCCATCACATACAAAACCGTAATACTTTCTCCATTTATCGATCAGCGCAGGGTCCGTGCTGCCGATATCCTTGCGGTCAGGACCGATCAGGCCATTGGGCATCTTCTCCAAACGATCCAGCCACTCCTGCTGTATGCCTGCAATCATCTGCTGCTTTCCCTCGCTGAGATGCGGGATAAAAAGCACCTGCCCGCCGGTAGCCATACCGCCCAGATGACCATAGCGCTCCAGCAGGACTACCTTACCTGCACCATTACGGGCGGCGGAAACCGCCGCAGCCGTTCCGGCGGGGCCGGCACCGACAACCAATACATCGCAGTGGTCAAATACCTCGATTTCTTTTGCCTGCTCGTGGATATATTCTTTCATTGTATCAAATTCCTTATCTTATAGAGTTGTTTTCGTTGCGGGCTCTCTCCCGGATGGAAGCGTTCCGTTTGGAAATGCGCCGGCAGAGAGCTCCGCGTTTTTAACCGGGCTGTATTCCTATGATAGGTAAACGGTCATCAATCAACAGTAAGGCCCTTTTCCTTGCGCAGCGCGATCAGCTTTTCCTCGGTGACATTAAACATGGAAAGGGCGATCATGCCGATTGCGAGAGACGCACAGGGAACTGCAGACAGAAGCACACGAATGCCCTGCACTGCTTCCGTTGTCACGGCAGCCTTATCAAACCCGACTGTTGCAAGGCCGAAGCCGAGCAGCGCACCGGCGATGGTCTTTGCGATACCGATGGTTACCGTATACAGGGAGCTCATAAAGGGACGGACATCCTTACCGTTAACGATGGCGGTATAGTCAATAACATTGGTGTAGAGAGGCAGCTCGATGGTGTAGCAAACATTACGGCCGATCATTGCCACGCAGAGAAGGATGGTGAATATAAGAGGATTCTTGCCGATAAAATATGCCGAACCGAGGGCAGCCGCATAGATAATAAGGCCGGAATACATGCCGCCCTTGATGCCGAGACGCTTGGCAATGATGGGACCGATGAAGGAGCCGACGAACTGCATCAGGGTGGACAGTGCCATGTATGTAGCCATCATGGTCTTATCGCCGATAACAAACCCGTAATAATAAGCCACAAGGCTCATCACCAGGGCATAGGGGATACCGTGAGAGAAGGAAACGATCAGCCATGCAATGGTTTGCTTGTTGCAGACGGATTTGATCATCGTCCAGAAGGAGACGCCGTCTTTTTTGCTTTCCTTTACAGTTTCAACAGCAGTTCCGTCCTTGGCTGCCGGGTCGGATTTCCCGGTGGAAGGATCCACGGATTTTGCAATCTTGGCAAGATTGAAGAAGGATGCCGTAAGAGCAATTACAATAAGCACCATGAAGCCGGTATAGCCAGCTGCTTCGTTATTGAAGAGCTTGCCGATAAAGGCAATGGCTGCAACGGCAACAAAGCCGAAGAATACTTTTCCGATGGAATTGATCTGGCTGCGTGCGCCGGCAAGGCCGGTACGCTCCGTCGGGTCGGGGGCAAGGGGGATCATCAGACCGGTATAAGCCGCAAAAGCAAAGTTATAAAGGAAGGTATCCAAAACGCAAATGACAAATACCAGCGGGAACTTGATGCCTTCCGGAAGATTACCCCAATTGACAAAGGTGAGAATCTGGAATATTCCCGCTAACGGCATCATGATATAAATCCATGAGCGATAGCGTCCCCAGGGCAGACGAACTTTCTGCATGATAACACCGATTACAAAGGAACCCCAAAGTCCGATGAGACCCTTGACCGTGTTCATCGTGCCCAGCTGAACATTGGTGAGCCCGACAAATGTGGTAAGGAAGAAGGACAGGTATGTCCCCGTCATGTTTGTTTTCAAGGAGGAAATACCATTTACGAGACCATACGAAATAGATTTTTTAGTGTATAACGCTTTTTTCTTTTTTTCCAAACTAATCACTCCTCACACTGATCATTTTGTCAGATATCTGCATCTAAACTATAAAACAATTGGTTATTATAATGCAATTCAAATTTGAATTGCACTTATTCCTTTATGGAATAAGGAGATCGCCGGAGAAGTAATCTGCAGGAAAAGATGCAAAAGCCGCCCCCGTTTCCGGGAGCGGCTTGAAGGGTTTCAGGTTAGAACAGTGCGGAATTTAGTCCAGCGTGATGACCTTGACGGGGCACTTTTCGGCGCAGGCGCCGCAATTGGTGCACTTTTCGGGATCGATGGAGGCGAGGAAATCGGTGACGGTGATGGCGCCGGTGGGGCAAACCTTGGTGCACATCATGCAGCCGATGCAGCCGGCGGAGCAGACCTTGCGGACGACAGCGCCCTTATCATGGCTGGAGCAACGCACGGTGACATGATTTTTGACCGGGACCATGCCGATGAGCAGGTGCGGGCAGGCTTTGGCGCAGGCGCCGCAGCCGGTGCACAGGCTTTCATCCACATGGGCAACGCCATCCACGATGGAGAGCGCACCGAATTTGCAGACCTTGACGCAATCGCCATAGCCCAGGCAGCCGTAGCCGCAGGCTTTTTTGCCGCGGTGCAGGACAGCGCAGGCCGCACAGGTGGCGGGGCCGTGGTAATCCTCGGCTTCGCCGCACTTTTCGCAGGTGCCGCTGCAGCGGACGGTGGCTTTGACGGGCTCGGTGTTTTCCGCCGCGACGCCCAGGTATTCGCTGATCTGAGCGGAGACGGAAGCGCCGCCGGGGATGCAGAGATTGGGCTTGGCGCTGCCATTGGCAACAGCTTTGGCGTAGTCATCACAGCCGGCATAGCCGCAGGCGCCGCAATTGGCGCCGGGCAGGAAGCCGCGGATATCCTCCACACGGGTATCGATGGGGACCGAGAGGAAATGGGAGGCCACTACCAGCAGGATGGCGCAGATCAAGCCGATAGCGCCGACAATAATAATACCAGTCATAGTTATCTCCCCTCCTTACTTCAGCAGACCATCTACCACACCGGAGAAGCCCATGAAGGACATAGATACGATGGAGGCAGCGATCAGAGTGATGGGCAGGCCCTGGAACGATTCGGGGATATCCATGTTCTCCATGCGGCCGCGAACGCCTGCGAAGAGGACCATTGCCAGCAGGAAGCCGAGACCGGCGCCCAGCGCATTGACCATGGACTGGCCGAAATTGTACTTCTCATCGATATTGAGCACCGCTACACCGAGCACGGCGCAGTTGGTGGTGATGAGGGGCAGATAGATGCCGAGGGCTTCATACAGCGGAGGCAGGAACTTCTTGAGGGCCATTTCCACCAGCTGTACCAGCGCGGCGATGACCAGGATGAATACGATGGTCTGCATATAGCCCAGGTCGTATTGATCCAGCAGATAGGTCTGGATGGGCCAGGTGGCGGCGGTGGCCAGTACCATAACAAAGGTAACGGCGACGCTCATGCCGACGGCGGAATCCAGCTTTTTGGAAACGCCGAGGAACGGGCAGATACCCAGAGTCTTGGAGAGGACGAAGTTCTGCGTCAAAATAGCAGAAAGCAGAATGACGATCATTTCTTTCATGCTTCACAGCCTCCTTCCTTATTCTCTGCCGAGGGGCAGCCACCGGCGCAACCGGCGCAGGCGCCGCAGGCAGCGCAATCGAGTTTCTTCTTGGGCTTATGCTTGGCGAACTTATTCATGATGGCGATGAGCACGCCATAGACGAGGAAGCCGCCGGGGGTGAGCTTCATGATCGCGATGGGATCGAACAGATTGGCGGTGAGGGTGATGCCGCACCAGGTACCGCTGCCGAGGATCTCACGCACGGTGGCCATGCAGAACAGAGCAAGGGTGAAGCCCAGGCCCATGCCCAGACCATCGAGGGCGGAATCGATGACATTATTCTTGCTGGCAAACATCTCGGCACGGCCGAGGATGATGCAGTTTACTACGATAAGCGGCAGGAAAATGCCGAGGCTCTGATAGAGGCTCTGCACATAGGCCTGAAGCAGCAGCTGCACCACCGAAACGAAGCCGGCGATGACAACGATGAAGCAGGGAATGCGGACCTTATTGGGGATGATATTGCGCAGCAGGGAGATAACGATATTGGAGCCCAGCAGTACAAAGGTGGCCGCCAGACCCATGCCCAGCGCATTGAGGACCGAGGTGGAGGTAGCGATGGTGGGGCAGGTGCCCAGCACCAGAACCAGAACGGGGTTCTCCTTGATGATACCATTGGTGAAGGTTTTCAGCTTGTTACTCATTTGGTTCCTCACGCTCCTTTCACAGTCTCAAAGGCAGCAAAGGCCAGCTTAACAGCTTCCTTGTAGCCATTGGAGGTATAAGTTGCCTTAGATACCATGGGCAGCTCGCTATCGGGGGTTTCGGCGGTGACGCCGATCCACTTCTTGCTGTAAGAGCTCTTGGCGAGCTTGGAACCGTCAATTCCCTCGTACTCATTGGGGGTCTCGGTGTGCTGATACAGCTTGGAGGCGATGATGGCGCCGTTATTATCAATGGCAACGAGGATGTGCAGATCGCCGCTGAAGCCGGAGGCATGAACATTGAACGCATAGCCCAGCTCGGACTGATAGGCGCTGTCGGTGCCTTCAGGTGCGGTCTCCAGCTCGGTGTAGCCCTCGCCCAGCATCTCGGTGATCAGCTCGGCATCGGGATAGACCTTTTCCTCGGTGGGAGCTTCGATGGCGATGCCCGCCAGCTCGCCGTAGGCAACAAACGCATTGCCGACTGCGGCATTGAAGCCCTTGGAGGAGAAGGTGGCGCCGGAGAGGAACTCGATGCCCTCAAGGTTATAATCCTTGCCGAGGTACTGCTCCTGGAAGTGGGCTTCCTTTTCGATGCGGTCGCCAATACCGGGGGTCTCGCCGTGCTCCATGACCTGGGTGCCGGTGATGGCGCCGTCGGAGGAGATGCCGACCATGACGGTGATCATGCCCGCGAAGCCCTTGCCCTGGGCCTGGAATACATAGCCAGCGCCATTGCCGGCCTTGTAGGCATTGAGGACATTTTCGGCGGAGACGGTGACTTCCTCGAAGTCGGTGCCATCGGGCAGAACGGCGGAAAGGGCCGCATTGGCCTCGGCAGCCTTGGCCGCGTCAATGACGGGCTTGGTGAGGCCGTAGGTACCCACCAGCGCCGCGGAAACGATGACGCAGATGGCGGTGAGGACGACGATGGGTTTCAGCTTTTCCCATTTCATTTCTCAGCACCTCCCACTCCAAACGGTTTTTTGGCCCCGATCTTATTGAGGTGGGGGCAGATGATATTCATAAGCAGAATGGCGAAGGATACGCCCTCCGGATAGCCGCCGGAGGAATTGCGGATGAGCATGGTGATAATGCCCGCGCCCAGCGCGAATACGACCTTGCCCCACTCGGTGGCGGGAGAGGTGGAGTAATCGGTGAGCATGAAGATGCCGCCCAGCAGCACGCCGCCGGTGAGGATCATATAGATGGGATCATAACCCAGAACGACGCTCATGAGCGCGATGGTAGCCACATACACCAGCGGGATGGTGAGGGTGATGACCCGGCGAACCACCAGATAAACAAAGCCGATGATGAGGGCAATGGCGCAGGTTTCGCCCAGGCAGCCGCCGCGGATACCGAAGAGCAGGTTCTTGACGGCGGGGAGGCTATCCACAGCGCCCTCCTTGATGAGGGCCAGGGGGGTCGCGCCGGAAACGGCATCGATGCCGGGAATGTAGGAATTGGCGGTCGGCCAGGTGGTCATCTGCCCGGCAAAGGCGATGAGCAGGAAGATACGGCCGGTGATGGCGGGATTGGCGAAATTGCAGCCGATGCCGCCGAACAGCTGCTTGACGATAACAATAGCGACAAAGCAGCCGACAATGGCCATCCAGATGGGGAACCCGGCAGGCAGGTTCATTGCCAGCAGCAGACCGGTCACGGCGGCGCTCAAATCCGAAATGGTATTAGTGCGCTTGGTGATCTTACGGAACAGGTACTCGAACAGGATAGAAGCCGCCACACAAACGACCTCCAGCAGCAGGGCGCGGGTGCCAAAAACCAGTACCGACGCCACCACGGCAGGCAGCAGGGCAATGAGGACATCACCCATGACGGAGGTGGTGGAGGCACCGCCGCGGACATGAGGCCCGGCGGAAACCAACAGTTTACGATCAGTCATATTCTACTCCCCTCCCCCTTACTTTTTTATCATCTGCTTGCCCAGCTGGTTATAGACCACCAGGTGGCGCTTGGCAGGACATACATAGGCACAGCAGCCGCATTCCATGCACAGATTGACATGGAGCGCCTTCAGGGCCTCCACATCCTCGGCATGATAGGCGCGATCCAGCGCCGCGGGGCTGAGACTGAGCGGACAGGCCCGCAGGCAGCGGCCGCAACGGATGCAGGCGGTCTCGGCTGCCATTTTGGCTTCTTTTTCATTAAAGACCAGCAGGCCGTTATTGGTCTTGCTGATGGGGGTCTGGTCATCCCGGCAGGAGGTGCCCATCATGGGGCCGCCCAGGATGATCTCGGCCGGTTCGCCCTTGTAGCCGCCGCAGAAATTGATGATGTCCTCCAGCTTGGTGCCGATGGGAACCCAGACATTCTTCGGCTCGGCTACCGCGCCGCCATCCACCGTGACCATACGGCTGGTAAGCGGCAGGCCGGTCTTGACATACTCCGCCAGCTTGATGACAGTGCCGACATTCATGACCAGTACGCCGACATCACTGGGGAGCTTGCCCTCCGGGATGACACGGCCGGTGGCCTCGTAAACGACGACCTTTTCGGCGCCCTGGGGGTAGCGGGATTTGAGCTCCAGCACCTCCAGCTTGCTGCCCTTCGCCGCGGCGTCGGCCTTGATCTTCTCAATGGCCTTGGGCTTGTTATTTTCGATGCCGATGACCGCGCGGCCGCCCGGCATATGGCGCAGAATGAGCTCCGCGCCCTCCAGCAGCAAGTCGGTCTTTTCCAGCATGATGCGGTAATCGCAGGTGAGGTAGGGTTCGCACTCGGCGCCATTGATGACAAGGGTATCGATGGCTGCGCTCTTCAGGCCGGCCAGCTTGACGCTGGTGGGGAATCCCGCGCCGCCCAGTCCCATCAGACCGCAGGCGCGCGCCGCCACCAGAACATCCTCCAGCTCCGCGCCGATGGCGGGCGGAGTGAGGGTCTCATCGATGGTCTGCTCGCCATCGGTGGTGATGACAATGGCTTCCGATTTGGCGCCGCGGGCATTGAAGATCTGCTCGATGGCCTTGACCTTACCCGATACGCTGGAATGGATCGGTGCCGAAACCGCCGCTTCACTATCGCCGATGAGCTGGCCGACCTTAACGGTATCGCCAACCTTTACGACAGGTTTGCAGGGGGCGCCGATGTGCTGAGACATGGAAATGGTGACCTCGGCCGGGACCGGCATGATCACGCTTTCCAACTCGGCTGTGTTCTTTTGGTGCTTCACATGGATGCTGGGAAGCGAATGGAACATAGCCACAGGTATCCCTCCTAATTGTTTATTTTAGGCTTAAGCGGTCCAGATAGGGCATGACAACCCGCAGGGCCATCCCGGTGATGGCGCCCATGAGCAGTCCCGCCGCTAAAAGAACCGGCAAGTAGTACCAAACATATTGATTGCTGATGATGAACCGGGCCGCAATGAGCTGGCCCATATTGTGCGCCGCGCCGCCGAAAACGCTGAGCAGCAGGTACTGCCGGCGAATGCCCGGCAGCAGGCTGAGCAGCAGCATGACCGTGACTGAGGCAATACCGCCGGACGCGCTCATGGCGGCGGCCACCGCCCCGCGGGTAAGCAGCACAAACAGGGACTTGAGCACCGCGATGGTGTAGCCGCTGACCGGCCCCAGCGCAAACAGGGCGTACATGGTGACGATATTGGAAAGGCCCAGCCGGATGCCCGGCGGCAGCATGGGCAAAGCGGGCAGCAGCGATTCCAGGAAGCTGAGTGCCATGGCCAGCGCGAACAAAAGGCCCATCAAAGCCAATCTTTTTACTTTGCGGTTACGGTTCTGTGCTGCCATTTGCTTCTCCCATAGTGGTACATCATTTATTTTAGTTGCTTTTGGGTGTAATTTCAACCAAAAAGCCGCTATTTTACCGCCGAATTTTAATAAAAAAATATCATTTTAGTTATAACTAATGCTGAAAGCGGTAACGGTGCCTGACAAAAAACTGGTGAAGTACAAATGCCTCATACTTCACCAGTTGATGTATGGATTATCTCGGAAGGTCAATCCAGATCGCAGCCGGTGCAGCCTTCGCAGTCGCCTTCGCAATCCAGGTCATCCAGATCGAACTCCAGCTTTTCGCCGCAGTTGGGGCAGTCAATCTCCCCTTCGCACAGCATGCTTTCATCCACGCAGATGGTATCGCCGCAGGTGGGGCACTTTACTTCATACAGGGGCTCGTCCTCATCATCGAACTCATCATAGTCATCCAGGCCATAATCATCGTCCTCATCAAAGTCGTAGTCCTCATCCTCATCGTCTTCCTCATACAGGGCGTCTTCCACATCCTGCAGATCATCATCGATGGCATCGACGACTTCGCCCAGCTCCTCTACCGCATCCTCCAGATCGGTAACGGAGAGCGCCAGGTCATCCAGCACCTCGATGACATTGAGCAGAACTTTGCCTTCGGCAGTGGTATCGGTCAGCTTGAGGCCATCGGCCAGGCCGCGCAGATAAGCAACTTTTTCAATAACAGTCATTTTTGTAACCTCCCTTATGGTATGGGTGTAGATAATGACAACCGGCGTAAAATGAGATTTACGCTCTTTCCATGTACTCACCGGTTCTGGTATCCACACGGATCATATCGCCCTCATTGATGAACAGGGGTACCTTGATCTCGGCGCCGGTTTCCAGGGTGGCGGGCTTGAGGGTATTGGTGGCGGTATTGCCGGCAAAGCCGGGATCGGTCTTGGTGACCTCCAGCTCCATGAAGAAGGGAGGCTCTACGCCGAACACGCTGCCCTTGTAGGAAAGGATCTTGCAGACGGTGTTCTCCTTGACGAACTTGAAGTTATCGCTGAGAATGCTCTTGTTGATCGGGATATTCTCGTAGGTCTCCTGATCCATGAAATAGTACAGGTCGCCATCGGAATACAGGTATTCCATATCCTTTCTCTCGATATAGGCGGTCGGGTACTTATCAGAGGGGTTGAAGGTACGCTCGGTGACAGCACCGGTGATCACATTGCGGATCTTGGTGCGGACAAAAGCGGCGCCCTTGCCGGGTTTAACATGCTGGAACTCGATGATCTGATAGACATTGCCATCCATATCAAAGGTCACACCATTGCGAAAATCGCCTGCACTTACCATAATACAAAAACCTCCAGGATATAATGTACGGATTTAACTATCTGATTTTAACATATACCGGTGCATAAATGCAAGGGTTTTTCACAGGATAATGAGCTCTTTGGGGCTGTTTGTCAAATCTTTTGTGCCATCCGGGGCAAGCCAAACCATATCCTCGATGCGGACGCCGAAGCGGCCCTCCAGGTAGATGCCGGGTTCCACGGTGATGACCATGCCCTCCTTGGCGGTGGTCTCCGGGGCGATGGAGGGAGAAAAGCCGGGCATTTCGTGGATCTCGATGCCGACGGAATGGCCCAGGCTGTGGCCGAAGCAGCCCTCATAGCCGGCATTGTAGATGAGCTCACGGGCGGCGGCATCCACGGCGCGGCAGGAAGCGCCCACAACGGCCTTTTCGATGCCGAGGAGCTGGGCGGCCAGGACGGTATCATACACGCGGCGCATCTCCTCGGTCGGCTCGCCGACGGCAACGGTACGGGTCATATCGGAGCAGTAGCCGCCCCAGTAGGCGCCGTAATCCATAGTGAAGAAGTCGCCCTGCCGCAGGGGACGGTCGCCGGGGACAGCGTGGGGCTTGGCGGAATTGGGACCGCCGGCGGCAATGGTCTCAAAGGCAAGGCCATCCGCGCCCAGACGGCGCATGCAGTATTCCAGGTAGGCGGCAACCTCTTTTTCGGTCTTGCCGGGCTTGATGAAATCGAGGATCTCCAGGAAGGCGGCATCGGTGATGCTTTGCGCCTTGCGGATGGCGGCGATCTCCTCCTCGTCCTTGAGGGAGCGCATCTCCAGGATCTTATCATTGAGGGCGGCGGCAGTGAGGAACTCCACCTGCGGCAGACGGGAACGGTACTGCTCCAGGCTGCCCACGGTGATGTAGTCGGTTTCGATGGTGACGGTTCTGGCGCCGTGCTTCTTCACCAGCTCGCCCAGCTGGTCGTACAGCTTATCCTGCAGGATGACCTTGGCCCCGGTGACGGTGGCCTTGGCGACCTCGATATAGCGGAAATCAATGATGAAGTAGGCAGCATCCCGGAACGCCAGCAGTGTGCCGGCGGTGGAGCCCAGTCCGGTAAAGTAGCGGCGGTTCACATCGGAGGTGATGAGAGCGGCATCGGCCCCCTCCGGCAGGGCTTTCATCAGTTTTTCAATGCGGTTCATGTTTGATTCTTCCTTTCTGCGGCTTGGTTATAAAGATCTCTCATGGTGGCGGCGTCCTCCGCCTGGGTTCCAGCCGATTCACAGATGATGGTGGGCTGGCTGTCGTACTTGACCAGCACCTCTGCCAACGGCGCAAAGTAGGGGCCGTAGGTGGTATCGGCAAAGGTGAGGTGGCGTTTTTCCCCGCCGTTTTCGGTGTACTCTATCTGAGAAAAATGGGAATGGAAGCACTTCATGCGCTGCTCCCCTATCTCATTTTTCATGGTCAGCAAAATGTGCTCGTAGTCCTCCGCCCCGCGGATGCTACCCAGCGTGCGGGCATTGAGGTGGCCGAAATCGATGCAGGGCAGCAGGCGGTCATCCAGCTTGCACAGCTCCATGACCTCCTCCAGCGTGCCCAGCTGGTTAAACTTGCCCATAACCTCCGGGCAGACGATGATGTGCCCCAGGTGGGCCTCATCCAGCGCTGCCAGCGCCTGCTTTAAGGTCTCTCCCGCAAGGGAAAGCGCTTCCTCCCGGCTGATCTTGGCGCAGGAGCCGGAGTGGACCACGATGCGGCGGGCGCCCATCAGGTCGGCGGCTTCGGCGGATTCCAGAATGTACTTGATGCTGTTCTGACGCTTTTCTTCCTCCACGCTGGAAAGGGAGATATAATACGGCGCGTGCAGCGAAAGCTGGATATCCCGCGCCTCGCAGCCGGCCTTCAGCTTCAGTACGCCTTCACGATTGATACGCACCCCGCGGCCGCACTGGTATTCGTAGGCATTCAGGCCCATCTTTTCCAGGTATTCCGGGATCTGCGGGGTGGATTTATAGCCCATGGCGGTAAAGCTTTCGCTGTTCCCGGCAGGCCCTATTCTTATCATTCGGCATTCCTCCTTTTGCGGCGGTGGTAAAGGCGCAGCAGCGGCTTTTCCAAGGGACGCTTGATGCGGTACAGGCCGTAGCCTTCTTCGGCGTAGGGCTCCACCAGAATGGTGACGCAGCCACACAGGTTGCCGCACAGGATATCGGTAAAGAGCTGATCCCCGATGAGGGCGGTCTGCCGCGGGCTGACACCAAACTCCTTCATCTTGGCCAGGGCCACCTTCTTTTTGGGCTTGGCGGCATCGGCAATGTAGCCCAGTCCCAGGCGATTGGCAAAGGGCGCGACCCGCAGCTCGTGATTATTAGAAATGACAAAAAGGCGCAGCCCGGCCGCCCGCTGGCGCTCCAGCCAGTCCATCACCTCCGGCTTTATTTCCTGGCTGTTATCACCGGTCAGGGTGTTATCCACATCCAAGAGCAGGGCACGGATGCCATGCCGGATAAAAAAATCCGTTGGGATCTCCTCGATGCGGTGGAAATCGTATTGCGGGGTCAAAAGCGGCAAGGGCTCACGCTCCTTTCGGTTGGTTCGGCTCTATTATAGCAACTTGAGTGGGGAAAAGAAAGCCCCATTTCCCGCTCTTTCCCCGATTTGTGCAAATGGAAAAGGCAGACGAGGATAAACCCATCTGCCTTTATTCCGGTTGCAATAAAGATCAAGATTACTTGTACTTGCGCTTACGAGCAGCCTCGGACTTTTTCTTGCGCTTAACGGAAGGTTTCTCATAATGCTCACGCTTGCGGACTTCCGCCAGAACGCCAGATCTAGCGCAGGAACGCTTAAACCGTCTGAGAGCACTATCCAGCGACTCGTTATCTTTTACTCTGATCTCTGCCATTTACTATTCCCTCCCTACGCCCTACGGCTGGAGTTATATCCTAATAACAGGATAACACATAGATTATACAATAAGGCATTTTACTATGTCAAGAGATTTTTATTGAACAAGGCCCTTCAATTTATTATTTTGCCACGATATTGTAGAGCTTACCCTTCACATATATTTCCTTGATGACGGTCTTGCCAGCCAAAGCAGCCTGCACATTGGCATCGGCCATTACCAGAGCCTTTACCGCTTCCTCGGTGCTGTCGGTGGGGATCATGAGGCGGGCCTTGATCTTGCCGCTGACCTGTACCGCGATCTCCACGGCGGCATCCACGCATTTGGCGGGGTCGTACTCCGGCCACTTGGCCCGTGCCAGCATTTCCTTGTTGCCCAGCACTTCGTTGATCTCCTCGGTGAGATGGGGAGCGAAGGGATTGAGCAGGGTGATGAAGGTCATCAGCTCGCCGCGGGTGACGCTGCCCTTATCGTAAATTTCATTCAGCACGCTCATCATGGCGGCGATGGCGGTATTGCACTTGAGGCCCTCGATATCCTCGCTGACCTTTTTGATCATCTTGTGGAAGCTGCCCTCCAGCTCGGGGGAATAGCCTTCCTCGGGGGTCATCATATCGGTGAGGGCGGCCACACGCTCCAGGAAGCGCTTGCTGCCCTTGATGGAGGAGGTGTTCCAGGGGGCGGTCTTTTCAAAGTCGCCGATGAACATCTCGTACATTCTCAAGGTATCAGCGCCGTACTGGGCCACCACATCGTCTGGATTTACCACATTGCCGCGGGATTTGCTCATCTTTTCGCCGTTTTCTCCCAGGATCATGCCGTGGCTGGTGCGTTTGGCATAGGGCTCCTTACAGGAAACAACACCGATATCATACAGGAACTTATGCCAGAAGCGGGAGTACAAGAGGTGCAGCGTGGTGTGCTCCATGCCGCCGTTGTACCAGTCTACCGGCATCCAGTAGTCCAGCGCTTCCTTGGCGGCCAGCGCATTCACATTGTGCGGGTCACAGTAGCGCAGGAAGTACCACGAGGAACCGGCCCACTGGGGCATGGTATCGGTCTCCCGCTCGGCGGGACCGCCGCAGCAGGGGCAGGTTGTCTTTACCCAGTCGGTCAGCTTGGCCAGCGGGGATTCACCGTTATCGGTGGGCTCATAGCTTTCCACCTCCGGCAGGCGCAGGGGCAGCTCACTTTCGGGGATGGCCACCCAGCCGCACTTGGGACAGTTCACCAGTGGAATAGGCTCACCCCAATAGCGCTGACGGGAGAATACCCAGTCGCGCAGCTTGTAGTTGACCTTGGTCTCGCCCTTCTTCTGCTCCTCCAGCCACTTGATAATGGTCTTTTTGGCTTCCTCCACGGTCAGGCCATCCAGGAAACCGGAATTGACCATGATGCCGGTAGCGCAATCGGTAAAGGCTTCCTTTTCCACATCGCCGCCCTTTACCACCTCGATGATAGGCAGACCGAACTTTTTGGCGAACTCCCAGTCACGGGTATCGTGGCCGGGTACCGCCATGATGGCGCCGGTGCCGTAGCTCATCAGAACATAATCGGAAATAAAGATGGGGATCTCTTTGCCATTGACGGGATTGATAGCCGCCACGCCCTCCAGCCGCACACCGGTCTTATCTTTGGCCATTTCGGTGCGCTCAAAATCGGACTTGCGGGCGGAGACCTCCTGATACTCCCTGACAGCATCCATATTGGTGATGCGGTCCGCCCACTTTTCGATGTAAGGGTGTTCCGGCGACATAACCATGTAGGTAGCGCCAAAGAGGGTATCGGGACGGGTGGTATAGATGAGCAGCTTATCGCCGCCGGTGGTATCAAATTCAACCTCGGCGCCGGTGGAGCGGCCGATCCAGTTGATCTGGGAGGTCTTAACACGCTCCAGATAGTTGACATCGGAGAGGTCATCAATGAGGCGCTGGGCGTAGGCGGTAATCTTCAGCATCCACTGGCTCTTTACCTTGTGGATGACCTCGCTGCCGCAGCGCTCGCACACGCCGTTGACCACCTCCTCATTGGCCAGCACGCACTTGCAGCTGGTGCACCAGTTGACGGACATCTCCTTTTTGTAGGCCAGGCCTTTTTTGAAAAGCTGGAGGAAGATCCACTGGGTCCACTTGTAGTAGCCGGGATCGGTGGTATTGATCTCCCGGTCCCAATCGAAGGAGAGGCCGAGGCTCTTGAGCTGGGCCTTAAAGTGTGCCACATTCTGCGCGGTGACGATCTCCGGGTGGATGTGGTTTTTGATGGCGAAATTTTCGGTGGGCAGGCCAAAGGCATCCCAGCCCATGGGGTACAGCACATTATAGCCCTGCATCCGGCGCTTTCTGGCTACGATATCCAGCGCGGTGTAGGAACGCGGATGGCCGACATGCAGTCCCTGACCGGAAGGATACGGGAACTCCACCAGCGCATAGTATTTGGGCTTGGTGTAGTCATTTTCGGCATGGAATGCATGGGCTTCTTCCCACTTTTTTTGCCACTTCGGTTCAATTTCCTTAAATTCGTGTTTCAACGGTCTGTCCTCCCAACCTCATTCGGCGCTTAGGGCGCTTGATCAAATTTATTTTTTCTCGCCTTCCAGCTCCAGCGGCAGGCGGGGGGCATCGGCCCATACACGGTCGATGCTGTAAAAATTGCGGGTCTCGGCATAGAAAATATGCACGATGACATCGCGGTAGTCCATTAGGATCCACTGGGCGGAGCTGCGGCCCTCGATGCGCTTGGGCTCGATGCCCTGGCGACCCAGGTATTCATCCAGGTCCTCGCACAGCGATTTGACCAGTGTGGTATTGCTGGCAGTGGCCACCACAAAGTAATCCCCGATGGTGGTCAGCTCGCCGATCTGGATGACCTCCAGGTCGGTCGCCTTTTTGCTATCCAGAAATTTGGCGATAGAAAGAGCAAGTTCTTTGGAATTCATTCTTTTTCCTCCTTGCAGAGTTTTACATATTCATTGTAGGCCTGCCAGCTTTCCCGGCAGAGGGGGCTTTTCCGGCGGCACAGCTTGCCGATGGTATAGCACAGCGCGTACAGCATCGCCCCATCCAGGGAGCGATCGGCCCAGCGGCGCATCTCGGCTACATCAGGGTAGTGCCGCCCCTCCTCGGTCAGGTCCGCCAGGTACACGATCTTTTCCAGGCGGCTCATACCGGCCCGGCCGGTGGTGTGGTAGCGCACCGCGTTTTCGATATCTTTATCACGGACACCGTAGCGCCCCAGAATTTCCGCTGCCGCGAAGCCGTGAATGAGCTGCGGCTGCTCCCGGAAATCGATTTCGGTCATTATAGCACTTCGCCTCATGATTTGCAATGCTTCTGGGAGCGGCATTTCCTTACAGCAGTCATGCAGTATCCCCGCTATCGCCGCCTTTTCGGGGTCTTCTCCCCAGCGGCGGGCCAGGCGTTCTGCTTCCTTTTCCACCCCAAGGGAATGGCGGTAGCGTTCCTCGCTCATCAGCGGGCGGATGGCTTCCCTCATTTCTTGCCGGGTCATTGGTCCTCCCCCTTATACAGGCCGTGGGCGGCAATGTATTCCGCCACCGCAGGCGAAAGATCCCCGCAGGGCACCCCGGCGCGCAGCATCTGCCTTATTTCGGTGGAGGACACCACCCGCACAGGATTATCCAAGAAGATGCTGAGCACCCCTTCCCGCGCCAGCAGGCGGGCCTGCTGATAGAGGGCTTCCTTATCGTCCTCTTCCCGGCTGGCCACCGCCAGCGTGCACATTCTGCCCAGCGCCTGCCATTCCCGCCATGCGGTAAAGGTCAGGTAGTTATCTGTACCCATGATGAGGTAAAAATCGTCCTCGGAGTAGCATTCCCGCATATGCCGCATGGTCTCGATGGTATAGCTGACGCCGCCGCGGGTCAGTTCATAGTCATCCGCCAGGATATTCGGCAACCCCTGCAGGGCCAGCCGGCACATTGCCAGCCGGTCCTCCCCTGCGGCCAGATCAGGCGAAGCCTTATGCGGCGGGATAAAGGCGGGGATAACATGCAGGCAATCCAGCCGCAGCTGCTTTACCGCCTGACGGCATACCCCTACATGGCCCAGGTGGATGGGATTGAAGGTGCCGCCGTAAAAACCGATTCTTGCCACTTTTCTCCCCTCCGTTACCGCAGGTCAATGATGGTCTTTTCGGGGTTTTTGCGGTACAGGGTCACCTTGCGGCCCACCACCTGCACCACCTCGGCGCCGGTGGCCTCCGCCAGGGTCGCCGCCATCTCCCTGGGGGTCTCCGGGGCGGTCTCCAGCACCGTCAGCTTGATAAGCTCCCGGGCAGTCAGGGCGTCATCCACCTGCTTTTGCAGCGCCTCGCCCATGCCGTTTTTGCCCACCTGCAGAATTGCCTCTACCGTATTGGCATAGGAGCGCAGCTTGGCTCTCGTTTTGGAATCCATCATATCATTCTCCTTCTTTTCTGTCTTTCAGCTTCTCATACAGTGCCGCCAGCGCCCGTCCCCGGTGGCTGATGGCATCCTTGGCGGGGCCGTCCAGCTCTGCAAAGCTGCGCTCCCCCACCATGAACAGCGGGTCATACCCAAAGCCGTTCTGTCCGTGCAGCCGGCGGGCAATGGTCCCTTCGCAGGCGCCCTCGCACCGCACAATGTCAACCTCCCCGAATACCGCGCAGATGGCGCAGACAAACCGTGCCGCGCGCCTTTCATCCGGGATTTTTTCCATCTCCCGCAGCAGCTTGGCGTTATTGGCGGCGGAATCGTGCCCCTCCCCGGCATAGCGGGCGGAGTACACCCCCGGCGCGCCGTTCAGGGCATCCACACACAGGCCGGAATCATCCGCCACGGTGGGCAGGCCGGTGGCCCGGTAAATGCCCATCGCTTTCAGGTATGCATTCTCGGCAAAGGTCTTCCCTGTTTCCTCGATATCTAGGTCCGGCGGGCATACGGCATCCTGCGGGATGACCTGCCAGCCCAACGGGGCCAGGATGCGCTGGAATTCCTCCACCTTGTGCTCGTTTTTGGTCGCTAATATCAGCTTCATTCCTCGTCCTCGTTCAGCAGCAGCGCCTGGGCAAATTCTGCAGCGCTGAAGGGGGTCAGGTCCCCAATGCTCTCGCCGGTGCCCACAAACTTGATGGGCAGCCCCAGCTGATCCCGGATAGCGATGGCCACACCGCCCTTGGCAGTGCCGTCCAGTTTAGTCAAGATGATGCCGGTGACGCCGCAGGCCGCGGCAAATTCCCGCGCCTGGTTCAGCCCATTCTGCCCGGTGGTGGCATCCAGCACCAGCAGTGTTTCACGACTGCAGCCGGGGGCTTCCCGCTCCAGCACACGGTCTATTTTGGCCAGCTCCTCCATCAGGTTTTTCTTGGTGTGCAGGCGGCCCGCCGTATCACAGATGAGCACATCCACATTTCTGGCCTTGGCGGCGGTGATGCTATCATACACCACCGCGGCGGGGTCGGCGCCCTCGGCGTGCTTTATCATCTGGCAGCCTACCCGTTCCGCCCAGACGCCCAGCTGCTCACCGGCCGCCGCCCGGAAGGTATCCGCCGCACCCAGCAGCACCTTTTTGCCCTGGCCCTGCAGCCAATAGGCCAGCTTGCCGATGGAGGTGGTCTTGCCCACCCCGTTGACGCCGACCACCAGCACCACGCTGGGCTTGGTCTCCGTCACCAGCGGCTCATCCGGCTCCATCAGCTCGGTCACGATCTCGCAGAGATTCTCCCGCAGCTCGGTGGAATCAATGTTCCGGCGCTTGATGCGCTCGCCCAGCCGGGAGCAGATCTTGCCCGCCGTCGTCACACCCACATCGGCCAGGATGAGGATCTCCTCCAGCTCCTCCAGGGTATCAAAGGTGATCTTCCCGGAGAAACTATCCAGCTCCAGGCTCAGGCTCTGCTTGGTCTTTTTTACGCTTTTGCGGAAAATATCAAAAAATCCCATTGGTTCTCCTTAGTTCAGGCTCTTGCCAAATTTCTTTTCCATCTCGGCCACATCCAGCCGCAGCAGCTTACTGATGCCCTCCTCCTCCATGGTGACGCCGTACAGCACATCGCCCTGTTCCATGGTGCCGCGGCGGTGGGTGATGGAAATAAACTGGGTATGATCGGTCATGCGGTGCAGGTAGGCGGCAAACTTGCCGACATTCACATCGTCCAGTGCCGCCTCTATCTCATCGATGAGAACGAACGGTGCGGGATTGACCCGCAGGATGGCAAAGTAGATGCAGATGGCCACAAAGGCCTGCTCGCCGCCGGAAAGGGCGGAAAGATTCTTGATGATCTTGCCGGGCGGCTGCACGATGATCTCGATACCCGTCTCCAGCGGATCGGTGGCATCGGTCAGGCGCAGCTCGGCATGTCCGCCGCCAAAGAGCTCCCGGAAGATCTCGCCAAAGTAGCGGTTGATGCCCGCAAAACGCTCGGTAAAGATCGCGCTCATCTGGGCCGAAAGCTCGGTGATGAGCCGTGTCAGCTCCTTCTTGGCATTTTCGGCGTCGTCTATCTGCTCCTTCATAAAGCGGTACCGGCCGCTCACTTCCTCGTATTCCTCAATGGCTGCCACATTCACGGCACCCAGCGCCCGTATCTTGCTGCGCAGCTCGGAAAGGCGCTTTTGCGCCGCCCCCACATCCTCCAGCGGGATGGCCTGTTCGGCCGCTTCGCTGCGGGTCAGCTCATATTCCTCCCACATCTTGGCGCTGATGCTGTTCTGCTGCTCCTGCATACCTTCGCTCTTTTCCTGCAGGCGCAGCAGCTCGCTGGCGGCCGCCTCCCGGCGGGAGATGACATCGCTGTTTTCCTTGGAGAGGATATTGCGGCGCATTTCCAGCTGGTCACGCTGTGCATCGGCGTCCTTGATATCCCTGCGCAGCTCCTCGATCTCGCTGCTGCCGCTTTGCGCCCCGGCGGTGATCTGCTCGATCTCCTCCCGGATGGCCTCATTATCCTTTTTCAGCTGCTCCTGTCGTTCCCGCAAGGCGGCCAGGGCGGCCTCACTGCCGCTTTGCTGGCCCTCCATCTGCTCAATGGCCATCTGGACGGCTTCGCAGTCCTTCTGCCGGGCGATGTCCTCCATCTGCAGGGCAGTCACCTTTTCGGCAGCTTCGGTGATGGCCGCAGTCAACATTTCGTGGGCAGCCATACCCTCGGCCGAAAGCCTGGTCAGCCGCTCCACCTCTTCGGTCAGTTTCTTCACCAGCTCGCCGCCGGAGATCTTCTGCTGGCGCAGCTGCTCCATACGGGCGGTCAGGTCATCATATTCCCGCAGCGCCTGCTCGTTCAGGCGCTCGGCTTCCTCCACATTGGCGGCCAGGCGGTCCACCAGCGTCTGGGCGGAAATGAGATCCTCCCGCGCGGTCTTTTCCTCGGCCTCTATGCCGTCCACCGTCGCCTGAATGGTATCGGTCTCCCGGCGCAGCTCGGTCAGCTGGGCCTCCAGCTCCTCCGCCTGCTTTGCGTATTTCTTCGCCTCTGCGGTCAGGGCGTCTATCTCTCCCCGGCGGGAAAGAATGGACGCGTTCTTATTGACGGAACCGCCGGTAAGACTGCCGCCGGCATTCACCACCTGGCCATCCAGCGTCACCACCCGGTAGCGGTAGCTGTACGCCTTGGCGATGGCAGTCGCGGCGTCAATGTCCTCCGCCACAATGGTGCGTCCCAGCAGGGAATCCATCACCACACGGTAGCGGTCATCGCACTGCACCAGCTCGCTGGCCAGGCCCACATAGCCGCCTCGGGCGGCCAGGTCGCTTTCACTTACCGGGTTCGCCTTGAGATTGGTCAGCGGCAGGAAAGTCGCCCGTCCGGCGCCCCGCTCCTTCAGCAGCGCGATGGCTCGCTTGGCCGCGCCCTCATCCTGCGCCACGATATTCTGGATCGCCGCGCCCAGCGCGATCTCCACCGCGGTGGAATAGCGGTTTTCGGTCTTGATCAGGCTGGATACCGGACCCACGATGCCCCGCAGGGCACCCGCGCCGGCCTGCTTCATCACAAACTTAACGCTGTTATTAAAGCTCTCGTAGTTCTTTTCCAGGTCGGAGAGCACCTGCGCACGCTGCAGCTTCTCGCCTGCCAGCTTTTCGCTGTTGCGCTGGCGGCTCTCCGCCTCGGCCTGCTTATCACTGCGGCTTTTCAGCTTATACAGGTAGCCGTTCTTGCTGTTCTGCAGGCTTTGCAGCCGCTCCTGCAGCTCTTCGGCAAAGGCCTTATGTCCGGCCAGTTCTTCCCGCAGGCGGCTCAGATTTTCATCCTTGTCCTTGGCCTGTCCGCGCAGCGCTTCCAGGCGGGTCACCGTTTCCTCGGCCAGCGTTCCGGCCGTCTCGGCCGAAAGCTCCGCCCGGTGGATCTGCCCCTGCAGCTCCTCCTTTTGCAGCGCCAGCGCGCTCTGCTCCGCCGCCAGGCGGTGCTCCTCCTGCCGCTGAGCCTCCAGCGCCTTTTGGCCCCCCTCCAGGGCTTCGCGGGTCTTTTGGGCCTCGTCCAGGCGGTTTTGGTAATCCTCCCGCAGGGCAGTCAGCTTTTCCTCCAGCTCCCCGGCGGAAAGCTCGCTGCGCTCCAGCTCCTTTTCCAGCTCGGCGATGGTATCGTTATTATGATCAATGGTATTCTGCTTGACCGCCGCCTCCACCTTAGCGTTGGAGATCGCGTCCTCAAACTCCTTGATGCGCTCGCGCTTATGCTCAATATACAGGTTCGCGTCCTGTGTTTTGTGCTGGATCTCCTCCAGCTCCCGCTCGATCTCATCCAGCCGCCTTTGGGCGGTGGTGCGGTCATTAGCAGCCAGCAGGGTCTTGTCCTCCAGCTCCGCCAGCTGCCGGCCCAGTTTGGTCAGCTGCTCCAGCCACAGGCTGATCTCCAGCGACTTCTTTTCCCCGGCCAGCACCACATACTGCTTGGCCTTTTCGCTCTGGGCCTTCAGGGGGCCTACCCGGTCCTCCAGCTCCTGCATGATATCCCGCAGGCGCACCAGGTTATCCTCGGCCTGCTGCAGCTTGCGCTCCGCTTCGGTCTTGCGGTAGCGGAACCGGGAGATCCCGGCGGCTTCCTCAAAAATTTCCCGCCGCTGGGTGCTTTTCGCGCTCACGATCTCCGCGATCTTGCCCTGCTCAATGACCGAATAGCCATCCCGTCCAAGGCCTGTATCCATAAACATCTCGTTGATATCCCGCAGGCGCACCGGGTTATTATTGATGCGGTACTCGCTTTCTCCGCTGCGGTACAGCCGCCGGGTGATGACCACCTCATCGCTGTCGATATCAATGCTGCGGTCGGTATTATCAATAAACAGGCTCACCCATGCAAAACCGGTCGGCTTGCGGCTGATGGACCCGCCGAAAATAACATCCTCCATCTTGGCGCCGCGCAGGCTCTTCACTGATTGCTCGCCGAACACCCACTTGATGGCGTCGCTGATATTGCTTTTGCCGCTGCCGTTGGGCCCCACAATGACCGTGATCCCGTCATCAAAGGTCAGCTTTGTGCGGTCGGGGAAGGACTTGAACCCCTGCATTTCCACCGCTTTCAGCTTCATGGCATCTCCTCCTGTCCTGTCAGGTTTCTCTCGTTTTGGGGCAAATTGCATACTAACTCATTATAGGGTAATATTATACTCCTTTTTTGCCCTTTTCACAAGAAAATCTTTTCTCTTCGCCTTATTTGCGGTATAATGGTCCCATCACCGCAAGGAGGTCGTTCTATGATCCGTAGAATTATCCAGATAGATAAGGAAAAATGCACCGGCTGCGGCATCTGCGCCGCTGCCTGCCACGAGGGCGCCATCGGCATGGTGGAGGGCAAGGCCCGCCTGCTGCGCGATGACTACTGCGATGGTCTGGGCGACTGCCTGCCCGCCTGTCCCACCGGGGCCATCACCTTTGTGGAGCGGGAAGCCGCCGCCTACGATGAAGCCGCCGTGCAGCAGCACATGGCCCAAAAGAAGGCCGCCTTCCATGGCTGTCCCGGTTCCGCCACCAAGCTGTTCCAGCGGCAGGCCGCTCCCGCTGGGGATGGCACTATCCCCTCTCAGCTGGCCCAGTGGCCCTGCCAGATCCGCCTGATCTCCCCCGGGGCGCCCTGCTTTGCCGGCGCGCATCTGCTCATCGCCGCCGATTGCACCGCCTACGCCTATGCTGATTTCCACCGGGACTTCATGCAGGGACATGTCACCCTCATCGGCTGTCCCAAGCTGGATGCCTACGACTACGCCGAAAAGCTCACCGCCATTCTCGCGGCCAATTCCATCCAAAGCGTCACCCTGCTGCGCATGGAGGTCCCCTGCTGCGGCGGGCTGGAGCACGCCGCCCACACTGCTCTGGCTGCTAGCGGCAAGGCGATCCCCCTGCGGGTCGTCACCATCCGCACCAATGGCACCCTGCTGTAACTCCCCAATAAAAATCACAAGCCGGTACTCCTTTTACGGAATACCGGCTCATTTTTGGTTTTCATTCCTCACCCATCAGGGTCAGTGCCTCATGGGCTGCCGCCTGCTCGGCACCCTTTTTGCTGCGGCTCGCACCACGGCCTATCACATTGCTGTTCAGGTGTACTTCCACCACAAACTTTTTATCGTGGTCCGGTCCTTCGGCGGAAACCAGCACATACTCTACCCGTTCCTCCGGGTTCTTCTGGATGATCTCCTGCAGGCGGGTCTTGTAGTCCACAAAGGGCGCCGCCTCATGGGTCAGGTCCTCCTCCACAAAGGGCAGCACAAACCGCTGGGCCGCCTCCAGCCCGCCGTCCAGGTAAATGCCGGCGATCAGCGCCTCAAAGGCATCGCTCACCACCGAGGGCCGCTCCCGGCCGCCGGTCTGCTCCTCGCCATGACCCAGCAGCAGCTCCTGGCCCAGCTGTATCTTCTGGGCAAATTCAAACAGGCTCTTTTCGCACACCAGGCTCGCGCGAATTCTGGTCAGGTCGCCCTCCGCCAGGTGGAACTTATGGAAGATATGATCCGCCACAATGATGGAAAGCACCGCGTCTCCCAGAAACTCCATCCGCTCGTTGCACTCTATTTTCTGCCGGCTTTCATTGGCGTAGGAGGAATGAATCAGCGCGCGCTCCAAAAGCGCTTTATCGTGAAAACGATAACCGATCCTCTCCTGCAAAGCCTCCATGGACATAACTGCACCCTCTTTTACTTGGATATAATTTATTCCGCCTCAGCGGTCTCGACCGCCAGCTGGCTTTCCATCTCGCCGATGATATTATTCTCACAGCAGCTGATGGCCTGCCGTATGGCATTGTAGAAGGCCTTGGCATCGCTGCTGCCATGCGCCTTAATGACCGGCTTCTTGGTGCCCAGCAGCAGGGCCCCGCCGTATTCGGCGGAATCAAACTTCCGCTTAAAGGCGCCCAAATCCTTCTTCACCACGGCGGCCGCCAGCTTATTGGGAAGGGATTTCATAAAGATCCCCTTGATCTCGCTCATAAAGAGCTTGGCCAGGCCCTCGGTGGTCTTCAGGATGATATTCCCGGTAAAGCCGTCGCACACCGCCACATCGCAGCCGCCCAGCGGCACCTCGCGCGCTTCCACATTGCCGATGAAGTTGTACCCGGCCTCTTTCATCAGACCGTAGGCCTCCACCTGCAGCTCGGTGCCCTTGGTCTCCTCCACGCCGATATTCACCAGGCCCACACGGGGGTTCGGCACCCCCAGAATGCGCTTCATATATACCGAGCCCATCAGCCCAAACTGCCGCAGCATTTCGGGGCGGCAGTCGTGGTTCGCGCCGGAATCCAGCATCATAAAGCAGCCATCCTTGCAGGGCACCACGGTGCCGATGGCCGGGCGCTTCACGCCCTTGATGCGCTTAACGATGAGCGTGCCGCCCACCACCAGCGCGCCGGTGCTGCCGGCCGAAACCAAGGCTTCGCCCCCGCCCTCCGCCAGCATTTGCAGGCCGCGCGCCATGCTGCTGTCCTTGTATTGCTTCATAATAGCGGTCGGCTCCGCTTCCATCGGGAAGACATCCGGGGCCTCCGCTATCGTCATCCCCTCCAGGGAAACACCCAGTTCCGCCGCCCTTGCACGCAGCTTTTCGCCGTCGCCGGTCAGTATGATCTCACACTTCCATTGATCTGCCGCCATGCGGCAGCCCCGCAGTACCGCCTCCGGGGCGTTATCCCCGCCATAGGCATCCACTATAATTCTCATCGTTCTTCCCTCGCTTTCCGGTAAGATTCCATCGCAGCCATCGCCCGGTCGGCCATGGCCTGGTAGCGCTCCTGCTTGCCCTTTATCAGCTCCGGCAGCGGCGGCAGAATGCCCATATTGCTGCCCATCGGCTGGAAATCCTCCACGCTCTCATCACTGATATACCGGCACAGAGCGCCCATCATCGTTTCGGGCGGGGGCAGCAGCGGATCCCTGCCCCGCAGCCGGTCCGCCACGGCATGCGCCGCCAGTATCCCGCTCGCCGCGGATTCGATATACCCCTCCACACCGGTCATCTGCCCGGCAAAGCTCACCCTCGGCTCTTTCTTCAGCCTGAACCAGCCGTCCAGCAGCCGCGGGGAGTCCAGAAAGGTATTGCGGTGCATCACGCCGTACCGCACAAATTCCGCATTTTCCAGCCCCGGGATCATCGAAAAGACCCGCTTTTGCTCCGGGAACAGCAGGTTGGTCTGGAACCCCACGATATTATACATGGTGCCGGCGGCGTTTTCCCGCCGCAGCTGGATATTGGCCCATGGACGGTGTCCGGTGCGGGGGTCGCGCAGCCCCACCGGGCGCAGCGGCCCATACCGCATGGTGTCCAGGCCGCGCTTCGCCAGCACCTCTATGGGCATACAGCCCTCGTACACCTTAAAGTATTCCTTTTCAAATTCATGCAGCTCCACGCTTTTTGCATTTACCAGCGCCTCGTAGAACGCCTCATACTCCTCCTTATTGAAGGAACAGTTGATATAGTCCGCCTCTCCCCTGTCATAGCGGGTGGCAAAATACACCCGCTCCATATCAATGGAGTCCTTTGTGACAATGGGTGCGGAGGCATCATAAAAACTCAGGTACTTTTCCCCACACAGCCGCCCGATCGTTTCGGAAAGCGCCTCGCTGGTCAGCGGCCCGCTGGCCACGATGACATTCCCCGCCGGAAGCTCAGTCACCTCGCCAGTCACCACCGTTACATTAGGCAGCTCCCGTATGGCTTTGGTCATCGCGTCGCTAAAGGCCTCCCGGTCCACCGCCAGGGCCCCGCCGGCGCTCACCGCCGTTTCCTCGGCGCAGCGCACCACCAGCGAATCCATCGCCTTCATTTCGGCCTTCAGCAGTCCCGCTGCGGAATTCAGCCGCATCGCCTTCAGCGAATTGGAGCACACCAGCTCCGCAAACCCCTCGTAGTGGTGTGCCGGGGAATACTTCACCGGCTTCATTTCGTACAGCGTCACATCTATGCCGCGTCTGGCCAGTGCCCAGGCGGCTTCGCACCCGGCCAGTCCGGCCCCTATTACAGAAACTTTACTCATTATTTCGCACTCTTCTCGTAGCCACAGCCCTCTTTCAGGCAGTGGATCATCTTCACCCGGCCGGTGGTCTTAAACAGGCTGCTGCCGCACTGGGGACACTTTTCCGCCAGCGGGATATCCCAGGTCATAAAGCCGCACTTGGGGTTATCCTCGCAGCCGTAGTAGGTGCGTCCCGTCTTGGATTTTTTGGCCAGCACCTTTTTGCCGCAGCGGGGGCAGCTGCCAGGGGTCTCCTGCTGCAGGGTCTTGGTATTCTTGCACTCCGGAAAGCCCGGGCAGGCCAGGAACTTGCCGTATTTGCCGTGGCGCACCACCATTTTGCGGCCGCACAGCTCGCACACTATGTCGGTCTCCTCATCGGGGATCTTCATCTTGGTGCCTTCCATATTCTTTTCGGCACTCTGCAGCATATCGGTAAAGTCATCATAGAAGTGGTGCATCATACCCACCCATTCGGTCTTGCCGGCCTCTACCTCATCCAGCTCCTGCTCCATCTCGGCGGTGAATTTCACATCCACTATCTTGCCGAACTGCTCCTTCATCAGCCGGGTCACCGTCTCTCCCACTATGGTGGGCTTTAGGGCCTTGCCCTCTCGCTCCACATAGCCGCGCTGCAGTATGGTGGAAAGGGTGGGCGCGTAGGTGCTGGGGCGGCCTATGCCGTTTTCCTCCAGCTCCCGGATCAGCGTCGCTTCGGTATACCGGGGGGGCGGCTGGGTAAAGTGCTGATTGGGCTTCAGCTCCTTCAGGGTTAGGTGCTCGCCCTCCTCCAGCCGGGGCAGATTGGTCTCCTGCTCCTCCTCGTTATCCACCGCCTCGGTATACAGGCGGGTATAGCCGTCAAACCGTACCGAAAACCCGGAGGCCTTAAAGAGATGCTCCCCGGCGGTAATATCGGTGGAAACGGTATCCTGCACGCAGGCCGCCATCTGGCTGGCAATAAAGCGCTCCCACACCAGCTTATACAGCTTATACTGGTCGCTGGAAAGGCTCTCCTTGATCTTGGCGGGCGCCAGGTCTATCATGGTCGGGCGGATGGCCTCGTGGCCATCCTGCGCGTTGGATTTGGAACGGAAGGTACGGGGCTTTGCCAGGGCATAGTTCTCCCCATAGGTCCGCTGAATGTAATCATGCGCCGCAGAAAGCGCCTCATCGGAGATGCGCAGCGAATCGGTTCTCATATAGGTGATCAAGCCCACCGCACCCAGGTCCGGCAGGTTGATGCCCTCGTACAGCTCCTGCGCCACCTTCATGGTACGCTTGGCCTGGAAGCCAAACCGCCGGGAGGCATCCTGCTGCAAAGTGGAGGTGATAAAGGGCGGCGCGGGGTTCTTCTGCCGCGTGCCCATCTTTATACTCTTTATGATAAACGGCTCTTTTTCGGCGGCAGCCCTTAGGGCATTGGCCTGCTCCTCAGTGGTGATCTCACACTTTTTGCCGCCGGTGCCGTAGTATTTGGCCAAAAAGGGTTTGGCTTTTACGCCCTGCTTCTGCAGCAGGGCCTCCAGGGTCCAGTATTCCTCGGGCTTAAAGGCCCGGATCTCATCCTCGCGGTCCACCACCAGCCGCACCGCCACCGATTGCACCCGTCCGGCGGAAAGTCCCTTGCGGATCTTCTTCCACAGGAAAGGGCTGATCTCGTAGCCCACGATGCGGTCCAGCACCCGGCGGGCCTGCTGGGCATCCACCAGCTGCTGGTCGATGCACCGGGGGTGCTCCATGCCGTATTTAATGCCGGACTTGGTGATCTCATTAAAGGTCACCCGGTTCGGCTCCGTTTCATCCAGCTTCAAGAGCTGCGCCAGGTGCCAGCTGATGGCCTCCCCCTCACGATCGGGGTCGGTCGCCAGGTACACATAGTCGCTCTTTTTGGCCTCGGCGCGCAGCTTTTTTATCAGCTCGCCCTTGCCCTTGATATTCTCATAGTTTGGGGCAAAGTCATTCTTCACATCCACGCTCAGCCGGGAAGCCGGCAGGTCGCGCACATGGCCCATCGAGGCCATCACTTCATAGTCGGGGCCAAGGTACTTCTGGATGGTATGCGCCTTGGCCGGGGATTCCACGATCACTAATTTGGACAAATCTTATCACCCGTATATTCTTAAAATTTCGTTTTCTCTCGGCGGTTCACCGGCTGAAGCGATGTCCCGCATGGATTCTGATGATACCAAAGATCTCAAGCTGCGTCAAGACCGAAAGTGTCTCCGGCACCGAAAGTCCGGTTGCCGCCACCACCTCGTCGGCGGTCATCGGCTCGCTGCTCAGGACCTCCAGCACCGTGCGCTGGCTGCCGTTCAGCGTCTCCAGCATCCCGTCGTCGCTCCGCAGGGGATAGGCCTTGGCCGGGGCGGGCTTTTCCTTCTTCTTAGCCTTGCTGGGCTGCTTTTCGCACAAGGTAAGCTGCTCAGCCTCCGCTTCCTCTCCCGGCCCCGCAGCATCATAGTCCCGCAGATCGTATTCCTCCAGAATATCCCCTGCTTCCCGCACCATGATGGCCCCCTCCCGGATCAGCCAGTTGGGCGCGGCGCTCATGGGGCTATCCACATTGCCGGGCACCGCAAAAACATCCCGGCCCTCGGTCAGGGCAAACCCCGCCGTGATCAGCGACCCGCTGCGGCGTTCTCCCTCCACCACCAGCGTACCGTGGCACAGCCCCGCTATAATGCGGTTGCGGATGGGAAAATGATAGGAATTCGGCTCAGCGCCGGGCGGGAATTCCGTTATCACCGCGCCGCCGCTTCGCAGTATCTTCTTTTTCAGCTCCCGGTTGGCCGCCGGGTAGGTCACATCGATGCCGCAGCCCTGCACCGCTATGGTACGGCCGCCGGCCTCCACTGTAGCGTCATGGCAGCAGGAATCGATCCCCACAGCCAAACCGCTCACCGTCACCACACCCCTGGCCGCCAGGTCCGCGGAGATCTCCCTCGCCACCCGGCTGCCGTATTCGGTACAGTGGCGGGTGCCCACCACCGCTATTGTTAAGATATCATTCAGATCCATCCAGCTGCCGGCCACATACAGCACCGCCGGCGGGCTGTATATGTTCCGCAGCCGCTGCGGGTACAGGTCGTCATCCGGGGTCAGTATCTTTACCCCGTTCCTCTCACAAAAGCCCAGGACCTTCCCCAGGTCGGCGTCCTTGGCCTCCCGCACCCGGCGCAATTCCTCCTCGCCCATGCCATGCTGCCGCAGCCGCCAGTCCTCGGTGTGGAATAAAAGGGTAGGCGAGTGCCACTTTTCCAGAGCCTTGGCGGCCCTCACCGTTCCAAAGCCATACGCCAACTGGAACCGCATCCAGTCCGAAATCGCCATCTCGCTCCCCCTCCTTTCTTTTAATCCTTCGTTCCAAGCCGCCTATTCCGGCGGCACGGCTCCATTTTGTCTCGGAGCGACCCTCCGCTTCGCTGCGGGCACTCCTCGCCCATTCCGCCGCGCCGCCTGCCTCCTGCTTATCCGGGCAGGTACCCCCGGCCGCTCAGCTCCCACATACACAGCGCTGCCGCGGCCGCCGCGTTCAGCGATTCCGCCGCCCCCCTCATCGGGATATATACCCCGCCATTACAGGCATCTATCACTTCCCGGCTCACACCGTTGCCCTCATTGCCGATGACGATCCCCCGGCATTCCCCCGCCGGCAGCCTTTGCAGCGGCAGTGCTTCGGGGCTTAGGGTAGCCGCATAGCAGCGCAGACCCTGCTTTTGCCATGCGGCAATGCTCCCGGCCAGGTCATCCACCCGCACGGTTTTCTGACGCCATCCGCTGCCCATCGTACTGCGGATCACCTTCGGCGAAAAAAGATCGGGACAGTGGACCGAAAGCACCACCGCGGTCACACCCATCGCCTCCGCCGTCCGCAGAATGGTCCCCAGGTTGCCGGGATCCTGCAGCTCGTCCAGCAGCAGATAGCTGCCCGCCCGCATCGTCAGCGGCTCGGCCTTCGGCATCTCCCCCACCGCAAAAATGCCCTGCGGGTGCTCGGTCTCGGAGATATACGCCGCCAGCTCATTGGGGATGGAAAAGCACCGCCACGCCATTCCCGCCAGCTTTTCGGCCTCCGGGTAGCGGGCGCCGTCATCGCTTACCAGCAGCGTCCGCAGCGGGATGCCGCTCTCAGCCGCGTCCAGCACCAGCCGGGCGCCCTCCAGCACAAAGCACCCGGTCTCCTCCCGCCACTTCCGGCTACCGCACAGTTTTCGGTATTCCTTTATCAGCGCGTTCTCGCGCGAGGTCAGCCGTTCCATCCTTTTCCTCCTTTTGGAGATGCTCTTTTTTCTTTATACCCTAAGTCAGCCCCAAATGCAAGCAAATTTTTGATGACTTCATTTTATGACAAAAAAGGCCCGCCCGATCCTGTCTTACCAAAATCGGGCGGAGCGTTATGCTTTTTACAGGGCAGCCTTGGCCTTCTCGGTCAGGGCGGTAAAGGCGGCAGCATCGTTGATCGCCAACTCGGAGAGCATCTTGCGGTTCAGGTTGATGCCAGCCTTCTTCAGGCCGTTCATGAACTGGGAGTAGTTCATGCCGTTCAGCTTGCAGGCGGCGGAAATACGGGTGATCCACAGGCGGCGGAAATCACGCTTCTTCTGCTTACGGCCAATGTAAGCATAGTTGCCGGATTTCATTACGGCCTGTTTCGCCATCTTAAAGCGCTTGCTCTTCGCGCCAAAATAGCCCTTCGCCATCTTCAGGGTCTTTTTTCTTCTCTTGCGGGTCATCATCGCTCTTTTAATACGAGCCATATCTTTTTACCTCCGTATCATATCATCTGTAAATGTTGTTGTTAAGGGATCAGGTGTTGGGCATCAGCAGCTTCAGTGCGCCGACATTGGTCTTATCGGCATAGGTGCCCTTGCGCAGGTTTCTCTTGCGCTTGGTGGATTTCTTGTTCAGGATATGAGACTTGTAGGCTTTGGCTCTCTTGACCTTACCGTTTTTGGTCAGCTTAAAGCGCTTTTTTGCACCGGTGTGGGTTTTCAGCTTGGGCATTTTATTTTCCTCCTAAATTTGTTATTGCTGCTTATTGGTGGGGGCAGGCTTCGCGTTCATAAACATGATCATACTGCGGCCCTCCAGCTTGGCGGGCTTTTCCACATTGCCTACATCGGCACAGGCCTCTGCAAAGCGCTGCATGATACCGTACCCCAGCTGGGAATGCGCCATCTCACGGCCGCGGAAGCGGATGGACACCTTGACGCGGTTGCCGGAAGAAAGGAACTTCTTGGTCTGGTTCACCTTGGTATCAAAATCGTGGGTATCAATGTTCAGGGAAAGCCGGGTCTCCTTCACCTCTATGGTCTTCTGGTTCTTCCGGGATTCCTTTTCGCGCTTGGCCTGCTCAAAGCGGTATTTGCCGTAATCCATAATGCGGCATACCGGCGGCTGGGCCTGCGGCGCTATCTTTACGAGATCCAGGTTCTTTTCCTGCGCCATGTTGTAGGCATCGCGGGAGGACATGATCCCCAGCTGCTCGCCTTCAGCACCGATCACTCTTACTTCCTTGTCGCGGATCTCTTCATTGATCTGCAGTTCCTTGTTTGCGATTGCAAAGCACCTCCTGACTGAAATGGGTTGTAGCTCTCGGGTTTTCCTGTAAATAAAAAGCACGGACTCATCACTTTGATCGTCCATGCCAAAAGAACGCAAGTCTCCCACATTTGCAGGCCTTGCCTCTATTGACCGTGCCTACAACCACTGTGCGGCAGGTGAGAACGATCTCGTTCTGCTTTCTTTACTTGACTATCATACCAAATCCCCCTCTCCCTGTCAAGGGGGAATTTTCACTATTTCCCTCGTTTTTTCCGCCTGCCGGCACCGCCCCGCCCCGCAGGCTTCCCTGTGTAAGGGGAGGGCACCGCACCATAGCCTCCCTTGTGTAAAGGGAGGTGGTGAGCGGAGCGAACCGGAGGGATTGATGGCACAAATCATGCCAAAGTATCATCTCGCCTGTCGGCGTCGCTAAGTCACCGGAGGGTGACAGCCTGTACGCCTGCCCGGCGGGGGTTACTTTTCTATGAAGAAAAGTAACCAAAAGTCATTTAGGGCTCCGCCCTAAAGACCCGACGCTCGTCGGACGCAACCTCCGCTTGAGTCGGGCTGACCCTATGCTTTGCTTCGGGCAGCCCTCCCCGCTACAGTGCATCCTCCTCTCCCCACAAGGTCTTGCGACCTTGCGGGGGCCCCATTTGCCCCGACCGGAAGGCCTACAGCTTCCCGGATCTGGGGCTAGACGACGCTTATAAGGTGTTTATTTTAATTCGGTTCCTGCTGGGGCCAAAATAAAATGCGCCGCAGGCACCTTGAGAGCGTATCTGCGGCGCTGTACGGACGATGCCAAAGCATCGTTCGTATCCAGCCGCAGCTTAAGCGTTAGGGGGCCTTGGGGCACAGCCCCAAGCGTGTTTTGCCTACTTTTGCACGAACAAAAGTAGGCCCCCGCCGGGTAGGCGTACTGGCTTTGCACCCTGCAAAATCTCCGCCCCGCCGCCAGGCGACTACAAACTGGCTCCGTAGGAAAAGAGAGATAAAACCAAGTCATAGTATCTACCGACAATCCCTCCGTCACGGCTGCGCCGTGCCACCTCCCTTTGCACAAGGGAGGCTTTCGCCGCCAGGCGACCGCCAACTTGGCCAAAATTCTTTCTCCGCCTTTTCTCCTCAGAAAAGGCCTCACAGCTCCACTTTCACAGCCTGCCCCAGGCAGAACGAATACAGCACCGCCTCGGTCACCGGCAGACCAAACTGCCGCCGCACCATGGCCGCGTACAGCTTCAGCTGCAGGGCATACCGCCCGGTCAGCTCCTGCGGAGCCGCCACCCGGTCGGTCTTATAGTCCAGCAGCACGGCATGGTCCCCTTCTACCAGCACGGCATCCACCGCCCCCATGATGAGCGTCGTCCCCGGCACCCGCAGCGCCGGGTCTATGGCCGCCAGCTCCTCCGGGGTGAATTCCTGCAAAAACCGCATTTCCCGCTCCACCCGGTCGGCTTTTCTCATCCGCTCGCCCAAGGGGGAGCTCATCAGCTTTTCCAGCACCCTGGTGTCGATGAGTGCCCCGTCCTCCCGGTACAGGTAGCCCTCGGCCACCAGCCGTTCTATCTCGGCCTTCGGGTCCTTTTTCAGTGCCGCCAGGTCGGCAAATTGCATCGCCCGGTGGGCGGCATTGCCCCGCTCGGCCGCGGTCGCCTCCTGCCGGGTCAGGCACTTGGGCCTGCGCTTCAGCAGATAATGCTCCCTTGCGGCCCGTTCGGCCAGCTCACTCACCGCCATCCTTCTGGGGGTCACGGTATCGGCCGGGTAGGGGTAGCTGAACCTCAGCTTCTCCTCCAGCCGCTGCAGGGCCTCCCCCTCCACGGGGATGGCCTCATGCGCCTGTTCCAGTTCTTCACTCTCCGGCGGCGGCAGCTCCTCCGGCCGTATGATCCTCAGCTCCAGGCCCTGCTCCTGCATCACGGTGCCCCGCAGCCAGTCCCAGCTGCTCCCCGCAGCGGCGGCCCGGTATTCCCCGCTTTCCGCGGCTATCATCCCCAGCTCCTCCAGCCCTTCGGTGATCTTGGTCCCCGTAGCCATCAGGTACAGCTTTTCCCTTGCTCTCGTCAGCCCCACATACAGGATGCGCATCTCCTCCTGCAGCCGGGTCTTGCGGTTCTGCAGCTGCATGGCCGCCAGCGGCAGGGTCTTATGCTGCAGCATGGTGTAGTTATCCCGCAGCTTGCAGGCAAAGCCCAGCTCCCGGTCCATGGCGATGTCGCTGCTCTCCTCCGCCCTGCGGAACCGCTCATTGCACCCGGCCAGGAACACCACCGGGTATTCCAGTCCCTTGCTGCGGTGAATGGTCGTCACGGTCACAGCGTCGCCGCCGGCGGCCGCCGCGCTGGGCAGCACACAGCCCCGCTGGGCCAGCCGCCGCAGGTATTCCGCAAAGTCACTCTCGCCACGGCCGTCCTTTTCGTGCTCGGCCGCATGGGCCTGCAGCAGCCGCAGGTTGGCCACCGCGGTCTCGCCTTCCGGCAGCACCCGGCACTTTTCCCGGTAGCCGGTCACCTCGCATATCTCCCGGATCAGCTCAGCGGCGGGCAGCTCCTGCATTTTGGCCCGCAGCAGGTCGTAGTCCCGCAGGAATGCCGCGAATTTGCCGCTCTCCGCCGTTTTGCTCAGCAGGTTCTGGTACAGTCGCTCCCGCCGACCGGCCGCTCTCAGGGCCGCCAGATCGTCCCCGGTAAAGCCGTACATCGGGCTTGCCAGCACCTCGGCCAGCTCCAGGTCCAGCATGGGGTTGGCCAGCACGGCCAGGTAGCTCACCACCGTTTTTACCTCTCTTACCTCCAGCAGGTTTTCGTTTTTGGCGCTCCGGGCGCCGATGCCCCTTTCCCGCAGGGCGTCTATGTAGTACTGCTCCCGGTTTTTGGCGCTCCGCATCAAGATGCAGATATCCCCCGGCCGAACCGGCCGTCGGCCCCCGTTTTCCTCCACGGTAAAGCCCGCCTTCAGCAGTATCCCGATCTCCTCCGCCGCCTGCTCGGCCTCCATTTTGCGGCAGTCGGCCACCGGGGTCCCCACAGGCGGGTTGATGACCAGCGCCGTCACCGGCCGCCCGATGGTATAGTCATACGGCAGTGAGGAAACCAGCTCATCCTCCGGCAGGTAGTCCATTCCCGCCGTTCTTTGGGTCATAATGCGGCTGAACAGCCGGTTGGTAAAGCCGGTGATCTCCCGCCGGGTGCGGAAGTTGGCGTTCAGGGCGATCTTTGCCGGGAAGGTCCCCGTCTCCGCCGGGGCATAGCTTTCCCGCTTCTCCAGGAAGTTCTCCGGGCAGGCCTCTCGGAAGCCGTAAATGCTTTGTTTGACATCCCCCACCATGAAGCGGTGGCAGCCCCCCGCCGTCAGCGCGGCAAAGATCCTCTCCTGCAGGGCGTTGGTATCCTGGTACTCATCCAGCATAATCTCGGCATACCGGCTGCCCAGCTCCGCGGCAAGGGCGGTCTGGGTGCCGTCCGGCCGCGCCAGCAGGGCCAGGGCGTCGTGCTCCAGGTCGCCAAAGTCCAGCTTTCGCCGTTCCAGCTTGGCAGCGGCATACCGGCTGTCGAATTCCAGAATCAGCGCGCACAGCCGCTCCATCAGCGGGGCCAGCTTCTGCTGGTCCTCCCGGTACTGCGTCTCCCCCATCAGGAAGACCTTCGTCTTGAGCTCCGTCACGGCCTCGGCGGCCCGGCGGCGCAGCCGCAGCACCGTGTCCTTGGTCTCGGCGTCGGTCCACTTTTTCCGCGGGAACTGCGGAAAGCTCGCCTCCAGCATCCGGGTCATGGCAATGTCCCATTCCTCCTGCGTCACCGCGGTCATCAGCCGGGCCAGCATCTCCCGGTCCTGCATGATCACCGGCGTCACCACTTCCCACAGCATCTCGTCATTGCTCTGCCCCAGCAGATCCATGCAGTCCCGCAGCAGGTCGTCGGCATATTGCAGGGCCTCCGCGGCCCGCTGCCGCAGCAGCCCGCTCCAGATGGTCTCATCCAGCGGTGTTTCGGTATCGGCGGTGATGTACTCCGCGGCCCAGTCCCGGTAGAAGGGATGGTTGCGCAGAAAGTGGTATAGAAGCAGCAGTGAGGCCATGACCCTGCGGTCATTCCGGCTGCCGGAAAACAGCTCGATGAGCCGCATGAAGGCCGGCTCGGCCTTTTCGTACTCCTCATCCAGCAGCTGCTCCAGCACCGCCGCCTGCAAAAGCTCGTCCTCCCCATCCCGGCCCAGGACCATATCGCCGGGCAGCCCCAGCGCCTGGAAATTCTCCCGGATGAGCCGGTAGCAAAAGGCATGGATGGTGCAGATCTCGGCGTTGCCCAGCAGGAGGCTCTGCCGCCGCAGCACGGCGTTTTCCGGCTCCTGCTCCATTCGCTCGTACAGCCGGGCCGCGATTCTCTGCCGCATTTCCTCCGCCGCGGCATTGGAGAAGGTCACAATAAGCAGCCGGTCGATATCCACCGGGCGCTCCGGGTCGGTGATGATGGTCAGCACCCGTTCGGTCAGCACAGCGGTCTTGCCGCTGCCCGCCGCCGCCGAGATCAGAAGATCTCCGCCCCGGGTGGTGATGGCCTGTTTTTGGGCCGGGGTCCATTCGCGCGCGCTCATTCGGTCTCCTCCTTTCCGCCCAGCTCCCGGTGGGGAGCCTCCGGCTCGGTATTATTGCACAGCCCCGCATAGGGGCAGTAGTTGCAGGGCTCGCTGCTGCCGCCCCGTGCCGGGCAGGGGGCCACCTTACCGGCCAGCAGGTCGGTGCCCATTTGCTCTATGTTGCCGTAAACGGTCTCCCGCAGCTTGGCAAAGACCTCCCGGCTGTAAACCCGGGAGCCCCGGTAAAACTCGCCGTTCTGCTTTATCTTGGCGGGGATATACACCCCGGCCAGCTGCTGCTCCATGGCCCGCAGGATGTCCTCATCCTCCAGCAGCATCCCCTTCATCCGCAGGGATTCATTCACCTCGGCCGCCAGGCTTTCGCTGGTGGTATCCATGGTGACCTCCAGCGCCTCCAGGCGGCTGGGCAGGTACAGTACCCCCGCCGGCTGCGGGCTGCCAAAGCGGTGGTTCTCATCGCCACAGGCGGCATACAGGTAGATGAGCATCTGCATATTGAGGCCGTAGGGCACTTCCTCAAACTTGAATTCCTTGGTGCCGGATTTGTAATCGATGACCCGCAGGTAGTCTCCCTCCGGGCCGTGGTAAAGGTCCACCCGGTCGATGGAGCCGCGCAGGGAGATGGGGGTGCCGTCCTCGGCGCTCAGCCGCGGAGAGGCCACCTCTCCCCCCTCGCCCACCGAAACCTCGGTAGCGGCGGCGGTAAATTCGCTTTGGGAAAATTCATCGGCCAGGTGCCGCACAATGACCCCCAGCATCAGCCGCAGGCGGTCAAACTGGTAGCGGAACCGGGCGGTGACGGTGGTGGGGTCGGGCACCATCCTGTCGATGTACTCCCGGAGAAAGCGGCGGATCTCCCCATCCATCTCCTCGTCGGTCAGCTCGCACAGGCCCCGGCTGCCGTACTGGTTTACCATCTGCTGGAAAACATAGTGGATGGCCGAGCCCGACTCGAAGGGGGAAAACTCCACCCTTTGCCGGGGGCGCAGCCGCAGCATTTTATCGCAGAAAAACTGGTAGGGGCACTGGTAGTACCGGTCGATGGCGGTGGGGGCCAGCTTCAGCTCCCGGCCCAGCAGCTGCCGGGCGTTTTCCGGGGTGATATCCCCGGCCGGGGCGTCCATGGCCACCCGTCTCATCGCAGCCGGATAGTCCCCCTCTCCCAGCCGCTCCAGCAGGGCGACCAGCAGGGCCTCCTCCGCGGCATCCCGGCCCAGAGCCGCCGCGTAGCGGCTTTTGGCGGTAGCCTCATTCACCACCCAGAATTCCGCCGGGAAGGCTTCGGTCCTGATGGGGCTGACCCGCAGGGGCCGCAGCACCCGCAGCAGATAGCCCGCCGGGGCCAGCTGGGCATCCCCGGCGATATTCTGCCGGGCATAGGTGATGGTCAGCCGCTCCGCCGCGGCCGAAAGAGCGGAATACAGCACAAACTGCTCCCGCAGAGTGCTTTCGGTGCCCAGCACCGGCAGCTCCGCGCCGCGGGCATTCAGCTCCTCCCGCTCCCGGGTGGAAAAAAGCCCTGCCGTGGCCCCATTGGCCGGGAAAATGCCCTCATTGACGCCAAGGACAAAGACGGCCCGGGGGCTTTGCAGCCGCACCCGGTCGCTTTCCGCCAGGATGACATGGTCCACGGTATTTGGCACCTCGCCCAGATCGATGCGGGAAAGGGCCAGCCGGAACAGCTCGCTCCACTCCCGGGCATTCAGTGCCCTTTCCGGGTAAAAGTCGGTCATGAGGTCCAGCACATCCACCAGGCTGTTCCACTGGCGGTCCACCGCTTCCCGCTGCGGCAGAGGGCTGTTTTGGGTCAGGTTTTGCAGGGCGCCGGCGGCTTCCGCATAGCGGTACACCGCCGCCGCAAAGTCGGGGCCTGCGGCATTTTTCAGACTTTGCCGCAGGGCCGCCAGCGGCTCGATGACCCGGCGGCGGGCGGCCTCCACCTGGGCCAGGGCGGCGGCGTAATCCTCCGGGGCGGCATCGGACATGCCCTCCGGATTGCCGGTGAAGGGACGCAGCCAGTCCTCCCCGGAGATGTTCCAGATGAAGCTGTAATTTTCCAAGGCGCCGGCCTGCTGGGGAGAAAGCCCCGAGGCAGCAGAGCGGGCCAGCCGCAGGATGGCGGCGGTTTTCAGGCTGCCGGAGGCAGCCTCCAGCGCGGTGAGCAGGAAAAACGGCAGCGGCGCGAAGAGGATGTTCTGCTTTTCGCCGCAGAAGTAGGGCAGATCGTATTCCTCCAGCACGGTTTTGGCATTGCGGTAGCGGTCCAGGTCCCGGCAAAGGATGACGCAATCCCGGTAGCGGAGGCCCTCCTCCCGCACCAGCCGGGAAATCTCGGCGGCGGCAAACCGCATTTCCTCGTACACCGTCGGCGCCTCGATGAGCCGAAGGCTCTCTCCGGCGGCGGGGGGCACCGTTTGCGGCCGGGTAAAGGCCCTTTGCAGCCCGGCCAGGGTGGGGCTTTGGTGGCGTTTATCTTCGGTGAGAATGAGGGGCTCCTCGCACATTAACGCATGCGCGCCCGCGTACGCACGCATACGCAGGAGAAATTTTTTCTGGTAAAGGAAGATGTCCTCCCCGGCATCCAGGGCGGAGCAGGTCATGGAGAGGGTGAGACTTTCCGCCGAGAGGAGCATCTGCTCCAGCAGGGCGCGCTCGCTGACCGAAAAGTAATCGAAGCTATCCACCCAGATATGGCGGCCGGCGAACCAGTTCTTTTCCGCCGCGCGGCCCAGCGCCAGGGCCAGCTCATCCAGGGGGTCGTGGAAGCGCAGCTCCACCAGGGCCTGGAAGGCCTCGTAGATGAGCTGGAGATCGGTGAGCTTCTGCCCCAGGGCGGTGCCGGCGGTTTCGGCGGCGATTTCCTCCAGCCGGGCGGGGGTAATGCCAGCGCGCTTAAAATCGGCGACGGTTTGCAGCATGGAGGAAATGAAGCCGGTGTAGCCTGCCTGCCGCCGGTAGAGGGTAAGCCGCTCCTGCACCTCGCTGATGGCTTCCCGCATCAGCAAAGCCCGGCTGACCTCATCCAGCGGGCGCTGCGTCAGGCCGCCGCATTCCCGGAAGATCTTTTCCGCCAGGCGGGGGAAGCTGAGCAGGGTGATATACTGCTGCTCCTCCCCGGTAAAGAGGGCACTGACCCGGCGCTCCATCTCAAAGGAGGCGTGCTCCGGCACCAGCAGCAGGACAGACTGCCGCCGGCCGGCGGCTTCTTTTATCTGGCGGAGTACCTCGGTGGTTTTGCCGGTACCGGCTTCGCCCAGGATCATTCGCAGCATGGGACAGGGCTCCTTTCGGGTGGGTGGTTAGTGGAAAGTGCGGGGATGGCCGGGAGGGCGGCGGCGGAGCCGCCGGGCGCAGCCCGGTACGCGCCGCCCCGCAGGGGTGGCGCGGCAGCCCCCGCAGGGGGCGCTCCGCCGCAATGGGCGGGCTGCACAGGGTGGTGGGGATAGATCGGGCAAGGGGTAAGTGGGAAAGCTAAGGCAGCCCGCGGCAGCCGCGAGGTAGCGGATAGAAATAACATTCCAAGTTAATTGTAGCACAGGTTTGGTGGGGTGGGCAAGACTTTGGGATGAAAAAACGAACAAATTTTCGTATTTGTAATAAATCTGGGCATATATGGGAAAACCGCCCGCTCCCCAGTAAACAGGGGACGGGCGGCCGGCATTGGCCTTTGTGGATCAGGCAAGGGTAAAATTGGAGCCTTTATAACGCAGGCGGATCTTATCCGCGATCATGGCAATGAACTCACTGTTGGTGGGCTTGCCGCGCAGATTGTGGATGGTATAGCCGAAATAGGAATTGAGAATATCCACATCCCCGCGGTCCCAGGCCACCTCGATGGCATGGCGGATGGCACGCTCCACACGGGAGGCGGTGGTACCGTTCTTTTTGGCGATGGCCGGATAAAGCACCTTGGTAACGCCGTTGATGATCTCCGGTTCCCGGACGGTCATAATGATGCCATCCCGGATATACTGGTAGCCCTTGATATGCGCCGGGATGCCGATCTCCATGATGATCTCGGTGACGATGGTTTCCAGGTCCACCACTTCCACGGCGGGACGGGCCGCGGCAACCGCTTCTTCCCCGGCGGCCGGGGCGCACATCATTTCTACCCGCTCGGCAATGATATCGGGATCGAACGGCTTGACAAAGTGATAGGCGGAGCCTGCCCGGATCAGCTGATTGGTGATGCCGGGCGCATCCATACCGGTCATGGTAAAGATGGTGGGCTGGACGCCGCACTCCCCGCGGGAAACGGCCATGAGCACACCCAGGCCATCCAGGCCGCTCATTAGGGCCTCCATCAGCACAGCGGTGGGCTTCTTCTCCCGGATCATATCCAAAAGAGCGCGTCCATCCTTGCGGCAAACCTCTACTTCAAAGCCCTTTGCCTCCAAAGCAGCTTTGCAGGTATCGCGGAATTCGCCCGCATCATCGGCGATCAGCATATAGTTGTGGTTCTCCATGTGAATACTCCTCCTAAAATGTTATGAAATCCGGCCGTTGAGTTGATGTTACCATAAATTGTAAAAGATTTCAACATATATTTCAATATTTTTTGATAAAGTTTTCGCCAATATTTTCCAATATTAGATGCTATGCCGCATTGCGGGTGGTTTGGTCGAGGTTTTTCTCGGCGTTTCGCACTGTTTCGGCAAAAATCGCGTAGCCGCGGTCCGGTTCATCCACAAAGACATGGGTCACGGCGCCCACCAGCATCCCATTCTGGACGAGCGGCGAGCCGCTCATGCCCTGTAGGATACCACCGGTTTTTTGCAGCAGTGCCTCATCGGTCACCCGGATGACCATATTCTGCCCCGCGTGGCCGCTGCCCCGCAGCACCTTCTCGATAACTACATCATACTCCCGCGGAGCGCCGCCTGCAATAGTTGTCAGCATTTTAGCGGGGCCTGGCTGCACTTCGTGCGAAAAAGCCACTGGCAGCCGCTCCCCCTGCGGGATATAATCCGGGCGGAGGGACCCGCAGACCCCGCATTCGCCATTGGCGGTGAGGCCCGCAAAGGTGCGCCCCGCCACAAACTGGCCCTTCAATTCGCCGGGGGAGCCGCTTTTGCCGGTGGTATAGCCGGTAATGACCGCTTCCACTCCCTCCCCGGTGGAAAGGGTCATGATCTCGCCGGTATCCACATCGCAGATGGGATGCCCCAGGCCGGAGAAGGTACGCACGTTTTCATCAAAGTAGGTGACGGTGCCGATGCCGGCGGAGCTATCCCGCACCCAAAGCCCCAGGTGCCAGCGGCTGTCGGAAAGGCTTTTTTGCGGGGTGAGGCGGGTGGTGTACTGCCGCCCCTGCCGCTGATATACAAGCTGCACCGGGCGGCCGCCGCTGCCCTGCACCAGAGCACCCATCTGCTCATTGGAGGTCAATGTGATGCCGTCCAGGCTCAGCAGGATATCCCCGGTGGCAAGGCCCGCGCTGCGGGCCGGATTGATGCGCCTGCCATCGGCGGAAAAATCGGTGAAGCCCACCACCATCAATCCCTCGGTAAACATCTTGATGCCGAAGGGACGGCCGGAGACCAGCACGGTATCCCGCTGCACATAGCGCACCGAAACAGTCTTGACCGAAACGCCCAGCGGCAGGCGCAGCTGGGCTTCGGCCGTTGCTTCCCCGCTGCGCGCCACGGCGGTCTCCTCGCCATAGACTGCAGTAATATTGCCGGGCAGGCGAAGGCTGCCGCCGCGGGTCAGGGCGTATTCATCCGGCAGGCGGGCCTGCCAGTACACCGCCGCGGCCAGCACCAGCAGCACCGAGGCGCCAAAGATCCAAAAGCCTGTGCGTATTGCTTTTCTCAAAGGATTTCACCCCCTTTCCCCCAAAAGCGGGGCCGCGCCCGCACTGATGCGCTGCCCCATAATCTACTGTGCGCCGGAAGCGGCGGATGATGTGATGTAAATACTTGCGGCGGATGCAGCAAAAGGACAGGGCTGCCAAAAAATGCGTCCTATGACAAAAGTCCGCGGGGATCCCGCAGGACCAGGTGAACGGTGTAGCGGAGCTCCCCCAAGGGGATATTTTGTAAATCGTGACCGCAAAGCGCCGCCCGGGCCGAAAGCCCCAGCAGATCGCTGCGGGTGCGGGACATTTTGGTATTCAGCACGGCCAGGCGCCGCTGCAGTTCATCCAGCAGGGCCGCTTCCAGCGTTTCCCGGGTCATGTTTCCATCGGCGGACTGCACCGCGGCTTCCGCCGTCAGGGTGACGGTGGGTGTTTCGTCCTCCCATTTGACCCCAGAAAGGGTCAGCCGCCGCAGCAGGATGCTCGCCTCCCCCGCTCCAGTCGAAAGCGCATAGCGCATTTCCGGGCGCTCGCCCAGCAGCATAAGGCAGATCTCCTCCGGCTCCTCGGGGGCGGTGTAGTCGCTTTGCCCGGTGGCGATGGCACCCGTTTCCCGCAGCTCGCCCTCCGCCGTCGTCAGCCAGGGGATCAGACCATCCCGGCCGGTCCCCTCCAGCAGATTCAGCAGCTCCTTGAGTCCATTGCGGCGGCTATCGGTATATTGGCGGGTCAGCAGGGCGGTGATGCTATCCCCAGTGAGCGCTTCCCCATCATACAGTGAAAGGGCGTCCCCGCACAGGGCGATCTGGGTATTGGGGGAAAGCCTTCCATCGGCCAGCAGCGCACGGAGATACTCCCGCAGCGTGCTGCCATCGGGCACGCCGGAAAAGACGATGCTTTGCAGCGCGCCAAGGTAGACCTGCTCCCCGGTTTGGCGCTCGGCGGCGGAAAAGAGGGCGGTGAAGCTTTCCCCCTGCACGGTGATGGTCTCATTTTTCTCCTCGCGGATCACCTCCAGCACGGCGGTAAGCGGGCGGGCGGAGCACTCCACCCCCATGGAGGAAAGGACCAGACGGGAGGAGATGGGGCGCTCTCCGCAGCCGGGCAGCAGGCAGAGCAAAAGCGCCAAAAGCAGGGCGGAAAAACGGTGAAACGGCATATGGAAACCTCCTGAATGAGAAGATAAGCAAAGAGCGGGGCGGCGGGCAGAAGCGGCGAGCGGCCAGGCAGCGGCGAGGGCAGGCTGGCGCCCGATGAAATCGGGCTGGCGCCTGTTGAGCCGCTAACGCCGCCGGTCCCGCTTATTCCCGGTGCCCCGCGGCGGCAGCAGGGCAAAAATCAGCCAAAGCAGGCCCGTCACAGCCAAGATGGGATAAACGGCAGCATCCGGCCAGCCGGTATAGTGCAGCAGCGCTACCCCGCCAAGGGAAAGCGCCACGCCTGCCCAAAGGGAGCATTTTGGGCGGCAGCCCGCCATACCGCCCAACCGCGCGGCGGCGACCGCCAATCCGATAAGCCGGAAAAACGCCGCCGTGATAAGCAAAAAGCAGTACACCGGCACCATGCCGGAAAGCCCGGCCGACCGGGCCAGCTGCATCATGGGGTAGGGCTGCAGGCTGCCGTAGTGCCCCAGCACCAGCGCCGCCAATAGCAGCAAAAGGCCGCCCAGCAACCAACCGGCGGGCACCCACAGCAGCAGGGCGGCAGACCGCGGCCGGCTGCACCGTTGGGCAAACAGCAACAGCAGCAGAGGTTCTATCTGGCGAGGCAGGATGAATAATATCTCCTCCCCCAGGCGGGAAAGATCCTCTTCGGGCAGGCGGAGATTGAGCGCCGTAGCCTGCGGCAGCACCCCAAGGGTAAGCAGCAGCACCGCAATCAAAAATAAAAACAGACTGACAAAGGCGGCCCGGCCCAGGGCCTCCTGCCCGGCGGCAGCGGCCGCCCACACCGCGCCCAGCAGCACCAGCAGCAGGAGAAGCGGGGAAAACACACCCTCGAACAGAACACGGGCGGCGGAAAGCAGCTGTTCGGCCGTGACCGCGAAATATCCCACCGCAAGGAGCGCACCCCATGCGGCAAATACCGGCGACAGAGGGGTCTCCCCCCGGGCGGCGCAGCGGCGGCAGAATACCGCCAGCAGGAACACCACCCCATAGGCCACCGCCGAGGCCGCCATGCTCAACAGGCCGTTGACAAGGGACGGGCGGCAGCACAGCAGCCAAAAGCACTGGGATAATACCAACAAAGCGAATATTTGCCCGCTGCCGCTGATCTCACGCGTCCTGGTCATCGGTCTGCCCCCTTTCCCGCTGGCGGGCGGAGGACACATTATAGTCCTCCTGCCCCAGCCGCTGCCAGCCGCTGCGCCAGAATAGATCCCGCAGGGTGCGGGGCTGCCACGGCGCGATGGGCGCCGTGAGCGGTGTGCCCAAAGTATGCAGGCTGCACAGGTTGACCACCAGCACCAAAAAGCCCAGCACCATGCCGTAAAGCCCCAATATCCCGCCGATGAAGATGAATAAAAACCGCAGGATCGTCACCGGCTCGTACAGGCTGGGCACCGCGAAGGCGCTTACGGCGGTCAGCGCGATAATGATGATCATGGGCAGGCCCACCAGTCCAGCGGTCACAATGGCATCCCCGATGACGATGCCGCCCACCACACTGAGGGTATGCCCAATGGCATCCGGCAGGCGCAGCCCTGCCTCCCGCAGCAGCTCATACAGCAAAAAAAGGGCCAAGGCTTCCCCCATAGCGGAAAGCGGCGTGGCCGAAACAGAGCCGAGGAAGGCGGGCAGCAGCATCCGGGGAATGCGCTCCGGGTGGAAGGTGACCACCGCCACATAATAGCCCGGCAGCAGCACCGTAAGGAAGAACGCCGCCAGCCGCAAAAGCCGCACAAACGCCGTAAAATAGGGTCGCTGGGTGTAGTCATCCAGCGTGTGGAAATGCTCGGTGAAGAGGTAGGGCGCGATCATCACATTGGGGCTGCCGTCCACCATAACGCCCACTCTGCCCTCCGCCAGCTTGGCGCACAGGGTATCGGGGCGCTGGGTGGTGCCCGTCCCGCTGAAAAGCGACGCCGCCCCCTTGCCGATGAACGCCTGCAAAAAGCCGCTGTCCAGCACCAGCGGCAGAGAAGCCTCCTGCAGCTTTTGCCGCACGGTCTCCACCGTTTCGGGCGCCGCCACATCGCTGAGGTAGCAAAGGCGCACATTGGTGCGGCTCTGCCGGCCCAGGTACAGCGTTTCCACCGTCAGATTGGGGGATTTGAGCCGGCGGCGCACCATGGCGGTATTGGTATTGTTGCTTTCGGTAAAGCCCTCCCGGGAGCCGCGGAGGTTCTTCTCCATGGCGGGCTCCCCCACGCCCCGTGTCTCAAAGCCCTGATAGCCCAGCGAGAGCGCCCGGGGCACACCATCCAGCATCACCATGGCAAAGCCGCTCATCGCCTTGGTAAAGAGATCCTCGTAGGTCTCCACAATGCCCTGCTCGCTGCTGAACAAAAACTGTGAGCGCAGGTACTCCCACAGCTTTTCCGGGTCGGCCTCCGGCGGGGCCATGCGGTTTATGGGGCGCAGCAAAAAATCGCTGACCTGGGTATTGCTCACCAGACCATCGAACATAAAAGCCAGGCCCTTTACCCCGGCCAGCTCAAATTCATCCAAAATGAGATCGGCGGAGCCGCGCATCCCCTGCTCAATGCGCTCCCGCAGCAGCACAATGCTGCTGTCCAGTTTTTCCGGCATCATTTCTCCCTCCACTCGGCGCCGCTCCCCGGCAGATATCGGGTCTTTCCCGGCAGGAGAAAGCCGCAGGCGGGCCAGGAAGCGCCGTGGGCAGGCTGACGCGCGATGCGGTTTTCTTCGCCGAAAATATCATTTTCCCTGCTGGGGAAATTCCTTTTCATTATTCGCCGCGGCCGCCGGAATATGTGCGGGAATATGCCGCCCAAATCCGTAAATAATACCCTCCATGCGAGGTGATTTTTTGTGCTGGTCACATTTTTGCGGACGATGATCCTGTATCTTGTGGTTGTGTTCGGCATCCGGCTGATGGGCAAACGCCAGATCGGGGAGCTTCAGCCCTCGGAGCTGGTCATCACCATCCTCATTTCCAATATCGCCACCCTCACCATTGAGGAAACGGACAGTCCCATGTTCGCGGGGCTTCTGCCCATTTTGGCGCTCATGTGCTTCGAGGTGCTGACCTCCTTCCTCTGCTTGAAAAGCGCCCGGCTGCGGCGCATTGTCTCCGGGCGGCCCATTATCATCATCCACGATGGGAAAATAGACCAGCGGGAAATGCGGGAGCTGCGCTTTTCCGCCGATGACCTGATGATCCAGCTGCGGCAGAACGGCATCTTTCGGGCAGAGGAGGTGGAGTTTGCGGTGGTGGAGACCAACGGCAAGCTCTCCGTCTACCAGAAGTACCAAAACCGCCCGATAACGCCGCAGGTGCTGGCCATGCCGGATCAGCCGGAGGATAACGCCCCGCCGCTGGCTGTGGTGTGCGAGGGCACCGTGATGCACGAGGCCCTGCGCCGCAGCGGCAAGGACCTGCGCTGGGTGGAAAAGAAAGCCGCCGCCCAAAAGCTCAAAATTGATGATGTGTACCTGATGGTCGCCTGCCCCGATGGCAGCTGTGATATTGTGGCGAAGGAGCGTGGCCGATGAAACGATTTTTGGCGGCGGTGGGCATTTTGCTTATTATCATCGGCATCAGCATTTACACGCTGGTGGATATGCAGCAAAGCATCGATCGGCTTACGGAGCACACGGCGGCGGTACGGCAGCAGGTGGAAAAAGAAGGTGCCGCCACCGCCCAGCGCCAATGCGAGGAGCTGATGGCGGAATGGAACGGCATGGAGCCCCGGTTTTTGCTGTATGTGCGGCACGACCATCTGGATAATATCATGGAGCACCTTTCGGAGCTGCCGGCCTACTGCCTGGAGGACGACCGGGCCGAGCTGCTGAGCACCCTGGATGCCGCCCTGCGCATGATGGAGCATCTCAAGGAATCCATCACCCCCAGCTGCCGCACGCTGTTGTAGCGTTCCCCGGGCGCTGTGACCGGCGGCACCGGCAAAAGGCGGCGATGACTGCGCGGCCGGACCTTGTCAGGCATCAGCCTATCTGCGGCCCGTCCTCCTGTCCTCCCACCCTTTTTTCCATTCGCCGCCGCAAAATAAAAATCAGCCCGCAGGAGAGCGCCTCTCCCGCGGGCTTTGGTTTATTCTTCTGTTCAGCCGTAGAATGGCTCCTCCGAAGCGCCCTTGATGGTCACCGTGACGGTATCCACCTCGGCGGCGGTCCTGGGCCCGACGGGGCTGCCCGGCGCGATGCTGGTGCCCACCACCGTGCCCGGCTCCCCACCCGTTTCCGGGTTGGTATCGTAGACGATGGTATAGCTGATCTGGCAATCGGTAAGGATGCGGATGGCATAAGCTTCATTGGCGCCGTACAGGTCCGGCATGACGGTATACTGCGGTCCCTTGCTGATATAAAGCGTCACGCTGCCATCCTCCGGCAGCACCTGCCCCACCGCCAGCGATTGCTTATAGATCACCCCGCTGGGGTAGGTATCGCTGTACTCATAGCGGTAGATGAAATTATACCCACTCATCTGCTCCAGCTCGTCCTCTATCGCCGGCAGATAGTACCCCTCCAGGCTGCGCTCCATCACCGGGGTGGCGGGCTGCTCCTTGCCGTCAAAGGCGCCGCTGTTCCACAGCGCCAAAAGGACATTCCCGATGACGCTGACCGCCAGCAGCACCGCCAGCAGCACCATGGGCGGAGAAAACTGCTTTGGGCCCGCGGCCGCCGGTTTTTCCGCCGGGCGGGGCGGGGCCTCCGGCCGGAACACGGCGGTATTGGCACCGGCTTCCTCCAGCAGGGCGGCGGAAAACGCCTCCATGGAGCGGTAGCGCTGCTTGTGATCCACCGAAAGTGCCTTCATGATGCCCTCGCAGACATGCTCCGGCAGGTCGGGGCGCAGCTTACCCAGCGGCGCCAGGTAATCATCCCTTTCCCCGCGCAGCTCGGCGCTTACCGGGGCCTGTCCCGCCAGCATGCGGTACAGCACCGCTCCCAGCGAGTAGATATCGGTCCATTCTCCCTGCCACAGTGCCTTGGAATACTGCTCCGGGGCGCTGTACCCGGCGTAAAGCTCGGCGTGCAGGCCGTTGCCCACGGTGCGCAGCTCCGGCAGGGCAAAGCCATCCAGGATGACCCGCTTGCGGCTGTCCACATAGATGTTCTGCGGGGAGATGCCGCAGTGAGTCAGGCCCATATTGTGCAGCTGACTAAGCAGCGAAATGAGCGGGCTGATGAGCTGCCGGGCATCGGTCAGGCTCATCTCTCCCTTTTGGCGGGAAAGATACTCCTCCAGCGGCTCCATGCGCAGATATTCGGTCACCCGGTACAGGGTGTCATTTTCGGAAAAAAGCACCAGTGTTTTCAGCATCGCCTTGTGGTTCACTTCCATCAGGCGCTTCCAGCGGTCGTGCAGGTCGCTGGCCATGGTACGGAACAGTGTCTTGCTCTCGGCGGAGATGAGCAGGATGCCCTTATGGTCCTCTGCCCGCTTCAGGATGCCGGGGAAGAATTCCTCCACCCGCACCTTGCGGTCCTTTTCGGCATCCCAGGCCAGATAGGTGGTCAGCAGGTCATTGTGGTGCAGCACCATCCCCACGCGGTACTGCCCGGAGAGCACCGTTCCCAGCGGCAGGGCGGCATCGGGGTTGGGGGCCTCCGGCTTCTGCCCGCAGGCGGAACAGACCGTCTCCCCCTCCTCCAGTACGGAAAAACAGTGGCGGCACAGGTTCGGCTCCGGCATGGGCGCTCCTCCTTTCGGATCGTGGCTTCTCATGGTTTGGTTTCATCGGCGGGGTCGTCCTCCCGCGCCGGGTGGGTAAACAGGTAAATGGCAATGCAAAGGGCCCCGGCCAGCAGCGCCCCGATGAGGATGTACCGCACCGGGCTGCCGGTTCTCGCTTCCCGCTGGGGCAGCACCAGCTCGGTGGGGGCGGCATCGGCCGCCTTGCTGCCGGCGGGCTTCTTCTGCTTCTCTTCTTCCTCCGGCAGGGCGGCATTTTCCCGCTCCGCCTCCCGGAACGCCTCATCCCGCTGCTGCTGTTTTTCCTCCAGCTCTCGGCGGGCCTCCTCCAGCTCCTGCTGCGCTTCGGAGGGCTCCTCCATACCGGGGATATTGCTCGGGTTACTCCAATCGCCCCACAGGCCGTCATCCAGCTGGGAAGAATTCCCGTTCTCTGTCCCTGCGCCGTCTGTTCCCACAGCATCTCCGGCATTATTTCCGGCACCGTCCCCGGTGGGTTCCTGCGGCGGCTCTGTGGATGGAGCCGGCGTTACCTCATTGGGGTTATCTACTTGAGGGTTTTTATTAACAGTATCCGAGTCAAAATCGCCCATACCAAAGCCATCGGCCATGACCGGGACTGCCAGCACCAGCAGCGCGCACAGCGTCGCAACTATCAGACGCACTCCCTTCATAGTCTGCCCTCCCTTTTGCCAAAAAAGCGGCGCTTTGGGGGCGCCGCTCTTGGAATATTTGCGGGGATATTACATTTCCCAGTTGTGCCAGAAGCCCTGCACATCATCGCAGTCATCCAGCAGGTCCATCAGACGGGTCATCTTATCGGCGGCGTCCTCCGGCAGGGCGGTGTAGGTGCTGGGGATATAGGCCGGCTCGGCGGAAAGGAAGGTATAGCCCTTCTTCTCCAGCGCCTCGCGCACCTCGCGCAGCTCATTCACCCCGGTATACACCTCAATGGTATCCTCATCGAAATCCACATCCTCGGCCCCGGCATCAAAGCAGTCCTCCATCACCTTCTCCTCGTCCAGCTCGCCCTCGCTGTTATCAATGACGATCTGGCCCTTCTTGGTAAACAGGTAGGAAACGCAGCCGTTCTGGCCCAGGTTGCCGCCGCACTTATCAAAGTAATGGCGCAGGTCACCGGCGGTACGGTTGCGGTTATCGGTCAGCGATTCAATGATAACGGCAACGCCGTTGGGGCCGTAGCCCTCATATACCATCTCTTCGTAGCTGTTCTTATCCTCGCTGCCCGCAGCCTTCTTAATGCAGCGCTCGATATTCTCGTTGGGCATATTGGCAGCCTTGGCCTTGGCGATGCAGTCGCGCAGCTTGCCGTTGGTATCGGGGTCAGCGCCGCCCTCTTTTACCGCTACCGACATCTCACGGGCCACCTTGGTGAATACCTTGGCCTTGGCCGCATCGGAAGCGCCCTTTTTGCGTTTGATATTATTCCATTTGGAATGTCCAGACATAGGAAAAATCGTCCTTTCGTGTGATAGTGCATACTACATAAGAATTTTAGCACATCCCGCGGACGCTGACAACCTTTTTTGCAAAATTCTCCCGCTAAATTCTGAAAAACGGTTGACAAAGCCCCCCTCTTTTGGTATGATAACTGATGTCGCCAAAGACCGCCTTTGGACCTGCGGGTGTAGTTCAATGGTAGAATTCCAGCCTTCCAAGCTGGTTACGTGGGTTCGATTCCCATCACCCGCTCCACGCTTTGCTTGCGCCAGTAGCTCAGCAGGATAGAGCAACTGCCTTCTAAGCAGTAGGCCAGGGGTTCGAGTCCCTTCTGGCG
>ERZ809074.69-NODE-69-length-157718-cov-8.711365_pt1 | contig 157718 bp, 132 predicted proteins | sample MGYA00520795_ERZ809074 | MGnify/ENA primary metagenome ERZ809074 (study PRJEB31570, sample SAMEA3212989) | Homo sapiens | biome: human-gut; feature: human gut; material: fecal | place: Sweden | collected 2011 ... | reverse complement strand
GCCTGTAGCGGACTTTCACCACCATGTTGTTTCGCATGCCGAGCGCACCATACAAAAAAGCCTTTCGTTTTCACCTGCAGGTGATGCGAAAGGCTTTATGCTGTAATCAACTTTGTAACGGAGGGAACACCCTCAAATGCGGAAACACCGATGTGGTGCACCGATTCGGGAATGCGCAACCGGGGCATAGAGGAGCAGCAGTAAAAAGCAAGCTCTCCGATTTCGGACAGAGTAGGCGGAAGGGTGATGTCTTCCAGGGCAACACAGGCGCTGAATACCGAATTCGGCAATGCTTCCAATCCCTGCGGCAAACGAACCGCGCGAAGAGAACGGCAACCCTCAAACGCGCTGGTGCCGATCTGCTGGATGCTGTCCGGCAGTTGAAGTTCCGAAAGCCCTGCGCAGAATGAAAATGCTCTCTCTCCGATCCGGCGGATGCCGTCGCGCAGACACAGACGGGTCAGTCGTTCGCACCCGGTGAAGGCGCGATCTCCGATTTCCGAAACAGAGGACGGGATGGTGACAGCCTGCAGATTGGAACACCAGGCAAACGCATATTTTCCGATGCTCTTGATCGATTTGGGAATCATGATTCTGGTGATGCGTGCGTTCCGCATCAGGGCGGCATCGCAGACAGAAGTTACGCGAAGTCCGTCCGGTGTCCGTGACGGGATGACAAGCACCTCATCGGTGCATTCTCCCATGCCGACCAGCATTGCGCCACCGTGACCGTCGGGAGCAAATATGAGACCGCGCGATGGTTCCGGGGTCTTTTTTATCGCAACGTCCGTGTTTTTCATGTCCATAGCCGGCATCCTTTCTGTTTATTCTCATTTGCTGCTATCCGTAAAAAGAGCAAAAGGTCATGGAGATCACTACCAGTATATCATCCGAAGGGCTTTATATTCCTGTACAGTATAGCATATTTATATGGAATTGTCAAGTCTTTTTTTCATTGGAAAAGCATAATTTCCAAAAAATTCCTGTAATTATCGCAATTTAGACAGATAATACAGGGAAAATCCCGACGGTATTCGACAGGAAACCGTCGGGATTTTGTTTTTGCCGGCTAAATTACTCATAAAAACAGAAGAGCGGTTCTTTGAGAATTCCTTCTGTATGCAGATGATATTCATATGACCAGGCGTCGCCGGTGGTGCGCCAAGAATCCGGGCCGGGGTATGCATATGTTTCGTCGGCAAGGTGCACCGGACCGAATGTGTTGGTGCGGTTGATTGCCGCGGTGATCCGGACGGTATGGTTGCCTGTCGGCAAATACCCGAGATCCGCACGATAAGGGGCAAATGCGAGCAGTTGTTTGTTCCCGCCGTCTACGGAAATTTCAAGGAGGGCGGCATTGTATTGCGGAACGCGCAAGCTGACCTTGCCCGGTTTCTCCGTGTGTATGTCGTATTGGTAGGTGATTTTTCCGCTGTAAAAGGGAAGCCCTTGTGTTGTAATCGTATCATGTGCCAATACGGTCGGCATTGGGATGACGGTTTTGTTTCTACCGGTGACACGGACACCGAAATCGCCCAAAAGATAGCACCATTCGGTTGCGGTTCGTTTGCCGAAGGGGAGTGTGATCTCCAGAATATTCTCTCCCTTTTTCAGTCCCGGAACAGAAATTGTAGAAATAGCGCGGTCAACATAAAAACCGTCGATATGGGGTTGAATCTTCTGCGCGTTCCATCGCACGGTTGCACGCGCCGCGTCCTCCAATGCCAGATGCAACGGCGGTGTGTCAATTTCGCTGTTGATCGTAAAGCGGAGCCGGATTTTGCGGGTGATCGGTTCTTCCGGAATCAGCCACGGTTGCGTTGCGCCACCTCCCCACGGTTCCCAACCAAGGCGCTTGCGCAAAAGGGTATCAACACGCAAAAGCTCCTCTGCAGGGGCAAACGGGTCATCATCCAATGCGTATTCCGCCATATCCAAAAGGAAGACATTCGGTTCCGCAAGTTTATAGGGAACTGCGGGAAAATTCACAGGGAGCGGCGTTTCTGCCACCGCCGGAGACTGCTGTGCACGGATGGTTTCTTTTCCGGGCATAAAGCGGATCAGCAAGCTGTCATGCATGGCAAGCACACGGGAAAGAAGGGTGTTGCCGCCGGACTGAACGACGGGCAACGGAACAACGGTACCGCTTAGGGTATCATAGAGCTGTGCCGTGTAGGTGCCGTGCAGAGAAATGGTGACCGACTGAGAAACGGAAATATGCTTGTTGACCGGATCGCAGGCATGGGCAACAAACAACCAAAGAGAACTGCCGTCCCTTCGGAGTTGATAAGTCAGATTTTCGGTCAGTGTACCGTCGGAATTGCGCATTTCCAAATCGCGAAAAGGAGAAAGCGCCTCCAACAACGCGGCGCGGTCATAGGGAAGTAGACGCGCAGGATTTTCCTCTGCCTCCGTGAGAAGTCGGGCGGATGTGTCCGGATGCGCGTCGGTCAGCGTCGGAATTTTTCCTAAGAAGAACAGAGTGCCCCCGGCGGCACGAAAGGCGGAAAGACGTTCCAGTGTGCTTTTGCGCAGTGTTGTACACCCCGGAACGACAATGACATCATATGCCATTTTACCGACGCGCAACGGATTGCTGCTAACGGGACAAAGCGCGGGCAGAAGGGACTCGGAAAGAAAGTCAAAATCGATGCTTCCCTTGACCAGCCAATCGGTCAGATCAGAAAACTGACGGTTCATGGTCTCCTGACGTAATCCGTCCTGGGAAAGCGGACCGGTTATGAGCCAATAACTTTCAATGGGATGTATGACACCGACGCGCACCATCGGTATACCGCGGGTCATGGCGGTATTGACACGTGCAAAATGGTCCTCGATGTATGCATATTGTGCAAACCACGGAGAGTGGTCATGGATAGAGGCGGGATAGTCCCGTTTGGATTGTCCCTTCATGGAAACCCAGGAAAGGTGCGGGACACGGACCGTAACACCGCAGGCAGCCTGCCAGTCGCCATGCAGCTTGTGTCCGCGGAAATCAAAGTCCCAGGTGGTTACGCCGTACAATTCGCTCATCATGCCCTCACGTCCGTATTGCCGCACAACGGATTGACATTGCTTTGCAGTGGTAAACTCGTGCCGATTACAGAGCATATCAATTCCCGGAATCTGAAATCCCCGATAGAAACGCATCACCTCGCCGTCGTTCATGGAGGACTGGTTGGTCAGATTTGCCTCCGCCATTGCATGCCCGGTAAAAGCAAGCCCATGCCGATCACACCATGCACCGCACTGATCGCTGTATGCAGAAACAAAGCGTTCGCAGACATGATCGTGGTAATGATAACGAATGCTGGATGCGCGATGATTGGGCAGATCCCAGACCAGTTCCGGCAGGTGCGGGAGCAGCTCTTCCCCATAAGCATTGCGGAAGGTTTCCTCGAAATCAAAGGTGTAGGGAAATACCACATCCTGCCGCGAAACGGGAGTCGAAAGTGCGCTTTGGGGGTGTGTCTGCGGTTCGTCGGTGAAGATGGCGGGAACTGTACCGCCGAAGCGATCGCCAACCGCGTGCAGATACGCCTCATAGGTCAGGTCAATAAAGCAACGCATGGCTTCCGGCGAGAGAACATCGACATAGGTCTGTCCGTTGTAGCGTGGTGTTTTGGGGACGGTTTCGTGATAGGCATACCAGTCGGTGTCAAAAACCGATTCCGGATTCATGGTATAGCGGACAAGCTGTCCGTGTGTATCCAGCGTGACCGCATATCTGCCAAGCAGGCGGCGCATAGGGACCGGATCATCGTCATTTTGGATTTCATGCGTCGGGAGCGGTCGTGGCGAAAAGCGCAGAAACTGCTGTCTGAAACGCGCATGGCGCGTAACAAACCCGCCTGCGAAACCGGATGGCCAACGGTCCTCGTCGTATAGCCATGCAAGCATCCCTTGCCGCTCGGCTTCCTTGGTACACGATACGACCAGATCCATAAATTCCGGAGACAGATACGGTGTTTCCATGCCGTATCGGACGTGCATGTGAAAGCCGCCGAACCCCATTTGATGCAAAACGCCGATCTGTCGCAGTAATTCCTCCCGTTCCAGTTTGCAGTTCCATGCCCAAAATGGGGTACCGCGGTAGGCGTTGGTCGGATGTTGAAACAATTCTTCCGACAGTGTTTCGCTGTCTTTTTCTTTGTAGAGCATAATTGATCCTCCGTTTGTGAAAGAATCCATCCGCCTTTGAGGACGGATGGATTCTTAAGAAAAAACATGTGTAAAAATGCTTATACGCGCTTGGAAAGAACGTCCCTTTCGTACGCTTCGATTTCCTTGAACCAGCACTTGCATCCCTTTACGCCGTTGCGCTCGCAGAACTCTGCCCAGACGTCGCCCAGCGGCAATGTTTTGACTTCCTCTGTCAGCATCAGGAGCTTAGTGTAATTGGTGCTGTCCTGTAGTTCTTTCATTTCGGTATTGGGAGAAAGCATTGCGTACAGAAGTGCCTTCTGCACATTGCGCATACCGATTACCAATGCGGCAACGCGGTTGATGGAAGCATCAAAGTAGTCGGTTGCAAGGAATACGCGATCAAGCGCATTGTTGCGGACGACCTCTTTCATCATCTCGCGGGTTTCATCGTCAAATGCAACAACGTGGTCGGAGTCCCAACGGATGGGGCGCGTGATGTGCAGTGCGATCTTAGGCGCAAAGCAGAGCAGGGCGGGAATCTTATCCGAAACCACCTCGGTCGGATGATAGTGACCGTTGTCCATCAGCGGGGTAATGCCGCGGGTCATGGCATAGGAAAGCGCAAACTCAGCAGAACCGACGGTGTAGGATTCCACTCCGATACCGAAGACCTTGGACTCAACGGTCGGGAAAACCTTGGATTTATCATATCCGCAGTCAAAGATCTCGTCAAGCGATTTCATGTAGCGGAGGCGGGGACCCATACGGTCGGCAGGGACATCTTTCAAGCCGTCGCCGGTCCAGAAATTGATGACGCAGGGAAAACCGGTCTCATTGGCAAAATATTCCGCAATTCTCATGCAGCAGATGCCGTGGCGCACCCAAAACTGACGGATTTCCTCGTTCGGGTTGGAAAGCGTCAGACCATTTGCCTTCGGGTGGGAGAAGTAGGTGGGGTTAAAGTCCAAACCGGTGTGGTGCGCCTTTGCGAACTCAACCCACTTTTTGAAGTGGCGGGGTTCGAGCGCATCGCGATCGGCAAACTCACCGTCTTCAAAAATCGCATAATTTGCGTGAACATTGATCTTGTGCGTACCGGGGATCAGAGAAAGTGCCTTGTCAAGGTCGGCAAAAACCTCTTCGGGGTTGCGCGCTCTGCCCGGGTAGTTACCGGTTGTCTGGATACCGCCGGTCAAAGGACCGTTGTTGGCAAAACCGAGCACATCGTCTGCCTGCCAGCAGTGCATCGAAATACTGACTTTGGACAGTTTTTCGATGGCAGCTTCGGTATCTACACCGTATTTTGCATACATTTGCTTCGCGCTTTCGTAGCGTTCGTTCATTTGAATTTCCTCCTTATAGATCATACAATTTGGATATGAATCAACCATCCACATTATAAATCATTTTACGTTGGATTGCAAGGGATTTTTCAAAAATCACGTGCGATTTTTATACCTTAAACGGTTCCAGCCGTCAATGCAATCAAAAGCCCTCGGTCATCGGGCTGGACAGCAGCGTCATAGGCGGCGCGGTTGCGGTGAATCTGCCCGCATTTTTCGCATCGGTAAGTGATGACAAAACCTTTTTTGGGGTCGGGGTCTGTGCGGACGGGGCGCATCATGCCACCGCAATCGTTGGAGCGGTCCCCGGGGTTGATGTCAACATGGACAGACCACAGGCAAAACGGGCAATGATCCCGGGAGGAAACACCGAGCGGCAGGACAGTCTTTCCGCAATGCGCGCAGACAAAACCCGCGTCATTTTTGGCAAATCGCTTTTTTTCCATAGCATCTCCTTTTCTCACAGGTCTCCTGCATCCGCCGCACGGAAATATTCATCCGTCATGACCTGATAAAAGAGGCGGCGGTAACGGAAGTACGCCCCTTTGTTTTCTCTGCCGAAGTGCACCGCATTGGTGAGAAGCACGCCCCAAAGTCCGGTTTCACGGTCGCAGTAAAGGGAAGTGCCGGTAAACCCGGTGTGTCCGTAACTTCCCGGAGCAAAGAGATCGCCTGTCAGGGTGGTAATGGGTGCGGTCAGTTGGAATCCCAACCCGCGGTGCTCATTCATACCCGGCGTATAATCGGTAATCGCCTTTTCAAAGGTGCGCGGATTGAGGTAAAGTCCTTTTCCGGTACGCCCGCGTCCGGAGATCATCGCGGCGAATTTTTCCATATCCGCCAGATCGGAGAATACTCCTGCATTTGCGGAAACTCCACCCAGGAAGAATGCGTTTTCGTCGTGCACACGTCCCTTGATATAGCAATTGCGTGCGGCGGAATATTCGGTTGCCGCTACGTCCGGTGTGTCCGGATTGTAACAGGTATGCAGCATGTCAAGCGGGCGGAATACGTAGCGCTCAGCCAGCCGATCCAACGGCTCGCCGCCGACCTTTTCCAGAATTTTTCCCAGCAGAATGTACCCCATACAGGAATAATAGACCTGTTCTCCCGGCTTGCAGAAGGGATCGGACGCGAGAATGGCACGGACGCTGTCCTCCGGAGAGGATGCGCGTGAGGCAAGGGGAATATGAGGCGTGATACCGGATGTATGTGTCATGAGTTGAAATACGGTGACATCGGCACGCACACCGGTGTCGGGAAGGTAACGGGAAAGGGGGTCGGTCAGGAGGATTTTCCCCTCTTCCAGCATCCGCAATGCGACCATTGTGGTCGCAACCAACTTGGATAGGGATGCCAGATCAAACAGCGTGTTTTTTGTGATCGGCTCTTTTTCCGGATAAATCTGTCTGTTTCCCGCAACGCCATCCGCAAGCACCCGGTCGCCGATTCCGATCGCATATGCCGCACACGGATATGCGCCGCTCTCGATTCCTTCTTTGACCAGTGCGTCCGTTCTTGAAAAAAGATTTTGCTTTTCCATGCTTTCCTCCGTTTTCTTCCGAAGACATAGCAGTATTTCTTCTGTCGATTGCAATATCATCGCCTCCGGAGCATGTCCGATTATATCACATCCGTAAAAAGAAGTCAAGGAGAAACGGCACATTCGCCCAAAAGCACGGAGGAGCACGGTGTCAAAAAGCGTTTGTAATCTTGACAGAATCTGCCATGGGTGGTATAATAGGGTGTATATGTTTGGGTCCGGAGGCAGATCGCATGGAAAATGCAGAAAAATATCGCTATCTCGGGCGAGTGAATTCGCCGCAACAATTGAAAAAGCTTCCGGAAGCGCAAATTCCGGCGTTCGCGGCGGAAATCCGGCGGTATTTGGTGGATCGGATACGTGAAAACGGCGGTCATCTTGCATCCAATCTCGGGGTCGTCGAGCTGACACTTGCGCTGCACCGGGTTTTTTGCTGTCCGCACGATCATATCATCTGGGATGTCGGACATCAGAGTTACGTGCATAAGCTTCTGACCGGGCGTTTTCAGGAATTTGATACCCTCAGACAAAACGGGGGAATTTCGGGCTTTACCAGACGGGACGAGAGTCCCTTTGATTGCTTCGGTGCCGGACACAGCTCCACCTCGATTTCCGCAGCGCTCGGCTTTGCACAGGCAGACAAGCTTTCCGGATCCGATGCCTACACGGTTGCCGTGGTCGGAGACGGTGCGTTTACCGGCGGTATGATTCACGAAGCACTCAACAACTGCGACCGCGATCTTCGTCTCATTATTATAATCAATGAAAACGAAATGTCCATATCGAAAAACATCGGACGTTTCGCTACCAATTTGGCACGTATCCGACGTGCACCGGGGTACATTCGTACCAAGCGCGCAACCGCACGGGCGGTGCAAAGAATTCCGCTTGTCGGCAATGGATTGTATACGGCTCTGGTGGATACCAAGCAGACCCTGAAAAATGCGCTGTACGGCAGCAACTATTTTGAGGATCTCGGACTGTATTACCTCGGACCGTGCGATGGGAATGACTACAACGCGGTCGAGGCATTGCTCAGAGAGGCAAAGAACCAAAACGAGAGCGTCGTCATTCATTTGAAGACCAAAAAAGGCAAGGGGTATCTGCCGGCGGAGCAATGCCCGAATCTTTATCACAGCATGTATCCCGGGCAGACACCGGAAAAGCCCTGCGAAACATTTTCTTCCGTTTTCGGAAGGACGCTGACCGACCTTGCCGACCGCGATTCGCGTATCTGTGCAATCACCGCAGCCATGTGCGAGGGAACGGGGCTGGTTCCGTTCCGGGAAAAGCATGCCGCAAGATTTTTTGATGTCGGCATTGCTGAGGAACACGCCGTCACCTTTGCGGCAGGGTTGGCTGCCGAGGGAAAACGTCCGGCTGTCGCCGTTTATTCTACTTTTTTGCAGCGTTCTTACGATCAGATTCTGCATGACGTTGCTCTGCAGCATCTCCCGGTTGTATTCTGTGTTGACCGCGCGGGATTGAATGCACACGACGGCACCACGCACCACGGCATCTTTGACCTCGGCTTTTTTTCGCAGATTACGGGAATCCGTGTTTACATGCCTGTCACCTTCGACGGATTGCGGCGTGCGTTGAACGAGGTGTTTTCCCTGGATGCGCCATGTGCGGTTCGTTATGCCGGCGGCGGAGAGAAAAAACGTCTTGCGAATGCCTGTCATGCCGCACACGACGGTATGGCGGAAGCAGTGATTTCCGATGCCTGTGTGATCCGAAGCGGCGGGGAGCGGTGCGACGGTGTGATTGTCACGCTCGGAATGCTCGGCGACGAAGCACTGGAAGCGGCTGAACGTTTGAAGCCGGCGGCAATCCGCGTGATTCTTTGCGAAAAACTGACGGATTACGTGTCGCTGTCCGCAGTCGTCTGCGGACTTCTGCCTTCCGAAAAGTGTCCGGTTCTGTTTGCGGAAGAGGGCATTTATGCGGGCGGATTTTGCATGAATCTTGCGGATGCAATGCGCACTGCACAACAGATGCAAAACCGCGCTTATACAATCCACGCGATTAAAGAACCTTACCGGTTACCGGAACCCGGAGAGAATTATTTGCAATTGTTCGGACTGGATGCCGTGACCTTGGCACGCACCCTGTCAGAACTGATGCACAAACAGGAGGAGAAGTAACATGCCGTGTTTTTTTATCACATCCGATTCCTTTTCACCGGAGGGCTGTATCACAATCATCGGTGAGGATGCACACCATATTTCCCGTTCTCTGCGCATGGCGGCAGGGGAACATATCACGGTTGCCGATCAGAACGGTATACTGTATGACTGCGCACTGGAGAGCTTTCTGCCGGACTGTGTCATTGCCCGCATCTGCGGCGCATGGCAAGCGGAGTCGGAACCGCCCTACAGAATCCACCTATACCAGGGGCTTCCGAAGGGAGATAAATTGGAGATGATCATTCAAAAATCCGTCGAATGCGGCGTTTATGACATCACGCCTTTTGAAAGTGAATATTGCGTCGTGCGCATGCGGCACGATGACGGTGAAGCGGAAGCGCGGAAGCTGCAGCGGCGTCAGAAAATTGCAACGGAGGCTGCAAAACAGTGTGGGCGCGGTATACTGCCGCAAGTGTTTCCTCCGGTGACGTTCGTCGAAATGCTCAAACGTGCTGCGGGTGCGGATTTGTGCATTTTTTGCTATGAGGGGCAGAGAACTGTTTCCATTGCCAAAGTGCTTGCGGATGCCCGTGAAACGCTCTTTTTCAAGAAAAACGGGGGTGAAACTGCGGTGAAAACAGTCGATATTTCCGTAATTATCGGCAGTGAAGGCGGTTTTTCTCCAAAAGAGGCGGAACTGGCGTGCAATGCCGGCGCAATTCCGACAGGGCTTGGAAAACGCATTCTCCGCACGGAAACGGCACCCGTCTTTGCACTCAGTGTCCTTAGCTACGCTTTTGAATTGTCTGGTTTGTGAGATTTGCATATGTCTATTTTGTCGTGAAAAATTCAAAAAAAATTTTTGGCTTTTTCATTGAAAACATTGAAAAGCCTATTGAATTTCCACAAAAGTCATGGTATAATATAGAACAGATTGAACAATCAAAAAAAATCGAAGCAAATTTAAGGAAATGAGGATTAGGAAATATGTCTAACAGATTGTTTCAAAGCGTGATCCATCAAATGAAGGACGCGATCGACCGTGTGATCGGCGTGATCGACGAAAACGGCTATGTGATTGCCTGCTCCGAGCTGGTCAAGATCGGCGAAACCAGACAGGGAATCAAGGAGGAGCTTTCGTACAGCTCGGAAGTGGTTGTTTCCGGCGGTTATACCTACCGTCCTCTTTCCGGCGGCTCAAAGGCAGAGTACGTTGTCTTTATCGAAGGCGAGGACAAAATGGCAGAGAAAATGACCCAGGTTCTTGCCATTTCGCTGTCCAATATCAAGAATCTGTACGATGAAAAGTACGACAAGGGCTCATTCATCAAAAACATCATTCTTGACAACATTCTGCCCAGTGATATCTATATCAAGTCCAAGGAACTTCATTTCAATACAGAGGAAACGCGTATCGTCTTCCTGATTAAATTCTTCGGAAAGACGGAAATGATGCCGTACGAGATGCTTCAGAATATGTTCCCGGACAAGTCGAAAGATTACGTGATCAGCGTCGGTGAGCATGACGTTGTACTGGTCAAGGACATCAAGCCCGGTATGGAAACGAAAGAACTGGAAAAGATTGCGGTCAATATTGCGGACACGCTCTCTACCGAATTCTACACCAAGGTTGCAATCGGTATTTCTACTGCCGTCGATAACATCAAAGATCTTGCGCGCGCTTACAAAGAGGCGCAGGTTGCACTGGAAGTCGGCAAGGTATTTGAAACCGAAAAGAGCATCATCAGCTATGAGAACCTCGGAATCGGCAGATTGATTTATCAGTTGCCCACCACGCTGTGCGAAATGTTCCTGCAGGAAGTGTTCAAGAAAGGCAGCCTGGAATCTCTTGACCGTGAAACACTGATGACCATTCAGTGCTTCTTTGAAAACAACCTGAACGTTTCCGAAACTTCGAGAAAGCTGTTTGTCCACCGGAATACGCTGGTATACCGTTTGGAAAAAATCCGCAAACTGACAGGGCTTGACCTGCGCGAGTTTGAGCATGCCATCACGTTCAAGGTGGCTTTGATGGTCAAAAAGTACCTGAATTCCAAGCCTTCAAAATACTGATTGAATCAACAGCAACGGATTCGTCATCGCGGGAGAGGATGCGTATGCATAGATGTGTCTTTTTTGCACATATATGTATATAATTGCAATGGTGCGCGAATTTGCGCACGAAAGAGAAGAGGAGCCGAATGAACGAATTTGATGATTCCCGGAATTCCGCTGAAAATAACCAGCCGGAGAAGCCGGAAGAAAAAGAAGAAAAAAAGAACGAGCCGGACGGCAATACGGCAAAACAGGAGGGGCAGCCGGACGTTTATGTTCCTGCCAAGAAAACACGCACCGTTTCGATGCGTTCCTTCTTGGTTTCCGTTGTCGCGGCTTTTGTGGCTGCAGTTCTTTTGACGGTGTCAATTTGCAGCCAGGTTTACCAGAGAAAACTGATTGACGCCAAAAATGATTCTTACAATCAAGGCACCAGTGATACGGGCGCGACGGACCTTGCGGGAGTATCCAAGCAGCTTGCCACTTTGGATTCACTGTTTTCTCAGTTGTATTATGATTACGATGACATTGACAAAGAAGCGCTTGGTGTCGCCCTGCTCAAAGCGTACGTTGAAGCAACAGGAGACCTGTATGCGGAGTATTACACTGCCGAAGAATTTGCGGAGATGAGTGCGGAAAACAACGGCGACATGGAAGGAATCGGTGTCAGCGTTATTTACACCAATTTGGAAATCAACGGTGTGGAATACGGCGTAATGCAGATCATTGCCGTGTACGAAAACACACCTGCCGCCAAAGCCGGTGTACAAGTGGGTGATTGCATTGCATATGTCGGCGAGGGCGAGGACCGTGTGCTTGTGCAGGCGGCGGGCTACACCAAGGCGGTGGCAAAGTTGCGCGGCAAGGCGGGCACGACTGCTTCGTTCACCGTTTTAAGAAAGAACGAAAAGGACGAATACGAGGAAGTCAGCTTCAATATCGTACGTGAACACTTTACCACACAGTCGGTGTCCGGTCGCGTGTTGGATGCGGATTCCTCTGTCGGTGTCGTTCGCATTATGCAGTTTGACCTGACAACGCCCACGCAGTTTTCTGCGATCATGGATGAACTGAAGGAAAAGGGATGCAAATACTTTGTGTTTGATGTCCGCAATAACCCCGGCGGTGACCTGAAGTCCATTGAAGCGGTGCTCAGCTTTTTCTTAAGCGAGGGAGACCTCCTGGTTTCCACGGAGGATAAATACGGCAACAGTTCCAAGGATGTCGTAAAGGTCTATACGGGGACGGGGGATTATGCCGGATGCAGCGTCAAGAAATCCGACATCGGAAAATACCGCGGAACGCCCTGTGTTGTGCTGACAAACGGTAATACCGCAAGCGCGGCAGAGCTTTTCACGCAGACCATGCGCGATTACAACCTTGCTAAGATCGTCGGAACAAAGACATACGGAAAAGGCTGTATGCAGTCCATCTTTACACTGGAACGCTACGGCATCCCCGGGGCGCTCAAACTGACGACGCGTATGTATTTTTCCAAGAGCCATCATGTTTACCATGGCATCGGGATTGAGCCGGATGAAACCGTGGAATTGAGTGAGGAAGCATTAAAATACAATGTTTTTGTCCTGCCGGACGAACTGGATGACCAGTTGCAGAAGGCACTTCAGATTCTGAAGTAATAAAAATCAAAACCGATTCATTCGGCAAAGCACCAAAGGAGAAACGAACATGGCGGACACAACCAAGCAGACCCTATATACCCCGGAAGGGTATCGGGAACTGGAAAACGAACTGAACTACCTGAAATATACAAAGCGTGAAGAGGTGAAGGAACAGATTGCCGTTGCACGTTCTTACGGCGACCTCTCCGAAAACTCGGAATACGACGAGGCGCGCAATGAGCAGGCAAAGACCGAAGCACGCATCAAGGAGTTGGAAGAACTGATTGCCCATGCGGTTATCATTGACGAAGAGAGCATTGATAACAGCGTTGTCAGTCTGGGTTCCACCGTTAAAGTTTACATTGTAGAAGACGACGAGGAGTTGGAATACAATATTGTCGGTTCCAACGAAGCCAACCCGCGGGAAATGCGCATTTCCGACCAGTCCCCAATCGGGAAAGGACTGATGGGTTCCAGAGCGGGCGAAACAATCACCATTGAGGTGCCGAACGGTACACTGCACTTTGAAATCCGCGATGTAATCCGTTCCAAATCGCATGAGGCGTAATTTGTAAAGCATTCCCAATCATCTAAGTTAGAAATACGGATATGACAGCGATGTGATATCCGTATTTTTCGGAATTTTGTTGTAAAAGCGGAGGATTGACCATGCGTAAGGATCAGGACAGGGAGCGCCTGCGTGAAGAGGATGAACGTTGGGACCTTCCGGACGAGAAGCTGGATGGGCAGCAGGAAATTGCGGACAGCAGTCCGGCGGTACGGAAGCTGGACAATTTCTGGTATCACTATAAATGGACGGTCATCATTGTTACATTCTTTGTTGTCGTGTTTGTAATCGGGTTGGTGCAGATTCTGACCAAGGAAAAAGATGACTGTATGATTCTCTACGGAGGCGGGCATTACCTTTCCGAGAGTGAGGGGGCGGCAATCGAAAAGATTGTTGCCGGTTTGATGCCGGGCGATCTGAACGGCGACGGAAAACGCGTGGTGTCCGTAGTCGGGTACGAGATTTATTCGGAGGAAGAAATCCGCGCCATTAACGGAACCAAGGACGAAAACGGAAACCGGCGTGAGATCAACGTCAGCTATAATAAATCCCAATTCGATACCTGTAATTCGCTGATCGGCTCCGGCGAGGTTGCAGTCTGCTTTGTCAGCCCGTGGATTTATGACAACCTGAACGGTGGACCCGATCAAAGCGGTCAGACGGTGGGGAGCCGTTTGGTTGCTCTTTCCGATCTTTTCGGTGAATCCCTTCCCAAAGGCACTTTGCCTGGCGGGGACGGAGTCAGGCTCGGCGATACCGATTTGTATCGGTACACAAAGGAGCTGCAGGTGCTTCCGGAAGACACGGTGATTTGTCTTTTGAAACCGTATGTGTTGGGGAGTACAAGCAAAGAAGATTATTACAATAACGCCAAAACCGTATTCAAAGCGCTCGTATCCTTTGATGCGGAAGAGTAATTTTACTCTGATTTTGACATATGGGGACGGTTTCTGATCGTCCCCGCAACCATTTTTCAGTGAAATTTTATAAAAATCCAAAAGAACCCGAAAGAAAGTGAAAGCATCATGAAAAACTCCAACAACCGTTTGCGCGCGACCCCCATACTGCTCCTGACCTGTCTTGTCTGGGGATTGGCATTTGTTTTTCAAATCAAAAGTTCCGAATCAATTCCGCCACTGATTTTTAATGGGCTGCGTTTCACGGTCGGGGCACTTTCCATGATTCCGGTTGCGTTTCTGTTCGAAAAACAAAAAAAGCCCGTATCTGTGGAGGCACCGGAAATGCATGGCGCCACTCATTCTGTCAAGGCGATCCTCCGTTACGGTTTTATTTCCGGTGCCTTTTTGTGTATCGCCTCCGGATTGCAGCAATACGGATGTACGTTTACGCAAAGCGCGGGACTTTCCGGCTTTTTGTGCGGTATTTATCCGCTTCTGACACCGCTTGCATCTTTTGTTGCCTTTCGCAGAAAGCCGTCGGCAGGCGTGTTTTTCGGATTGTTCCTGGCAATCGGCGGTCTTTCCTTGCTTACCCTGTTCGGGCTCTCCTCCTCCGGAAATACCGGTACGGGAACCGATTGGATGTGGTTGGGAATTCCGCTTCTGATTGGCGCTGCGTTTTTCTTTGCCATGCAAATGGTGTCGGTTGACTATGCGGTCGAGCGTGTCAATTGTCTTTGGTTTTCCTTTGCCCAGTTTGCGGTATGCGCAGTTCTCTCACTGTTGCTTGGACTGGTGTTTGAGTATAACGGAATTACCATAGCCGGGAAACAGGCGATTACGGCATTCACATGGCGTGGAGTGTTTGAGGGAATTGACGGGATTCTGTACTGCGGCATCTGTTCGGTCGGAATCGGTTATACATTACAGACCGTCGGTCAGAAAATGACCGATGCCAATTACGCCGCGGTCATTTTCAATGCGGAAGCCGTTTTTGCCGCAATCGGCGGTGTTTTGTTCGGAACGGATCATATCAACGTCATCGGCTACGTGGGCTGTGCGCTGATTCTGAGCGGGATTGTCCTTTCCGAAATGCTGCCGGTGCGCTCCGGAGCGGATCGCCCTGCTCCCTGATGCGGTCTGTGGGAAACGGAGATGCAGAAACGGCATAAAAAGCAGACTACAGGATTGACAAACAGGGAATTTGCCTGTATAATAGAGTATAAAGAATAAAAAGCGTATTCGTACATATGGCAGAGTACGAAAAGTCGAAAGGAGCTTCATTATGGGATTGATAAAAGCCGCACTCGGTGCCGCGGGCGGTGTCCTCGCGGACCAATGGAAGGAATTTTTTTACTGTGACGCATTGGATAAGGATGTTTTGGTCGTGCGTGGACAAAAACAGATCACCAAACGTTCTTCCAATAAAAAGGGAAACGATAACGTCATTTCCAACGGTTCGGGCATTGCCGTTGCGGACGGTCAGTGTATGATCATTGTTGACCAGGGAAAGGTTGCAGAATTCTGTGCGGAGCCTGGAGAGTATACCTGGAACAACTCCAGTGAGCCAAGTATTTTTACCGGCAAATTCGGTGAGTCCGTCAAAAAAACATTTGCCGAAATCGGCAGACGTTTTACATACGGTGGAGATCCCGGCAAGGATCAGCGTGTTTACTATTTTAACACCAAGGAACTGATTGACAACAAATTCGGAACCGCAACACCGATTGAATTCCGGGTAGTCGACCGTCGGATCGGACTTGACCGCGATGTGCACCTGCGCATCAACGGTACCTATTCTTACTGCATCAGTGACCCCATTCTTTTCTACACGAATGTCTGCGGAAACGTCACGAGCAGTTATCAGCGGAATGAACTGGACGGTCAGCTGAAGGCGGAATTTACCTCCGCCCTGATGCCGGCAATCGGAAGAATGTCCGAGTTGGAACTGCGCCCGAACCAGTTGATGGCGCATACCACGGAGTTGCGGAATTACCTGAACGAAGAGCTGACGGCTGAGTGGGCAAAGCGGCGCGGGCTTTCGATTGTATCCGTCGCACTCGGCGCGGTGACGCTGACGGAAGAGGACGCGGAAATGCTTCGTCAGGATCAGCGGGCAGGAATGTACCGGGATCCCGGTTTGGCTGCCGGCATGCTCTCCGTTGCCCAGGCAGATGCAATGCGCACCGCCGCCGGAAATGCCAACGGCGCAATGGCGGGCTTTATGGGAATGGGTGTTGCCATGAATGCCGGAGCCAATACGCAGAACCTTTATACCATGCAACAGCAGCAGATGGCGCAACAGCAGGCAGCCGCACCGGCGGACGAATGGACCTGTCCCGGATGCGGAAAAACGGTGAGTGGGAAATTCTGTCCCGAATGCGGTGCCAAAAAGCCTGTTCCGCAGACAGCCGACAGTTGGGTGTGCCCGCAGTGCGGTTCGCAGGCAAGAGGAAAATTCTGTCCGGAATGCGGTGCAAAAAAGCCGGAAGAATCCGGTCGTTGGACATGTTCCTGCGGGACGGAAAACAGTGGAAATTTCTGCTCCAATTGTGGTGCCAAAAAACCGGAAGGAAAGCCGATCTACCGTTGTGATCAGTGTGGTTGGACGCCAGAGGATCCGACCAATCCGCCCAAGTTCTGTCCGGAATGCGGCAACAGATTTGACGAGAACGATATTGTACGCTGAATTTTATACTTTCGGGAGGTGATGGGCATTGGAGAACCGGGAAAAAACCGTTCAGCAATTCAAGTGTCCCTGTTGCAGTGGTGCCATTGAATTTGATACCAATCTGCAAAAAATGAAGTGTCCGTTCTGTGACACGGAGTTTGATCTGGATACATTGAAGCAATTCGATGAAACCATGAACGAGGAACAGCCGGACCATATGGACTGGAAAGCGGCCAGCAAAACATGGGCTGCATCCGAAGCTTCTGAGATGAAGACCTATGTCTGTCAGGCATGCGGAGGAGAAATTTTGGTAGAGGCATCTGCTGCTGCGGCATTTTGCCCGTATTGCGGAAATCCGGTCGTTTTAGAAGGGAATGTGTCCGGAGAATTGCGTCCGGATTTGGTGATTCCTTTCAAATTGAGCAAAGAGGACGCGATCCGCGCAATGGAACAGCATCTTTCCAAGAAAAAGCTTTTGCCAAAGGTTTTTAAGGATGAGAACCATTTGCAGGAAATCAAGGGGATATACGCTCCTTTTTGGCTGTACGATGCCGATTGCAAAACTGGCGTTCGCTGTCGCGCGACGCGTGTCAACTGTTGGAGCGACAGCCGGTTCAACTATACGGAAACCTCGCACTTTTTGGTGTTCCGCCAGGGTTCGCTGTCCTTTTCACATGTCCCCGTGGACGGTTCCACGCGGATGCCGAACGATCTGATGGAATCCATCGAGCCGTTTGACTATCGTGATGCGGTGGATTTCAAAACCGCATATCTCTCCGGCTTTTTTGCCGATCGCTACAACGAATCTGCCGCCGATTGTGAAAATCGTGTCAATGAACGAATCAAAAACAGTACGCAGTCTGCCGTGATGTCGACCATTGTGGGATACAGTTCCGTGGTTCCCGAAAACACCTCGGTGCAGATGACCGCTGGAAAAACACTGTACGCTCTTTTGCCGGTATGGATTTTACGCACTGAATGGAACGGCAAGCAATACCTGTTTGCCATGAACGGGCAGACGGGGAAGTTTGTTGGTGATCTTCCTATGGATAGAGGCGCATACCATCGTTGGCTGTGGGGGCTGACCGGTGCTGTCAGCGCCGGGATCATCGGACTGTCTCTTCTCATCCATTTCCTGTTCTGATGGGGGAGGTGCGCATTTTGAAACAAACAGTAAAACGTATTTTGGCACTCTCTCTGTTGCTCTTTTTCGGTTCTGCCTGTCTTTGCTGAAGACGCGGAAGCAACGGAAATCCACGATCCGCGCCTGGTAGACATGGCAGGACTGTTGGATGCAGACGATGCTGCAAATCTGACCGCACTGTTGGACAGCCTGAGTGAAAAGCTGCAATTTGAAGTCGTTGTAGTGACGACGAATGATCTTGACGGAAAAACACCGCGCGATTATGCGGACGATTACTATGATTACCATCAATACGGTTACGGAAAAAAACATGACGGCGTCCTTTTTCTCCGCTATATCAACGGTGACAGCAGAGAGGTCTGGATTTCCACGACAGGCGAGGGCATCCGCGCCATCAGTGAGGACGATATCCAAGACATTTTTGACCGTATGTCGGACGATTTTTATGCCGGACGTTACTGCGACGCCTTTCTGACCTATGCCGAGGAAGTGGAACGGTTGGTTGAATATCACCGTTCGTATAAGATTATATGGGTCTTTGTCGGTCTTGGCTGCGGTTTGTTGGTTGGTCTTTTGGTGACCGGCACCATGAAGGCATCCCTGAAAAGTGTCCGCACGGCACGTTATGCAGGAAATTATGTCAAAGACGGCAGTCTGAAAATTGATGTTGCGCGCGATATTTTCCTGTATCGCACCATCACACGGGTGCCGCGTCAGACGGCAGAACGTTCCGGCGGGTCCTCCCATTCCGGATCCTCCGGCACCTCGCATGGCGGCGGTGGTCGTTCCATGTAAGATGATATAAAAGGTCCCCCGTTCTATTCACCATCTGTGAAGGAGCGGGGGATTTTCAGGTCAAATTTCAATCAAAAAACAGTTACATCGACAGTGAATGCAAACGCACCGCACCGCACACGAACCTGACCGGTTCCCGCAATGCCGCGTGCGCGCACCGTTCCGTCTTCGTCTACAAGCAATAACTCCGGTGCGAGGTTCTCAAAGGTGACACCGTCCTTGGGCTCACAGATTTCAAAGAAATTTCCGTCAGACCAGGTTGCCATACCGCGGATTTGTTTCTTTTCTCCGGCAGACAGGGAAATACGATAGTTTGTCAGCATCGGTGTAAAGGAAGTCAGTTCCCGCGTTTCTTTATCATAACACATATCCGGGTCGTCCACATAAATCAGAAATTCGCTGAACAATCCCTCAAAATGCGCGTCCACATAGGTATATCCGATCTGTTTTGCAAAAACGGTACCATCACGAATTTCAATAACGGCAGGGTCGAAGTTATCGTAAAGGATGCCCTCGTTTACTTCCCGCGTTTCATAGCAGGTATTCATCACACGCATGGAGAGTTCCAGAGAATCCCCGGGACTCAGGCGCAGATAATGCGGGGCAGGCGCCGTGAGAATGATATCCCAAATCGGGTCCGGACGTTCCCAGAAAACAACTTCCCGTTGGATATTCGGCTGATCCGTTTCAGAATAGAAGGGCTCATCCATTGCCTCGAAGTCATAGCGATGCAGGCGCGTGCCCCAGCAGCCCCATTTGTTTCCGTAAGCATAGCCGAGCAGCATAACGTCTCCCTTGCGGATATGGTGCAGGCAGTCTCCGGATATGCCGCAATTGTGGAGCATAAAGCTTGTGTTGACACGGATTTCATTGACACGGGTAAAGTGCAAGCCGTCGTCCGATTCACTGACAGACAAGAAGCTGTCTTTTGTGAAACGGCGATCTGTCGCGAGCGCGATAAATTTGTCCAGATCTTCGCAGTAAACCACATCATAAGAGTCATTGGAGCCGGAGTTGCGAACCGCCGCGGTTCCGTGATAGGTCAGGTGTCCCGGCCAGTTCGGGTCCGTAACATCCGCGGTTGCAACCCGTGTTTCGGAATAGAGGGATCCGTCTGCTTTTCTGGATGACCATGTGTAGTAGATATAGAGCGTTGTATCCTTGACAACAAAGGAAAACTCCCCGGCACCCCAATCGTGCCAGTCTTCGTCATAGTAAATAACCGGCGCCGGTTTTCCGATCCAGTGCAGCGTGCCGTTTGCCGTTTCTCTTGTTTCTCCCCATCCGTTTCCGTTCCATTTTTCAAAGGGACCGGTGGGGGAGGCGGAACGTGCGACAAATCCGTTGTTGCACACACCGCCGGCATCCGCGAAAATGGTTGAAGTGTATCCGATATAGTAATAATCGCCGTACTTAAAAACAGCAGGGTCGCAAACGGAAAACCAATCCATGGAATGCGGTGTCGGTGTCATCACAACACGTTCGTCTGACCATGTTTTGCCGCCGTCGGTCGAACGCCGGTAGGTGAACCAGTCCGCTTCAAAGCAGTCACCGGGCGACGCGAACCACCCCTCGCAGATGCCGTCGTGTACCATAATGGACGGTCCGTACCGATATCCCCATTCCTGCCCTTTGCGCAACATAAAAATATCCTGTCCTTCATCCGGAAGGATCAATCTGAAATGCTTTTTTGTCATTTGCAATACTCCTTTCAGGAATCCTTTGCGAAAACAGATCAACAGCCCCGCGAGACCATTTTACCATGCAATTTGCGGAAAGTCAACCATTTTTTGCAGATTTCAATATGGTTACTAAGCACAATAATTGATATAGTGATATGAATAAATTGTATATATGCACAAAATTTTGTTATTTTTCAAAATCGCTTGACTTTTCGGTCTGATGTGCTATACTACATGCGTTTAGTTTGTCTGATTTTGGCAAACATCCCCGAAATCCGAAAGGAGATGATCTTATGTTACCGCTTGATTCATGCCCGGAATCTGTGCTTGCGCTTCTCGGCGCCTACGGTGCACATCCGGATGCAATGGATGTCTGTCTGCATTTTGACCTGGACTGCGCGGGGAACTTCGGTGAGGTTTGGCTCTTGCTTTCCAGTACCGAAGGAATGCTCTACCGCGTCAGCGACTCTGTTGAGGCGTTTCCGTTGGCAATTCTGACAGAACCCTACATTGATAACTATACAACCTCCAACCGCTTGCAGGTACACCGTCACCGTGAGGATGATCTTCCGCCCGTCATGGAAGAGGGAGAGGACCCGGAGGCGTTCCGCCAAAGACAGCGTGCATACGATTGTTCCGGCGAAACCATGGTGCTCGGTTACTGTACCAACGCCTGCAAGAAAAAACTGAGCGCGTTTCTGAATCTGTGGGATCGGCTTGGCAGAGGGGAGACCGTTGGCGCTGATGATGCACTCTTTGACCAGTTCAATATGACATGCCCGAAATGCGGGCGTCCATATGACGATCAGGAGCGAAAAATCTGTTCGCACTGTGTCAATAAAAAAGGTGTTTTCCGCAGACTGCTTCAATACTTTACAAACTTCCGTCTACAACTCGCAGCGGTACTATTGCTGTTGCTTGGATCGACACTGATTTCATTGGTGTCCCCGATTGTCAGCGGGCAGCTTTTGTTTGACCAGGTTATTTCCGAGCCGTCCTACAATGATGCGGGGAAGCAGATTACAGGAACCATGCATGAAGAGAAGTATGTGTACCTGTTTGTCGGCATTTTGATCGGTCTTGCGGTTTTGAACCTGCTCATAGGCGTCCTGCGAAACCGGATCAATGCCTACATGTCAACCCGCGTGGTAAAGAACATCAAGAATGAAGTTTTTATTGCCATGCAAAAGCTGTCGCTTTCCTATTTTAACAAGAACCCAACAGGGCGGTTGATCAACCGCGTTAATTACGATGCGGAAAGAATCAGAAGCTTTTTCATTGACGGTCTTCCGTTCTTTTTGGTGCACGTCCTGCAATTTATCGGGCTTGCCGTAATCCTGTTTACGATCAACTGGAAGCTGACCTTACTTTTGTTCATTCCGATCCCGTTGATTGTCTGTATTATCAAGTTCCGTCTGCCGAAACTCTGGCGTTCCTATTCCAAGCTTTGGAGACGTTCTTCCTCGATGAATTCCATGATGAACGATTCGCTTTCCGGCATTCGTGTGGTCAAGGCATTTGCAAAGGAAACCGATGAAACAGCGCAGTTTCTGCACTATTCCACAAAGCTTTATGATGCCAACCTGCATACCAACATGATCGCGCTGACCATCTTTCCGGTTGTTTCCATCATTATCGGTGTTTTCTGCCATGCAATGTGGGGAATCGGTGGTATTGTCGTTATCGGAAAAGAGATGACATATGGACAATTGACCGCCTATATCGGTTATACCGGCATGATTTTCGGTCCGTTGAGCTTTTTTACCAATTTTACGGATTTGGTAACGGATACGATGAACTCCGCTGTCCGTATTTTTGAGGTTATTGACGCTGTGCCGGATATCACCGACGCTCCCGATGCCGTTTCCATGCCGGAAATCAAAGGGGAAATCGGATTCAATCATGTCTGCTTCCATTACAATCCCAATCGCCCAATTCTGAAAGACGTCACTTTCACGATCCATCAGGGCGATCACGTCGGACTTGTCGGACACACCGGAAGCGGAAAGAGCACCATTGCCAATCTGATTACACGTATGTATGACGTGGTCAGCGGTTCCGTCACGCTGGACGGTGTGGATATCAAAGAGATCAAACAGGCGGACATCCATCGAAATATTGCAATTGTTTCGCAGGAAATTTTTATTTTCCGCGGTACGATTGCGGACAATATCCGCTATGCAAGACCGAAAGCAAGCATGGAAGAGGTCATTGCCGCCGCCAAATCCGCAAACGCACATGACTTTATCATGCGGTTGCCGGAAGGGTATGAAAGCAACGTGGGAATCGGGAATCGTTCGCTGTCCGGCGGCGAGCGCCAGCGGATTGCCATTGCCCGTGCGTTGCTGCTTAATCCTTCTATCCTGATTCTGGACGAGGCAACCGCCGCGATGGATACCGAAACAGAGTGCCAAATCAGCAACGCAATTGACAAACTGATTGTCGGTCACACTACCATCAGTATCGCGCACCGCCTTTCCACGCTGAAGAACTGCAATTATCTGATGTCAATCGATAATGGGGAACTGGCGGAAATGGGAACGGCAGAAGAATTGCTTGCACGTAGGGGAATTTATTATAAACTGTGGACGCTGCAAACCGAGCAGATGCAGAAAGTAATGGAGGGCAATTAAATGAGTAACCAGATGAAGGAAGATGAATTGTTTACCGGGCGACAGTCGGTTGCTCTCACACCGCAAAATGCCATGTTCAGCACATCTGCGGGTGGACTGATTTCCCTGGATCTTTTGCACGAGGACGGCTCCAAAGAGTCCTTTGAGCGGATTGTTCCGGTTCGTGCATTCCCGATTTCCGCACCGGATGAATTTATTTCCATCCGTGAACCGGATACCCGGTTCAAAGGGCGCGGACAGGAAATCGGCATGATCCGAAAGCTCTCGGATTTTGATGAAAAGGCGGAACAGATGATTCTGGCAGAATTGGAGCGACGGTATTTTACGCCCTCTATTCAAAAAATCTACTCCATGCACGAAAAATTCGGCTATTCCTATTGGAAGGTTGCAACCAGCGCCGGTGAGGTGGAATTTGTGATGAACAATCCGACCAACAATATTCGGACACTGGAAAACGGAAGGGTTCTGATGTACGATATTGACGGTAACTGCTTTACCATTGAAGATCCGCAAAAGCTCGACCGTGCAAGCTTCAAAAAGGTCGAAATATACCTCTGACGGAGGGCAATTATGAATTTACTGTATGATCTGAAGCCCGCCGATCGGGCAGCGCTTGAGGCAGCGGATGGCGGACAGGAACGGATTTTCTACTGCCTGCCGTTCGACTGCAGGGAAAAGCGACGTATAACCGGGTATATGGTGTTTACCGAAAAGCACATTTACCGGATTCTGAACGGCAAAGTGGAAATGCAGTGGGAATTTTCCCACATGTCGGATTTTTCAACCGAGGTTCTCTACGGTTGCGGTGGCTTTTACGCAAAAGTGGACGGCGTAAGCACACTTTTATGCCGGTTTGTTACCGGACGGAATCTGCCGCGGTATACCATCGTCTGCGAGGCATGTGAAGAACTGGCAAAGGGACAGGTGGAAGAACCGATTGTCAACAGAGAACCGGAACGGTATTGCTCCAAATGCGGACGGCCGTTTGTCATGCACACCCATATCTGTCCGTTTTGCCAAAGCAAAAGAGAAGTATACGGAAAGCTGTGGGGAATGACCAAGGGACTGCGTCTGATGATGCTGATCCCCCTGATTACCGCGGCATTTGCACTCGGACTGACGTTTCTTTCCCCGCTGTTGCAAAAAATCCTGATTAACCGTTATATCACTGCAAACAAGGAAACATTTGAAAACAACTGGCTGTTGCACTTTGCTCTGATTGCCGCCTCCATTGTCCTGATTGATGTTGTTTACAAGCTGATCAGCATTTTCCAGAGCAGAATCTCTGCAATATCCGGTAACCGCTTTACCAGAATGCTGCGCACTCTGCTGTTTGAGAAGATTCAGATGCTTTCGATGTCTTCCGTACAGAAGAAGTCCACCGGTGACCTGATGGGACGTATCAACAATGACGTGGCGGTTGTGCAGAATTTCATTACCAACTTGTTGCCGGCATACTTTGCACAGGCAGTATCCTTTGTGCTCGGATTGGTGCTGATTCTCTGTATGAATCCTGTCATGAGTCTGTTTATCTTCATTCCGGTTCCGATCGTCATTTTTGTGATTTACCGTTTCCGTGAGCGCATGAATTTCCGTAACCGGCGCGCATGGAAAATGGGGCAGAACACCAATATGACCCTGCAGGATAGTCTGAGCGGCATCCGTGTGGTGAAGACCTACGGAATGGAGCAGGATTCCATTGATAAATTCTGCCACTGCACCGAGGAGCAGGCAAAGCAGAATGAGTCCAATACTAAGCTGTTTGATACGATATTCCCGATTCTCGGTTTTGCGTTACATATGGGAAGCTATCTCATTTTGATGTACGGAAACCTGCTGCTCTTCGGAGGAGCCATGGACATCGGTACATTGAACCAATTCAATGTGTACACCGGTATTATTTACTCTCCTTTGATGGAGATTACCACCATTCCGCGTAACATCTCCAATTTTATGACCTCTTTCGGAAAAATCATGGAAATCCTTGAGGAAGAGCCGGAGGTTGCTGATGTGCGCATGCCGACCGATATTCGCATTAAGGGAGATGTCAAGGTCGAACATGTTACATTCGGATACGAGAGCGGCAGACCGGTCCTGCGCGATATTTCCTTTGAGGTCAAGGCAGGAGAGATGATCGGTATTGTCGGTCATTCCGGTTGCGGAAAAAGCACATTGATCAACCTCATTATGCGTATGTACGATCCGAGCCGTGGTCGCATTACCATTGACGGTATTGACCTGCGCGAAATGTCGCAATCCTGCCTGCGCTCACAAATGGGCGTCGTATTGCAGGAAACGCATTTGTTCTCCGGTTCCGTGATGGAGAATATCCGCTATGCGGATCCGCACGCGACCTGTGAGCAGGTAATTGCGGCGGCAAGAGCGGCAAACGCACATGATTTCATCATGTCATTGCCGGAGGGGTATAACACGCTGGTTGGCGAAAAAGGCTATTCGCTTTCCGGAGGAGAACGGCAAAGAATCGCAATCGCACGTGCGCTGATTCATAATCCGCCGATTCTGATTCTGGACGAGGCAACCGCCGCACTGGATACAGAAACAGAAAAACTGATTCAGGACGCAATTGATAAAATGACCGACAACCGCACCACCTTTGCCATTGCGCACCGTCTTTCCACACTGCGGAATGCCGACAGAATCATTGTCATTGACCACGGCAGACTGGTAGAATGCGGCACGCATAAAGAGCTTCTTGATCAGCGCGGCATCTACTACAAGCTGGTTATGGCGCAGACAAGAGAAGCACTGGAAAAAGACTGAAAATATAATGACCCGCCCGAAAGCAAAACACCACGAAAGAAATCGTGGTGTTTTGTCTTTTCGATTGCTTTTTGTGTACGTGCCGTTATTCTTTACGTTTTTTGAAGCACACAACAGCGCCGAATACAGCAACGGTTGCGGCAGCAAATATCTGAACGGCAGAGCCGCATCCGTTTTTCCGGGTCCCGGCATCGGTTGTTGCCGCAGAGGTGCTGTCAGCAACGGTGGTGGCAGGTGCGGAAGTTTCCGACGCGGTACTGTCATCGCCATCCGGTGTTTCGACATCTGTGGTTTCATCGCTCCGCGCATCGGTTTCTTCATAGGGCGTATCATCGCGCGTGTTGTCGGACACTCTCACGAAGAAGACGCCCTCATATGCCGGCAAAACCACATCCGCGCTGTCTGTACATTTCCGGATTTCGCCGCTTCCGGGGAAATACAGCAAAAATTCTCCCTTGTAACCATCCGCATAGGACAGCGTCAGGTTTCCGTCGGTATCGGTGGTATTGACAACAAAGGTAATATCCTGCGTCTCATTTTCAAAGTCACCCATCAGTAACGCTTTGCTCATGAAACCCTTTATTTTTTCAATCTTCAACGACTTCGATGCTGCATTTGCAATGGCGTTGATTGCCGTGGTCCCTGTCTTTTTGAAGAAACAGCTGTCACCGGCGGCAAGCAAATCCATTATTTGCTTGACATCAGCATCTTCTTTTTCTTCCAGTCCATACTGCGGTACAGATCCGACAAAGACAACCTTTCCTCCGGCTTTAACGAATGTCTGCAACTTCCGGGCTGCATTTGCGGAAATATAATCCGCATATGCAATGACCAGGACACGATAGGATCCGTTTCCGATCACCATGCGCCCGTCCTTTGTAATGACTGCGTCGCAGACAGACGCATCATCAATGACGGTATACAAAAGCTGTTTTTGCAGAAGGGTCTTGCACAGGGAAGTGAAATTATCATTCAAAACGGTCGCGTCGGACGTTTTCCCACCCTCGGAGGAGTGTACATCATCCGCATTATGCAAAGCCTGAACCGTTGCAATCGGGTAGAATACCGCAAGATCACCGCTTTCGTGCGCACCATCAAGCACGGTGTTCATCCGTCCAAGGTAGGTGTTCAGGCGGTTCATCTGTTCCGTTGTATAATTGTTCTGCGGGTTGATGACGTTGTAGTCGGTGCACCCCAGCAGTCGGGTCAGGGTCAGCCCGCCGATTGATGTACTAATGGGATCTGTAGAAAATTCCTCCGTCAGTACGGCGGCAGGGTTGTATTCCACCATAACACGTGTCTTTCCCGCATTGCGTGCGGCACTTGCTACGTAGCGAAGACCAACAAAATTGCCGATGTTGGCATTCTGATTCAGCAGATGTGCAGGATCTGTCCAGAGAATATCCGCTCCGGGAATGCCCATCCCTCCGACAATCTGCAAAAAATCTCCGCCGTAGGTTTCAATCTGGTCATTCATGTTTTCCTCAAACAGAAAATGTCCGGAGGAATACATGCCGTTTGCCTGGCAAAATGCGGTCAATTGATCGGTATATGCCGCCTTGAACTTTGCCGCAACCAGGCGATAGTATTGCATCCGCATCCGTCTTTCACGGACATTGTCACCGGAAAAGAGCGCGGTAATGTCCAACTGCTCGCCGTACAAGGATTGGAAATCACTGTCAAGTCCGGCGGTCCAGACGATATAATCCGCCTTGCCCCGGTTTCCGAGTTGCGGTTCATCTGTGAAGAACGCCTCCACGTATCCGAAATCGTTGCCAAACTCCGCTTTGTATTTTTCGTAGGTCAGCCGAATGAAACGCGCAACGGCATTTTTGTTCAGCAGATCGACATCGCGCAGTTTTGTAAAGTCGGAACGGTCTTCCTCGCCTTCATAAGCGTGACGCAATACGTATACATCCAATGTCCATGCCCCCTTTGCGGAGGCGCTGACCGTGGTTTGCCCCTTGCAATCCAGCGTGTGCATACCGTCCTCGTCCGTCAGGACTGCCGCGTAAAGGGAAATATCAAACGCATTTTCAATCGTATAGCTTGCCTCTGTGCCATTGCCTTCTTTGACACGGTGCTGAATTCCGGTCGCCTCGTAATCATCGTGTCCGTCAAGCACCATACCGAATGCGCGTCCGCTTGGCCATTGGTACTCGTCATAGATCCATGCGGACATGCCGTTTGCTCTTGCATACGCATAGGCATCCTTCAATAAAGCAAAAGATGCATCGTCCTTCAGATAATTTTTATCAAACGGCACGTTGCTGACAATGCCGCCGTAACCGCGGGCGAGAAGCGCGTCGATCGCCGATTGATAATTTCTGTCAAATCCGTAACTGACATAACGCATGCGCATCTGCATGGAAGGCACCGTGAATTCCCCCCCTTTCGGGAAAGAACGATTCTTTTCCAGGAGCTTTTCCGTATCGTCTTTGGAATCCTCCTGTTGTGCTTTTACAAATGCGGCAAGCGTCTTTGCGTCTTCTTCGTTTTCATAAAAGGCAAACGCACGCAGGTCGTATGAGGTATCGCTTGCGCAGTCGTTTTCAAACATATCCAGGCGCAGATTGGTGTAGCATCCTGAAAAATCCTTTGCCGATTCATCCACATAGAGAACGGTGTCCGGATCGGTCAGCCGGATAACGACAACCTCCCAATCACCGGTCGCCTGGTATGTAAAGCGCTGGCAGGGGTAATATGCACCCGTTTTGTCGGTACGAAAACGCAGCTCCCCCTGTTTATCTCCTTTGTTTGTCCGCAGAAGGAGCGCAATGCAGGGGTACTTGCGGCAATCGATTCCGCTGCCCGGAAGTGTCAGGGTCATATAGGGATCAAAACAGGTCCCGTTACCCTCACTATCCGCGAACGTTACAGACACATATCCTGCCGGATTGTAAGCAACCGAAACATGGTATGGATCCGTACAATCCGCATCCGATCCCTTGACCGAAAAGTCCTTCCAAAAAGAAGGGGTTACAAAATCATCTGTTTTTGCAGTTCCCGAGAGAATCAATGGCAATACCACAATCAGGCTGAGCACCAACCCGAATGCCACCGCACCCCATATCCGTTTTTTCATGTTCACTTTCTCCTTTACAAAAGAAGCCGGACCGATACAACAGTCCGGCTTCGGATGATGATATTGTGATCAGAGAATTTCGATCAGGGACTCATCCCACATTGCGGGTGCCTGATATCCCATCAGATTGACCATGGTTGCGGCAACATCGGACAATCCAAACGTGCCCTTGTCCTCTTTGACTTTGTAGTGCTTCTGCGCTTCGGTGTGATCGTAAATGAAGCAGGGAACGGGATTCAGGGTGTGGCTGGTCTTAGACTTGAAGTGTCCGTCTTTTCCCACCTTAGGCTGCCCTGTCTTTTTATCTGTTTCATACATCTCATCTGCATTTCCATGGTCCGCCGTAATCAGCGCAACACCGCCCAGTTTGTCAACTGCGGCAAGAATTCTGCCGATCTGCAAATCCAGGGCTTCCATAGAGCAGATTGTCGCGGCAAGGGAACCGGTGTGACCGACCATATCCCCGTTGGGGAAGTTGACACGATAATAACGATACGCACCGGATTCCATAGCGGCAATCAATGCATCGGTAATCTCGGCACACTTCATCCACGGCCGCTGTTCAAAGGGAACCACATCGGAGGGGATTTCTACATAAGTTTCCAGTTCCTCGCTGAATTTACCGGATTTGTTACCGTTCCAGAAGTAGGTAACGTGCCCGAATTTCTGTGTTTCGGAGATGGCGTACTGCCTTACGCCTGTTCCGACAAGGTACTCACTCATGGTATTGGTAATTTCGGGCGGATTTACCAGATATTTGTGCGGAATATGCAGGTCTCCGTCGTATTCCAGCATGCCTGCATACAAGACCGCCGGATAGCGGACGCGGTCAAATTTGTCAAATGCACCGTCCGGCGTATCAAATGCCTTGGAAATCTCAATTGCGCGGTCGCCGCGGAAATTGAAGAAAATCACACTGTCACCGTCCTCCATCGTGCCGACCGGTGTTCCGTTTTCCGCAATGACAAAGGGATCGATGTCCTGGTCGATTTTGCCTGTTTCCGCACGCAGTGTTTTGTATGCTTCCTCGGCGGAAGCAAACTGTCTGCCCTCTCCCAGCACATGCGTATGCCATCCGCGCTCCACCATAGACCAGTTTGCCTCATAACGATCCATGGTAATGTTCATTCTGCCGCCGCCGGATGCGATACGCGCATCAAAACTGCCATCATTCAAAGAGGCAAGGAATGCTTCAAACGGGAGAATGTAGTCCAGTGCAGAGGTTTCTCCGACATCTCTGCCGTCCAGCAGAATGTGGATACGAACACGTGCCACACCCTCTTTTTTGGCTTCCCGAATCATGGCAGTCAGGTGATCGATATGGGAATGCACATTGCCGTCCGAGAACAGACCGAGAAAATGCAGGGTGGAATGCTTGTCCTTGACATTGGCGATCAGCTCTTTCCAGGTTGCGCTGGCGAACATTTTGCCGCTTTCAATCGAGTTTGAAACGAGTTTTGCGCCCTGTGCAAACACCTGACCCGCACCCAGGGCATTGTGTCCGACCTCGGAGTTTCCCATATCATCATCAGAGGGAAGTCCCACTGCGGTGCCGTGCGCCTTCAGCCTGACCATGGGGCAGGTTGCAAACAGACGGTCAAGATTCGGGGTATTTGCGAGCGCAACTGCATTGCCCGCCGTTGCCGGAGCAAGTCCGACACCGTCCATCACCACAGTCAGAACAGGTCCGCTGACGCCGGAAAAATTCTTTAGCTTCTCAAGCTGTTTCATCGTATTTTTAACCTCCGGAATTTTTGAATTCACTTTTTACGTTCTATATTATAACCGTTTTACATGCCGATTGCAAGTGATTTTGCAAATTTTCCCGATTCACGCAAAGAAAAATCCCGATTCCCCTTGCAAATACGGGAAATGGGTGTATAATAATATAGAAACACAAACACAAAGGAGTTTAATCGAAAATGGCAGAAGAATGTACCCATGACTGTTCCACGTGTTCTGCAGAATGCGGATCACGTGCGCAGGAAATTCAGAAAGATCCGCCGCACCCGCTCAGCTCTGTCGGTCATATGATCGGTGTCGTCAGCGGAAAGGGCGGCGTCGGAAAATCTCTTGTCACAAGTATGCTTGCCGTATTGATGGCACGCAAAGGATACAAGGTCGGCATTTTGGACGCCGACATCACCGGCCCCTCCATTCCGAAGGCGTTCGGAATGAAAAAGGACGTAGAAGGGGACGAATCCGGTTTGATTCCGCCGACCACCACAACCGGAATTGACATCATGTCTGTCAATCTGATGTTGCCGGATGAAAATGACCCCGTAATCTGGCGCGGTCCTGTCATCGCCGGCGCAGTCAAGCAGTTCTGGTCGGAAACCATCTGGAACGATATTGATTATCTTTTTGTAGACTGCCCGCCCGGAACCGGAGATGTTCCCCTGACGGTTTTCCAGTCTCTGCCGCTTGACGGAATCGTGATTGTTTCCAGTCCGCAGGAATTGGTTTCCATGATTGTCAAAAAAGCGGCAAAAATGGCGGATATGATGCACATCCGGGTTCTCGGTCTGGTTGAGAACATGAGCTATGTCAAATGCCCCTGCTGCAATACCGAGATCAAGGTGTTCGGCGACAGCCATATTGAAGAAATCGCCGGCGAATTCGGCTATGATCTGCTCGGCAAAATTCCGATGGATCAGAAGCTGGCTGCCCTGGTGGACAAGGGATGGATCGAAATGATGGAGAACACCTATTTGGATGCCGCCGCTGACAAAATTGAAGAGGCGTGCGGCACTGTTGCAAAATAATGGAACGGATCCGACGTATCTATAAACGCCTGACTGGTATGTCATTGGCAGTCAAAGTGATCCTTTCCGTTATTCTGATCGGTCTGATGGGTGCGGTGCATCTTTGCGCTGACAGCGCCGCTGTCTGTGACAGTCAGAAGGAACGCATCCTCCCGTCCGAATCAATTGCCGGAGAACCGATGTACGACGCCGTTGTTGTGCTTGGCGCAGGACTGAACGCAGAGGGCGCGCCGTCGCTGATGCTTGAAGATCGGGTAAGAACCGCCGTCGAACTTTACCAAAAGGGAATTGCAAAGGTGTTGCTGATGAGCGGCGACAGCGAGCATGCCGACTACGACGAAACCGGCGAAATGAAAAAGCTTGCGGTTTCCCTTGGTGTCCCGGAAGATGCGGTTCTGATCGACCCTTACGGGTTGTCAACCTACGACAGCATACGCCGCGCCAAAAAAGAATATGATCTGCGCCGTGTCATCGTGGTGACACAGAAGTACCACCTCTACCGTGCCCTGTATATTGCCGAGCACCTGGATCTGGAAGCCGTCGGCGTCAGTGCGGATCTGCGCACATACAAAAAGCAACCCATTTACGATGCGCGGGAAATTCTCGCGCGTTACAAAGATGTTCTGAGCTGTATACGGGATATTCCGGCAGCCTACGAACCGCGTTCCGGAGGGAATTCATGAAAGTACGTACCGGTATTGACCGGATTCTGGACGGAGATTTTCATTCCCGTTTTGCCGGAAAACGGATCGGTCTGATCTGCGGTGCCTCCGGACTTTCCCGCGATTTCCGCATGACTGCCGATATTCTGCACGATATGTTCCGCGTTACGGCGCTTTTTGCGCCGGAGCACGGTGCACGCGGTGTGTTGGCACCGGGCGAAAAGGTCCGGGACGGTGTTGACGCGGCAACGGGACTGCCGGTTTACAGTCTGTTTGAAGATTTCATTTTCTCCGTGGACGAAAATCAGAGGGACAGTGCCTACATGCCGCAGGCACTCGCGCAAACCGATCTTCTGGTATTTGATATGCAGGATGTCGGTTCCAGGTACTTCACCTATGTTTCAACGCTGTTTTACTGCATGAAAGCATGCGGTCAGCGCGGAATACCGCTGGTGGTATTGGACAGACCGAATCCGATCGGCGGCACGGTGCAGGGCAACACCGGCTCACCGGAGCTGTCCTCCTTTATCGGACTGACCCGTGTCCCGATCCGACACGGCATGACCGTCGGGGAACTGGCGCGTTATTATAACGGGGAATACGGACTTATGTGTCCTTTAACCGTCGTCACGCTGGACGGCTGGAACCGCGGTATGTTTTATACGGATACCGGACTTCCGTTTGTCAAACCGAGCCCGAATCTGCCAACCATGGACGCAATCACGGTATACAATGGCACCTGTCTGTTTGCCGGCACCAATGTCTCTGAAGGGCGGGGCACCACAACCCCGTTTACGACGGTCGGCGCCCATTACATTTGCCCGGAAAAACTGGCACGGGAACTGAATGCATTGCATATTCCGGGAATTGCTTTTTCCCCCGCGTATTTTATACCGCAGTTTTCCAAATATGCCGGACAGGTGGTATACGGTGTTCAGCTTCATCTGACGGATGCACGCATACTTGACCCGGTTTCGCTCGGAGTACGGATGATGCGCAAAATACAGGAAATGTATCCGCAACAGTTTGCCTTCACGCCGCCCAAAGAAGGAAACCGCTGGCACATTGACCTTGCGTCGGGTACAGAAGAGCTTCGCCTGGGACCGTCAGACCCGCAGGTCATCCTTGAACGCTGGCAAAGGGAGGCGCAAGCCTTTCTGCCGCTGTATGAGAAATACCGGCTCTACGACTGAGCGCAAACCGGTTAAAAAACGCAGGACAGCCAATCCGCCCGTCCTGCGTTTTTTTGTTGCTTTTTTGATCAGAATCTTCTCCTCATACGGATGCTTTTCGGCTTTACATGACGGATTTTGCGCACATAAAAGAAACGGAAATAAACCACGCACAGCACAATTGCAATTACCACCGTTGCGACAAACGAGCGGCTGTGCAGATAGGAAGAGAAGGAAGTCATTGCGGACAGGAAAAAATTCTTGTCCGTTCCGTTCGCGGTGACCAGTGTAATTACACCGACCTGCTCGTCGTTCAGATATACTGCCAGTGTTCCGGCATTTTGCCCGGTCACAATCGGGGCAGTCAGATAGGGCGCTGTCGGGCGGACACGGTAGGTCAGGAGAGAAGGATCCACGGACAGCGGCAGATAAACAGAAAGATCGCTTACGGGAACCAGATCTGCCTTTGTACCGGGTAGGGGCGCATTGTGAACGGGTAAAGATGCGTAAACCGTTTTCTTGGGAGCAACAGTCACAGCACCGAAGGTTCGGGCTTCCATGGAGAGAAGCTGATTGGCGACCGTGTAGGAATAGATGCGGTAATCGTCTTCTTTTGCACCCAGAACGATGCAGAGAAAACGTTCTCCCTCACGTTCGGACACCGTTGCAAGACACCATCCCCCCGCCTCCGTATTGCCGGAACTCATGCCGCGACAGGAGGTGTTTGAATAAATTCCACCGGAAGAATTATCGTATATCAGTGCATTGCGGTTATGTAATGTCCGTGCAGGCTGCAGGTTGGTTGCGGACACCGTATACTCACGTGCACTGGTAACGGTCATATACAACTCGCTTTCCGCCGCGGCTTTGGCGCTGCGTGCCACGTCGGCAAGCGTAGAATCCACCCCGCTGGACAACCCCGTCAGACTTTGATAAACCGTATGTTCCATCCCAAGTACTTCGGCGCGTGCATTCATGGCGGAAAGAAATCCGGAAACACTGCCGCTGATGTGACAGGCAAGTACCACCGCCGCATCGTTGTAGCCGCCGCAAAAAGCAGCGTAAAGGAGCGCCTCTGCGGAAATCTGCTCTCCGATCTGCAATCCCATACAGTATCCGGAAAAATCGACTGCCATTTGCGCATTGACAGTGATCGTCTCCTGCAGGCGGTCCGCGAGCGCCTCACAAGCCAGCAATCCGGTCATGATCTTCACCGTCGAGGCAGGGCAGATCGGTTGGTCGACGCTTTTCTGCGTAATCAGAATGTCACGCGTCAGGTTGTAAAGGTAGTATGCCTGTGCCTGATCCGCGGCTGACGGGGCACCGGCATAGCCGGAATAATCCGCAGTAGCCGATGCGGGAACTGAAAATGCAAAAGACAGACCAAGCACAAACACCGCAAAACAAAGAACTGCTCGTTTCACTGTCTGCCTCCTTTTGCAAAATAATGTCCGGCGGAATCGATGTCCGCGCGCATCTGCGTGCGCAACTGATCCGGCGACGAAAAGTGCACCTCTGGACGGACAAAATGCAAAAAGACAGTCTGCATCTGTTTCCCGTACAAATCTCCCGTAAAGTTCAGCAGGTAACTCTCACAGTTGGGAATATGCGTGTCTCCGCTTACCGACGGGCGTATGCCGACGTTGGAAACCGCGTCATAGACCGTCCCGTCCACCGTACAGTGTGTGTAGTAAACACCGGGCGCCGGTATCAGCTTTCCAGCAGGAAAAAACTGATTGGCGGTCGGCATACCCCAATGGCGTGCCAGCTCTTTTCCATGATTTACCGGTGCGTTCAGCGTGTAGGGACGCCCAAGCAAAACTGCCGCTTCTTCCGTTTTTCCACCCAGAAGCAGGGAACGTATCGCACTGGCACTGACGGCACGATCATCGACAGATACGCACGGAATCACACTGACATTTTCTGCGCCGAATATCCCGCGCAGAAGAGCAGTATCCCCCCTTCCGCCTGCCCCGAAACGGAAATTGTATCCGCACACCAAACCGACTGCGCAAAGCTGATCACGGAGAACCGACTGTGCAAACAGTTCCGGCGGCATATCCCGCATGGCTGAAAAATCAGCGGCAATATAGAAGGAAATGCCAAAGGCGGAAAGCATGGCGGAGCGCTCGCGCCGGGTGGTCAGGTGCCCCGGCGGAGTATCGCAAAGATAGTCGGAGGACGGCGGATCGAATAAAAACACTCCGCATGCCACGCCGCGCTCTTTTGCCATTTCCACCCCGCGACGAAGAAGCGCCTGGTGCCCCGGATGGACACCGTCAAAATTGCCAAGGCAGAGGACAGAGGAATCGGGCAACGGTACTGCGGCGTCATCAACAGTGCGCAGACATACAAATGCTTCCGTATTCATCCCTGATTCTCCCGCAGATAGGCACGGATCAGTTCCGTCAGCACCATGTCGCGATCCAAGTGCGCCATCTGACGACGTGCCCCGTTCTGAACAGGGATGTAGGAGGGATCCTCCGACAACAGATAACCGGCAAGTGCGCAGACCGGATCCGAGCCCGTGTTCTCAATGGTATCGGCGACCGCAAGCAACGTATTGCGGATATCTTTTCCTTCGCCCGTCTTTTCAGCCTGATTTGTATACCCTGACATTTTTCTTCCTCACATTTTTCAATCTGGTATTATTCTACCACATTTTCGGGGAAATTGCAATAGAAAAAAACGAGTAAAGCCTTTCCGGAAAAATTCTGCGGAAAGGAAACCCGTTGCATGCTGCCAAAAAACAACCGCCGGTTTTGTCGAAAGAAAAAAGCCCCGGTACCCTTGACAAGCCGGCAAAAAAGGATTATAATGTGAGGGAAGTACCGGAAAGGAGGCTCCTCTTGTATGGCGGATAAGAAGCAAAACGGCAAACAGACCAATAAGCAGATCGCGCAGAACAGAAAAGCATGGCACGATTACTTTGTAGAAGACCGCTACGAGGCGGGACTTGCCTTATATGGTACCGAGGTCAAAAGTGTCAGGGCAGGACAGGTTAATCTCAAAGACAGCTACTGTTCCATCAAGGACGGCGAGATTTTCATCGTCGGCATGCATATCAGTCCCTACGATCATGGAAACGTATTCAATCGCGACCCGTTGCGGGAGAAAAAGTTGCTGATGCATAAAAAAGAAATTCTCAAGCTGTTCGGTCTGGTTTCGCAAAAAGGCTATTCCCTGATTCCGCTGTCGCTGTATTTTTCAGGTTCTCGTGTCAAGGTTGAGGTGGGGTTGTGCCGCGGCAAAAAGAATTACGATAAGCGCGATGCCGATGCCGAGCGCGAAGCTGACAGGGAAATTGACAGGCGGATGAAGAGCAATCACCGGCTGGATTACGACTGATCTGGCAAATGACCGTGTTTTGACAGAGGGGCCCGTAAAGGTTTCGACGGGGATTTTGCGGCATGATAAGCGTGGCGGGCTGAGTAATCCCGTAAAACTGCTCAACCTTAAAAAATAAACGACAACAATCAAGTTGCTCTGGCAGCCTGAATAAGGCTGTGCCGCAGGACTGCGGTCCTGCCCGTTCCCGCGATGAGGATCACGGCATCGCACGGAGCGTCATGCAGTGATGAACGTGCACCGGTGTTTTGCGGTTGAACCGGTCATGAAAAAAACAGCTACCTGCGTTCGCAGTCTGTCTGCTGACGGCTTACAAGGGGAATTTTAAATAACAGACTGTCCACGAAGAAAGTCATGTCAAGAGGTTTTCGGACAGGGGTTCGACTCCCCTCGGGTCCATAGATGAAAGGGTGCTCCGGCACCCTTTTGTCTATGCCGATGGGAGTCGAACGGGTACGTAATGATGATCTGCCAGTGGCAGATCAGAACGTGCCCTGACCGAGCCGGCAGGCGAGAACGACTCCCGCGAGTCCGAAAACCAAATATGCGCCCTCTTGACTTGTACGACCATTTGTGATAAAATAATTGTCAGAAAACCGTGAAGGAGAATTTTATTTCCATGCCCTATATTGATGATTATCTGAAATGGCGCGGAGATCTCAGCTTTTCACAGGCACCCTTCAATGAAATTGATGCCGCCATTCTGTCCACGATCGTATATATTGATTATTCCGCACTGGTGCCGTCCGATCCGTTCGATCCGCCTGTACGTATGCGTGATGTGGGAATCCGCTATTTTTTTGATCGCGAAAAAGATACACCACTCGGCGTTACCCTAACGGCAAGTATTATGAAAATGTTCCGCGCAATCTATCTGTTGCCGCGCTACGCCAATATCGGAATGACTGCGTTCTCCGCAGACACCTGTATTACCGAAGAGCGACAGTTCGGTGCGTTGACATTCCGCCTGACCGATACCGAAAGCGCCGTTGTACTGCGCGGTACCGATGACTCCTTGGTGGGTTGGCTGGAGGATTGCAACCTCGCGCGGATGTCCGTTATCAGTGCGCAATCCTGTACAAAGGCATACTTTGAACGGGTAAGCGCAGCCATCCCGGGACGTTTTTACATCTGCGGACACTCGAAAGGCGGCAACCTTGCCGCGTTTACCGCCGCAACGGTATCCCCGGAATTGCAGGATCGGATTCTTGGCGCCTACAGCCTGGACGGTCCCGGTTTTTACAAGGGATTTGTCGAGCAGGAAGGGTATCAGCGTGTAAAAGATAAAATCTTCCACATTATTCCGCAGGGTTCCATCGTCGGGACATTCTTTTACAGCGCAGACAATGACATTGTCGTCCGCAGTACCAATGTCGGCGTATTTCAGCATGATCCGTGCTCCTGGCGCCTGATGCGGGATTGCTTTGAACGTGTTCCGGAAGGACTGACCGTACAGGCAAAGAGAAACGCGGACAACTTCAATGCCCGCGTTGCATCCATGAGCGCACAACAGATTGACGATTTTGTCGAAACATTTTTCGGCGTGCTGGAGTCTACCGGAGCCACCACGCTTTCCGAGCTGACCAACCATGCTTTGTTGAAAATGGCGTCTGGTATCCGCGCACTGAATACATTGGACAAGCGTACCAAGGACAACATGAACAGCGTCATTGCGCAACTGATCCGCATCCGTATCTTTACCCACGCAGAGGAACGGAGCCGCACCAAAGAGGAAAAAGAGGCAGAAGAGAAGAGCAACGAAAAGAAACTTTTGCCCGAAGACAATCTCAAAGAGTAATGCACCGTGCCTGTGGGAAATAGCGCTCTGCGCGGTCATGCAAAACCAAAAGAACGGTCTTGCCGGGAGCATTTTCGCAAATCAACGCAGAGATCTGTGCACAGCTTTCCGGGTCCAACGCCCCCAACGGCTCGTCAATCAGAAGAACCTCTCCGCCAAACGCCAACGCCCGCGCAATCGCAACACGCTTTGCCATGCCGCCGGATAATTCCCGCGGCAAAAGTCCGGACGCATCGGCAAGCCCCACACGGGCAAGAAAATCCAATGCCACGGGGAGCGTCTGCTTTTTCCCGCCCAATACAAGGTTCACATTTTCCAATGCCGTCATTTGCGGGATCAGTCGCGGTTCCTGAAACACGACCGAAACGTGCGCGCCTCCCGTCGTGATTTTACCAGAAGTCGGTACAAGCAACCCTGCCGCAAGATGCAGCAGGGTTGTTTTTCCGCGTCCGGAAGGTCCCTGCAGAACCGAAACACTGTTATCCGGCAATGAGAGGGAATAGTGATCAAACAAAATCCGATCCCCATAGCCAAACGTCACATCTTCAAATTGCAGCATGCCCGTCTCCCTCCTTTTCCTGATTCTTTTTTTCGTTCTTCTTCCTGCCGTGCAAGACCGGAAGCAGAAACAGTTTTTCCGTTACGACACTGATCAGAATCACACACAGCGTCCATGCAAACAAATCCACGGTTTCCAAATACAACTTGGACTCATACAGCGATTTCCCGATGGAAAATGCCGTCACCGCCAGAACCTCCGCGGCAATACCGGCTTTCCATCCCATACCGACCGATGCGCGGCAGCCTGCCAGCAGATAGGGACGCGCGGCGGGAATGTAAAGAACGCGGAGCACGGTCCATTGCGACAGGTGAAAGGTCTTAGCCATTTCCAAAAGAGAACGGTCTGTGCGCCGTAACCCTTCCGTTACGTTTTCCCAAATAACAGGCAGAACGATCAATGCCGAAATGATTGCGGGCAGAATATCACGCCCGATCCAAAGAAGCAAAAGAATAATGAATGACGCGACGGGCGTTGCCTTGATCACGGTCATAAACGGTTTGACCAACGCGTACAGAAACGAAAACCGCGCGCAGAGAAATGCCAACAGATAGCCGACGACCAGCGCGCCGAGAATGCCGGAAACAACCCGCAAAAGACTCAATCCCGTATTTTTCCAGAACCCGCCCGTCAACGACAACTGCCCAAGGCGCAAAAGCACCTTGGGCGGGGAGGGAAGAAGCAATTCGCTGTCAACGGCAAGGGAGATCAACCACCAGACACCGATCCAAAACAGAATTGCAATCCCTCCGTACAGAATACGGATTGTCTTTTTCGCACGCTCACTTCTTGCGTGCATAGTAGAAATCATCACCCGGAACGGCACCGCCGACGGATGCGGGGGCGATTTCAAACAGGACACTCATGTATTTGGAAACAGCGGTTTTCATCGCTTCTCCCTCCATAAAGCAGATATTGCAGTTGGGAATTGCTTTGGCTGCAACCGCCGCCTGTGCGAAAATACCGTTCGCGGCAATCATCTCGCCTGCGCTTTCCGGATTTTCCCGGACGTAAGAAACGGATGCGCTGTACTCATCCAGAAACATGGAAACAGCATCCTGGTGCTGGTTGGCAAACTCCGTGCGCACGACGATGCAGCCCTGCACCAGGGAATCCTTTTCGGAAACACGGTTCCATTCTGCGGTCACATCAACCACCTTTTTCAGATCTTTGTTCTGGCTCATTGCAATGGTTACCATCGGTTCCGGCAGAATCGCGATGTCAACCTTTCCTGCCGTAACGGCGGTACGCAGATCAGCGGGCTGTGCATAGGTGTTGTCAATGGTAACATCCAATCCATTCTTGGCAAACAGATACTTCATGATGAAAGTCGGGTTCTGCGCCGGGCAATATACGGTCTTGCCGTTCAGGTCTGCAAGCGAGCTGATGCCCTGATCCCCGTTGGTCACAATATACAATACGCCGAGGGTGTTTGCGGCAAGAATCTGCACGCCCCCTTTGGTCTTGGCATATACCGTCGCCGCCGCATTGGTCGGCAGTGCGGCAATATCAACATTTCCGGAGATCAAAGCCGCAGAAACATTGGAAGCATCGCTTTCGACGGAAAAAGAATAATTGAGCAGGGTATTCTTTTTGGTATTCTCATCCATCAGCTTTGCCATGCCGAATCCGGTTGTGCCGTTGAGTACCATAATTTTGACATCCAGCCCAAGATCAGCCGAAGCGGTTGTTTCTTCCGCAGAAGTGGTCTCCTCCGCAGAAGTCGTGCTGTCGGTATCGGTTGTATCCGCAGTTTCGGTATCGGCGGATGTGCTTTCATCGCCTTTGTCGGTGGTCGATACCGCAGTGGTCTGCTCCGCATCGACGGCTGTGGTCTCCTGCGGCTTTCCCTGATCGGAAGCACAGGAAACAAGGAGTGCAAACAGCATGCAGACGGTTAAAACCGCCGCAAGCAGCTTCATCGTATTGTTCTTTTTGGTTTTCATGGTTTTTCCTTTCTTTACCTTTATATCTATCCTATAAAGATTACAGATAAAATGCCGTCATTCCTTCACGGTGCAACAGACGGATTGTTTTTCCTTCCCGCATGACAAAACCGTCCGCGCAAAGGGTATCAAATGCACGATAGAGAGATGCGCGTCCGAGATTCAGATAACCCGCCAATGCCGACATGGAAATCGGGATTACAAATGTCCCGCCATCCTCCGGCGCGATGGTGTCCAAGAACACCGCAAGCCGCCGCTCCGCGCTTCCCGCCGTCAGTGTTACAATCTTCCGGTTCAGAAAGCGGATACGTTCCGACAAAAACGCAATGTATCCGTACATGATGCTGCTGTCCGATGCAAATAGCGTGCGCAACGCACTCTCCGGCAGAAAAAGCACCGTGCATCCTGTAAGGGCGACGATTCTGCTTGCAAGCGGAGCATCCGAAAAAAGATTGGCAACGCCCGTGATACCGCCGCGCCCGAGAACACGCAAAAGAACATCCCGGTCGCTGTCGGCAGAATAAACCGCGGCACGTCCGTCGGTCATCAGCAAAATGCCGCAACCGCCATCCGGAGCACGGACCGTTTCGCCGGCGGTATATTGGTACACACAGATCCAACGCTCCGCTTCATCGGCAAGAGCGGGACTGATATCCGCAAGAAATGGAATCAGCCGGATTTCCTTTTCATACTTTCCCACAGCATCCTCCTTTGCCAAAAGTGTCTCATATGATACAGTACGAGGGTATTATACAACATTTTGTGCCGTTTGTCAAGAGGCAAGTGGCTGAATCCTTTGCAACAAAGTCACACGCGCCTACGGCAAAAAAACACATACCGACCGTCAGCAGTACAATCGGTATGTGTGCATTTATAAAAGACAGGTATCATCATTTGCCGAACGCACGGTTAACAAATTCCTTACAAACAGAACTCAAAGCGCGGCAAACAATGCACAGCCCTTTGTTTTATGCCAGTTCACGAGGACCGCGATCAGGGCAATGCTCAGAACCGCAAAGATACCAAGATATGCGATCGCTCCGATATAAGTGCCAAAGAGGAAATAGCCTCCCGCAAGCACAAGTCCATATCCCCACCCGGAAAACAGGGCAACCATAACGCTCATGCTCTGCTTGATCGGAATAATTTCATTGGACCAGGTCAGGTTCGGATGGCGCAAACCGAGGAAGAGCGCAAAGAATGCGGCAAGTGGAACATAAAGAAGCGCGACCACCGCCGCAAAAACGGTTTCGGCGGGTGCGACAGGAAACGTCACAATTGTGGTGCAGACAAGGAAGAAAATCATGGGAATTCCGGTAATGATGATCTGCAATTTCGCCTTTGCCAGCAGTACCTGAAACGGACTGACCGGCAGAGACTGTAGCAGCCACAGATTCTTTCCCTCCAACGAAACGGACGGCGCCGCAGTATCATTCATACTTGCAAGCAGACATGCGGCGGCACAGGCGAGAACGGGAACAATGCCGACACTTCCCTCAAAAACACTGTTCAAAGCGTCAATCAACCCGCGCCCTTTGATCAGCAGGAAAATCCCGGCTGCGGGCAGAAAGAGTGTTCCGAAACCGCAATTCAGCATGTAGTTGGCACTTCCGGTAAAGCGGCGGAATTCTTTGCACAAAAGTGCGCTGCTCGCATTTTCCGCTTTGACGGTTTTCTCTTTATATGCCACCCGCACCACTTTTCCAGTTGCGGTCGCAATCCGTAAAAAGCTCCTCGAGAGGATCACACAGGTCAGTGCAAAAAGACCGAACACAACAAGCCCGACGGTCAATTCCGCCACCCAATCACCGGTTCCGACACAGCCGATCAGATAAATCGGATATGCTGCCCCTCTGATCTTTTCTCCAATCTCGGCGGCATGCTCAACCAAATACCCGACCAGTTCCTGTGCGCGGAAATAGAACGCATAATATATGCCGATAAACACCAAGGAAAAGAGGGTGGTCAGAATGCCGCGGTTTTTGAGCTTGAGGCTGATTTTTGCGATCACCCAGCCGAGCAGACAGGAAAGTGTAAGTACAAAAAGGGAAATCAGAACAAACAGAAGCAGGGAACCGAACACGACAGAAAACGACGCAGTGGCTCTGACCCAATAGACAATCATGGCAGGCAAATATACCATTCCCGCATACAGGGTTCCCATCAGATACACCGACAACAGGCGCGAGGCGATGATGCACCGGACCGGAATCGGCATAGACAGGAGCAGATCGTTATCCTTGGAAAGATAAAGTCCTGAATAGGTGTTGAAAACACTTCCGAACGCGCCCATTACAATGGAAAACAACCCGATCATGGTAAAATACATCCAATCCATGCCGTTTGTCGCAAAGACATCGCACAGGGAAATGGCAAACGTAACCACCAAAGCACCGGCTATTAAGAGCAGCAGACATCCAAACCCAAGAAAAAGTGCAACAGTCGACCCGACAGAGCGGCGCTGATTCTTTTTCGGATTGTAGAAATATGCCCGAAAAATCTCGGTCATTTGTTTTTTCAAAAGTGTCCTCAGCATGATTTATCCTCCAGCTCCAAGAACACCTCTTCCAAAGAGTCGTCGCCCTTGACCTCTTCCATTGTCCCGGAGCGGATCAGCTCGCCGCCCTTGATAATGGCAATCTTATCACAAAGCTTTTCCGCAACCTCCAGTACATGCGTGGAGAAAAAGATGGCTCCTCCGCGATCACAGACATCACGCATCATCCCCTTGAGCAGGTGCGCCGCCTTCGGATCCAGTCCGACGAACGGTTCGTCCATAATAATCAGTTTGGGATCATGCATCCAAGCCGCAATAATTGCCAGTTTCTGCCGCATACCATGCGAATAGGCGGCAATGGGCTGTGCAAGATCATTGGTCAATTCAAACAAATCCGCATACTTCCGGATGCGCTCCTGCCGGACATCGGCAGGGACGGCGAAAATATCTCCGATAAAATTCAGATATTTGATACCGGTCATATATTCGTACAGATCCGGGTTATCGGGAATATAGGCAAGCACTTTTTTGCACGCAAGTGGCGCACTTTTGATGGACATGCCATCGATCAGAATCTCTCCTTCATCGAATTGCAGGATACCGACAACCGCTTTGAGCGTTGTTGTCTTTCCGGCACCGTTGTGTCCGATAAAGCCGTAAATTTCACCCGGACAAATGTGCAGATTCAGATCCTTGACGGCGTTTTTCTCTCCGTACCGCTTGGTCAGATGTTCGATTTTTAACATGCGTAAATCTCCTCCATTGTTGACAGTCAAAATTCATCTACCCCATTATAGAGGTGCCATTTATTTTTGTCAATAGAAAATAGGTTGTTTTCGGAAAAAATCAAAAAATCCCTTTTCAAACGCCACAAAATATGCTATAATGCAGGAAGTTTCAGAAAGGGAGAGGAGGTGCGGAGCTTGCATAAGCGCACGCAAAGGGAAAGCAATCCGTTTCCGTACACGGACTCCAACAAACGGTATTACACCTACGATTATTACATGAAGCAAGAGTTCGGCGGAAAATGTGTCCGGATTCCGCTTGACGCGGGCTTTTCCTGCCCGAATATCGACGGCAGATGCGGCACCGGCGGGTGTATTTATTGCTCCCCCCGCGGAAGCGGTGACTTTGCGCAGCTTTCGTCCCTATCCATCTCCGAGCAGTTCGCAAAGACGCGCGCCATCCTGTCAAACAAGTGGGATACCACACGGTGTATCGCCTATTTCCAGGCGCATACCAATACCTACGCGCCTGTGCCGTTGCTTCGTCAAAAATATGAGGAAGCCTTGGCGCAACCCGGCGTTGTCGGCATGAGCATTGCTACACGTGCCGACTGCCTGCCGGAAGATGTTCTGGCATTGCTCTCCGATATTTCCGAACGCACTGCACTGACCGTGGAACTTGGACTGCAATCCTCCGATGACCGTACCGCCGAGCGCATTCACCGCGGGCATCGGTATGCCGCGTTTTGCGACGGATATACGGCACTGCGGACGCATTGCCCGCGGGTGCGGATCTGCGTTCACCTCATTTTCGGTTTGCCGGGCGAGGGCAGAGAAGAGATGCTCCGGAGCGTCCGGGATGTTGCACTTCTGATGCCGGATGAGGTCAAGCTGCATTTGCTGCATGTTTTGCGCGGAACCGCGCTTGCCGGAATTTATGAGGCGGGCGGGTATATTCCGATGGAACGGCAGGATTACATTGATACCGTTACCGACGCGCTGACGCTTCTGCCTCCTACCACCGTGATCGATCGCCTGACCGGCGACGGAATGGCAGACGCACTGCTGGCGCCGGAATGGAGCAGAAAAAAAGTGACGGTGATCAATGACATTGATAAGCAGCTCTACAGAAAAAACCAATGGCAGGGGATTTATTATCAAAACCCTTTATATGATCTATCCAATCTATCCAAAAACGAAAGCGGAGGAAGCACACATGAAACAATTTGAAAAATCCGTCTGGATCTGGCGGGAAGGACAGGCGGGCAAGGATGAATTTGTCGATTTTGTTGATACGTTTTCCCGGGACGGCGACGCGCCGGTCACCCTGCATATTGCCGCGGATTCCAATTACTCCGTCTGGCTGAACGGGGAATTGGCGGCATTCGGGCAATACGCGGACTACCCGTTCTATAAGGTCTACGACACTGTTGACCTGACACACCTGTGCCGTCAGGGGCAGAACCGACTGGCAATTACGGTCTGGTACTACGGGGAAGGGTTTCAGACCTACGCACCCGGAGAAGCGGGACTGATTTACGAAATCCTGTCGGCGGAAACCGTGCTTGCGGCGTCCACACCGTCCGTTCTCTCGCGGCGTTCACGCGAGTATATCGCCGGCGAGCAGATGAAAATCTCCCCGCAACTCGGTTTTACCTACCATTACGACTGCAAAGGGGATGACGGGTTCCGCTCGTCGGTTGCGGACGGATTTTTGCCCTCCCGTGCCGTCCCCGGCATTTCACGCGATTTCCATGCACGTCCGAATCAGAAGCTGAAGCTGGAAGAGCGACTGCCGGTAAAAATCTGCCAGCAGGGACTTTTCCGGTACCCGGACGGAATCGGCAGCGATTACAACGCCGCACAGCAGATGCAATATGCTGCGCTCTCTTTCCGTCAGATGTCCGCCATGTGTCCCACTGCCGCAGACACGCTCTGCGGTGAGGCAGGATACGGGATTTACTGGATCGCCGATCTCGGGAAAGAGAATACAGGATTTCTTGATCTTGATATTGAGGTTCCGGAGGACTGCCGGATCGACATCGGATACGGCGAGCATCTGGAAGACGGACGCTGCAGAACCGATGTCCGGCATTTTGCCTGCCGGATTGAGGCAAAGAAGGGAAGAAACACCTACCTGCACACCTTCCGCAGATTCGGATGCAGATACCTGCAGTTTTTCGTACATACCACATCCGTTACGATTCACTACGCCGGTCTGCGCCCCACAACCTACCCCTTTACCCTGCAACCCTACAAGACCGGCAACCTTTTGCGCGATACCATTTATGAGGTCTGCGTCAACACACTGGTGCAGTGCATGCACGAACACTACGAAGACTGCCCCTGGCGTGAGCAGGCGCTCTACGTGATGGACTCCAGAAATCAGATGCTTTGCGGCTACTATGCGTTCGGCGAATATGAAGCACCGCGTGCGGCTCTCAAGCTGATCTCCCTCGGTCAGCGCCCGGACGGACTTCTGACGATCTGTTACCCGACCGGTCGTGATGCGCCCATCCCTTCCTTTTCTACCATGTACTTTGTGCAGATGTACGAATACATCAAATATGCGGGAGACATCACCCTTGCACAGGAGTGCTATCCGGTGCTGACCTCGCTGGCGCGCACCTTTACCGACCGGCTCAACCAAGACGGACTGATCCCGTCCTTTGCCGGCGAGGGCGGATATTGGAATTTCTATGAATGGTCGGACACCATGGCAGGGCGCTTTGACGAACCGGAATCGCATATGGAAGCGCCTCTGAACGCATATCTGTCCTTGGCATTGCAGGCAATGGCAAACATCTGTGTGGCGCTCGGCAAAAACGAGGAAGCGGCTGATTACCGTGCATGCGCCGCAAAGCTCAACCGTGCGATTGCCGCGCACTTCTATCAGGAAAAGGATGGTCTGTTTTTCTCCTTTGACGACCGTGACATGGAAAAATACAGCGTGCTGACCAATGCGCTTTGTCTGCTTTGCGGCGCGGCAGACGGTATTGCGGACAAAACCGTCCTGCTTCGCGTCCTCGCAAGCAACGGAAAAGACAATTGCGGACTTTCGGTAATCCCGAATACCCTTTCCATGAATTCCTTCCGTTTTGATGCGCTCCTCAAGGAGGACAGGGAAGCTTACGCACAGATGATTCTGGATGAAATCGACCGTGATTATCTCTACATGCTCCGTGCGGGTGCCACTTCTTTCTGGGAAACAATCGAGGGCGCCGGCGCCTTTGCGGATGCAGGCAGTCTCTGCCACGGATGGTCTGCTTTGCCCATTTACTACTACAAAACCCTCTTGTCATAATCGACAGCAGATTATGGCTATTTTCCTGGTCAATTTTTGTCGATATTTGTCAGATAAGATAAATAAGGAGCGAACAAAAGCCTAACATTTTTCGAAAATTGGGCATAAGAAACAAAACATTTCTTTTACTTTTGTGTATTTCATCTGTTTACAAAACGAACCGTGGTATGCTATAATGTGGATGCGATGGATTCGCAAGTATATTCCAAAAGGAGATTTCAAGATGAAAACAAAACTGACAGCACTTTTCTTGTCGCTGGTCATGCTCGTATCTGTAGTTTCCATCCTGTCGACGGTGCCCGTAGGTGCACTGACAGAGGGTGACTGGATTCCGAAGCGCGGCGCCAAGGACTACAATGAAGAGAACGCCGACTCTTACAAGCCGGCTTCCGGTTACTATTATGACAACGAAGGATTTCACACTGTAAAGCCGGACACAACAGGCATCAGCGTATTCACCAACGTCGTAACCCGTGAAGCGTATGACCTGAAGCACAACAATGACACCAAAAACGGTCATGTGCTTTCTATGAAGTTCCGTATCGACGATTACTCCTACGGCGGAGAAAACGGTGCCGATCACTGGATTGCCGTTTCCATCAAAGACCGTCAGGAAGTCGAGCACGGTAATACCGACCTTGGTGATGGGTTGATTGTTCTGAACCGCGGCAATGGTGACGGAAATGCAACCTGTTTGCCTCACTTGGATAATGCCGGTCGTTTTGATAACGTCGCAAATGTGGGCATTCAGGCGGAACTTGACAGTCAGGGACGCGAAATCTACACATTCACATTGGATTATGTGAACGGAGAGTGGATCTTTGCCATGAACGGATACACCTTTAATACCCTGACGGTTAACGGAACCGGAGTTTCCTTGACAGATGTTTTTAACAGCTTTGAAACTTGTGCAGGCTACGTTGCGGTTACTCTGCATGCAAGCGTAAAGGGTGGTTCCGGTGCATTCACCATTCTGGAATTCAACGGCGAGGTTCCTTTTGGTGAGGATAGGGCAAATCCGGAAGAAAACATCAACTCCTTTGCGGATATTGCCGATCCGAGCACTGTTCCGGCAAATAAGCCCGCAATTATCTGGGATAGCACAATGACCAGCGTTTCAAGACTCACCGGCGGTATGGCTGATTTCTCTATCAATGAAGTAGATAAGACCGTTATTATGAAAGCGACCGGTTTGAATCCCTCCATTAACTTCAATCCAAAGAACTCCGTTTCTTATGACGGTAAGGATTTCCCGTGCTTTGCGATGCTCACACGCAACGTAGCAGACGCGCCTCAGGAAGCTGGTTTTTCGCTCTGGTATGCAGCAGGCGATGTCATGTCCGCAGATGAAAATCATGTTGCAACAGGTTTGTACTATGACGATGTTGACGCTCTTCCTGATGGTGTAAGCGTAGATGTGGGCGACTGGAATCTCACAATATATGTACTTGATCCCGAAGTGGATGACTTTACAGGTCGTATCAATGCGCTTCGTGTTGACCTCGCCGGATTCGATATTTCCGATAATGAAGCATGCACATTCAAGATCGGGTTCTTGGCAATGTTCCGCAACGCGGAAGAGGCAGCGGCGTATGCAGAGGCTTATGTAAAAGGTCTTGCCGTTGACCCGGACGACACCCATGAGGAAACCAAAGCCGAGACCACAACCGATGCCGGCAATACGACAACCGCCGCAGAGGAAGCTACAACCGTGGCAGGAAGCGATAAGGCAGAGGCAACAACCGGTTCCGAAACCAAGAAGACCGAGACCACAACCGATGCTGAAAAGAGCAGCGGCTGCGGCAGCGTAATCACCGGATTCTCCGTAATCGCTGTTATCACACTTGGCGCATTTGCGATTCGGAAGAAAGACTGATTTCTCTGATACTTAACGTTATTTGAAAATCAACACGCCCGGCTGCAATGCCGGGCGTGAAATTTTTTTTGATTTTTTTCAAAAAAGGTATTGCAATTACAGCAGAAGTATGCTATAATAATGTCTGTTGCGGAGGCGTAGCTCAGTTGGTCAGAGCGTACGGTTCACATCCGTGAGGTCAAGGGTTCGAGCCCCCTCGTCTCCATGATTGCCCGAAGGAGTTATTTCCTTCGGGCTTTTTTTGCCTCCTTTATGTCAGCACAAGCGGCAACCGGAACAAAACCTCGCGCACGGAAAAATAAGCAGGGAAAAATCCTTTCCCCGAGCACTCCGCCGTAGAGATTCCGACCGACGGTTTTCCGCAACGCAGGATTGCGTGTGCAATCAGACCGGTCGGTTCCTTGACTGTTGTCAGACCGGTCGCGGCGCTGACACAGCGAAAGACGGATTGCTGGCGGATGGATCGATCCGGCAGGCATGCAAGATACCTGCCGCCACTGCTGACTCCCACCAATCCGCGCAAACGGTCTTCGGTGCGCAACGTATTCTCAAGAATGTTCCTTGCTTCCTCGCCGTTTTGATCGGACGGCAGAAAAGGAACCACGTACAACAACCGGTTTTTGTACAGGTAGGGAAGCGAACACCCGTACAACACACCCGCGCGCCGATAAGCGGCACAGTATTCTTCCGCAAAGCGCAGAAGCAACCCACACCCGCCTTCATCCTCACCGAAATACAGAACGGATTTCTCACCGCTGCCAAGGACAAGAAGCGGGATAATCTGTCCGTCCGGTGTTTCGCAAAGACGCGTAACATGTAAAAACTCGTATTGCGCAGTCAGGCGATTGATACGCTCCAGCATATCCTCGTGTGACAGCGGCTGTCCGTTCCATGCAGGCGGAATCTCTGCTGTATCCCATGCATTCATTGATAGATGCCTCCTCCTTCGTAACCCGTTTTGCTTCATCCTATGCGCCGAACAAAAGACTTTATGTATCGTTAGCGGAATGTTTACAAATGGCGCATGAAATCATGTCCCGATTGTGTTATAATGTTTTGAATTGTAACTTCCCGGAGGATTGATTAGTATGTCACAAAACATATCGGAAAGCCGCGCATTCCGCAACCATTGTCTGTTTTTGATACCGTCATCACTGCTTCTTTACGCACTGTACTCCTATCTGCTGCGTCCGCTATACAATGTCTGCGTAGCCGATGTCATGTTTGCCGAGGCTCCGCGGATTTATGTGGTCTATTTGCTGGATTTTCTCAGCCGACTCATTGACTACGGCGCATTTTGTCTCTCACTTGCCGTCCTTCCGTATATGATCCTCCGTTTCGGCATGCGGCGCACGATCGGTCCTGCCGCCGGATGCGTGGGGTGCTCGCTGTTCAAATATATGAGCAACCTTTTGATGACATGGATTTTCAATCGCTTTTCGACCCTGAACAGCTACTCACTCCCGCGCGATCTCGGTTCGGTGGCGTTCCAGACCCTTCTGGACGCGCTCACCATTGCGATCGTATGCCTGGTTGCCTGCCTGTTACTGCGGAAGAAAAAGGTCTCTCTTCTGATGGAGCATCAGGAGATTGACGGCGCTTATCCCGGGCGTGCGTTGTCTTTCCCGTACCGCAAACTGTTCTGCTTCCGCAATCCGTTGCAGACAGCGGCATTGGTCGGCGGCGGCATTGTTTCCTTGACTGCCATTGTCGGTCGTGTGATGTATGACACTTTGTACGGTGCCCCCTCATCTGCGGCAGAGGTTATCAGCATGGTGGCGCACTACTTGGGTGATCTGATGCTGGGGTTGATCGTTTATATGGTCATTTTGCTGATCCAGTTGCAGCTGGACCGCCACGCTGTCAGGAAACAATCAGCGTCCAACGAATAAAAAATACAAGAGAAAAAAAGCACAGAGCCACTTGCGGCATTCTGTGCTTTCTCTGTATAGAAGCGGAAGGGAATTGTCAGGACTATTTCTGTTCCTGATCCCGATCATTTGTTCTTTCGCTGATAATATAACGCGGACGTCCTTTGACTTCCATATAGATCTTGCCGATGTACTCACCGATTACCCCCAGGCAGATCAACTGAATACTGCTTGCGAAACAGACAATGGAAACAATACTCGCCCATCCCGCAACCGTCTGACCGATAAAATGGGATACGATTGACCAGACAACGCCGATAAAGCTGATGAAGGCAAAAAAGATCCCCATGGAAGTAATCAGGCGCAAAGGCTTAACGCTCAGGCTCGTCACACCGTTGACCGCCAAAGCGATCATTTTCCGCAAAGGATAATGGCTTTTTCCGGCAAGGCGCTCATGGCGCTCGTAATAGACCGAGCTGCTGCGGAATCCGACCAACGGAACCATGCCGCGCAAAAACAGGTTGACTTCCTTGAAGTTTGCAAATTCCTGCAGCACGCGCGCGGAAATCAGACGGTAGTCTGCATGGTTATAAACAACCTCCGCGCCCATTGCGTTCATAAACTTATAAAAGCCCTGTGCGGTGGTTCGTTTGAAGAAGGTATCAGTCTTTCGCGAACTGCGCACACCGTAAACGACTTCACTGCCGCCGTGATACGCAAGCACCATCTCCTCCATCGCACCGATGTCGTCCTGTCCGTCGCAGTCAATGGAAATGGTAATATCGCAAAGATCCTTTGCTTCCATCAGTCCCGCAAGCACCGCATTCTGATGCCCGCGGTTGCGGCTTTGACGGATGCCAGTATAAACCGGATTTTCCGCCGAAAGCGACGAAATAATCTCCCAGGTCCGGTCGCGGCTGCCGTCATCCACAAACAGAATTTTGCTTTTCGGGGAAATCAGTTCCGCACGGCAGAGCTTTTCGATCTCCTCGGAGAACATCGGAGCGGTCATGGGAAGGACCTCCTGCTCGTTGTAACAGGGAATGATAATGTACAGCACCGGCAGTCCGCGTCTTGCGGTGATCGGCTCTTTCGAATTCTCCTGCGGCGCATCATTCTGCTTTTTCATTTTTTGCCTCCTTCGCGGTAGAATACATATCCGGAACCGCATTTGGTCAGAGTTCCTTCCAATCCCAACTGCTCCGGTACATTTTGTGCATCGGCTTCTTTGGACATATCGATATAAATCACATCCGGGATCTTTTCCGGATTGATTTCGTAATACGCTTTCAGACGGGTCAGTGCGCGGTTAATCTGGCTTTTTTTCATATCGCCGATCGACATCCACGCAGAAAATGCGGCATTCCGTTTCTCATCCATCAGGTACAACGCGGTATTCTTACTGAAATAGAGCACATTCCCCTCCGGAATCGCACGGATATCCGCCGTGTCCGCCAAAGCCGTGTCACTGCTGTTTTTGAAGGATTCTCTGGTAATAATCCCACGGTTGACGCCGGACTCGATTTTGACATTCAATTCCGCCACGTCGCTGTCCCAGAACGTGTCTGTTGCACGGATCTGCATGGCAAAAACCAACACAACCGCAAATGCAACAATCCCGGCACCCTGTGCGACCCATCCGAACAGGCGTGCCTGCTTTCCGTCGTAGCCGGAAAGGAACGAATAAATAAAGTAAATACTGCAGATACAACCGACAGAAAAGACGGAAGAAATCACATAAAAGCCCTGGTTGGAAGACGCCGACACAGCGTATGCGTACAGCAATGTCGGTACAAACATGGCAAGAAACACCTTCCACGGGCGCTTTTCACAAAGGAAGAAGGAAATCAGTCCCAAAAGATTCAACGGCATCATCAGATAATTGATATACGGATTTTTCCGGAATCCCAGCGCGTACACAACGGTTACTGCGGCGGCAAGCACAAAGTAAACTGCCCGTCTGTGGCGCGACTTGCGGTCAAACAATGCCGCAAGCGTCAAAACACCTGTCGCAATGTAGCACCATTTGGCAAGCGTGTTGCTCCGGATCACATATCTGCCGAATTTCTTCAGGGTCGGCAAGAGGGAAAACTTGGAGTGCTCCGGGTCGTTCATGATCTGCGGAATCGCGGCAATCACTTTGGACGGGGAGGATCGTGTAAAGACAAAAAGCAAAAAGAGCACTGCCATGACCGCAACGCCGGCGGTCAGTCCGAGCAGAGTCACAAAAGAGAGCACCGACTGCCGGTCACAAGCCTTGTGCCTGAGTCTGTACACCAATTGTGCAATGAGCACAGCAAACAGATACAGGAAATAGAGAACCGCCAGATACGGGCAGCACAGCACCGCGCAGGCAAAAAATACCCCCGCAAGTGCGTAATTCAAAAGCTGACGCCGCAGGGAAATTCCGTCCTTTACCGTAATAAAGGTGACCGTCGCCAAGGCGAAAAAACCGATACCAAGGGAATTGTAGGACATCGCCATAATGTTGAACGGCGCATACAGCATGAAAAACAACGGCGCAATAACGGAAACCGGTTTTGAAATGCGTTGCAGACGCCAGAAAAGAAACACTGCGCAAAGCAATTGAAACAGCACATAAAAGATCCGGAAATGCAGAATTGCCCCTTCAAAGGAGGGATTGAACAGCATGTAGATATACATCAACGGGTAAAGCAAAAATCCGGACAACTGAGAAACATGCCATTCTCCGGCAATCAGGGCGTCTCCCTGTACCAGACGTTTCGGGATGGTCAGATAAAAGGATTCATCTCTGTTCCCGTATCCGTAATGCGCTTTCCAAATGAGAAAAACAGCACCGGCAAGGCATAAAATACCGAATAAAACCCAGCGGGCAATGTCGGCATCCCTCCATTTTCCGGAATTTTTTGTTTGCACATTGTTTTTCGGCATGACAATCACCTCAATTCTGAAATATGTGTTTCACGTTTACCAGTATACCGCAATTCCGTGTGCTTGTCAATCCTTTTTCATGATGTTGCAAAAAACAATCCGTCCATGCGCCACAAAAAGCATTAAAATTGTCTGCAAAAACTATTTATTACAAATAAAGGGCGAATTATTACATTTGCAAAGCCGGAAAAGCATGGTATAATGATCGGGAGAGATGCGCTTTTGCAAAGAAAGTATCATTACGGTGTCCGGAGGAATGAATTTGTCATGCGTAAAAAAAAATGTTTGATATTTCTTTTATGTGTTCTTCTGTTGTGTATCACGGTGTTTCCCTGGGTGAGCGCGGAGGGGGACAGCCAAATGACCGCAAACAATCCCGCACTGACAGAAACCGCACAGAAAAAAAGCCCGGAAACCCACGGCGAACCGATCTTAATCGTCCTGTCCGTTGCCGTCGTACTGCTCGGCGGATCTGCGGTCGTGATCTACGCAAAAAAGAACAGGCTCTTCTGAGAGTCACAGCGGTGCCGCATATGGCACCCTTTTTTGTTGATCTGATGTCGCTACCTTGTAAAAAATGCTGTTCTTTACTTGACAAATCGGAATTTTTCCTGTATACTGTGAGATGAGTATTGCTGCGTGTCCGCAAAACGGACAGAGAAAGGAGTCACGATTGACAGATTCGGAATTTCCCGTGGAACTTTTTCGTTGCCCTGTTTGCGGCGCATCATTTCACAAGGTTGAAAACAGCCTGTTTTGCAATGGCGCAAGGTGCCATTGCTTTGATTTTTCCTCCTGCGGGTATGTAAATCTTGCCACGTCCGCGCAAAGCAACGGCGGGGACAGCAAGGAAGCCGTCCGCGCAAGGAGCGCTTTTCTGCGAAGCGGCTACTACAGGCAGGCGGCTGATGCCATCGCCGAAACCGTTGCGGCTTATGTACCGGCGAACGGAACAGTCATTGACGCCGGATGCGGGGAGGGCTATTATGCAGAAACGGTTGCCGCACACGGCTTTCGCGTTGTCGGTTTTGACCTTTCCAAAGCAGCCTGCGAGCGCGCCGCAAAGCAGGTAAAAGCGAATCAGACGCTGCGGTTTCGGCCGAAATTCGCCGTTGCCGGCGTTTTTTCGCTCCCGTTGCAGGATGCCTGCGCAGACGCGGTCATCAATGTCTTTGCCCCTTGTGCCGAGACGGAATATGCCCGTATTCTCAAACCCGGCGGCATTCTTCTGGTTGCAGGTGCGGGAGAAAAGCATCTGCTCGGGCTCAAGAAGGCGATTTATGAAAATCCCTACCTGAATACTCCACGTGCTGACCTGCCGCGTTTTATGACACTCACAGACAAAAAGCATGCCTGCTTTTCCGTCACACTCACCGATCAAGCCTCCATTGCGGCGCTCTTTTCCATGACGCCCTATTACTGGCGGACCGGTCCGGCAGACAGAGAAAAGCTCGCCGCACTGACGACACTGACCACAGAAATTGATTTTGAGATTTCCGTATACAGAAAGGAAGTATAAAACCGTGAAAATTTCACTTTGTATCCCCATGTACAACGAAAAGAGCATTATTGCGGATACTGCAAAAACGCTCAGTGACTATATGTCCGTACATTTTGAGGACTACGAGATCCTCTTTTCCAACGATGGCAGCCGGGACGGGTGCGACAGGATTGTCAGCGAGCTTGGTCTGCCGTGCGTGCGTGTCGTCGGCTACCCCGACAACCGCGGAAAGGGCGCCGCAGTGCGCACCGCCATGTTGGAAGCAACTGGTGATATTGTCATGTTTACGGATGCCGATCTTGCGTATGGATGCGATGTGATCAAGCAGCTCTATGATACCTTTGCTGCCAACCCGGACGCCGACATGGTAATCGGCTCGCGAAATATCAACAAAGACGGCTACGAAGGATATACCTTTATCCGCAAGCTTGCGTCCAAAACCTACATCCGCGTGCTCTGTATCGCCGGCGGTTTCCGCCTGTCCGATTCGCAGTGTGGATGCAAGGGATTCACAAAAGAAGCTGTCCGCAAGATATTCCCACGCTGTGAAGTCAACGGCTTTGCGTTTGACTTTGAGGCGATCCTCTGGGCAACCAAATACAAAATGAAAATCATGGAGATGCCGGTGAAGATTATCAACCACCGCGAATCCAAGGTTCACGTATTTTCCGATTCCTTCCAGATGCTCCGCGATCTGCGGAAAATGAAAAAAAGAATCAAAAAAGCCGAAATCTGAATCCGTTTTCTCTCGACTGTTCGGGCGGCAAAGCCCGTTTGTTTGCTACACCACAATAAAATATGTGAGAAGGAGAGCCATCCAAGATGAAAAAGCAACACCTGTTATGTAAGCTGTTGACCGTCCTTTGCGTTACTGTTCTGTTTTTTACAATGATGTCTTGCCGAAGCCGTGAGAATGAGGGGGAGGAAACCACAATACCGGATACGATTGAGATGTCCGAAGAACCAACGGAAACCGTCCCGGGTACCGAATCAGAGGAAACAACCTCTGCCCAGACAGGCGAGGAAGAATCGAATTCGCCCTCAAAAGTCTATCAGACCGGCACGGGTCCCGATTATTCCGACTACCTCAATCGTCCGGCAATCGATAAAGCACTCAAAGACACCGGCGCGATTGCAATTGCGTTGGACGCAAACCGGATCTATCAAAACGGTGATTTTCAGGCGCTGGATTCTCCGTTGGTGACCAAAGAAAACGGAACGCTGACTGTTGACCCTGCATTGGTTGCCAAGGCAACCGGGAAGATCGTCACAGGAAATAACCTGTTTGAAATCGCCAACTCCATGCAAATGGCATTTGCGGTTTACGATAACCGTCTTGTGCTCTTTTATAAAGGGACGCAGATTCCTCTTGACCTGTTTGACGACTGCTATACCTATGAGGCGCTCTATCTGTATCTGATCGATGCCAATGAGGAAGAAATCGCAAACGCCTTTATTCAGTTGCCGGATCTTGTCACGGACGGAGCACATACCGCCTCCTTCTATAACGCACCCGATCTGAATCTCGGACTCCAGACTTCCGTGTACCGGAATGCGCTCGGTCGTGTTGACGGTGTGGAGGAGGGACCCGCTTTGGTTGCCGGAGAGGGCAGAAATGAAAACAATCACACGCTTGTACGCGTCTATAACCGTTCCCAGGCATGCATTGCGCAGTTTCTTGCCTTTGACTCCCGCGTCACCGGCGGTGTTCAGGTTGCTGCCGGTACATACAGCCATGAGGGCACACAGAACACCGTCATCGCAACGGCGCCCTACCTGAATGAGTACAAAGCCGCGCGAAAGGTGCGCATCTTTGATACCTGGGGAACACTCCGTACAGAGATCGCCCCGGACAGCCGCATCGCCGCGCCGTATGTGATCGCAACCGGACATTTTCTGCCGGATGTGGCGGATGAGGTGCTCCTGATCACCTCCGCCGCAACCGATCAGGACGGTTATCTGTGGATGTCCTTCTGCTCACTGCGGGACGGCAGTGTCTACAAAACATGCCGTTTGGATTGCTCTTTTGCAAAAGAGGATTCCATTCTTCTTTCTGTACGTGAAAACGATACAAAACCGGATCACATTATTCTTTATTTCACACAGAAAAACTGCGCATACGAAGGCAATGCCGCCGAGATGCAACTGGAAAATATCGGTATTCAACTGCCGGCAAATGCAAGCGGCGTTTACCCGTCCGCCAATTTCGGCGAAAAATATATCGTCACGCTGAAAAAAGCGGCAGATACTGAAAATCAGTCCTTTGTGACCATCTACGATTACAGTGAAAATGTCTGGGGAAATCTTGTGGATGTCGGGTTCCGCGAAAATGTATTCTATTCCAACCTGGCAGAGGATAACGATTCCGGTTATGTGGATCATATGATCTTCCGCCATCTGCGCGTCGAATTCGGTTGCGGTGCGCTGGGAAAAGTCCTGCAGGCATCCGCGAACGGGCAGACGGTTGAAGAGGCGCTGAATAACACGACACTGGACGACTGGCGCTTTGGCGGCTTAGACGGTCAGCGCGACGCTTACAGAACGGAAGGGAACACGCTGCTTGAACCGTGCTTCACGCACCGCTGGAACAAAATCGAATCGCTGGCAAGACTCTCTTCCTATAAGGACGAAGACGGCAACCCGCTTTATGCCTCCATCGGCAGAGACAATAATACCTCCACATATCTGGAGATCGGATCGGAATTCTACATCGGCACTTATGCTGACGCCAACATTGACCTCGCCAAATTGCGCCTTCTGCCGTTGCGCGATTATGTGCGCGGCATGTCTGCAACGTTCCGCGGAGCAGATGGCATTCCGGAACGGCTGGTCGGCATTTCGCCGGTTCACGAGCATGAAATCAATGTTGCCGGTTCCATCGGTGACTACAATATCAACATGGTCAAAGGATTCGCTTCCTATCTGCTGGAACAGTACGGCTCAGTCGAAAATATCAACCGGCTGTTCGGCACACCCTTTGCGAATGCGGACGAAATCGACCCGCCGCGCGACGGCGCGTTCGGAGAACGCGGCGATTGGGACAAATACAGCGGCAAGTATTTCCAGCAATGGTCATTGTACAACCGCTACATTGTCAACAAACGCATTATGGAAGCTTATCGCGAAACCATGCTTGCAGGATTCCCGCCCGAAGCCATTACCGCACACCAGATTCCGGAAGGCGATGCGGTCTCCGGCTTCCTTGGAGAAGCGGACACACGTCTGTCCCCCATTGATGTTGTCATGTCCGCCGGCACTGCCTTCGGTGCAACCCGGTACGGGATGTTTATAAATGATAAAACCAATTTCATTGCGGTCGCCCATCGGTCCGGACACAAATCCATTGAGCTCGGCGAGTACTGTTCACTGTCGATCTCCTCAAGAGGGGCACTGAAGCAGTTGGAGTACCTCTGGAAAAACGGTGTGCGCTGCATCAACAACCTTTGGTTCAGCGAAAAGCAACTGGCTGCGGAACAGGCTGCAACGCAGAAACTTGCGCAAAAGAATCTGCCCCGTCCCGGTTATACCGGCGGCACCATCAGCACAATGGGGGTCCGTCAGGGCAGCAGTTCCTACAATATCGTACAGGTTGGCGACGCGGATAACGAGGGCCTTCTGAAATCCGTTACATCCGACGGAAAGTGGGAGGGAACCGTTTACTTAGTTCCGTTCCATTCGCATATCAATGTCGAGAGTCTGCCCATGACGGCAAAAACCAATACCGCTAACCACACCGGTGCAGTGACCGGTCTACAAAACGGCGATCAGGTGGAGATTTCTTTCCTTGCATCTGCAAAGAAGGGAAGCAACGCCTCTGTGAAAATCGAGGTCTACCATGAGGGCTGTAAGCTTGAAAATGCAACCGTTACCTATGCGATCCGCGAAGAAACCGGCTCCTACCGTTATGTTTACTTAAGTCAGCTTGCGCCAGAGAACATCGAGATTGTTGTAACATTCCACGAGGAAAGCGGAAACACAGATGCCATCACGGTTGAACAGATGTCCGCAACCCTGCAAACCGAGTCCATCGGTAAAAAATATTTTGACGGTGCCAAGGGCGCGATTGAAAAATCTGCTCCACATCTGGGCGGCGTAAGCTTCGACCTTTTGACCAGAGAAATGAAATAATGTATGGAAAACTGCGCCCCTGTGATTATTCCGTCTGCTTTTCGTGCGGCAATCCGTGAACAGCAAAAAGCCAGAGCCTATAGTAAAGTCGGGGGCATTTTCCGCAATAGGTGAAGAAACAAAAAAAAAGAACGAGCATATCCGAAAAAATCTGATATCATGTAAGTTTCCACACGAACATGATCAGAAAGGTATCGGATATGCTCAATTCTTATTGTATTTTCCACCCCAACGATTGACTGAGAACCCAACAAAAAGCATCCGAGAATCTTTCAACTCCCGGATGCTTTTTGTTGGGACTTTTTTACAGCTCCGTTATGCATCCACAATCCGATTATGAATCTTCCGTATCAAACAGTGCAACCTGTCCGCTATCGGCAGGGGCTCCACGCGAAGAGCGCGGGAAGGGAATTCCCAGGTGCTCATAAGCAAGGCGGGTCGCGCATCTGCCGCGCGGTGTACGGTTCAGAAAACCGATCTGCATCAGGTACGGCTCGTAAACATCCTCAATGGTAACCGATTCCTCACCGATCGTTGCGGCAAGCGTATCCAAGCCAACCGGACCGCCGTCATAGAATTTGATAATCGTGCGAAGCATACTTCTGTCGGTGTTATCCAACCCGAGCCGGTCGATCTCCAACTTCTGCAACGCATAGGAGGCAATCGCAGAATCAATGACGTCTTTCCCTTCCACCTGTGTAAAATCACGTACACGTTTGAGCAGGCGGTTTGCAATACGCGGTGTCCCGCGGGAACGGGATGCAATCTCATATGCACCGTCCGGTGCAATAGGGAAGCCCAAAATTCCCGCACTGCGGCTGACAATCGTAGCGAGCTGTTCTGGGGTGTACAGCTCCAACTTCAAAAGAACGCCGAAACGGTCACGCAAAGGGGTTGTCAATTGTCCGGCGCGTGTCGTCGCACCAATCAGCGTAAAATGCGGCAGATCAATCCGGATACTGCGCGCAGCAGGTCCCTTTCCGATAATAATGTCCAACGCATAGTCTTCCATCGCCGGGTACAGAATTTCCTCAACCGAACGGTTAAGGCGGTGAATTTCGTCGATAAAGAGTACGTCTCCTTCCGACAGGTTGGTCAAAAGCGCCGCCAAATCCCCCTGCTTCTCGATTGCAGGTCCTGAAGTAATGCGGATATTGACACCCAATTCATTGGCAATGATACCGGACAACGTAGTCTTCCCAAGTCCGGGGGGGCCGTAGAGCAAAACATGATCCAGCGTATCTCCACGCAATTTCGCGGCATCGATATACACCTTCAGATTTTCTTTTACCTTGTCCTGCCCGATGTAATCCGTCAGTTTTTTGGGACGCAGGTCCGTGTCTATCTCCTGATCCTGTGCGGTGTAAAAGGTGGAAAGAATGCGATTTTCAAAGTCAAATTCCTGTTCATCCATGCAAAACCGCCTCCTCTTACATCATTTTTTTGAGCGCTTCCTTGATAATGTCCTCCACGCTCATCTGATCAACGGGAATCGACTTGAGCACATGGACCGCCTCCTGCCGGGTATATCCCAATACAAGCAGGGCATCCTGCGCCTCTGCCAGCTTGCCCTTGCCGCCTGTTGCCGCGACAAATTCCGCCTCTTCCGCATCCGGCAGGTCGCCCGCATCTGCCGCAAACTGTTTTTGCAGCTTATCCTTCAGTTCCAGGACAATGCGGGCGGCTGTTTTGGGACCGATTCCGCTCGCCTTGGCAATTGCCTTACGGTCCTCCATACAGACAGCCAGTGCAAATTTTTCGGGTGTCAGGATGGACAGTATCGCCATGGCAGCCTTCGGTCCGACACCGGAAACGCCCAAAAGCATCCGGAAAGAGGAAAGCTCCGCTTCGGACGCAAATCCGAACAATTCAATATCGTCCTCTCTGACAGCCATATAGGTATACAGCTTCACGCCCGGTGCGGCAGCATCCGTTAAACCGCGGCGGGGGAGTGCGGCGTAGGTGTTTTCGCTGATTGTCAGCTTATACCCGACACCGCCCACATCCACCACGGCAAGTCCCGGTGCCGCAAGCGCAAGCGTTCCGATCAGATAGTAAAACATGCTGTTTGTCTCCTTTGTGTGATTGCCGTTCGTTACGCTTTTTTCTGCGTATCCGGCGGCGTTTCCTCAGACGCCCCCGCATCTGTATCGGCAGTTCCGGCATTTTCCGCAGGTGCTGGTTCGGAAAGCGGCAACGGTGCGTCCGGAACACAGAAGTACTTTTTGACCACCGAAATCTTACGCAGATACTTTCCGAAAATGACCAGCAATACGAACACCAGCAACGAAAGCAACGTAATCGTCCTGCCCATCACAAGCGCCTTTGGCTCATATTTGAATTCCACCCGGTGTTCGCCCGCTTCTCCGATATAGAATCCGATCAATGCATGACCGGTTTCCTCCACAAGTTTGTCTTCCTCGTACTTGTCATTTCCAAGCTTCACAAGTCCCGTGATGTCAACCTTTTTGCCGTCCACATAAATGTTCCATCCCTGGTCGTAAGGAATAGACGTCATGATCAGCTGATTGTTCTTCTTGGTGTTGATGCTTCCGGTCAGGTGATGCTCCTCAAACTGATCGTCCAACTTGATCTGTACCTCGCCGATCCGTTCAAATGCATCCCGGAAAACTTCCCAATCGATATAGTATACATAACTTTCCTGGGAGTCGCGCACATAAAGATTCGGATAGTCGTCATCCGTCAGCTTGACGCGGACGCTGACCTCATTGGATTGCGGGTAGCCCAATGTCATCAGTCTCCGCATTTCCGAACCGAATGTCAGATCGCTTTCCGAAGCGGTTGTTCCGGTCACTGTGATTTTGCAATCGCGGATATAATCGGTATCATAGTAGAAATAGAGTCCGTAATTCCGCGTCTGCTCCCGCAGCGTCTCCACAGCCTTCTGGTTTGCATCCGTCGGCAGAACCGCACAGAACAGGTAATCACCGGAACGCTCGACGGAAACAGCCGCATCCGCAAGTGCTGGATACTGCGCTTTCAGATCGGTTACATAGTTTCCAAACCAAGCGTTGACGTCTTCATATGCCTGCGCGGCATTGTTCTTCTTTGCACGGAGCGTAAAGAAGAGATACGGCGTTGATGTGCTTCCGGCTCTGTAAGCATCGATGCCCTCACATTGATCCGGCAGCTGCGTCTGCAACTCTCCCGAAAGAATGCTGCCCAAGTCAAACTGACTGTAGCCGGATCCGATCTGCGCAAGAATTGCTTCATGGATCTGCTCAACCGAAATATTGGTGCAGGGGACCTCATACGTGTAATTGATATATGCTTCTTTATCCTTGTCGGTTTTGGTATACTTTTTGTGTTTGGAAGATACCGTTTGATCAACGTTGGTCGTCGTTGTCGCAATCAATGTCGCGGGCTTGAAAATCTCAACCGTATCGGTTTCCCCGAGAATTGCCGTTACCATCGCATTCAGCCGCTCAAAAGGAGTGGCATAATTGGCGGTATTGAATTTCTCCATGCGCGCATCGGAAGCAAAAGCGATGGAAAGCGCATACTGGTTCAGATAAATCCAGTACTTGTCATCCTGGTTGGAAAAATCGTCTTTGTCCAGCACGGGGCTTCCGTAGTACGGAGACATATCGCGGTCGGTAATGATATATTTGACATTGAGCAGGGAATCCGCCACCGGTTCACCGCCGATATACTTGGACCAGTGTGACTTTGACGTATATCCCATGGTTTCCAAAAACTTGATGGTATCCTTGTTAAGCGTGGAGGTCGAGTTGGAAAAACCGCGGATTCCGAGCGCCATATTATCATTGATCTTACGGTGGTAGGTCTTTTCCATCCGGTAGAAGGTCGGGTCATAATCCTTCAATGCCTTGGTAATCGGACGGAATTCTTCCATGAAGTCCGTATAGTAGGAATGCTTGGTATACACCACATCGTCATCCAGTGCGTTGATCTCGCAAAGACCGTTGATAAAGGTCTCAATGCAGATAAAGAACACAAGGATTGCCGCGATCCGCTCTCGGTTTTTGGTTCTGCACAAGAGGCAGATCAGCGCGAAATAAACGCCGATCAGAATCAGAGGCATCCAGAACGGTCCCCAATCGGAGTAGGTGGCGGTCAGTTTTTCATTGATCGTGTGCTTCTCATATTCCGGCATTTTCTGCACGACGATGATCAGTGCGGCAATCACGGCGGAAGTGATCAGCATTACATTCTTATTGATATACCGCAAATCCGTATACGCCTTATAAGCAATGACGATCAGAATGAAGCACAGCATGAAGCTGTAACGATAGTTCAGCCAGTTCGGCTTTTGGAATCCGTGCCAGATCAGGTCAAGCGTATTGATACTGAAACTGAGCACGAAGAACAGAATCATGCATCCGTATGCGATTTTTTCACGAATGCCGCGTCTGTCAGAGGCAAAGAAGGCGGGAACAAGCAGCAACGTCAGTACGCCGCAATAGACGAAGGGCCACCCGGCAGGACGAACGGTGTCATAAGAGCAGGGCAGGAACTTATAGAACAGATCCAGAAGATTGAACCGTTGCTCAAACTCCCAACTCGGATTGGAAAAGGTATTTTTTCCGAATTGCAGCGAATAGTAGGCAGTAAAGATGATGATGCAGGAAATCCCGATTGCCAGCAGAGAAAATGCGGCAATGCGGACAAAGGACTTCAGCGTATGATTGGTCTCCCCGTTCGGATTGTTGTAATTGTCCTTCTTAAAGCCGAATACGTAGAAGAAAAAGTATGAGGCAACATACAGACATACCATGTAACCGATATAGAAGTTGCTCAGAAGCGTCAGCGCAAGGAAGAACACAAACTTTTTGTACTTGCCATAACGCACAAGATCTTCGATTCCGAGCGTTACGATCGGCAGCCACATCACAGCGTCAATCCACATGGAATTGTGCTGCTGTACCACTGCATAAGAGGTCAGCGCATAGAGAATGGAAAATCCGACAATACCGATTCGGTTGCGCACCACGATACCGTCCGCCGGGAGCAGTCCGTTCTTTCTGCGCCCGATTTCAAACAGGGTCGTCCGGTGCAGATAATATCCCATTGTGAAACCGCAGATGGCGGTTTTCAGAAGGAAAATAAACAGAAGTGCCTCCAGGATATCTTTCTGGCGGAACAGACAGACAATATAAGAAAACGGGCTGGCAATATAGTAGGCGTATATCCCCATGAATTCGCCGCCCAACGCACGGGAAAAGGAATACAGAAGGCTCTGATCCCCGTAGACGGCATTGCGCAACGCTTCATAGAAGTACACATACTGTCCGTTCAGGTCCAGCACCAGCACGCAACTGTTTCCGAACGGATACACCCCGCGTGCAAGGTAGATCAGATACATCAGCATTGCGGGAATGCCGGCTGCTAACAACAGGTATCCGTACTCCTTCCAGATCGCACGTAACTTTCCGCGAAAACCGGTCGGCAAAGGCTTGTCTGCCGGCAGCATCCCTGCGGACACGTCCGGCGACTGTGCAGCGTTCTTTGCCTCCGGCGCCGCATCTGCGTGCGCCTGATTTTTTTCTGCTTCGCTCATTTTTCGTTTCTCCTCCATATGTTTTTAACGCTTATATACCGACCGCCGGGCGGCTTTCTGCAACAGGACCTTTTACGCCTTTGTTTCGCTTGCAGCATCCTGCGCGGCAATCCGCTCTCTGACCGCCTTTTCCAGTCTGACACGGTCCATTTCCAAATCTCTGCCGCACCCCAGACAGAGCAGACGTACACGCGCACCGACCCGGACAATCCGGAACCGATGCTCACCGCATGGGTGCGGCTTTTTTAAGATTACGCAGTCATCCGGTCGCAATACCAGAATTTTCATTGCCGGATTCACGCTCCTTTCCTTTTCTACAGACGTGCACGGCTTCTACAGACGTGCACGGCAGGAAAAAGTTCCCGTCGGTGGCAAAAAAATGTATATATAACAGTATACCATACAAAACCGATTTTGTAAACGAATTTTCATGTATTTTTTTCAAAAACTTGTTTTAGAAAAAATTTTGTTTGACTTGTGAGAGAAAGCGTGCTATAATGTAGCCTGTATACGAATGCATATACAAAAAGGAACCGGAGGAAACGGATGATCATATTGGGAATTGACCCCGGACTCGCCATTGTCGGGTGGGGGGTTCTGGATTACAGCGGATCCAAATTTCGCGTGATCGGTTACGGATCTCTGCAAACACCCGCAGGAATGAAAACGGAGGACCGTCTTGCCGCAATTTATCAGGGGATGATACAGTTGATTGATACCTACCACCCCGAACAGATCGCGGTTGAAGAGCTGTTTTTCAACACCAATATCACGACCGGTATCCGAGTCGCAGAGGCGCGCGGCGTTATCCTGCTTGCGGGCAGGCAGAAAAATGTTGCGCTTTTTGAGTACACCCCACTGCAGGTCAAACAGGCAGTCGCAGGATACGGTCGTGCCGATAAAAAGCAGGTTATCACCATGGTGACGTCCCTGCTTCGCCTCAAGGAACCGCCCAAACCGGATGACACCGCAGACGCGCTTGCCATTGCGGTTTGCCATGCCCATACGGGATGCTCACCGCTTGCGGCTTATTATAACCTCAAATAGAAGAAGTCAGAGGAATCAAAAATGTGGATTGCTGATCAATGGAAAGAATATGAACTGCTGGACGCCTCGGACGGCGAACGTTTGGAACGGTGGGGGAATTATATCCTGATCCGTCCGGATCCGCAGATCATCTGGAAGGGTGCCGCCGTGCATCCCGCGTGGAAGCATGCGGACGGCATATACAGACGCTCCGCAACCGGCGGCGGCAGTTGGATCAAAAATAAATTGCCGGAGCAATGGCAGATATCGTACGGAAAACTGCGTTTTCTGCTGCGTCCGATGGGCTTCAAGCACACCGGTCTTTTCCCGGAACAGGCGGTAAACTGGGATTGGTTTTCCGGACTGATCCGAGATGCCGGCAGACCCATCCGCGTGCTCAATCTGTTTGCATACACGGGTGGCGCGACCGTTGCCGCCGCTGCTGCCGGAGCGCATGTCGTCCATGTCGATGCCGCAAAGGGAATCGTCGCGCAGGCAAAAGAAAATGCCGCTCTGTGCGGACTTTCGGCGGCGCCTATCCGCTACATTGTGGACGATTGCAAAAAATTCGTGGAAAGAGAACTGCGGCGCGGTAATCACTACGACGGAATTATCATGGATCCTCCTTCTTACGGAAGAGGTCCGGGCGGCGAGGTTTGGAAACTGGAGGATTGCATCGACGACCTGATCGGGCTTTGTGCCGGACTTCTCTCCGAAAATCCGCTCTTTTTCCTGGTCAATTCCTATACGACCGGACTCTCTCCGATGACGATGCAGTACATGCTGGAACGCCGCCTTGCCCCCGTCCATGGCGGACATGCCGAAGCAGGAGAGCTCGGTCTGCGCGTCACGGGAAGCGGTCTGATTCTCCCGTGCGGCGCAAGCACACGCTGGTATAAGGAGTGAACAAATGGCATTTATCGAGATAAAAAATCTTTCTTTCTCTTATGAGGGCGACGACGGAACCCCTGTTCCCGTATTGCAGGATCTGAATCTCTCCGTGGAAAAGGGCGAATATGTTGCCATCATCGGACATAACGGATCCGGAAAGTCCACTCTTGCAAGAATCATCACCATGATTGAGGAATTCGATCATCTGAGCGGACAGGTTCTGATCGACGGCGTGGATATCACGGACGAAAATATCACAGACGATCAGGTGTATGAAATCCGCCGCAAGGTCGGTATGGTTTTTCAGAATCCGGACAACCAGTTGGTTGCCACCATTGTGGAAGAGGATGTGGCGTTTGGCCCGGAAAACCTCGGAGTCCAGCGGGCGGATCTGCGCAAGCGGGTGGACGATGCGCTGCGTGCCGTCGGTATGACCGAATACGCGCAGCATGAGCCGCACCGGCTTTCCGGCGGTCAGAAACAGCGCGTTGCCATTGCGGGCGTGTTGGCAATGAAGCCGGCATGTATGATTTTGGATGAATCCACCGCCATGTTGGATCCGATCGGACGTGAAGAGGTGCTCTCCGTGGTGGAACGCCTCAACCGCGAGGAAAAAATTACGGTTATCACCATCACTCACTATATGGAAGAAGCGGCACGCGCGGATCGGATTGTGGCTCTCAACGACGGCGAAGTGCTGATCAGCGGAACGCCCGGAGAGGTCTTTTCACAACCGGCACTCCTTGCCCGCGCAGGACTTGAAACGCCGCAGTGTACCGCACTTTGCCACCGGCTCAAACGGGACGGCTGGACACTCTCCGGTGATCTGACATCCGTCGACGGATGCGCCAGGGCAATTGCGCAGGCAATCCAAACAAAAAAATGCGGAAACGGAAGGTAACAATGGACGCATGGCTGTACTGGAACTGAAGGATGTTTCCTTTGTCTACGGCAAGGGGACGCCTTATGAAATACGCGCATTGAACCATATCAATGCATCCATAGAGCGCAACCGTATCACGGGTATTATCGGTCACACCGGATCCGGAAAATCCACGCTGGTACAACTGCTCAACGGTCTGGAAAAACCGACCGAGGGAGAGGTTTTGCTTGACGGGGTGAACATTTGGCAAAAACCCAAGGAAATCGCGAAGGTGCGCTTTCGTGTCGGGTTGGTCATGCAATATCCGGAATACCAGCTTTTTGAAGAGACGGTGGAAAAGGACATTGCATACGGTCCAAAAAATATGAAACTGTCGGAAGAAGAAATCCGCGCACGGGTCAGTGAAGCCGCCGGATTTACCGGCCTTGACGCCGCTTCGCTCAGCAAATCTCCGTTTGAGCTTTCCGGCGGTCAGAAGCGGCGTGCCGCCATTGCCGGCATTATGGCGATGCGTCCGGAGGTATTGGTACTGGACGAGCCGGCAGCCGGTCTTGATCCGGCAGGACGTAACACAATCTTCGGCGGAATCCGCAAGTACGCCGAGGTGACCGGCTCTTCCGTTGTCATTGTCAGCCACAGTATGGAGGACATTGCAAGATACTGCGACAACGTCATTGTCATGTATAAAGGAACCTGCCTGATGCAGGGAACCAAGGACGATATTTTTGCACGCGGCAGGAAACTTGAAGAGGTCGGTCTTGCCGTCCCGCAGATCACAAAGCTGATGATGCTCCTGGCAGACGCGGGGATTCCGGTTCCGACGGATATCCGGACGGTCGAAGACGCCGAACGTGCGCTTTGCGCCGTCGCCGGAGAAACGGGGGCGGTCGGTCAATGAAAAACATTGCCTTCGGTCAGTATTATCACGGTGATTCTTTTCTGCACCGTCTGGACCCGAGAACCAAGTTTTTGCTTGCCATTCTCTACCTGGTCTGTTCATTCCTGGCATCCGGAACTATCAGCTTTGCGCTGTTGCTCCTGTCCGCCCTTGTTTTGATTCTGATTTCCCGCATTCCTTTCCGGGTCATTTTCGGCAGTATCCGCGCGGTGCTTGTCATCATGCTGGTGGTCGCCCTGTTCAACGTGTTCGGATACCGGGGAACCAACCTGATTTTTTCCGTTCCCATCGGCAACTGGTCCCTGAACGTTTACGAAGAGGGACTTTGGCGCGCGGGGTATACGGTCGTCCGCATTCTGTGTATGATCATCGGAACCGGGATTTTCATGACTTACACCACAACGCCGATTGCACTGACGGATGCCATTGAGCAGTTGTTTTCCTTCCTGAGCCTTTTCCATGTACCGGTGCACGACTTTGCCATGATCTTGAGCATTGCGCTCCGGTTTATTCCTTCCATCATTGAGGAAACGGAAACCATTATGGCAGCGCAGAAATCGCGCGGTGCCGACTATGAAGGAGGCGGGCTGATCCGTCGTACCAAAGCATTGATCCCCGTGATCATTCCGCTTTTCGCCTCGCAGTTCCGCCGTGCCTACGACCTGGCAGTCGCCATGATCTGCCGTTGCTATCGCGGCGGAAAAGGAAAGACCCGGTTGCGGGTTCTGAAATTCCGCTTCTCCGATTACCTGATGTTGGTGCTCATGGTTGCATTCGGCGCAGGTCTTGTGCTTTGCAACATCTACCTCGGTCACATCGGATACCTGATGAAATAACGGACGGGAATATGAAACTGCTTTTGAAAATTGCCTATCTCGGCACCGGGTTCTGCGGTTATCAGGTGCAAAGCAACGGAAGGACCGTGCAGGCTGAGTTGAACCGTGCAGCCAGAGAAGTATTCGGATTCGACTGCGACATCACTGGTTGCAGCCGGACGGACAGCGGCGTACACGCAGAGATGTTTTGCGCCACCGTTTCCGGACACGGGACGGACGAATTGCAAACCTCACTGCCGGCATATCGCATTCCGCTTGCGCTTTCGGCACACCTGCCTATCGATCTTTCCGTTTACGACGCCGTTTTTGTCCCGGACTCCTTCCATGCACGGTACGACGTTGCGGGGAAAGAATACTGTTACCGCTTTTTTACCCGTTCCGTGCGCTCTCCGCTTGAGGAGGGACGTTCCTGGCATCTGCCGGCACTGGAAAATGAAACCGCACTTGCCCGTATGCAGGAAACCGCACAATTCTTCTGCGGAAAGCATGATTTTTCCGCTTTTATGGCTGCAGGCGCATCCGTTGAAACCACGGAACGGACAGTTCTTTACACGTCGGTCCGCAGGGAAGATGCGCATCGTCTGACCTTTACGGTCGCCGCGGACGGTTTTCTTTACAACATGGTGCGCATTATGGCGGGAACGCTGGCGCAGATCGGTGCAGGAAAGCTGGAGCCTTCCGCCGTCCCGGAAGCCATCGCGTCCCGCGACCGCGCAAATGCCGGCATGACTGCACCCGCCTGCGGGTTGTACCTGACAAAAGTCTTTTACCCGGAAGATCCCTTTACACGTTCCAAAGATCAATTATAACGGACTCCCGTATGGATTCGTTTTCACGGAAAGGAGTTGTGTTTCTTTGCCAAAGACAAAATTCCGCATCAAAAATCCGTTTGCCGCGGTCGGCAGGCGGCGCAAAAAAAAGACTTCTCCGTATATGACCGAAGAACCGGTCAACGAGTATTATCTGAAGCTGTCCGAGCGGTTCGGTACACTCAGTGTGGTTTTGCTCATGATTCTGCCGGCATTTCTTTTTGTGGCAATTTTTCTCAACCGCAAACAAATTACCAGCGATAATCTTTACTATCTGTTCAAAGATATCAACGCCGCAAGCGAGCTTGCGGGGAGCGGCGGAAATGAATTTCAGTACCCGCGTTCCGACAGTATGGATTTTGCCGTGTACAAAAAAGGTCTTGCCGCCATCGGCGAAAAGGAACTCTGTCTTTACACCGCAACCGGCAGGCAGACACTCAATACCGCGACTTCCTATTCGACACCGATCGTACGTGCTTCCGGAAAATATGTACTGACCTATGATCTGGGCGGTAAAAATGTTGCTCTTTACAATTCATTTGCCCGCATTTTCAGGAAAACATATGAGTACCCGGTGAATTTCGCAACCATCGGCGAGTCCGGCGCTTTTTTGACTGTCACATCCGACAGCACTTATACATCGGTTGTGGAAGTATACAGTGCCGGATTTTCCCTGATCAATCAGATCACAAAAAACGGTTACGTCATATCCGGCGCATTGAGCGACAAGGCGGTGCATGGCGCGCTTGCAACCGTGCAGGCAACCGACGGGAATTTTACGACGGAAATTATGACTTTTGTTCCCGGCAGTGAAAAGGGCGTTGAAAAATGGACGCTTGAAGGGACATTTCCGATCGGGATTACCTATCTGTCCGAGGATCGACTGCTTGTTGTATGCGACAACGCCAGCTATGTTTTTTCCAACACGGGAAGACAGGTTCACCGCTATGATTACGACGGCAAAAAGCTTTCCCGCTACGCAGTGGGAAACGGAGATTTTGCACTTCTGTTTGCGGACAGCGCCCTTTCGGGGCATCATCTGGTTACCGCATTTGACAAAAACGGCGATGAGCGGTACCGCAAAGAACTGCAGACAAACATTTCCGGCATCGGACTGTGCGACGGGTATCTGTTCCTGCTTTTACCCGACGGCGTACAGCGTGTCAACCTCTTTACCAAAAGCGAAGCCCTGACCGCCTGCACAACCGACGACAGAACTCTTCTGGTAATCAGTAAAGAAGAAATCCTGTTGTGCTCTCCGGTCCAGGGTACCTATGTGAAAATAAAGGAGTGATGCAAACGTGAACAATATGATGATGTGTTCCAACTGCCACAAAAGGCTGGCAGTGGTATTCGTAACAAGAATCGAAAACGGAGAGCGCGTCAGCCGCGGTCTCTGCGTCAAATGCGCGAAAGAGATGGGAGCGCCGGTAGACAGTATGTTGGGAGACGTATACGGAAAACTGGGGATCACGCCGGAACAGCTTGAAAATATGGAAAGTGAGTTGGTCGATTACCTGAATACACAGACACCGTCCGACAGCGATGACAACGAAGACGGCGGAGCGCCCGCTATTGATCTGCCGGCAATCATGCGCGATTTCGGCTTGATGCAGAATCCGGATGCCTCCGATGCGACCGACCATACGCCTGCGCAGGAAAATGACCTTCCCGCAAAGCAGACACCCGCTTCGCGTGTTCCCGGCGCAAATTCCAAGCAGAACGAGAAAAAGAAAACCTACAAAATTCTGGACACCTATTGCAGAAATCTGACCGCCTATGCCAAGGCAGGGAAGCTGGACCGGATTGTGGGCAGGGAGCGGGAGCTCTCCCGTATGATTCAGATTCTTTGCAGACGACAGAAAAACAACCCCTGCCTGATCGGTGAACCGGGCGTCGGAAAGACCGCAATTGCCGAGGCGCTTGCCATCCGCACCGCGTCCGGTGACGTTCCGTACAAATTGCGCGGAAAGCAGATTTATCTGGTCGATATGACCGCTCTGGTGGCGGGAACACAATTCCGCGGTCAGTTTGAGTCGCGTATGATCGGTCTGATCAATGATGTCAAGGAGGCGGGCAACGTCATTCTCGTCATTGACGAGATTCACAACATTGTCGGAACCGGCGAGGCAGAGGGAAGTGTCAACGCGGCAAACATTCTGAAGCCTGCGCTTTCCCGCGGAGAGGTGCAGATCATCGGCGCCACCACCCTGAACGAATACCGGAAGTATATCGAGAAGGACAGCGCGTTGGAACGCCGTTTCCAACCCATTACCGTCAACGAACCGTCCGTGGAAGAAACGGTCGATATGTTGCGCGGAATCAAACATTACTACGAAGAATACCACAAAATCCATATTCCGGACGCGGTTCTGCGCCGCGCCGCAACCCTTTCCGAGCGGTATATCACGGACCGTTATCTGCCTGACAAGGCAATCGACCTTCTGGACGAAGCGGCAGCCGAAGTCTCCCTGTCCAGCGCCGCGCTGAATGAATCCTACGAAGTTCACGATGAGCTTCTGCAACTGAAGTCGGAGCGCGAATCTCTGGAAGGGAATATTCCGACGGAAGAGAAGGAGCAACAGATGGCATATGAGCGGATCGCCGATATCCGCGCGCGTGAAATGAAGCTTTCCGAGCGCCTGGACACCCTGAACAAAGACTGTGAGGCAGTCACGATGACCGCCGCCGATCTTGCCGCCGTCGTCGAAATCTGGACCGGAATTCCCGCGACCAGCATCGACGAAAACGAATTTGAACAAATCGATCACCTGGAAGAAAATTTGCGTAAGCACATTGTCGGTCAGGGCGTTGCTGTCAACGCTGTTGCGCGCGCCATCAAACGGAACCGTGTCGGGATCTCTTACAAGAAAAAGCCCGTATCCTTCATATTTGCAGGTCCGACAGGTGTCGGAAAAACGGAACTGGTCAAAACACTCGCTTCCGAGCTCTTCCACTCACCTGAAACGCTGATCCGCCTTGACATGTCCGAATTTATGGAAAAACATTCCGTATCCCGTCTGATCGGATCCCCTCCCGGATATGTGGGCTATGACGATGCCGGACAACTCACCGAAAAAATCCGTCGCAAGCCCTATTCCATCATTCTCTTTGATGAGATCGAAAAGGCGCATCCCGATGTCCTCAATGTGCTTCTGCAGATATTGGACGACGGGCGTGTCACCGACGCGCAGGGAAAGACCGTCAACTTTGAAAACACCCTGATTGTCATGACCACGAATGCCGGCTCCGACCGTTCGGCGGCAACTGCCGGATTCCATGCCACGGAGGAAGAGGCTTCCAACGAACGCACGCAGCGGGCGCTCACGCAGTTCCTCCGCCCGGAATTCATCAACCGTGTGGATGAGGTTGTAACCTTCCGTTCGCTTGACAAAAACGACTTTGTCAGAATTGCCGATATTATGTTGGGACAGTTGTGCGAAGTACTGGAAGAAAAAGAAATCAAGCTGATAATCGGCGACGGTGTCCCTGCGTATGTTGCGGAAAAGTCCTATTCCCATCGATTTGGTGCCCGAAATATGCGCCGCTTCATTCAAAAGGAAATCGAAGACAGGCTTGCTGCCGCTCTGATTGCGGATTATGACAAACACTGCAGTGTCGCAAAGATCATGCTGGATGACGGCGGCAACTTGCAGGTTGTCTGCATGTGACATCATGGAACATTCCCATATGGAACAATGGCACAGCCTTCCGTTGCCGGAACTGATGGAAAAGCTTCGGACCGATCCGGCTTCGGGGCTGTCGCGCAGGGAAGCGCGCGCGCGTCGGTCGGCGATCCGCAGTGCCGCCAAACGCGGCAACGGAACAGATGCCCTGTCAGCACATGCGCTCTTTATCACCCCACGTATGCCTGCATGGAAATGCGTCCTGCAGGTGTTCCGGGATCCGTTTTTGTGGCTGCTGCTCACCGTTGCCGGCGTAACGCTTTTCTTCGGTGACAATGTCGGTGCCAATATTGCGATTTTTCTGATTCTGTTCGTAAACTGCTTTATTTCCGGATTTTCTTACCTGAAGGCACAGCGCATCCGTGAATCCATGCAGCTTTATTCCAACCCGCTCTGCAAAGTCATCCGTGACGGGCTCCTTTTGACGACGGAATCCAGAAACATTGTGCCCGGAGATCTGCTTTTGCTGCGGGAGGGGGACATCATCCCCTGCGACGCACGCCTCATTTATGCGGATCAACTGCGCGTGGTGGAGTTTACCATGAACGAAAAAAGGGAAATGCAGAGCCATCTCTCAAAAAAGGATGCCTCGGTCGTTTACGGTGAACAGGATCCCACGTACGCCCCGGACTTTCAGAATATGGTTTACGGCGGCTCCGCCGTCAGAAGCGGTAATGCGAAAGCCATTGCCTGTGCCGTCGGCGGCACAACCTATCTCGGAGCACTGACCGGCGGCATTGCGCCTGCAGCCAAGCTGCGCGATCCGATCGGTCTACGCCTTTTGAAACGCTACTGCACCGGATACGGCTATTTTGCGGCATTTCTGATTATCCCAATCACCGTGCTGGGCATTTTGCTGTTGCCGAAGGAAAATCTCTCTGCTATTTTTCTGATGGCTCTCTCGTTGTTTTCCGCCTCAATGACCGAAAACATGCTGGCTGCGGGACGTATCATTGCCGCGGCGGGCATTGCGGATATTTCGCTGGGTGAAAACCGCGAAACCGCCGTGGTCAAAAACGCACTGTTGCCGGACTGTATGAGTACGCTGACCGATGTCTGGCTGCTCGGAACGGCGGCGCTGAACGACGGATGCTACCATGTTCTGCGGATTCACACCGCGGATAACACCTATACTTCCGGTCAATTCGCCTCACCGGATGTGCTCCGCCTCTGTGAGCATATCTATTTGTACAGTTACGGTCAGCATACCGCCCTGAGCACCGGTCCGGAAAGCGACTATCTGCACAAATTTGATCCGGGACTCCGGAAGCTGACCGACTTTGTGGGAACGGATACCGAAGAATTGCATGTAAAAACACGCAATCTGCGGAAAATCTACTATGACCGCATCAACGCAAGCGGTGTGGCGGTGACCACTGAAACTAAAACTCTTTATACCTACATGTCCGCCGAAATCGGTCTGATCGGCTTCTGTGATACCTGCAGAACCGCGAAAGGAACGGAAGAGCTGGACGACCGCAGGCGTGCACAGTTGCGGACTTTGTACAAGAGCGCCATTGAAAATGGAGAATCGGTCTTACTGTACGCCTCCGGAGATGGCGCACACGTTGTCTTTGAGGGAGCCGTCTTCATGGCGGAAGCGACCGACACCGACGCAGGACGTTACGAAAAAGAGCTTGCGGATATGAACATCCGACTTTCCGTTTTTGCGGACTTCGGAACAAGAGCAACGCCGGAAACGGTATCACACCTTTTGCAGAGCGGGATCTGTCATACCGACGGAGAAATCTGCCGCGCGGGAAACGGGCAATCGCTGTCGCAAGCCTTCGGCAAATACCGTGCCTATCTCGGGTTTGCACGTGAGGAGGTCGAGGCACTCGCAAAGGCATGCCGCAAATCCGGTCGGGTCCTGGGTGCGATCAGTGTCGACAACCGCAACAATCAAATGCTTGCCGCATGCGATATGGAGATCACCTTTGATTCCATCCGTTATCATACAGAGCGCGTCTCGGATGCGGTTTGGGAGAATATGCCGGAGGACGGCAGGGAAGACAGCCGCCGTGCATCCCAGATCACACGGCGCGGCGCAGACCTGCTGATCAACCGCTTCCAAGGAAGCGCCGGCGGGTTACGCGGATTCCGGTTGGCACTCTACTATGCGCGCTCTTTTTACAGAAACCTGGCAGACATGCTGACCTGCCTGGTCGCCTCGCAGTTCCTACGTCTTTCACTGACGCTTTTACTGATTCCGTTCGGTATCAACGGTCTTTCTGCACCTGCGTTGCTGTTCAGCGGGTTGATCCTTGATTTTCTGGCGGTGCTGGTCTTTGCTTTTTCCAAATCCCCCGATGCGCTTCTGAAGCAGCAGAGCGGTATTCCCGCGTCACTGTACCACCCGCTGTACTACGCACGGAACCATTTCATCTGCGCAGGAATTGCCGTGTGCGGGGTCGTTGCCTGCGCGGTCGTCGGCAATTTCGCACTTCACGATACCACCGGCGGTATCCACGGTTACGTTTTTGCCTCACTTCTGCTCCTGCAGGCATGCGTCACGGTCCTGTCCCTGCTTGCACGCAAGGCGGGAAACAAACAGCAAAAGCCGCCTGTCAATCCCATGCTCCGGCTGTATCTCTGCACCTCGCTTCTTGCGATACCGGCAGCCTGGATGATCCCGTTTGTCCAAAAAGCGTTCGGCTGTTCGCTGCCGCATCCGATCTTGCTGGCATTGCTTCCGGTGGGTCCTCTGCTTTATCTTGTGTCGGCAACGATTCTGCGCCGCGCCCATGCGCGCAGAAAAGGGGAGAGGGCGGAATCCTAACCCATCGTCACCACATATACTGTAGCATATCCTACAATAGAGAAAGGCGGTGACGCAAGCATATGACGGAAATCTCCACATCCACACTCCGCGAGATGGAGGTCATCAATCTGTGCGGTGGGGAAAAACTGGGTTATCCGAGCGATTTCCGGTTTGATTCCGATACCTGTCGGGTCACGGCACTGGTCATTCCCGGATCCAACGGCATTTTCGGCTGTCTGACCAAAAAGGAGGAAATTGTCATCCCCTGGTGCAGCATCAAGTGCATCGGTGAGGACGCAATCCTGGTGGAAATGAGCCGCGAAGACCTGAATCGTTGCCGTTGCAGGTGCAGACGATGGCATTAAATGTAAATATTTCGTGAATTATTTTCATCCCACTTGCAATTAAGGTAGAATTGTGATAAAATAATCGGCGTTGTGCCGGTGACGGCAAACAAATATCATTCACACGTTGCGCGTCGTATCTCACGGTGTTCCGGACGGAACCTGTCCGGGATTTGCGATACAGGTGTGATGTGGAAGAAAAAACCGAAGGAGGACATTCAAATGTCTGTCATTACCATCAAGCAGCTGCTTGAAGCAGGTGTTCATTTCGGACACCACACAAGAAGATGGAACCCCAAAATGCAGGAGTACATCTTCACCGAAAGAAACGGTATCTACATCATCGATTTGCAGAAGACCGTTAAAAAGTTTGAAGAAGCCTATATGTTCGTCCGCGAGCTGTCCGAGAACGGCGGCACATTGCTGTTCGTCGGCACCAAGAAGCAGGCTGCCGAGGCAATCAAGGAAGAGGCGCAGAGATGCGGTATGTTCTACGTGAACGAGAGATGGCCCGGCGGTATGATGACCAACTTCAAGACGATCAAGAAGTCCATTGCCCGTCTGAACAGCCTGAACAAGATGCAGGAGGACGGCACCTTTGATCTGCTTCCCAAGAAGGAAGTTGCCGCAAAGCAGAAGGAAATCTTTGACCTTGAAAGAAGCTACGGCGGTATCAAGACCATGGAAAAGCTGCCGGATGCCGTGTTTATTGTAGACCCCAAGAAGGAGCACATTGCTGTTTTGGAAGCAAAGAAGCTCGGAATCCCGGTGATTGCAATCGTGGATACCAACTGCGACCCGGACGATGCGGATTATGTAATTCCCGGTAACGATGACGCAATCCGCGCCATTAAGCTGATTTCTTCCGTTATCGCTGACGCCGTGATTGAAGGCAAGCAGGGCGAGCAGGTTACCCCTGCGGCTGATGTTGAGGCAGAGAAGGCAGCAGCAGAAGCAGCAGACGCTGAGTAATTCAAAAATCGAGAGGTATAAAAAATATGGCTAATATTTCAGCAAAGGATGTTGCCGCACTCCGTGCCAAGACCGGTATCGGTATGATGGAGTGCAAAAAGGCACTTGTAGAAGCAGACGGCGATATGGAAGCCGCCATCAAGTTGCTCCGCGAAAAGGGTGCACTGAAGGCAGAATCCAAGATCGCAAACCGCATTGCCGCTGACGGCATTGTTGACATTTATACCGAGGGCACTACCACCGCCATGATCGAAGTCAACTCCGAAACAGACTTCGTTGCAAAGAACGCAGCCTTCCAGGCATTTGTTAAGGATCTGCTCAAGACCATTGTCGCGAACAAGCCCGCAAATGTGGAAGAGCTGATGGCATCGAAGTACTTTGACGGTAGCATGACCGTCGAGGAAAAGCTGAAGGAACAGATTTTCGTTATCGGCGAAAAGCTGAGCATCCGTCGCTTCGTTGTTGTGGACGGCGTAACCAGCACCTATATCCACGGTGTCGGCTCTATCGGTGTTATCGCACTGTTCGATACCGACGTTGCAGAAAAGCCCGGATTTGCGGAGTTCGCAAAGAACATTGCATTGCAGATCGGCGCTTATCCGACTCCTTATCTTGACAGAACACAGGTTCCCGCAGACGTACTGGAATCCGAGAAACAGATTCTGCTGGCTCAGATTTCCAACGATCCTGCAATGGCAAGCAAACCCGACTCCATCAAGGAAAAAATGGTACTCGGACGCATTTCCAAGTTCTATGACAACAACTGCCTTGTCGATATGACCTACGTCAAGGACGAAGATCTGACTGTTGGTAAGTATATTGCGCAGACCGCAAAAGAACTGGGCGGCAAGATTGCCGTAAAGGCATTCTGGCGCTTTGAAAAGGGCGAAGGCATTCAGAAGAAAGAAGAAGATTTTGCTTCTGAAATTGCAAAGCTCGCAAACGGAAACTGATTTTCGTGAAGTTTATCAAACAGCGCTTTCTCCGATCGGGGAGAGCGCTGTTTTCTGTCAGACGGATTTCCTTCCCGCTTTGACATTGCCGAAAAAAACAGAGCATGATATCCAATAATTTTTTCACAAATCACTTGCATTTTCCCAAAGGGCGTGTTATAATAATGTCGAGTGATGTTTTGCTACAGAGTGTACCCGGAACGGTGAAAACAGATTGCACTTCCGGCAAGGAGGGTTTATGAAAATACGCAAATATTTGCCAACGATTCTGCTTGGCGTTGGTGTTCTGATGATGATCGGCGCGATTTGTCTCGTCATTTTCGGTGCGGTCAACAGCGGAGGACTGAACAGGGTTCTCCAGATTTTGATTGCGATCCTGATGATTGTAATCGGTGCACTTCTCTTGATCCTGACCCGGTATCTGACCGCAGAAGATAAGAATTTCTTTCTGTATGATCAGGAAACCGAACGTAATATTCCGCTGAGTGAGTTGAAATTTTCCCGCGTCGATAAACGGATGTCCTCGTTTATGCAAATGATTTCCAAGAACGCCAGACAAATGTGGTCTGAAAATATCCTCGGCAGTGACGAAAATGTGCTTGCAGATGACGGACTTTTCAAACCGCTTGTCGCATATAAGATGCTCTACGACCTCGCCGTTGTCGATAACGATGAGGTGTGGCAGTTGTTTACCGGATCCGACAGAGAAGTGATCTCATCCATTCAGGATGCCCTGGCGATGAACGGCGACAGCGAAATGGGAAATCAGATTGCCGATATTTACGAGAATTGCGGCAACGATATCACTCAAATCCGCAATCTGGTGACGGAGAATGCAAAATACATCAAGAGCCGTATGCTCAGCTATGTCAAATTGAATATCGATCAGTTTTATTATTCATAATGCGTCCTGGCGCTAAAACATTCCGGAATCACGTAATCACGTATTCCGGAATGTTTTTTGATTTTGCCCTTGCTTTTACACCGAGGATATGGTAAAATACAGGTATCGTATTTTTTCGGGGGATTTTCTGTATGACTCTGTATATCGGTATTGACGGCGGTGGCACCAAAACAACCGCGGTGCTCTGTAATTCGTCCGGCACGGTTCTTTCCGACGTCACGCTCTCCGGCTCCAATCCCAATGACATCGGTATCCATGCCTCCGTGACACTTCTGAATGACAGTATTGATCGACTCCTCAAAGCCTTCCCGGGCAGTGAGAACGGAACCAATCTCCGCCTGTTCGCCGGCATTGCCGGTGCATTGAATCACCTACAGGAACTCAGGCGCGGTCTTCAACAACACCTGCCGAGCGCACATATTGACGTACATACGGATGCAACCAATCTGATCTGTTGCGAGCTTCCGACGGGGGACGGTGCCTGTCTGATTTGCGGAACGGGCTCTGCGTGTTTTGTGCGACACAAAAGCGAATTTCTGCGCATCGGCGGCTGGGGGTACCTGCTTGACAGCGGCGGCAACGGTTATACGATTGGACGTGATATTTTGGAAGCGGCATTGATGGCATACGACGGTCGCGGCGAACAGACCTGCCTCTCGGACCTGATTGAACGCTTCACGGGAAAACGCGCCGAATCGCTGATTACCGATATCTATGAAGGTGGAAAGCCCTATATCGCCTCTTTTGCACCGCTTCTGCTGGAAGGTATTCAAAAAAACGATCCCGTCAGCCGGGACATCCTTTCCGAAAATGCCAAAAGTGCGGCAATCATGCTGGATACTGCCTACCGGACACTGCAAAAACCGTTTACCGCTGTACTCGGTGGTGGAATCAACCAACATTTCTCCCCCTACTGGCAGGATGAAATCCAAAAGCACACATCTGCCCCTGTGACTCTGTTGACCACAGAAATGCCTCCCGTATTCGGCGCATTTGCCAAAGCGCTTGCCGAGGACGGCGTTCCGTGCACCGATTCAGTGCGCAGGGAATTCAAAAAAACATGGAACACACGGAGGAATCCGCAATGAAAGACTATCTTTCCGCCCTGGATGCAGAAATCAATCGTCAGAAAATGGCGGACCGCTATTATATGACCGCGCAGATCACAAACGGCAAAAACGGACAGCCGGATATCTGTACACATTCCTACCATCCCGGAAACCCTGCGCACGACAGCTATTCGGTTGCAAAGTCGGTTACCGCCATCGGATTCGGCATTCTTTGCGACCGCGGTCTTTGCAAACCGGACGATCGCATAGGAGATTACCTTAGTGCATACCTGACCGACGGGACGGACCCCGGATGGGGAGATCTGACATTGGAAAACGTTTTGCGCCACAGAACCGGTGCTGCATACGGAACGGATCTGGATCTGACCAATGCGCACCTTTTTGACGACCCGGAATGGCTCCATACCTTTTTCGCAGCCCCACTGGATCATGCACCGGGAAGGGAAATGACCTACTCTGACGGGAACTATTACATCATCGGGCGCATTATGGAACAATTGACCGGGGAAGATGTTGAAAAATTTATGTTACGCGAGGTTTTCGTTCCCCTCGGTTTTCATGTCAACGCATGGAGCCGGGATATTGCCGGTCATACCGTTTGCGGCACCGGACTTTATATGCGCACAAGCGACATGGCAAAGCTGGCATGGCTTCTGCTGCATCATGGAAAATGGGGACAAAAACAATTGCTTTCGGCTGAATTCGTGGAACGTATGGCACCTCCTGCGGACGGGTTTGCGGCATACGGCTACGGAATCGGCGTTGCCGGCAACGGTCTGGGGGCAGGCGGTATGTATGGGCAGGGATGGTATTTCAACCGTGAACTCCAGGTAGCTCTTGCATGGCATTCTTTTAACACCCCGGGGCTGATGGATATTTGCGCAACGCTGTAAAGGCTGTAGAAATGGAAAAAGAGCAAAAGTGGATGGCGATGGCACTGGAGCGCGCCGCATATGCGGCGGAACGGGGAGATACACCGGTGGGCGCTGTTATCGTACAAAATGAGGCTTGCATAGCCGACGGATACAATACCAAGGAATATTTGCAGGATTCCTGCGGGCATGCCGAAATCAATGCCATCAGGGCAGCCTGCCAAGCCTTGGGCAGATGGCGGCTGGATGATTGTACGCTTTATGTGACCATGGAACCTTGCCCGATGTGTGCGGGAGCCATTGCTTCCGCGCACATCCGACGCGTTGTATATGGCGTAAAAGACCCCAACGCCGGGGCAATGGGGAGCGTTTTTGCCCTTCATCGCATTCCTGGCACACCGGCAATCACCGTAGAAGGCGGGGTGTCCGAGGATGCCTGCAGGGAACAGCTTACGGCGTTTTTTGCGCACAAACGAACGACCGCCCGGCAAAGTAAAGTACAGAGAAAGGACACAGAAGATGAAGGACGGAGCACCGATTGATCCGCAATCTGCAATGGAATACCGTTACCGTAAGCACCTGATTCCTTCCGCTATTCCTGCCTACAACAGCGAAATCCTGCGCCTTGTCAGCCTTCTTCTGAATGTTGCGCCGGATGCCATTGACCTGGATGGAGTACGGGAAATTGCGGCATCCACGGGAAGCAGCCTTTCGCGTGCCTATGCGGAATACCTCGCCTTGCTGTGCGGACTGGACACGGTCGGACAGGATCGGGCGTTCTTTCAGAATTATTTTCTGCCGATGATCCATGAGCAATCCACAGACCGCTATACCTCCGATTTATACTATCGGCACGTTTCAATCCCACACATAAAGTCGGGCAATTGGGAACTGACTCACCGGACCATTGTGCCGGGTGAAGCATTTGTCTGTGATGATTTTTTGGTTACCGATGATTTGTGCATGATTCCACAAATCGGCTTTTTCACACAGCCGTTTGTTTTTCCGGCGGTATTGGAAAACGGCACAGAATGGATGACATTGATGCCGAATGAAATGGTTACCACCGCTCATGCAGTACAACAGGCGCATGGACGTGTCCTCACGTACGGACTTGGGCTTGGCTATTTCTCCTATCTTGCCGCAGAAAAAGACACCGTTTCCACCGTCACGGTTGTGGAGTTGAGCCAGGACGTCATTGACCTTTTCCGCACCTATATTCTTCCGCAATTCCCACACAAAGAAAAAATCACGCTTGTCTGCCGTGACGCGTTTGACTTTGCATCCCATGAGATGACCGCCGGACGGTACGATTTCGTCTTTACGGATATCTGGCATGATGTCGGCGACGGCAGAGAAATGTACCTGCGCATGAAATCCTTTGAGAAACGTTGCCCCGGCACCGAATTTGCCTATTGGCTGGAAAAATCAATCCGCTGCTATCTGGACGACAGACTTTTTTCAGCCGATTGACTGAATTTGGTTAATATGCACACATTTCCGCTCAAAACATGTGCAATAAGGATATTTTGCAGCCGTTTTCAACAAAACAGATTGACACCGTTTTCATTTTGTGATACAATGAAGTCTGCGGAGCGGTTATTACGCATCTCCGCAAATCTGTTTGATCAGGAGAACACGGTATGAAAAGAACATTTTTACTCGTGCTGTCGTTGGCGTTGGCTCTGATTCTGAGCTTTTCTGTCCTTTCCTGCGGAGGGACAAAAGACAAAGATCAGGGATCCTCCGATGTAACGACCGCGAAAGGAAGCGAAAACACCACAAACAAAGAAACGGCGGTCGAAACCACCGCACAAACCACGGTTGAAACCTCCACACAGGCAGAGACCGAAAAAGAAACCGAAACAGAGCATATCACAAATGCCGACACCCAAGGCGAAGAAACGGCGGATCCCAATGCCGATCCCTCCAAAACGCTTGTAAAGGTCGGTAAATCCGCAGACGGAAAGACGGACTGCTATGACGGCAGATTCGACTTTACCGACTATCTGGGTGAAATCTTCAATTGCGCAGGCGTCGACTATGGCAGTCTTCAGGATGCAATCGATGCGGCAGCAGGAATCGGCGGGAATATCGGCATCGTAAACAGCACCGATGTCGGACTCTGCCTCAAGGTCACCATCCCGGACGACGGAAATTTCTACCGTTTCTACTATAACCTCGCAAACATCGACATTGTGTTCAACTACGGTGTTACCTATGACGACGATTCAAATCCGCACGGCTATGCATATTACTCCGATCTTTACAGACTGGACAGCATTGCCGGTCTGGACGGTACTCATATTTACATTTGGTCAGACACGGAAGGGCTTGCCCCCGGCTATTATGTCATGCATGAAGGTGCGTCAGCGGACGGCGATTTCAACTACAGATATGAGCGCGTCGGCTCTCTGGAAGACTACTGGCCCGGCTTACCCGGCGGAGAGGACGTTTCCTTCTATCTGGAGTAAAAAATAAAAAATCATAAAAATAGTCCGGAAAGGCACAAACCGCCTTTCCGGACATTTCTTTTTACCGAATTAAGGCATTACCGCGTAATTCCGATGGTGCAATTTGCGCTGCGCGGATTGCGCGGTGATGCCTTAATTCCCGGCCTTTCGGGAATCCTCCAACCGTTGCCGAATTGCATGAATGAAGGCAAGGGAAGTAACCGTCTTTTGCACGCTTCCCGCCTCGGCAATATGTGCAAGGTCCTTGGTCATAATACCGTCTTCCAATGTGCGGATGCATGCCTGTTCCAGTTGATCCGCAAAGGCGCAGAGCTCCGGCAGTGCATCAAGCTCTCCGCGCTTGCGCAGAGCGCCCGTCCATGCAAAAATCGTTGCCATCGGGTTGGTAGAAGTCTGCTCGCCCTGTAAATAACGGTAGTAGTGCCGCGTTACGGTTCCGTGGGCGGCTTCATATTCATATTTTCCGTCCGGCGACACGAGCACAGATGTCATCATGGCAAGAGAACCGAATGCAGTCGAAACCATATCACTCATCACATCGCCATCGTAATTCTTGCATGCCCAAACAAAACCGCCCTCGCTTCTGATCACACGTGCCACGGCATCGTCGATCAAGGTATAGAAATACGTAATTTCCGCCTTTCGGAATGCCTCCTGATACTCGTTTTCATATATCTCTTCAAATATCAGCTTAAAAGTCTGATCGTATTGTTTGGAAATTGTATCCTTGGTGGAAAACCAAAGATCCTGACCTGTTGCCAGCGCATAGCGGAAACAGGAGTGTGCAAAGGAACGGATGGAATCGTCTTTGTTGTACTGTGCCTGCAATACGCCGGGGCAGGAAAAGGTATGAACCGTCTGCCGGAAGCATTCCGCTCCGTCCACATCCGTAAATACAAGTTCCGCTTTGCCGGCGCCAGGTACACGGTACTCTGTCGCTTTATAAACATCTCCGTAGGCATGACGGGCAATCGTAATCGGTTTTTTCCAGGTTCGCACCGTCGGCTTTACATGAGAAAAGAGGATCGGTGTACGAAAAACCGTACCGTCCAGGACCGCACGAATGGTTCCGTTGGGAGATTTCCACATCTCCTGGAGATGATATTCTTCCACGCGTTGCTTGTTCGGCGTAATGGTTGCACACTTGACGGATACGCCGTATTCTTTCGCCGCAAGCGCCGCCTCCATGGTCACCTGATCCCGTGTCCGGTCCCGCTCCGGAAGCCCAAGGTCAAAATAAACCGTTTTGAGATCGACAAAAGGGATCAAAAGTTCATCCTTGATCATCTGCCACAGGATGCGGGTCATTTCGTCACCGTCCATCTCCACGAGCGGCGTTTTCATCTGTATCTTTGTACTCATTCGCACGTTCCTCCGTCCTCTGTATGCGTTCTGTAATAATTCATTAAGCATCCGTCTGTCAGGATTTCCGTGTCCTCCTGCGTCAACCCGTTGATATGCAGAAGAATGGAATCCACTGTCCCGTCCGCACGCACAACCCTTGCGGGGAATTCGGTCTCATGACGCAAGAGACGGTTTCTGACCTCCGGTACAAAAATCCAATTCCCTTGTGCATAGGGAAAGGGGACGTCCGCATCCAACGTAAAGGGAAGAATGCCCCAATTGATACAGTTGGAACGGTATCGCTTGGTGGCAAATTCATAGCAGATATTTGCCAATCCCCCAAGAACCCGCTGGCAGGACGCCGCCTGCTCACGCGCAGAACCGTCACCCGGCTTCTCTGCAAACAGACAGGAGCCGATCTGCGTTGCCGGCAGGAGCCGATCAGGATCCTCTCCAAGCGCCGAGAGCACTGCCCGCAGCGTGTCGGTCGCCTGCCCGTTGCGCCGTGCCTCTTCCTCTGCATGGACTGCTTTAGCGGCTCCGACATACGAGGGTTCGCGGCGAGACAATGTAAACTCCGCAAGGCGCAGCGGATTGGAGCGGTACGATGAGGTTTCGCCGGAGGGAATCAATTCGTCCGTCGTGGTAACCGCATCATGGATCACTGCGCAAAGCCGCAACAAAATGTGATCCCCCAGCGGATACTGTTCCGGCCATGGGGTAATGTTGGGACCAAAAATCAATTCCGTCTCTTTTTGCGGATGCCCGTATCCGAAATAAACGCGCTTTTCATACGAGGAGCGGTCGAATTCATGTGCAATCGGTGTGTAATCGTACGCAATATCGGTAGCGGCAGTGATTTTTCCGCCGTTCCGCGCGGTTGCGGCAATGGAGCAGGCGTCCATCAATGCCACCGTCGCAAGCTGTCCCTCACCCGGCTTGGAACCCTCACGGTTCGGAAAGTTCCTGGTCGTATGGCGCAGTGACAGCCCATTGTTTGCAGGCACATCGCCGGCGCCGAAGCAGGGACCGCAGAATGAGGGTTTGATGACAACCCCTTCCTCAAGAAGCTTTTCCGTCACTCCCGCGCGCGTCAGCGCAATCGATTCCGGCACGCTTGCCGGATAAACGGACATGGAAAAATAGCTATTGCCGATGTCCCCACCGCGCAAAATAGCCTCTGCCTCGGCGACGGAATCAAACATCCCGCCCGCGCATCCGGCAATAATGCCCTGATCTGCCAGTACGGAACCGTCCAGCTGCACCTTGGCGCAAAGTGCGGGGCGCTTTCCTTTGAACTTCTCGGCAACTTCCTCCTCTACATTCCTTAACAGTGCAGTGGCATTCTCTAAAAATTCGTGAATCGTGTAGGCATTGGAGGGATGGAAGGGAAGCGCAATCATGGATTCAATCTCATCCAGATGAATGCTGACCATGCGGTCGTAATATGCCCCCTCGTCGGGAAGCAGGCGCCGGTAATCCTGCGCTCTTCCGTGGGCGGACAAATATGCACATGTCGCGTCATCCGTTTCCCAGACAGAGGAAAGGCACCCGGTTTCGGTCGTCATCACATCCACACCGCAGCGAAAATCCATGGGCAGAGAGGCAACGCCGGGACCTGCAAACTCCAAAACACAGTTGCGTACAAAGCCGGAGGAAAAAACCGCTCCGACCAATGCGATCGCCACATCATGCGGTCCGATTCCCGGTTTCGGCTTGCCGGTCAGATAGACCAATACGGTTTTGGGTGCTTTGATGTCGTAGGTGCGGCACAAAAGCTGTTTGACAAGCTCCGGTCCGCCTTCGCCGATTCCCATGGTGCCAATGGCGCCGTACCGCGTATGCGAATCGGAACCGAGAATCATTTTCCCACACCCCGCCAACATTTCACGCGCAAAAGAATGAATCACCGCCTGATTTGCCGGTACATAAATACCGCCGTATTTTTTTGCCGCCGAAAGTCCGAATACATGATCATCTTCATTGATGGTTCCTCCGACCGCGCACAGGGAATTGTGGCAATTGGTCAGCGCATAGGGAACAGGAAACGACGTCATACCGCTTGCCCGTGCCGTCTGGATAATACCTACATAGGTAATGTCATGCGATACCAATGCATCAAAGCGCAGATGCAGATCTTCTCCCTCGTTTGCGCGATTGTGACTGCTTAAAATTTTCCATGCAATGCTTCCTTTTCCGGCTTGTTGATTCCGATGTAATTCCGCATTTTCCGGTTTGCCATTATGCAAAACAACCGGTTCGTTTATTAAATAAATCCCTTTCATAGTTCCTCCGGCAGAGCTTTTTTGAAATTCAAAACAAAATATCCTGCAAAATCGATATGTCATTATAACATATCACGTCTGTAAAGTCAATAGTTCAGACAAGAAAAAGACGTTACAAACCGATTGACAGTACGGGGGCAGTGTGCTATAATAAAACGATAAGAAAAAGAAACGGGGGATGCGGAATGGGTACAGATCACGATAAAACCGATCGCGAACGGGAATTGGACGAATTCTGGAGTATCGATGCGCTTTTGCCACGCAAAAAAAGCACGCCGTCCCGCCATTCGGCTTCCACCGACGCCGTTGAAATTACCGCAGATCCACCCGGTAACGATTCCGACCGTGAGTCGCCCGGGCACGGCAAACTGACAGGTATAGCAGATGCAGGCGGAGAACACCTTGTCAAGCGTTTTGTCCCCCCGCATACTGCGGAAGAGGAAGAGAAGAAAGAATTACCAGAACGGACACTGACCATGCAAAACAGTCTGATTCACTCCGTGCGCATTTATCGGTGGCGAACAAAGTACACCTACTATGATCAGTTTTACCGGGACGGCACCCGACTGTATGCATTGCGCGGCGTCCCGTGCGAACCGGTTTCGTTTTTTTCCTATGTACCGCAATACGCACAGATGAACAGCGCGCAGCTTTCCTGGTACCTTTACTGGCGCGATTGCGTCCGTCACGGGCAATCCCCGAGAACGGACAGCAGCTATATTTTGCTTTATATCTTTGAATTGATTAACTTTTCCGACCGTATATCGCCGGAACAGACGCAAAGTCTGCTGTGCAGGCTCTGGCTCTCCTATTACAAAGACCACCCGCATCTTTCCCACTACATGAGTGAGTGGCTTTGCGATTTCGGTCTTTTGAACGGATTACCAGCCCCGTCCTGCGTTATTACGCAGGATAACGGCACGTTGGTATCCGATTGCTCCTTGCACGAATACTATGTCGATTGTTCCGACGCGTCCAACCCCGACGGGGGGTATATCCGTTCTTTACTGACTTCATGCACCAATTACAATTACAAAAAAAGTAAGTTTTACAACGAAAAAAACGCACCGCTTTACGACCGGATCATTGCCGGTACGCTTGCGGCTGTCTTCGGAGAGCTGACCAACAAAAACATGTCGGTTCCCAATATGAAGGATATTACTTTTGTGCGCGATACATTTGTCGGCGCTTTATGCGCGGAAAAGTATAAAAAACGCCTTGAAATCGGCACCTATTCGTTCTCGCGCTCCCATGAATTGCGTTTCTTGGTTACAGACCTGATCAAATATACGGAAAACCGCATACGCGAATCCTTGGGAATCAAATCAAGACTTTCGGTTTTTGATCTCCAGGAAGCAATCAAACAAATGGCGGACGCCTATCTTCTGACGGCGCTTCCCGCACCGGTCCCCGTCCGGAAGAAGGAAGAGGAGCCGCCTGCGTACGAAAAGCTGTACGACCTGCCGCGCACGCCCATCTCGTCGGAACACGCCGCGCAGATTGAAGCCGCATCCTGGGAAACGACACGACAACTGGTGGAATCGTTTGCGGAAAACGAGGAAGAAAAAGAAAAGGAAGAAACCAATGATCACGGAGATGAAACCTGTGGTACAACGAACGGTGCACATGACAGCCTCAACCCGCAATTGCCGGAAATCCCCGCAACGGCGGTGTACACCGGTGGCGACGCCCCGGCGGGGGCAGGTAAAATGAACGCCGCCTCTGCCTCACCGTTCGCCTCAGGCAGCTCCTATCTGCGGCTTTTGCTGGACGGAAAGCCTCTGGAAGCATCCGCTTATGCGCGTGCACACGGAAAAAAAATGGAAGACGCACTTGTCGATGATCTGAACAGCATCGCACTGGACCTGCCGGAAATCGGAGATATTATCATAGAAGAATGCAACAATGGTTACGCAGTGGTCCCGGATTACCGGGATTTGCTGACGGAAATATTGGAGGATACGCATGAGTGACATCAAACAGACATCGTCTGTCAATCAAAACAAAATTCCGCGGCGGGTGCTTGCATCTCTGCTTGCATCGGTCAGCGCCGGCGTTGTTCCGCGGGAAGGCGCGCCCTATATTGCCATCGGACGTCAGGACGAAATCGCCGCGCTGCTCTCCGATCTGAACCAGGTCAACGAAGGCGGCGGCGCCATGCGCTTCTTAATCGGCCGCTACGGGAGCGGAAAAAGCTTTTTGATTCAACTGATCCGCGGATATGCACTGGAACGCGACTTCCTGACTGCCGACTGCGACCTGTCTCCCGAACGGCGCTTATACGGCACGGGCGGGAGCGGTGTGGCAACCTACCGGGAGCTGATGAAGAACCTTGCCTCTAAAGCATCCCCCGACGGCGGCGCGTTGCGGAAAATCATTGCACGTTGGATCACCGCTCTACAAACCAACCTGACCGGGCAGGGAATCTCCCCTGACAGCGCCGCCTTTGACGATGCGCTGAACCGCACCGTGACTGCGGAATTGCGGGAAATGGAGTTCCTGGTGGGTGGTTTTGATTTCGCACAGGTCATCTCCGCGTATTACCGCGCCTATCGCCAGGCGGACGCGGAATCCGACGCGCGCATGAGCGCATGCCTGCGGTGGCTCCGTGGGGAATATACAACCAAAACAGAAGCACGCAAAGAAATTGGCATTCCGGTTTCCACCATCATTGATGATGAAAACTGGTACGATTTTCTCAAGCTATGGGCGGCGCTTGCACGCAGAATGGGCTATCGCGGACTGGTTGTATTCATTGACGAATGCGTAAACCTGTACAAAATCGTCCACAGAACGAGCAGGGAAAACAACTACGAAAAAATTCTCTCCATGTTCAACGACACCTTGCAAGGGCGCGCACGGGGGTTGGAAATTGTCTTTGCCGGCACTCCGCAATTTCTGGAGGATCCCAGACGGGGACTGTTCAGTTATGAGGCGCTCCGTTCCCGTCTGTGCGACAGCCGTTTTGCACTGGAAGGCTTCAAGAATCTGATCGGTCCCGTCATCCGCCTGCGCCGTCTTTCCGACGACGAGCTGCTTGCCCTGATCACCCGTATTACCCAACTCTATGCGCAATATTACAACTGGGATCCGTCCGCACATCTAACCCCGGAGGATCAGGTGACCTTTCTGCGGCTCTGTCTTTCCCGTGCGGGAGCGGACAGCATGATCACCCCGCGTGAAATGCTGCGTGATTATATGACCGTTCTCAATATCCTGATGCAGAACCCGAATGCTGCCTTTGCCGATGTTGTCGGCAGTGCCGTCACATTGAAAACAGACCGGGCCACGGAGGACGACGCTGTTGAAATTACCGACCGTCCCGCAGCACCCAAGAGTACCGGCTTTGATCCGAACGATATCGAATTCTGAATGTACCGGACATAGAAACGGAGGAATCACATGAAACGAATCATTACTTTCAGCTTTGATGACGGAACCATGCAGGACAAGCGGCTGATTGCCATGCTTGATCACTACGGTCTGCGCGGAACCTTTAATCTGAACTCCGGTGCGTTCGGTACCGTGCACAACATTGTCCATGACAATATTCTCTGCAATCATGACGAAGTTTGCGCGGCGGATGTGCCCGCGCTCTATGCCAACCAGGAGGTTGCCGTCCATACGGTACATCACCCGAATCTACTGACCTGTGACGATGACCGTGTGCGCTATGAAATCGCCGAGGACAAGCGGGCATTGGAAGCGCTTACGGGTCAGCGGATCACCGGCATGGCTTATCCGGGCGGGCCTTATTTTGACGAACGGATCATCCGCATTGCACAATCCTGCGGCATTCAATGGGCGCGGGCAACCGTCAGCACGCATCGCTTTGACTTTCCCGAAAACTTCATGGCGTGGGATCCGAGTTGCTGGATTGAGGATCCGGGACTGTTCGTCTACCTGGAACAATTTCTGGAAGCAGACGCACAAACGGATCTGTTGTTTTACGTCTGGGCACATTCATTTGAATTTGACAAATACCGCTCATGGGACAGAGCAGAAGCCTTTTTTGCTGCGGTGGCGGCAAAAAAAGACCGCCTGATTTGCATGACGAACGGTGAAGTTTACCGTTATCGCACGGGAAGTGCAGTCCAATGACCCAGGCAGACCGTATTTTCGAGCGTTTTCCCCCTTTTATCAGGGATTACATTTATGCGCATGCGTGGGATTCCCTGCGCGAGGTTCAGCTTGCCGCCGCGCAAACCATCCTTGAAACCGATCACCATTTGCTTCTGACCTCCTCAACCGCCAGCGGGAAAACGGAGGCGGCGTTTTTTCCCATTCTTTCACTTTTGTACGAAAACATGCCGCAATCGGTCGGAGTCATCTATATTGCCCCTCTGAAATCGTTGATTAACGATCAGTTTTCACGCATTGAGGAACTCTTGGACCAAAGCGGAATCCCGGTGACACACTGGCACGGGGATGTTGCAATGTCGCACAAAAAAAAGCTCCTGACGGAGCCGCGCGGCATTCTGCAAATCACGCCGGAATCTCTGGAATCCATGTTAATCAACCGTTCCAATGATCTGTTCCGGTTATTCGGAGATCTGCGTTTTGTTGTTATCGATGAAATTCATACACTGACCGGCACCGACCGGGGCAACCAGATTCTCTGTCAGCTTTCCCGGATTGCGCACGCAATCGGAAGGCATCCGCGCAGGATCGGGCTTTCCGCTACCATCGGCGATCCTGCAATTGTCGCGAACTGGCTTTCCGCCGGAACGGGGGGTCCCACGGATATGCCGCACCTGCCCGCCGAACGAATTCGTTGGAGACTCGGATTTGAACATTTTTATATCCAAAATCTCAAAGAAGAGCAAACGGAGGAAGCAGAAAAAAACGAGCATGCGGCGAATATCTCCGTTGCCGCCATGGATGCGGGATATGAGTATATGTACGACTGCGTACATAACAAAAAATCTCTTGTCTTTTCCAACTCCAGGGAAGAGACAGAATACCTTTGCGCCACTTTTCGCCAGATTGCAAAAATGCGGGAAGACCCGGATGTATTTCTGATTCACCACGGGAACCTGTCTGCATCCTTACGGGAAGAGGCGGAGCTGAAAATGAAAGACGAGGAAGCATTTGCGGTCACATGCGCAACGGTCACAATGGAACTCGGCATTGATATCGGCAGGTTGGAACGCGTCCTGCAGTCGCAGGCTCCGAATTCGGTCACTGGCTTTCTGCAACGTCTGGGACGTTCCGGAAGGCGCGGTCAGCCACCGGAGATGATGATGGTTTTCCGCGAGGAGGATCCGCTGCCCAACACCCCCTTGCCGCAAAGAATTCCATGGGATCTGCTGCGGGGAATTGCCATTGTGCAGCTCTACATGGAAGAACGTTTCATCGAACCGCCCGCGCAGAAAAAGCTTTCGTACAGTCTGTTGTTTCAGCAGACGCTGAGTGTATTGGCAGCCACAGGGGAGCTGACGCCCAGACAGCTTGCCGCCCGCATTCTCTCCTTGCCGCCGTTTATGCAGGTGCCAAAGGCGGATTATAAAACCCTGATCCTCTCCATGCTTGAACACGATTTTTTGGAAATGACAGAAGAAAAGGGACTGATTGTCGGACTGGCAGGGGAGCAATTGCTCAAGAGCTTCAAATTCTACGCCGTTTTCAAGGACAGCGAGGATTATACCGTAAACTGCGGCTCCGACCAGATCGGCACCATTACGACACCACCTCCCGTCGGCGACCGCTTTGCACTGGCGGGACGCGTTTGGGAGGTGGAAGAATTGGATATTCAAAGAAAGCTGATTTACGTACACCGGGTAGACGGAAAAATGGAAATCTCCTGGCCGGGCGACTTCGGCGAAATCCACACACGGATTCTGGAGAGAATGCGCCGTGTTCTGGAGGAAGACACTGTCTATCCTTACCTCAAGCCCAATGCCCAAAAGCGCCTGGAAGCGGCAAGACACGTCTACCGGAACGCGGGACTGGACACGCAGAGTATCGTCTGCCTTGGCGGCTTTACCTACTGTCTGTTTCCGTGGCTGGGCACACGTTCCTTCCGGACGTTGCGCAAATTCATCACCAGCCACGCCAAGGCATTCCGGATCAGCAATCTGGAATTTGAGGGATGCTATTACATGACATTCCGTATGGAAAAAGGTTCCGCATATACCCTGATCCGCGCACTTGCCGACGAAATCGAAACAAACGGCATTGACTGCAACCGTTTGGTTGCGAGCGGAGAAACGCCGATTTTTGAAAAATACGACCGATTCATTCCCGGCGAACTTTTGCGGAGTGCCTACGCTACCGATCGGCTGCGCGCGGACGAGGCAGAGAAACGCATCAAAGAAATTCTTTCGGAATTCTGAGTGCCTCTTTGCAATGAATCAAAGCAACAATCGCTTTATGCGTCGGTGTCGGAATGCCGTACTTTTCTCCCAGGCGCACCACTGCGCCGTTGATAAAGTCAATCTCCGTGCGCCGTCCGTTTTCCAAATCCTGGCACATTGACGCCTTGCCGCTTTCCAGCGTTTTTGCCGTTTTCATCAATGCGTTGAAAACGGTATCCACATCAAACGACTGCTCGCCGTCCGCATGTGCAACGGCTACAGCCTCCCGGATCAGCTCAAAAGAAAGCATGCGGGCATTTTCATCTGCTGCAATGATGCCGATTTTTGCATCCAGCAGGGCAGTCAGCGGGTTGATGGTCATATTGACAAACAGCTTTTCCCATAAAAGATGGCGGACACTGCTGCTGACCTGCGTTTCGATTCCGCACGCCCGAAATCCTTCGACCACCGCTTCGGCGGTGGTTTTGTTTTGCGCAAGAGAACCGATATAGGTCATTCCCGCGCCCGAATGCCGGATTACCCCCGGCGAAACCGTCACGCAATTGTGCTTTGTCGTCCCCAACAATATACGCGCCTCCGGGGCAAACCGCTCCAGAATCACGCCATTTCCCATACCGTTTTGCAGGGAAAGGAGCACCGTCTTCTCACCGATCAGATTTTTGTTTGCCTGCAACGCCGCCTCGCTTGCGGTATCCTTGACAAATAAAATCAGCAGATCCGCCGCCTCCGTTCCTTCGCCACTGCGCCGGATGGGAATGCGAACCGTCTTTTCGGATCCGTCGCAATCCAGAAGCCGGATTCCGTCCCGACTGATGTGCGCAACCGTTTCGGCAACCACATCGTAAAGGGTAACTTCATGCTGCGATGCAAGCATGCATGCGTACAGACATCCCATTGCACCCGCGCCTACAATTGAAATTTTCATAGCTTCTCCTTTACAGCACTTTCATAATCCAACCTTCCGGCGCCGCAATGTCACCGGACTGAATAGCAAGCAACGTTTCCCGCAGTCGGTCAATCACCTGATGAGAAGAGAACGTATAGGTCTTCTCATGATCATCCACAGAGCCGACCGGGGAAATCACGGCAGCCGTCCCGCAAAGTCCGCATTCGGCAAAATCCTTCATTTCTTCGGCACGGATCCGGCGTTCCTCCGTCCGCATCCCAAGATAGTGTTCCGCAACGTACAAAAGGGAGCGCCTTGTGATGGAAGGCAGGATGCTGTCGGATTTCGGCGTAACAAGCTTGCGGTCTTCGGTAATAAAGATCACATTTGCCCCGCCGGTTTCCTCAATGTAGGTACGGGTGCCGGCATCCAGATACAGGTTCTCGTCATAGCCGTTTGCATGTGCATCCGAAATGGCGTACAGACTCATCGCATAGTTCAATCCTGCCTTGATGTGACCGGTACCGTGCGGCGCGGCACGGTCGAAATCGGTGATGCGAATGCGGAGCGGTCTGACGCCGCCTGCAAAATAGGAGCCGACCGGCGTACCGAACACGCGGAACTGAAATTCCGTTGCCGGCTTAACGCCCAAAACCGGATTGGTACCGAATACATAAGGGCGCAGATACAGTGAACCGCCGCTGTCATGATCCGGTACCCAATCACGGTTTGCACTGACTACCTCTTTGATTGCCTGCTCAAACATTCCGTCCGGCAGAGGCGGAATCATCATGCGTACACAGGAATCGTGCAGCCGCTTTGCGTTCAGATCAGGTCGGAAACACACAATGTGCCCGTCCTTGGTGCGGTATGCCTTCAGTCCCTCAAAGCAGGTCTGCGCATACTGAAGCACACACGCAGACTCATTCAGTACGATGTTCGGATCATCGGTCAGTCCGCCCTCCTCCCAGATGCCGTTGCGATATAATGCCACATACCGTTTTTCGGTTTGATGGTATGCAAATCCCTTGACTTCCTCTTTCATGGCTGTTTTTTCCTTTCTGTTTCTTCGATCCGATTACAGTGGGATCGGCAAATAACAAAAACGGTGCCGGAGTTACCACACTCAGACACCGTTGCCTACACCTATATTATACACATTTTTCGGAAGTTGTCAAGCGTTTTTGAGAAAAAACATGGATTCAGGTGCTCAGATCTCCGATCAGCATCGCCAGTTCCTCCTCGCTGTATACACAAATGCCGTCATGCAGGGATGCTCTGTCCGCATCTGGCAAACTGCGTACAGAAATTCCGGTATTCCGTTTCAGTACGCCTTTTTCATCAAACACGCACAAAATGCCATCCTGTTCGCGCAAGACGAAACAGGAGGTTTTTGCAACTGCCTCTGTATCGGTCGTCACATCCTGGGTTGTGTCCGGTATTGTTTCCTGTTCCGTTTCCTGTAAGTTCTTAAGTTCGCGGCGAACCAGAGCCGCGGCATTGTAAGTGGTCTTTCGCGTAATTGCATTCTCGTCTTCCACTGCCCGGATATTTCTGAAAACGGCGATTCCCAAAATCATGGTAAAAATACAAAGAAACACCGAAATCAAACGTAAAAAGCGGTCGTGCTGCATATCATTCCCATTCCTTTCATTTTCAGCAGGTAAAGCAAAAAGTTGACTGTCAATATTTTGAACGCTTTGTGCAAGAAATATGCAACCGCGGAACAAAATATATCCGTACTTTGCGACAGAAAGAGAGGGTACGTCAATGATAAAAAATGCAAAATCCGCAAAATCCGTAAAAAGAAAAAAAGGGAAGTGTTTTTTTCGCGTACTCCTGATCCTTTTGGCAGTTCTATTTCTTGCCGCCATTCCCTGCGTGATATATGCAACAACACGGATAAAAAACAAAATGGACGCCGGTCGCACCATCGATAACATCCTTATGACGACCGCCGACGCGGAAAGCATCCTGTATCACTACGAAGAAATCGACGGGAAACGGACACTCTGCGTAACGGAAAACGGGATTCTGCACGGTGCGGGATGGTGCATTCCCGTCCGCTATGAAGAAATTCCGGAAGACCTGATCTTTGCCCTGATCTCCATCGAGGACAAACGCTTTTTTCAGCACCACGGCGTGGACATCAAACGGACGCTGCTGGCGGGCGTCAACTATTTTTTTCATTACGGCGACAAATTCGGCGCCTCCACCATTACCCAACAGCTGATCAAAAACCTGACCGGCGACAGTGAACAAACACCGGACCGAAAGCTGCGTGAAATCTCGGCGGCTTATCGCTTGGAAGAGGAAGCCGACAAAACGGAAATTCTGGAGGCGTACCTGAACCTTGTAAACTTTGCACAGGGGTGCTACGGCATCGGGGCGGCTTCCATGCGATACTTCGGAAAAAACGTCGGCGATCTGACATTGGAAGAATCCGCCTCCATTGTTGCCATTGCCAATAATCCGGGCTACTATGACCCGATTACCCATCCGGAAAACAACCGTGAACGCAGAAATCTGATTCTGACGGAAATGAAAGAGCAGGGGTATATCACAGAAGAGCGTTACATTGCCGCAGTGCAAAGTCCGGTGGACACCTCAAACGGACGTGAGCGTGAAAAAAGCAGTATCCACTCCTGGTACACCGACATGGTTATTACGGACGTCATCAACGATCTCTGCACGACCTACGGATACACACCTGCCCAGGCGTCCGTCATGGTATATAACGGTGGACTGCGCATAGAAACCTGTATGAATCCGATGATCCAGAAAACGGTCGAAGCCTACTTTTCGGATCCTTCGCATTTTTCGCAAGCATCCGACGACGAATATCCACAATGCGCCGCCATCGTAATTGATCCTCAAACAGGCGATATTCTCGGCGTCGCCGGCAGAATCGGCGAAAAAGCAGGGGACCGGGTACTCAACCTTGCCACAGACGCACTGCACCCGACCGGCTCGGTCATCAAACCGCTCTCTGCCTACGCACCGGCATTGGAACTCGGTCACCTTTCCTGGGCATCCGTATTTGACGACAGCCCGGTACGCACCGGTCACGGACGTCCCTGGCCGCAAAATGCAAATCACTGCTATCGGGGACCGACCGATGTTCCGACCGCACTGCTCAATTCCACCAATACGGTGGCTGTCCGGGTTTTGGAAAACTGCGTGGGTATCGACCGTTCTTTTGCATTTCTGCAGGAGCACCTCGGCATGAAAAACCTGATCGCAGGCAGAACGGAGAACGGAGTGGAGGTCAGTGACAAAAACAGCGTCGCCCTGGGGCTCGGTCAGCTTGCACATGGCGTCACCCTGCGCGAAATCACCGGCGGATACACGATATTCACAGACGGGGTTTACCATGCTCCGCGCTCATACTACCGTGTGTACAGTGCAGAGGGCGAGCTGCTGCTTTCGCGTTGCACGGAACGTGAATCGGAGGTGGTGCTTTCGCGCGAAAACGCCGCCATTATGACACAGCTTCTGAAAAACGTAGCACAATACGGTACCGGCGGACACCTGCAGATCGGTAAACGGGTAGAATGTGCCGGGAAGACCGGAACGACCCAAAACAACTGCGACCGTTGGTTCATCGGATATACGCCGGAATTGCTCGCCGGCGTCTGGACCGGACACGAATATCCGCACCCCATGGACGATCTTGCGGGGAACCCCTGTCTGGACGTCTGGAACGATCTGATCCGGTCCTGTTATCAGGCAAACGTTGCCGGTTCCGTTCCGTATTTTCAAATTCCGGATACCCTGATCCGTGCAACTTACTGTAAAGAAACAGGACTCCTGGCAACGACCGACTGTGCCGGACATATTTCAACGGGATGGTTCGTCCCCGGCACGGAACCGCGCACGTTTTGCCATGCGTGCACCGGCAAAAATCAGAAAACAGAACCTACCGATATGCCGGAATAAAAGGCTCTTTCGCATATTGCCTGCTTCATCCGCATACCTTTTATCGTAGTAATCGTAGAAAAGGGGTGCTGCAATGGGAAAAGGCAACGGCATTTATGTCAGGCAAAACAGGATTCCGCTCTTGCAGATGTTGCTTTGCGGAGCCGCAACGGCAATCGGGTGCCTTGCGGTACGCTACCTTGGCGGGGATCCCTATGAAAAAATTCATCTGTACGGGATGCAGGAATACCTGCCTCCCGTCAAACTGTTGAGTTGTCTGTGGCTATTGTGGCATTTCCTGCTTGGACTTGCCGCAGGATGGGTTCTGTTCGGGCAACCCAAACTGCCGGTTGCCGCATACCGCGGCGGCATGTATTTTCTGCTCATGCTTGGCGCGGGTTATTTCTTTTATCCGTGTTTTTTCACGGCAAATGCGCGTTTTCTTGCCTTTCTGCTCCTCGCAGTTGCGCTTTTCTTCGCCGTCCTTTGTATTGCGGATTGGTTTTCTCTCTGTGCCGGAGCAGGAGTCGCCATCGGACTATATGCGGTCTGGCTGGTTTACCTCCTGATTTTGGTTCTGAACCTGCTGATTCGTCTGTAAAAAGCATTTTGCACAAAAACAAAAGGCGAATTTTGGTGATTCTGAAAAACAAAGTTCAGAATCGGTCTGTTGACAAATGCGCCTGATTAAGGTATAATGAATGTATCAATTCTACGGAGGAATAAAAAACCATGAAATTTGTCAAAGTACTGTCCCTGATCCTTGCGGGATTGCTCTTGGCGATGTGCGCAGTCTCGTGCTCCGGCAAAAAAGGGCAGGGTACATCCACGGACAACGACACCGGTGAATATACGCGTGCCCCTGTAATCAAAATCAATCTGAAGATTAAAAACGGCGACAAGGTCGTGTACGAAAAAGATGATTATGAGTTTGTCGCGCAGGACGGCGATACCAGCCCGATCAAAATTCTTGACTGGTACTGTGCCATCGATGCCAAGACCGCTATCAAATTTTCGACAAACAGTGAAGGCGGTATCTCCGAGATCGGCGATATGAAAGCCGGAACGCACGATGACGGTCGTTACATGTTTACCATGCAGATCAATGGCACAGTTGTCGACAAGAAGATGAGTGAGTATCAGGTTCAGGACGGCGACGATCTTTGGATCGTGTTCACAAAGCTTTGATCTGATTTTTCCTCAGACTCCGCAAAAAACATAAACCAATACAAAAACCGCTCCCTTCGGTTGGGAGCGGTTTTTTGCGGTATCTTAAGGATTTTCCGATGTTGTGCGATCATAAAACGCTGTCGTTGCGGCGGTTGAGTCCTTGGAAGAGAAAACGGAAAAGAGAATATATTTTCCGCATACCAGCACATTGGCGTGATCAAGCTTGGCGGATTCCTCCGGCGTATACCGATCTGCAATCTCTTTCAGTGCCGTAACCTCACCCTTGCTGTAATTCTCAATCGCCTTTCTGGCATTCTCCACATTTGCTGTATCCGCAACATGGAAGACACCGAAGCGATCCAAATTTCCGGAAGACGGGTTATAGTAAAACGTAAACTCGGAACACATATCGGTCACTGTACGCAGATTATCCGTTGCAAACTCATTGTCCTGCACCAAATCCTTACCGTTCTCTACTGCGGCAACCACAACCGCGGCAAGCTGCGACACCTTCAGATCGTCCCGGTATTCCGGCTTTCCCCCGCAGGAAAACAGCGACAGCAAAAGTACCGCGCACAGCAAAACGGGCAACCACTTCAAAACGCTTTTTTTCATCACCAAATCATCCTCCTTTTTCAGTTGCCGTACGCATGGGTACGGATATATTTGAGTATCGCCTGATATGCCTGAACCGTATAGTGACAACCGTCACCTGCATCATACGCAGAAAGCATACAGTTGTCAGTCCCTTTCAAAACCGATGCGGTATCCAGATAACGGACGCCGCATTCGGCGGCAACCTTCTGTACCAGCTTGTTTTTGGCATCGATCGCGGCATTGGTGGTCTTGGGATGATCCGCCTCATAGTCTTTACTGACAGGGAAGATTGACTGCAAAATAATCTTTGTCTCCGGTGACGCACTCTTCACGATTTCCACCAGGCGTTTATAGTAGGTTTCAAACTCACTGTCCGTCAGCCATGCGACGCCGTAGTCAATACCGAGCGTGATAACCATGCGCGCCGGCTTCTTTGCCGTCACCGCCTGTTCAATGGTCATTTCCTCGCCGGTATCCGGATAAACGATCAGAGAATTCCGGATTTTACTGTCCAGATTCAGATACCCCTCTTTTCCGGTCCATACCTGCTTGGAATTCTTTCCGCCGGAAAGAACCTCACGGTTCAGCATATGGTAGGTGGTAGAGTCACCGAGAAAAATAATACTGTCAATATATCCGGTTCCCGCGTCCGCAGTTTCGGGCAACAAAGCATTATCAATATTCAAGGAGGCATCCGACTGCTTTGTTCCGTCGGTCGTACCGGTATCCGTTCCGGATGTACCGGTGCCAGCGGTATCGGACGGCTTTACAAAAAAGACGAGAACCAAAGCAATCAGGATCATTGCCGCGGCAACCGTCGTACAAACAACGGTGACAAGTGTCATTGTTTTTCTATTTGGCATCATTCTGGTTTCCTTTCTTTTCTAACGAATCCGAGAAAGCGCGAAATCACTTGCTCTTCCCGAAAACGGATGTATATTCTTTGGTTTCCCCGGATATTTTCTTCTTTCTGGAAAGATAGATTCCGCGCCCGCCCATACAAAATCCGTATAGCACGCCCCATAGGACAAGTACTCCGACAACCGGCGTTCCCGAAGCACTGAGGCGATAGGGAAGCAGCACGATCAGGAAGAACCCGCCGACAGACAGGAGCGCATGCAGGGAATAGCGAACCGCGCCGTGCCAGTTTGTACGCAAAAGGCTGTGCGCCAAAGACAGCACAAGTGTAAACGGCAACAGCGTCAGATAAAAGCGAACCGAACTGATATATCCGGTTCCTTTATCGGTCTGACCGGTAATCAAAAGGACAACCAGGAAAATAATAACCGAAAATACGGTGTACAGGACACAGGCGTTGATCAGAACCCGTTTGATTTTCTGCCAAACGCCTTCCGATTGCACCGCATTCGTCGGAGGTGGTGTTTTTACATCTTTCATGAGAAACAGCCTTTCCGTTGTGTTTGAATCATATGCTATCTATTGTAATCTATTTTCTCCGATATTGCAAGAGGCTTTTTCCGATTTTTGAAAATTTTTTCGGGTACAAAAGTTTCAGTCCGGAGTCTCCGGGTAACGGTAAAATACACGGGACACGCGCTCCTTTCCGGCAGCATCCGGCACGGTTCGTACCCGGTTGACCGACCAAAATTCTGTCAGCGCATGCAGATCAACCCATATCTGGTTCCACCCGTCGATCTGGGAGGCATCAAAGATGATCTGCAATCCCGCATGCAGATGCGGCAGATTGATCCCGTTGACATCCTCGCGTGCGCTGTATCCCGTCATTCCAAGGTACCCGATCACCTCGCCTGCATTGACATATTTGCCCTCATACATGTCGTTATACGGATGTCCTTTGCGCAGATGTGCGTAATAATAGTAGCGTTTTCCGTCAAAGGAACGGATTCCGATCCGCCAGCCGCCGTACTGATTCCATCCGCAATGTTCAACATATCCGCTTTCAATCGCAACAACCGGCGTTCCGATACTTCCCATGATATCATGCCCCAGATGCGTGCGCTTATATCCGTAAGAACGCGCCGCACCGAAATCATCATAGTCCGTATACGAATATCCGGCGGCGATGGGAGAGAATACCCGTAGCCCGTAACATTTCTGTTCCTCTTTTGTGCCGTCCGCAGACACGCTTACCGCAGTATACGGTCCTACCATTCCACCCAGCACAGCACTGTATGCTTCCGTGTAGTAAGCATACAGTCTTTTGTTTACGGCAATGTCCGTGGGAAGCTCTCCCGCGCGTAACCGTGCCACAAGACGCTCCGTCTGCCCGGACTTGTATCCGGAAAAATCCCCGCCGTTTTCGGCAGCGAGAAGAGCAAGAAGGGTAATCCAGCTCATCTGTTCGCCCCGCTCATAAGCGGCAACATCCGCGTGCAGGGTATCACGCAGCGCTTTTGCCGTAACGGTGAAGTCGATCCACCGGATGTAGGAAGCCGTATTTTCCGCCGAGACGGCAGCGGGCTCGTCTGCCGGGGTATAGGTGCGGGATGCAATCTCCGCCGTCAGGGACTCCCCACCGGTTCCGTACCCGACGGCAAGCAATGCCAGCAAACCGCATAGCAGACAGATTTTCAGTGATTTTTTCATGTGATCCTCCCCTTGGACGTACCCATCGGCAAAGATTCGTTTCCGAATGTTCCGCTGTCGGTACAAAATGCATAAAGTTCTGAATATATTCATTTTTCTGTTGACAAACGAAGGGAAATGCGCTATAATATTTTATTATGGGTTTCTGTGCAACATTCGTTGTATAACACCGATTTCTATGAGTCGAAAGGATAGAACCGCATGGCACAAGAGAAGAGAATCGAGGCACGCAAACGCGTGTTTGAAATGCTTTTTGAGCGAGAATTCAGAACAGACGAAACGCCGGAGGAAATCTTCGATATCGCAATGGAAGACGCCCCGGGAGATGAGATCGATTACATACGGAAAGTCTTTTTCGGCGTCTGCGAAAAACAGGAAGAGTTGGACAACCTGATTGCCAAATATGCAAAAGGATGGAAAACAAACCGGATGTCCCGCGTTTCACGGTCTATCATCCGTTTGTGTATCTATGAGATGCGGTATGTCCCGGATGTTCCGTCCAGCGTTGCGATCAACGAGGCGGTCGAACTCTCCAAAGCGTATGCGGAAGACAAAGCGCGCCCCTTCATCAACGGCATTCTCAACAGCATCAAAAACGAATTGGAGAAGGGCGAGGAAAATGTGTGACATGCCGGATTGCTTTGTCGGATTTGACACAAGCAACTATACAACCTCTGCCGCGGTGACTGACGCGCAGGGGACGGTTATCGCAAATCTGAAAATACCGCTCCCGGTCGCCGCCGGCGAGCGCGGTCTGCGCCAGTCGGACGCAGTGTTTGCACATACAAAAAATCTGCCGCTCCTCTGCGAACAGTTACGCGAATACACCAAGGGGATGCGGGTTCGTGCCGTCGGCGTTTCGGTAACGCCACGTGACGCGCAGGATTCCTATATGCCGTGTTTCCTTGCCGGCAAAGCCGCCGCGTCCGCCTATGCCTCGGCGCTTCCATGCGAACTGTTTCATTTTTCCCATCAGAGCGGTCATATTCGTGCCGCCGTTTATGCAAGCGGCAGGGAAGCTGAATTGCTGCATACTCCGTTTTATGCGTTTCACGTATCCGGCGGAACCACGGAAGTCCTTTTTGTTACACCGGAGACGGACGGTTTCCGTATGGAACTGATCGGCGGCACGGACGACATCAATGCGGGACAGGCTATTGACCGCGTCGGTGTCCGGCTCGGCTTTGCGTTTCCGTGCGGAAAGGCGATGGAAGAAGCGGCTGCGCGGTATGAAGGAAAAATTCCCAAAGCACATATCCACGTGAACGGATGCCGCTGCAATCTTTCCGGACTTGAGAATCTTGCCGATAAATTGTTCTGCCAAACCGGAAATAAGGAACTTGTCTGCGCGTATGTGCTGGACTTTGTCGGGGAAACGCTTCGTGCGCTGACATTGGGAGCCGTCGCAACGCACGGGGCTCATCCCGTTCTTTACGCCGGCGGCGTCATGAGCAACCAGAGAATGCGCGTCTCTCTGGCAAAGGGCATTGATGCCTGCTTTGCGCAACCGGCATACGCCGCGGACAATGCCGCCGGTATAGCGCTTTTGTGCAGAGACAGATACCTGACCATCCACTGAAATCCGGCACAATCCAAAAGGAAAAGGAGGCGAGACAGGAATTGCAACAGAAAATGCCCGCATTTACCGTATCACAGGTCAATGCATATGTCAAAATGTATCTGGATCGCAATGAAATGCTTTCGGACCTTTGGATCAGCGGCGAGATTTCAAACTTTACAAATCATTACAAGAGCGGCCATCTCTATTTCTCGCTCAAGGACGCGGAAAGCGTGTTGCATGCCGTCATGTTCCGATCCTACGCGTCCGAACTTCGTTTCAATCCGGAAAACGGAATACGGGTTCTGGTGCACGGTCGGGTTTCGCTGTATCCGCGGGACGGGCAATACCAGCTGTATGTGGACCGGATGGAACCGGACGGAATCGGTTCGCTTTATCTCGCATTTGAACAGAGCAAACAGAAGCTGGCGGCGATGGGACTGTTTGACCGTGAGCGCAAAAAAACGTTGCCGCATTACCCGAAGTGCATCGGGATTGTGACATCACCGACCGGTGCAGCAATCCGCGACATCATCGACATCACCGGGCGGCGTTTCCCGAGCTGTGATCTGATTCTTTTTCCCGCCCTGGTGCAGGGAAAGGATGCCCCTGCCTCCCTGCGGTCCGGAATTCTGTATTTTAACCGTGCAAGGTCGGTCGATCTGATCATCATCGGCAGAGGCGGCGGATCGTTTGAGGATTTGTTTGCATTCAACGACGAAGCCCTTGCGATGGCAATTGCCGACTCACAGATTCCCGTCATCTCTGCCGTGGGGCACGAAACGGACACAACAATCTGTGATTTCGTCGCGGACATGCGCGCGCCGACCCCCTCGGCGGCTGCCGAACTTGCGGTTCCGAATGTAACCGAGATATCCCGCCATTTGCATGACTGCGGCGACGACATGTTTCAGGCGTTATCCCGGCAGATTGACCACTATCGCAAGCATCTGCGCTTGCTGACGCAAAGCGGTGTTTTGTCCTCACCCACACGCCTGCTTGAACTCCGGCAGATGGAGATTGCCAATGCAGAAGAGTTATTGGACGCCGCAATGGCGGCAAAACTTGAAAGAGAAAATCACCGTTTTCACCTGCTCTGCGGCAGGATGGACGCTTTGAGCCCTCTGCGCGTACTGGCGAGAGGATACAGTGTAACCGAAACGGAGGACGGCAGCGTACTGACGGATGTCAGAGCGGTTTCGCCCGGAACCCCCGTACACATACGCCTGCACAAAGGTACTTTGCGGGCAACGGTCACGGATACAGAAACAGAAATGGAGGAATCAGCCGTTGAAAAAAGAGAAAGATCCTAAAGTGCAAACACCTGCCTCCCTTACAGGGAACGAAGCGAACAGCCTTCCCGATACCTTTGAGGAGTCGATGGCACGCATTGAGGAAATTGTCGGCTTGTTGGAAGAAGGAAAAACGGGGCTGGACAAATCTATGGAACTGTACGAAGAGGGAATCCGGCTGATACGAGCATGTACCTCTGCATTGGACGTCGCCGAGCGGAAAATCCGGATTTTGCAACGGGAAAAAGACGGAACATTGGTATGCAAAGACTTTCACCCGGAAGAGGAAAAGGAAGATGGCAATCGTGAAACCGAATGATAAAATTGAAGCAACTACGCAAAATGCAGAGAAAATCCTCTCGTTTTACGGCAAAATGATTGACGACCGCCTTGCGAACCTGTTCGGAGCATCCGACTTTCCGGTTGAAACGGCGACGCTTTACAAGGCAGAGCGGTACAGTCTGATGAGCGGCGGCAAACGGATACGCCCCGTTCTTGTGCTTTCCGTCTGTCACATGCTCGGCGGTAATCCGTCGGTTGCTCTGGACTATGCCGCCGCAGTGGAGATGATCCATACATATTCTCTGATTCACGACGACCTGCCGTGCATGGATAATGACGACATGCGCAGAGGAAAACCGTCAAACCACCGTATATTCGGAGAAGCGGGAGCGGTCCTTGCCGGCGACGGTCTTCTGACCGATGCCTTCGGGATAGCTGCCGGTGCAACCGAAACATCCGCGTCCCGGAATCTTCGTGCCGTCATTGCGCTTTCCAACGCCGCCGGATCCTACGGTATGGTGGCAGGACAGTCCGCCGATCTGTATGCGGATATGCACACATTATCCGAAGAAGCGCTGTTGGAGCTTTACCGCAATAAAACCGTCCGGTTGATCCGCGTCAGTGTTTATCTCGGCGCAGTTGCCGCCGGATTGGAGGATCATGATCCGCGCCTTGCGTTGCTCCTGCGATTTGCGGACAATGTGGGACTTGCGTTCCAAATCATTGACGATATTCTGGACAAAGGAGAAGACGGACGCAATCATTATCTCTCCTTCCACACCGTCGACGAGGCGGAATCCTACGCCGCGCATCTCACCGACGAAGCTTTGCATGCGCTCGCTCAGGCACAGCCGATCCCGGAGCTCGCACAGCCGGTTGATATACTCACACGTTGGTTGTTACAAAGAAATCACTAAATAAAATCCCGGAGATACCATTATGTCACGTTTTCTGAAAGAGTTTTTTACAAATTATGTCATGATGAGCGCCGTATTCTCCTGGCTGCTCGCACAACTGCTGAAGGTGGTCACAGGCGCATTCAAAGTTCAGAAATTTACACTCAATTCGTTGCTGTTCGGATCCGGCGGTATGCCGAGTTCACACACAGCAGCCGTCGTGGCATTGCTGATCGCCTGTTGCATCAAGCACGGTCCTGCGTCCAGCTACGTCGCCATTTCCGGCGTACTTGCCATGGTCGTCATCCGCGATGCCACAGGTGTGCGCCGCGAAATGGGTGAACAGGCAAAAATCATCAACCAAATGGTATCCGAATCGGATTCCATTGAAACGCACTACTCGTTAAAGGAACGTGTCGGGCACACGCCCAAGCAGGTACTGTACGGTGCGGTGATCGGTGTCTGCATGCCTTTCGTCGTGTACGCAATTCCCCTTTTCCGTCCTATCGTGGAATGGCTGGCGTAATGCGCGCGGACAAATACCTGTACGAGCAAGGCTACGCGGACAGCCGTACCGGTGCCGCGCTGTTGATCCGAAAGGGCGTGGTCTTTGTGGACGGCGTCTGTATTGCCAAGCCGTCTGCGGAGATCGACAGCCTCCTTGCACACAAAATCAGTGTCATACAGGAAGAGAAATATGTCGGTCGCGGCGGTTACAAGTTGGAAGCGGCGCTGGATGCTTTCCATTTGTCACCGGAAGGACTGTGTTGCCTGGACATCGGCGCATCCACCGGAGGGTTTACCGACTGCCTGCTTTCGCGCGGGGCGCGCTGCGTTATCGCGGTTGACAGCGGGCACGGACAACTGCATCCGCGAATTGCCAACGATGAACGTGTCGAATCCATGGAGGGCGTCAATGCGCGCTACCTTGCACCGGAAATGATTCCGTTTCCCGTCTCATGCGCTGTCATGGATGTATCCTTTATCTCACAGACCTGTATCTTGCCGGCGCTTGTGGCACTCATTCCGCCTTCCGGGTGGCTGATTTCTCTGATCAAACCGCAATTTGAGGTCGGCAGACACGCTGTCGGAAAGAACGGTATTGTCAGGTCCGAAGCAGATCGCATTTCCGCCATTGAGCGTGTATTGACAGGCGGAATTTCCTGCGGGCTTTTTCCGGCAGGACTGATTCGGTCGCCGATTACAGGCGGGGACGGCAATACAGAATACCTCGTATGCTTTTACAAACAGACTGCGGAGTCAATGCCGTCAGTCGAACTGTTGATCCGGAGCCTCCGGACTGACGGAAAGGAAAGACAGTAACGTGAAAAAAATCGCATTGATCACGAATTTCAACATATACGAAAAAGTCAACGCCGCCATCGCGGTTGCGCAAAGGCTTTCGGAGTACGGTTGCAAACTGCTTGTCTCCACCAACAACAAAGAACGGATGATGCGTATGAACCGGAGCGGTGTGGATTTTTCCTATCTGCCGCTTGACGAGGTCTACGCAAATGCGGAAATTGCGGTGGTACTCGGCGGAGACGGCACGATTTTAGAGGCGGCACGCCGTGCGGCGCCGCGTGCGACCCCCATTCTCGGCATCAACCTCGGTCGGGTCGGGTATATGGCGGAACTGGAACTGAATGAGTTGGACATGCTGCCGCGGCTGATGAGCGGTGATTATACCATTGATGTCAGATCCATGCTGCAGGTAGAACAGTATTCCGTTGCAGGAAAGCTTAAATCGCACACTTATGCATTGAACGACGCGGTGATCTCCAACGGCTCCATCGCCAGAATTGTGGATTTGGAGCTCTCGGAAAACGGTCTGCCCGTCACCCGTTACCGCGCTGACGGACTGATTATTGCCACACCTACCGGGTCGACGGCATACTCTCTTTCTGCAGGCGGCGCCATCGTCGATCCGCGATTGGGTTGCTTCTGCGTGACCCCGATCTGTCCGCACTCCTTGGGTGCCCGTCCGCTTCTGTTTCCGGACAACGCGGTTTTACAGGTCAAAAATACCTGCCAGCGTGAGCGGAATCTCTTTCTGACCGTGGACGGTCGCACAAACTACGAATTGTTCCGCAATGAGACCGTGCGCATTTCACGGTCCGATCTTGTAACCAATCTGATCCGCATGAAAAATAACGGCTTTTACCACATTCTGCGCATGAAAATGACAGAACATACCTAATAATGCAAACCGAGGAGGTCGTCATGAAGAAAGACAGACACGATTGTATTCAGAACATCATCAATCAATATACCGTTCAGACGCAGGATGAACTGATTGGTTATCTCCGCAACGCTGGTTTTGATGTCACACAGGCAACTGTTTCGCGCGATATACGTGAATTGAAACTCAGCAAAGTATTGACGGAAAAGGGCGTTTACCGTTATACCATGCCTCCGGAAGGAGCCGACAGCATGGCGCCAGTCTTCAATTTTTCCCTGATGAGTGCGGTAACTTCCATCGATCATGTACAGAATATCATTGTGATGCGAACCACACCAGGAATGGCGCAGGCGGTTGCGTTCGGAATTGACAACAAAAAGGAGCCGGCAATTCTCGGCTGCGTTGCAGGAGACGACACCATCATTGTCATTGTACGCGATCATCACAGCACGGAAAAACTGTGTGTGCAAATCTCCGGTATGATCGGGGGCAAATAATATGCTCCGGCGATTGCATATTGAAAACATCGCAGTCATCCGACAGGCGGATCTTTCCTTCGGCGAGGGGTTCTCCGTACTAACCGGTGAAACCGGTGCCGGAAAATCCATCATCATCGACAGCATCAATCTGCTTGCCGGTAACCGCGCCTCCCGTGACCTTGTCCGCTCGGGCGAAAAAAGCGCAACGGTCTGTGCCATGTTCGACTCGCTTTCGCAAAAAACGGTGCAGGCACTTTCGGAAATCGGAATCACCTGCGACGACGGGTGTGTTCTTCTGGAAAAAAATCTCCATTCGGACGGCAAAAGCAGTGCCCGTATCAACGGAAGACCTGTCACACAGGGGATGCTCCGGCAGGCAGGAAAGCTACTGATCAATATCCACGGTCAGAATGACAGCCAGGCACTCCTGGATGCCGATTCACATATCCGATACCTGGATGCCTATATCGGTGCCGAAGAACTTCTGCATGATTACGGCACTGTTTACCGTGATCTGCGAGAGGCAGAAAGCGCACTGGCGGCACTGCAGCAGAATGAAGCCGAAAAGCTTCGGTTGCGTGAAATGCTGCTTTATCAGATACGCGACATTGATGCCGTAAAGCCCAAAGAGGGCGAAGAAGAAAAACTGGAGAATGAATGCTCGCGTTTGCAGAATCTTGAGAAGATTCAGAAGCAGGTCAGTTTTTGCGAACGTGTGTTGGACAGCGGGGAAAAAGGCAGTGCCACCATGCTTGTCGCACGGGCGGCAGGTGCAATGGAACAACTATCGGCAATGATTCCGACCTCCGCGCCGCTTGCAGAGCGGTTGCGCAACTGCGAATATGAATTACGTGACATCGCAGAGATACTCTCCACACTGTCCGAGCAGCCCGATGAAGATCCGACGGTTCTTTTGGATCGGATGCAAAGCAGATTGGATGCATTGGCAAAACTGAAGCGCAAATACGGCGCATCCGTTTGTGAAGTACTTGCGTTTCGCGCCAATGCCGCCAAACGGTTGGAAGAGCTTGATACGTCCGGCGAGCGCTGTGAAGAATTGAGCCACCGGATTTCCGAACTCCGCGAAAAAGCAGAAAATGTTGCCGCTGCTCTTCATCGGAAGCGCGCAGAGGCAGCCAAAGAAGTGGAGCGGAAAATCGCGGAAATACTTACTTATCTGGATATGCCGCGCGTCCGTTTTTTGGTCGCGGTCAGCCATTGCGCACTTAATGCGACAGGCTGTGACAAAGTGGAATTTCTGATCGCCACCAACCCGGGAGAACCGCTCGCTCCCATGCAGAAAATTGCATCCGGCGGCGAATTGTCACGCATCATGCTTGCCATTCGCTGTGTACTCAATGATCGCGACGGCGTCGGCTGCATCATTTACGATGAGGTGGACACCGGTATTTCCGGAAGCACCTCACGCAAGGTCGGCTTGAAGCTGCGCAGAATTTCAAAGGAAACCCAAGTCATCTGTGTTACACATTCCGCACAAATCGCCTCTCTGGCGGATACCCATTTCTTTGTTTCCAAAAGCGAAGCAGACGGGCGGGTGCAGACGGACGTGCGGATTCTGACACCTGAAGAAGAGCAGGATGCAATTGCAAGAATTCTCGGGGGGCTGTCCGTCACGGATGCCCAACGTCAGGCTGCGGCGGACATGCTTGCCGGAAAGGATCGGGAAGAACTATGAGCCATATCAAAATACCCAAAACAAATGCCATGCGGATTCTGGACGGTGCCAAAATTCCGTACGAAATTTACACCTATGAGGTAGACGAAAACGATCTTTCCGGAACACACATTGCGGATTGCGTCGGACTGCCTTATGAAACCGTTTTCAAAACACTGGTCGCAAAGGGCGATAAAACCGGGTTTCTCGTGTTCTGTATCCCTGTAGACCGTGAAATTGATTTGCGGAAAGTCGCAAGCGAAACAGGAAACAAGCGGATCGAGATGCTACACGTAAAGGATCTGCTCGCCGTAACCGGGTATATCCGCGGCGGGTGCTCTCCGATCGGTATGAAGAAAAAATTTCCGACCTATCTGGACGAAGAAGCAGGAAAGCATGACAGAATTACGGTCAGCGGCGGTATGCGGGGCGTTCAACTTTTGATCGGCGTCCGGGAATTGCGGAACATCACCGGAGCTACCCTGTTACCGCTGACGCAAGAACAGAATGAAACGAAAGGTGAATAACCATGCTGAAAATCAAACAACAAATCGCACAGACCATTCAAAACGGTATACAGACACTGAGTCCTGACGCAACCGTCTCCGAGCAGGAAATCCTTGCGTTGCTGGAATATCCGCCCGACGACAGTATGGGAGACCTTGCGTTTCCGTGCTTCAAATTCGCAAAGACATTGCGTAAATCCCCGGTTATGATCGCACAATCGCTGGCTGACGCATTGAAATCTGACAGCGACATCGGTCAGGTCACCGCACTGAACGGATATCTGAACATCCGTCTTTCGGGAAATGCACTGGCATCGCATGTCATTCCTGAAGTTCTGCAAAAAGGGGATCGCTACGGTTCGCCGGAATGCGGTCACGGAAAAACCGTTGTACTGGACTATTCCTCCCCGAATGTCGCCAAACCCTTCCACATCGGTCATCTCGGCACGACTGTCATCGGACATTCCCTGAAAATGCTCCATGAATTTGCCGGCTATCACTGCATCGGTATCAACTATCTCGGCGACTGGGGAACACAGTTCGGAAAACTGATTCTCGCCTATCGCACATGGGGGAGCAGGGAATCGGTCGAAGAGGGCGGAATCGACAAACTGGTAGAACTGTATGTCCGCGTCAACAATGAAATCGGCGCCGAAAAAGAACGTGGAGAGCATGCACTCGCCGATGCGGCACGCGCGGAATTCCATAAGATGGAAACCGGAGATGAAGAAAACCTTGCCCTTTGGCGTTGGTTTATTGAGATCAGCCTCAAAGAATACGAAAAAACCTATAAACAACTCGGCATCACCTTTGACAGCTACAAAGGAGAATCCTTCTATACGGATAAAATGCCCGCGCAGGTTGAAAAGCTGCGCCAAATGGGGCTTTTGAAGCTGGATCAGGGCGCTTCCATTGTAGATCTAGAACCGTATGGTATGCCGCCCTGCCTGATTCTCAAGAGCGACGGCTCCACCCTTTATCCGACACGTGATATCGCCGCTGCCGTCTACCGCAAACAGGAGTACAATTTTGACAAATGCATTTACGTAACGAGCAATCAACAGATTCTGCACTTCAAACAGTGGTTTAAGGTTGTGGAGCTGATGGGATACGACTGGTATGACGAACTGGTTCACGTTCCCTATGGCACGGTCAGTATCAACGGCTCCAAGCTGGCAACACGGACAGGCAATGTCATTCTTTTGCGCGATTTGTTCAGTGCGGCAATCGAAAAGGTGACGGAAATTATGGAAGAGAAGAACCCTTCTCTGAAGGGTCGCACGGACATTGCGGAGGCAATTGGCGTCGGTGCGATTGTGTTCTACTATCTTTCCAACAATCGCATCAAGGACATCGACTTCAATATGGAAGATGCCCTGTCGTTTGAAGGAAACACGGGACCGTATGTGCAGTATACCTATGCGAGAACCTGCTCTGTGCTGGAAAAAGCGCCCGCATTTAATGTATCCTCGCTGAACGTCACGGATCCGAATGAGACGGCATTGCTCAAAGTAATCTGCCAGTTGGAGGAGCGTGTCATTCTGGCTTTGCGCGACTACGAACCTTCTGTCATTACGCGCTATATTCTGGAGGTTGCGGTTGCCTTCAATAAGTTCTACCACGCATGCCCCATTCTGACGGCAGATGACCAAACGGTCAAAAACACCCGCATTGCGCTGACAGCGGCAACCAAACAGGCACTCGGAAACGCCTTTGGTCTGATCTGCCTGCGCAAAACCGAAAAAGTATAAAAGCAAACAAAATATAAAAATTTATCATAAATAAGAGAGGTAACACAGTATGTCCGGACATAGTAAATGGGCAAACATCAAGCACAAGAAGGAAAAAACAGATGCGGCAAGAGGCAAAGTCTTCACGCAGATCGGCAAGGAAATCGCAATCGCTGTCAAAGCCGGCGGCGGAGACCCCAACTCCAACTCCAAATTGCGCGACTTGATTGCGAAAGCCAAGGCAAACAATGTGCCGAATGATAACATCAAACGCAGCATTGAAAAGGCACTCGGCGCAGGCGGAGAGACCTACGAGGAAGTCATTTACGAAGGATACGGACCTGCCGGTATTGCCGTCATCGTCCGCGCGACAACCGACAACCGCAACAGAACCGCCGGAAACGTGCGCGCCACCTTCTCCAAATATCACGGAAATCTCGGGCAGACCGGTTGTGTCGGATACCTGTTCTCAGACAAGGGTCTGATTGTGGTGGACAATGAAGACGAGGACATTGATGAGGACAAGCTGATGGAAGACGCGCTGGAGGCGGGCGCTTCCGACTTCTCTGCCGAGGGTGACACTTTTGAGATTTACACGGAACCGGACGATGTTTATGCGATCGCCGATACCCTGAAAGAAAAGGGGTACGAGATCGCCTCTGCCGAAGCCACCAAAATTCCTTCCAACTATGTGACACTTGAGAACGAAGACGATATCAAGTTCATGGGACTTTTGCTGGACCGTCTGGATGAAGATGATGACGTAACGGAGGTTTACCATAACTGGGAAAACTGCGATTGATCTTCCGCATTCCGGGTCAATGATTCTTTTCGACACTTCTCTCACTTTTAGGTAAAAAATTTCAGAAAATGTGTAGACAACCCCGTCAAAATGTGATATAATAAACAGGTTGACAATAAACAAACACAGGAGGTTATTTTCTCACATGAAAAAGAAGCTGACCACGGTTGAATTTCGTGGCACCCCCGAACAGGAAGAAAAGCTGCTTGCAGTGATCGAGGAGTATCGCGGCGAAAAGGGCGCTATGATGCCCATTCTGCAAAAGGCGCAGGAGATTTACGGTTATCTCCCGCTGGAAGTCCAGAAGATTATCGCCGAAAAAACCGATACCGCCGTTGAAGAAATCTACGGTATTGCATCCTTCTATGCGCAGTTCAAACTGAATCCCGACGGCGAAGTTGCTGTTGCCGTTTGCCTTGGCACCGCATGTTATGTCAAGGGTTCCGGCGCCATTATCGAAGAAGTATCCAAAGAGCTGAACGTCCCGATCGGCAGTACATCCGCAGACGGCAAATATTCTCTGGAAGCGACCAGATGTATCGGCGCGTGCGGTCTTGCGCCGGTTCTGACCGTAAACGGTGAAGTATACGGCAGACTGACTACAGCGGATGTCAAAACCATCCTTGCCAAATATCAGTAAGGAGGAAGTGCGAGATGATTAAAACAGTTGAACAATTGAATGAGATCCGCAAAAAAATGCAGCCCGCGGTTGCCATGCGTGAGGGAAGTGACGTAACGGAAAAGAATATCCGCAAGCACGTCCTGATCTGCGGAGGTACCGGCTGCACCTCCTCCGGGAGTCCTGCTTTGCATGATGCTCTGATGAAAGAGCTGGAGGAAAAAGGGATTGCCGATCAGATCAAAGTGGTCAGAACCGGTTGTTTCGGTCTGTGCGCACTTGGTCCTGTGATGATTGTTTATCCGGAAGGCACTTTCTACTCCATGGTCAAGGTAGAGGATATTCCCGAAATCGTGGAATCTCACCTGATCAACGATATTCCGGTTGAAAGAATCGAATTCCATGAAAAAAGCGCAAGTGACCACCACATTGCCAAACTGAAGGACATGTCCTTCTTCAAAAAACAGCACCGCGTTGCCTTGCGCAACTGCGGCGTGATTGACCCCGAAAATATCGACGAATACATTGCAAGAGACGGTTATCAGGCACTTGCCAAGGTTCTGACCACCATGACCCCGGATGATGTTGTTTCGGAAGTTCTTGCTTCCGGTCTGCGCGGAAGAGGCGGCGGCGGATTTCCGACCGGTCTGAAGTGGAAGTTTGCAACGGCACGTCGTGGAGAGGTCAAAAAATATGTCTGCTGCAATGCGGACGAGGGTGACCCCGGTGCGTTTATGGACCGTTCCGTTTTGGAAGGCGATCCGCATACGGTTTTGGAAGCTATGGCGATTGCCGGATATGCGATCGGTTCCGATGAGGGATATATTTATGTCCGTGCAGAATATCCGATTGCAATACATAGACTGGAAATCGCAATCAAGCAGGCAAGAGAAGAGGGACTGCTCGGAGAGAACATCTTCGGGACCGGATTCAACTTTGACGTAAAACTCCGTTTCGGCGCCGGCGCATTTGTATGCGGTGAGGAAACCGCTTTGATGACCTCCATCGAAGGCAACCGCGGCGAACCGCGTCCCCGTCCGCCTTTCCCGGCAGTAAAGGGACTCTTCGGACAGCCGACCATCCTGAACAATGTCGAAACATATGCCAATGTCTGTCAGATCATCCTGAACGGGGCATCCTGGTTTGCCGGCATGGGTACCGAGAAATCGAAGGGAACCAAGGTATTCGCAATCGGCGGTAAGATCGTGAATACCGGTCTTTTAGAGGTTCCGATGGGAACAACCCTGCGTGAGGTCATCTATGACATCGGCGGCGGTATTCCGAACGGTAAAAAGTTCAAGGCAGCACAAACCGGCGGTCCTTCCGGCGGATGCATTCCCGCCTCCCTGATTGACACACCGATTGATTACGATAACCTGACTGCCATTGGCTGTATGATGGGCTCCGGCGGTCTGATTGTAATGGACGAAGACAACTGCATGGTTGATATCGCCCGTTTCTTCCTCGACTTCACTGTCGATGAATCCTGCGGAAAGTGCACCCCCTGCCGTGTCGGTACGCGCAGACTGCTTGAATTGCTGGATAAAATCATCGCAGGAAACGGGGAAATGGAAGATCTGGATCGTATGGAAGAGCTGTGCCAGTACATCAAAGCAGGCTCTCTGTGCGGCTTGGGACAGACAGCCCCGAACCCGGTCATCGCAACCATGAAATTCTTCCGTGATGAATATATTGCGCACATCGTGGACAAAAAGTGCCCCGCAGGTGTCTGCAAGGGTCTTGTACAGTACCACATCGATGCCGATCAGTGTATCGGTTGCGGCAAGTGCGCAAAGAACTGTCCTGCGGATGCCATTTCCCGGACGGATTATATCGCTCCCGGACACAAGTTGGCTTCCATGGCGATTGATACAAAGAAGTGCGTAAAGTGCGGCGCTTGTATCTCCAACTGTAAGTTCAATGCAATTTCCAAGGCTTAAAGAAAGGAGAATTGTGGTAGATGGAAACAATTCATGTAAAGATTAACGGCACCTCTTATGAGGTACCCAAGGGTTCCACAGTTCTTGAAGCCGCCAGAGCGGCAAAGGTGGAAATTCCCACATTGTGCTATCTGAAGGATATCAACGAAATCGGCGCCTGTCGCCTTTGCCTGGTCGAGGCATCCGAGGGCGGTAAGCCCTTCCGTATGGTCACCGCCTGCGTATATCCGGCAAGCGAAGGGATGGAAATCCTGACCAATACCCCCAAGGTAATCAAATTCCGCAAGATGAACCTGGAGCTTCTGCTTTCCAATCACAACCGCGAGTGTCTGTCCTGTGTGCGCTCGACCACCTGCGAATTGCAAAAGCTTTGCAACGACTATCACGTCGATGAGCATCATTTTTCCGGTGTCAAAACCGCATCCAAGATTGATGATTCTTCCGTATCAATCGTACGCGATAACAGTAAATGTGTCCTTTGCCGCCGCTGTGTGGCTGCATGCAAAAAGACGCAGGGAATCGGCGTCATCGGCGCAAACGACCGCGGATTTGATACACACATTGCCTGCGCATTTGAAGCGCCGCTTGCCTCCACCTCCTGTATCAACTGCGGACAGTGCGTTGTGGCATGTCCGACCGGTGCATTGCACGAGGTAGACGACACCGCAAAGGTATTTGCGGCATTGGCTGATCCGGACAAACACGTTCTGATCTGCACTGCGCCTTCCGTACGTGCACAGATCGGCGAATGCTTCGGCTATGAGCCCGGCACGGACTGCGAAGGAAAAATGGTTGCCGCCATCCGCCGTCTCGGATTTGAGGGTGTCTATGACATGAATCTCTCTGCGGACCTGACCATTATCGAAGAGGCAAACGAATTGCTCGGCAGAATTCAGAACGGCGGTGCACTTCCCATGATCACCTCCTGTTCGCCCGGATGGATCAAATTCTGTGAGCACTATTTCCCGGAACTGACGGAAAATCTGTCCACCTGCAAATCGCCTCAGCAGATGTTTGGCGCCATGGTCAAGACGTATTACGCGCAAAAAATGGGCTGGGATCCAAAGGATATTTTCTTTGTATCCGCCATTCCGTGCACTGCAAAGAAGTTTGAGGTCGGCAGAGCCGATCAGTCTGCCGCAGGTGACGGCATTCCGGACGTGGATGTTGCCATTACAACGAGAGAACTTGGCAGAATGATTCAGACGGCAGGTATCAATTTCAAACAGCTTGGAGATGAAGCTTTTGACGATGCCTTCGCCATCGGCTCCTCTGCGGGTGCAATCTTCGGTGCAACCGGAGGTGTCATGGAAGCAGCATTGCGTTATGCCGCGGAAGTCATTCTCGGAACCGAACTGGAAAAGATCGAGTTTGAGGAAGTCCGCGGAACCGATCCGATCAAATTCGCCGCATATAAACTGGGCGATATGACCGTTAAGGTCGCTGTTGCGTCCGGTACCGCGAACGCAAAGAAGCTTCTGCGTGATGTGGAATCCGGTGCGGTCGATGTACAGTTTATCGAGGTCATGGCTTGTCCCGGCGGTTGTGTAAACGGCGGCGGTCAGCCGTATCAACCGGCATCTGTGCGCATGACTACCGATCTTCGCGCCGTCAGAGCCGCTGTTCTGTACAATGACGATAAGAATTGCGACCTGCGTAAATCTCAGGACAATGCGGGCGTTTGGAAACTGTATGAGGAGTTCTTAGGAAAGCCCAACAGCGAAACCGCACATCATGTTCTGCATACCAGTTATGTAAAACGCGGACTCTGATTTGTATCGGAGCATACCTTAAGATAATTTTTTGACTGTCTCTCCCTCGGGTTGATCCGAAAAGAGGGAGGGACAGTCTGGGAACCGCCCGGAGCGGTTTCTTTTTCCGGCCAATGGTTAGCAAGAGCTAACCGAATCCGTTTCTCTTGATATATACAACATGACGCACGAGATGGTAAAAATCACCGATTGACGTCAGTTCCGGCGGAGGGTATGTATGCATGCGCATTACGGACAAATTCGGACTGAAAAAAGGGGATACGGTTCTGATCAAACCGTTCGGAACCAGCAAAACCTATCCCGTTACGGTCGCCGGTACTTATCGGAGCGTGTCAGAAAGCATATTAATTACAACAGAATGTGCAGATACCATCGGAATCAGTGTATCAGGACTGATCCTGCGAAATCGGTTACATAAACTGATCCGCTCGACGGACAGTGAAAAAGAAAGGATAAACAACATGAAAAAAACAGTATTGCATATTAACGGCATGATGTGCGGCATGTGTGAATCCCACATCAACGATGTCATTCGACGCGAGTTCAAGATCAAAAAGGTCACCTCATCACACAGCAAAGGAATCACGGAAATTCTCAGTGAAGAGCCCCTTAACGAAGAACAGTTGCGCAATGCAATCAAACAGACCGGATATACGCTGACGGAAATTGAAATCGCCGACGCGCCCGAGAAAAAAGGCTTTTTTGCCGCAATGAAATCCGGCAAAAAAGACAAATAACCGCTATTGACAAACACGCAAAAATACAGTATAATCATATAAAAAGATCCGGACGGTCGTCGCTTGAACGAACCGTCCGGTCAGTTGTACGTGGACGCTGGAGCTGCGGACACTGAAAAGGCTGAAACTGCCATAATCCGGTATAAATGCGCTTCTTACTGCAAAATTCCTTCCCTGAATTATACAAAATTTTGATTTTGTATAATTGCATATCAGGCACAAAAATCCCCTTTCGATGCCCATTTCCGGGTCAATTACGCATTTTCGTGTGCCTCCAGGTACTTTTTCCGCGTTGCCTCACCGCCGCGCAGATGCCTTTCGTTTTTATTTCTTTCCAAAACCGCTTTGACTTGTTCATACAACGCGCTATTTACACGACGCAGTGTCTGCGTTACATCCTTATGTACAGTGCTTTTGCTGATTCCGAACTGGTTGGCAACCGTACGTACAGTTGCATTGTTTTCTACAAGATACGTGCCAAGTATCACACATCGTTCCTTGCCGGTTGAAATGTACATCATAAGCGATACCTCTTCATTTTTGTTTTCACTTCATTATATGGGCTGTATCGCCGGCTTAGTCATCATTTATTAAAATTTCAGGAGATTTTTCCATGTCCAATCTCAAAAACGACCTACCAAGTCATTCCGATGCATCCTGCCTTTTTGAAGGCATGACGTCAATCAACGCCATCATTCACGCCATTGAGTCCGGCACCAATGACCGACAGATCTTACGGATTTTCTTCGACCGCGACAAAACCACAAGCAAATCGCGCGAACTTGCCTTTTTGCGCAAAGAATCCGAAAAGCTCGGATTTCACATTGAGTTCACAAATAGTACTGTGATTGACAAAATAACAACCGGTACCACACACGGCGGCATCGTCGCCGAATGTACCCAGCGCGCGTATCCCGTATTGGATGCCACCTTTGTCCGTCAGGACGGTTTTTATGTTTTTTTGGACGGAATTGAGGATCCGTACAATTTCGGATATGTGCTCCGATCGCTCTATGCCGCAGGCGTAGACGGTGTTGTACTGTCCGAGCGAAACTGGATGAGCGCAGCCGGTACAGTTGCGCGTGCTTCCGCAGGAACCTCCGAATTGCTGTCCGTCTGCATTGCAGACCCTGCGTCCGTACCGGGCGTTTTCCGCCAATGCGGTTACAAAATTCTTGCTGCCGGTATCCGCAATTCCGTTAGCCTTTATGACGCGGATATGCATTTTCCTCTTCTCATGATCGTCGGCGGCGAAAAGCGCGGTATCTCCGCAAAGTTGCTCTCACAGGCGGATGAAATCGTACGGATTGATTACGGAAGAGTATTCCGCGGTTCCCTCTCCGCCGCTTCTGCGGCAACCGTCCTCGCCTTTGAGGCACTGCGAAAAAACAGAAATACATAAAAAAGCCTTGTATTCCGCGTAAAACTATGATATAATAACAGAAGGAATATTCTGTCCTCTTCTCTCATACGTTACAGTATAAAGCATTGACGGAGGACAAGTACAGTGATATATATTGCAAAAAAGGCACCGGAACGCCGCAACCTGCTCAAACACTTTTCCCGGTATCTGGTTCTATATGCTGTTTTTTCGGTTGCAGGTGTGTTTCTGCTTTCGGCAACCGGTTACCGCGGCACCTCCGGCTCTCGGTTTGCGACAGACGTATTTCCCGCTTTATGGCTTGATCTTTTGCTGTTGGCGTCATTGTTTGTCGGCACAATGACCTTTTTCCTGCCGGCGGTAGCCGGCACCTGCGTCGTTCTGCGCGGGGCAGCTTGCGGTGTCCGACTGGCATATGTGTCAGCGTCATCGGGCATCAGTATCACTCATACTGCAATTCTTTGCCTGACGGAAATACTTTGCGGATTGCTTTTGTGCTATGCATGCAGTTTTTGCAGACATGCATCCACCTACTTTTTTTCTAAAACGCACAAAACCGGCAAAAAACCATTTACCCCTTTTATTTCCGGTTCAATCATCAGCTTTACCCTTGTAATCACAATCCTGTCTTTTCTATTTGCATGTGTGCATATATGCAAAATGCTTTTGTGGGCGCATATGTAATGCCTTAAGGCAAATCCCGGGAACAAACGATAAAAACAAAAAGGAATCAAAAAAGTGGACGAACGCAAATCAAAGAAAAAATTCAAACTGTTTGATTGGACAAAAGACGGAAAAGGTGTGGAGCCGGGTGAGGATCGCACACCGAATCTGAAATTCTTTTTTAAGCAATACGGCAGAAAATTTACCCGCATCATCTCGTTGAATCTGATGATGTTGTTTCAGTTTGTGCCGATTGCCGTTGCAATTTGGCTGTACTTCACCGGTCCGACCACTCCGACCCAAAGTTATGGCAGTTATGCGGCGCTCTACGGTATGCAGACCGCGGCACCGACAGCGACCGGGAACCTTTTCTTTGTTGCGCGAATGGCACAACAGGCGCTTCCGACATACAATACCTATGTATATTGGATCATGATTCCCCTGGTTCTTTTTGTGCTGATAACATGGGGATGGCAGAACACCGGTTCCACTTATATTCTGCGTGCCTTTGTGCGCGGTGACGGCGTTTTCTTGTTCGGGGATTATTTTCACGCCATCCGGAAAAACTTCAAGCAGGGCTTTTTCCTTGGATTGATCGATTTTTGCGCAATTGGGCTCCTCATATTCGATATTTTGTTCTTTATGAATACCGAGAGCAGTACGGCCAACAACCTGATGTACGGCTTGATCATCGCCGTGGCAATCCTGTTTTTGCTCTTGCGGATGTATATCTATCTTTTGATGATTACATTTGATATCAAAACATGGAAATTGCTGAAAAACGCCTTGATTTTCTCTGTTTTGGGCATGAAACGTAACCTCATGGCAGTGCTGGGCAATTTGCTTCTGGCTGCAATTACGATCGGCCTGATTGTCGGCTCCTCCATGCTCGGTGTCGGATTTATGGGATTACCTATTCTGCTTCCCTTCCTTTATGTGCCCGCCACCTCCGCATTTATCAATGTCTATGCAGCCTACCCAGTCATTGATAAATACATGATACAGCCCGCACTCAAAAAAAATCCGCCGCGGACATCCCCCGACGATTCGGACGAAACGGAGGATGCACCGGAGGCGGAAGCGTGATTTTTATTACTCATTGATCCCAATGAGCTCACTGATACGGACAAACGTATAGCCTTGCGCCAGCAATTCCGGCAAAATCAGCCGGAGTGCCTCCGGCGTAGGGCTGTTGTGTCCGATATAATCGTGCATCAGGATAATATCACCTGAGTGCACATGGCTGAGTACATTTGCCGCAATTTTTGCCGGCGGTGTGTGTGCCCAGTCCCGCGTGTCGATATTCCAAAGGATTACGCTGTATCCCAATTTGGAAGCTGCCACCCGGACATCCGTGTCAACCAATCCTTCCGGCGGGCGAAAGTATTTGGTACGGCACTCACCAAATCGGTATATTGTCGATTCGCACCGCCCGATCTCTTCCACCAGTCCTGTATAATTTTCACAAATCAGGTGCGGATGCGTATAGGTGTGATTTCCGACCTCATGTCCACGGCGGATGACCTCTTCTAAAGTATCCGGATAATGCTCGGCATTTTCTCCGACCACAAAAAACGTTGCTTTGATTCCATAAGTGTCCAGAATCTCCAGGATTTCAGGTGTATAACGCGGATGCGGCCCGTCATCAAAGGTCAGGGCAATTTTTTTTTGCGTATTTTCCTTGTGCCTGTAGATTTCAACTGCGCTGCCGTCATTTTCGCGTGCCCAATAGGCGGCTACCGGCGTCTGCAAGAGGCAAACCAGACTCAGAAGGAGCCACAGGCATCGTGCCGCCATTTTATGATTTCGTGTGTTCTTCATTTTTTCTCCTATGGCAAAAGCATGCCGTCACCCTGATCAGGAAGCGGTCAATTCATCCAATGTTCCGAATCGATATCCCTCGGCTTTCAGTTGCCGGATTACATCTCCCAAAATCTGCGCATTGACGGAAGAGGTCGGATGCAACAGCAGTACCGCCCCTGGGTGAATGTTATCCAATATTTTCTTTTTTGCGGAATTCGCATCCGGTTGGCGCTGATTGTCCCAATCCGCATAGGCAAAGCTCCAAAAGATCGTCTTATAACCAAGGTGGTGCAAGGACTTCATCATTTGTTCGGAAAACCTGCCTTCGGGCGGTCGGAAATAATGTGACATCCCGGAACCGGTTTTTTCAAGGCACAGAGCTTCCAATTTTTCAAGATCTGCGCGCAGTGCGGCTTCATCCGCACAGCTATAATCCTTGTGTGTTGCGGTATGATTGCACACGGTGTGTCCTTCCGCGAACATTCTTTTGACAAGTGCGGTATTGGCACTGACAAAATGCGAAAGCAAAAAGAACGCTCCCGGAACAGATTCCGCCTTCAGCGTGTCGAGTATCTTTTCGACATTTCCGTTTTCGTATCCGGCATCAAACGTCAGGAACACGACTTTTTCCGTCGTATTCGGTAAAATATAGTATCCGCCGTAATTTTGGATAAAAGAAAAATTCGGATCCAGTGTCGGTTGCGCATGGTTTGCGGCACGTTTACAATACCAATTACAAACCGTGTTTTGCCCCTGTACCGTCACAATGCCCGCCAACAGTATCCCCATCAGCAAAAGAGCCACCAATAATAGATTTATCAGACTTAACCTGTATTTCATAAGCTTCACCTTTCCAACCAATCCAACCAAAGGTTTGGGGAGAACCCCTCCCATTTGCGACGCATGTCCCCTATTTGATTTGCCTGCATCATACCCGGTTTCCCGTTTTTCATCCGTTGCAGGATTGCTTTTATTTTCTCCGTATTACCGGCATTCCACACACTGAAAAATATGCCGGTTTGACCTGATAGGCTCATTTGTGCCGTTTTTTCCTCATTTCTGCATAAACCTTACAAAAAACAAATATTTCTTTCATAATTACTCTATTGTTCAAAGTGACGTCACAATTGCCCTCTATAATATTGTCCATTGTATTACATTCCGATACAAGGGGAGGTGTATACACACTTGGCTGAGCACACTTTTCGCCGAATGGAGAAAAAAATTATCATTGAAAAGGCAGTGATATCTTCTCTGCAGGAAAAGCTTTCTCATTTCATGGTTCCGGATATCTATAATACAAACGGAAAACCTTATATGATATGCAATCTGTATTTTGACGATGCGTGGAATCAGGTTATCCGTACATCGGTTGAACGCCCCATCTACAAGGAAAAATTGCGTTTGCGCAGTTACGGTGTCCCGCAGGACGGCAGCACGGTTTTTTTGGAACTCAAGAAAAAATACCGCGGAGTCGGAACCAAGCGCCGTGTCAGCATGACTTATGCCGAGGCAATGGAATACCTTGCAACCGGTAAGCATCCCGCAGATCTTTTGCTTTTCATCAATGAACAGATTTTGCGTGAGATTGATTATTACAGATTTCACCATCCCGTAAAACCATGTACCTATGTCAGCTATTTTCGCAATGCATACAGCGGTATTGTGGATCCGACCTTCCGCGTGACCTTTGACAGTGATGTGCTGACAAGGCGGTACGATCTCGATCTGCAAAAAGGGCGCTACGGAGATCCCATTTTTTCTCCGGGCAAGATGCTTTTAGAGGTTAAATTCACCAATGCGGTTCCCCTATGGTTTGCCCGTATCATGAGCGAATTTGGCCTGTCGTTCCACAGCTTTTCCAAGTACGGCACTGCCTACAGGCAGAATGCATATAACCAAGCTCTTGCGGGAGCCGATCTGAACGACACCCAAAAGAAACAACAATTTTACTTTCCAAAGGAGATATAAAATCATGCCAGACTGGACACTTTATTCGCTGGGAATCTCCAGCAACGGCTACGCGCTGACGCTGATAGACTCTTTGATCGTTCTCGGTACTTCCGTAGGACTTTCGTTGCTGATTTCCCTTGTCTACATTTTTACACGCAGAAAAACCGGGTATCAGTCTTCAACTGTATTGACGATTCTTTTCCTTTCCCCCTGTGTTGCAGCCATTGTGCTTTGCATCGGCTCAAACCTTGCGCGCGCAATCAGCATCGGCGGCGGACTGGCATTGATTCGTTTCAGAAATACCGTCGAAGATACCAAAGATATGGTATACCTCCTTTTGTCACTCGCAATCGGCGTTGCGTGCGGAATCGGTTTTGTCGGTTTTGCGGTTTTGGCTGCGATCTTTGTATGTCTGATCTTTATGCTCACCACACTGATCGGTTACGATCGCGTAGGTTCTCGCCAGATGCGCCTGCACATTCTCATTCCTGAAGACCTGAATTATGACGGCGTTTTTGATGATACATTGAAGGAGTACTGCTCCATGTTCCTCCTTGACACTGTAAAGACCACCGACTACGGAACCGTTCTTCAACTGGATTACCGCATTACCATGAAGGACAAATCCAAACAAAAAGAAATGGTGGATGCGTTGCGCACGCTCAACGGCAACCTAAACATCTCCCTGTTGCTCGGTCCGACACGCTGATCCTTTTTTCCCGTGTCCTTGTTTCGGTATTACCCGGAAGACTCTGTTGTCTTCCGGGTTTTGTCTGGCTTGGGAAAAATTCAAGATTGAAGAATTCCCCCTTCATAAAAAAATCGGGGATCACATAAATGCAATCCCCAATTTTTTCAATTGATTCAGCCTGCAAAGCTCAATAATATAACGCGCAGAACTGAGCGCTGTTTCCCTTATAATACCCGTTATTCGCCCAAAGGGGTGCCAAAAAACCGCGCGTCATTAAGGACATTGCCACATAGTACTCGAAATCTTCCTCTAAGTACGGATTGCTGTATTTCTCTATGACAGTTTTCATCCGATCCACCGTCTGCTTCATTTTTTCAAGCAAACGGCAATAATCCGCGGTAGAACGAATATATGCAAGCAACTCCTTATTCTTTTCGTTTTCAATCAGAATAGCGTTTACCTTCAGCAGACCTCCATCTGACACGGTCAGGAAACCTTCTTCGATAGACTCATCGACATTTTCCCATTCGCCGACTGCATTCTTATTGATACCGTCCTCGCAGGCAAGTTTTGCAAAGAATCCGAGCAAATCACAATCCGGGGCATCGCTTTTGTATCTGCGCACTGAAAATGTTTTATCTACAGAAGAATCTTCGATCTCATAGTCACTCGCGTCGGAACCGGTTACCAACGCATGGCGCTTATGCTTTTCGTCTGCCCATACCGAATAACGATTTCGCGCTATCTGCCATACCCATGCCGAAAAGGACTCGGGAACACTGCCTTTTTCAAGCGCTGTGAGTACATTCAATGCAATATCCTGCGTTAGATCTTCTGCCTCATTGGGGTCCCCTGTCTTCCGTAGGCAAAAGTAAAATAATTTTCCCATATAGTTTTCGGCAAATTCGTGTATTAACCGATTGCACAATTGGTTCGTATCTTGCATGATCTCGCCTCCTTTCACACATATAGTGTGGTATTTTCGGAATTGCTGACAAGGTTTTTTATTATTTATGAAAAATGTCTGCGGTATAAACGAATCATTTCCGAGAACACCGGTTTTCCATGCGTGATACAAATAAATAATATCAGAAAATCATAAAAAAATCTACCCTCTCTTTCTCGTAAATGTAAGATGATACGCTTATTTTTGACGAAAATCAGTGGTAAACATAACAAAAGAACCCCAGCGCAGATTTTCTGCTATAGGGTTCTCTGTCCTATTCGATCGCCTATAATTTCTCCGATAAGAATACCACGCATTCAGGGGACAGCGTGTTTTTATCATTTCAGAAAAACGTCAACTGATCGGTTTCATTCAATCCATCCAAAACACCATTGCGTCTGAGGATTTCAATGATTGCCTTGGTCAGTTTGGCTCGGGTCTGCAAATCTTCAACGGAGAAGAAGGGTTCCTTTTGTCTCGCCTGCTCAATCGACGCCGCGGCATTTTCTCCAAGCCCCGGCAGTGCACTGAACGGCATACGAATCCGACCGTTTTCAGGCGTGTATTCACGCGCAGTGGATTTCTCCAGACTGACCGGCAGGAACCGGATTCCGCGCGCAAATGCCTCGTTGATCAACTGCAGTGTGGGCAGACTTTGAATCTCCTTGGGTGCCGCATCGTTTCCGCGCTGATTGATATCACGAATATAAGCGGCAACCGCAGGCTTTCCCTTCATCACCAGTTCTGCATCAAAGCCTTCGGGGGACACCGTAAACATGGTGCAATAAAAGGCAATCGGAATATGCACCTTATACCATCCGAGACGGATTGCAGACATATCATAAGCGGCGGCATGCGCTTTCGGAAACATGTATTTGATTTTTTTACAGGACCAGATATACCAGTCCGGCACATTGGCGGCTTTCATCTCTGCCTCATACTCCGGTGTCAGTCCTTTGCCTTTTCGAACCATCTCCATGATTTTGAACGCATGGCTTTTTTCCACACCGTATTTGATCAGCGCCAGCATAATGGAGTCCCGCGTTCCGATTACCTGCGAAATGGTGCAGGTACCGTTTTTAATCAGCTCCTGCGCATTGTTGGTCCAGACGTCCGTTCCGTGTGAGAGCCCCGAAATCTGCAAAAGGTCTGAAAATGACTGCGGTTTGGATTCCTGAAGCATCTTAATGACAAACTTGGTTCCAAGCTCCGGCAGCCCCAAGGTTCCCAAAGGGCAGTCAATATCCTCAGGAGAAACCCCCAGCGGTGCGGTGGAAAGAAAGAGGTCATAAATCGAACGGTCGTTCATGGGAACATCCAAAACGCTTGTATCCGAAAATTTCTCAAGATACTTATACTTGGTCGGCATATCGTGACCGAGCTCGTCCAGTTTCAACAAAGTATCGTGCAGATATTCAAAAGTAAAGTGCGTTGTGACAATATCCGAATTCGGGTCATCCGCAGGATGCTGCACCGGGCAGAAATCATAGATTTCGTACTCCTTCGGAACCACCACAATGCCGCCCGGATGCTGTCCGGTGGAGCGCTTGACCCCAACGCAATGACTGATCATCCGGTTCACCTCGGCACGGTTGACCATAATCCCCTTTCCCTCCAGGTATTTGTTGACGTACCCGAATGCCGTTTTATCCGCCAGCCCGCCGATCGTGCCGGCACGAAACACATTCTCGGACCCGAAAAGCTCTTCCGTGTACTTATGGACACGCCCCTGTACCTCGCCGGAGAAATTCAAGTCTATATCCGGTGATTTGTCGCCGTAAAAGCCAAGGAAGGTTTCAAACGGAATATCATGCCCGTCATAATTGAGCTTGTGACCGCACCTCGGACAATTTGCGTCCGGCAGGTCAAATCCGGAACCGATATCAAGCTTTTTCGCGGTCTCAAAATCGCTGTACTGACACTGAGGGCACCAATAATGCGGCGGCAACGGATTTACCTCGGAAATTCCCGCCATAGATGCGACAACAGAAGATCCGACAGACCCACGCGATCCGACCAGGTATCCCTGGCTTTCACTGTATTGGACCAATTTCTGCGCAATCATATACAACACCGCAAAGCCGTGACCGATAATGGAAGTCAGCTCCTTATCCAGTCGTGCCGCCACAATCTCCGGCAACGGGTCACCATACATGGAACATGCTTTCTGGTAACATCTCGTTTTCAGTTCCTCTTCGGCACCCTCCAGGCTGGGGGTAAATGTTCCTTTCGGGAAAGGACGTATATCCGAATCAATCATATCGTTGATGAGATTGGTGTTTGTCACAACGACTTCATATGCCTTCTCCTCACCGAGATAGGAAAATTCCCTGAGCATTTCCTCCGTTGTACGAAAATATATATGCGTATCCTTATCGTAATCCTTGAACTTCTGTCCGGCAAGCAGCACCTTGCGGTATACCTCATCTTCCTCGTTCAAAAAATGCGCATCGCAGGTTGCGACAACCAACTTCCCGTGTTCTTCACCCAGTGCAACAATCTTGCGGTTGAGATCGCGCAGTGCTTCCTCGTCTGCGACCCGCCCCTCTTCAATCAAAAAACGGTTATTGCAGATTGGTTGTATTTCCAGATAATCATAAAAGTCCACAATTGCATCCACTTCCGCCTTCGGACGGTTGTCAAGCAGCGCCTGTACCAACTCTCCCGCTTCACATGCCGATCCGATAATCAAGCCTTCACGGTGCTGTTCCAATTCGGTCTTCGGAATACGCGGGTGCCTGCGGAAATATTTCAGATAACTGTAAGAAACCAGCTTGTACAGGTTTTTCAAGCCGGTTTTGTTTTTGACAAGAATAATCTGGTGGTAAGACTTCAGCTTCAACGGATCCGAATTTTCGGTCATTTCCTGAACCAGATGTTTATAAGTCAGCACGTCCCGCGCTTTCAGGTCGGCAATCATACAAAAATAAATGTGCGCAAGCATATTCGCATCATCCGAGGCACGGTGATGATTGAAGTCCCCAAGATTGTAATGCGTTGCAATGGTATCCAACTTATGATTTTTCAGTGTCGGATTCAGGTAACGTGACAGTGGCAACGTGTCCAGATAGGGATTTTCAAACGGCAATCCGCAATTTGCGGCGGCGGTACGGATAAAGGAAGTATCAAACTCCGCATTGTGCGCAATTAAAAGCGTTTTCTCCGGTGCATCTGCCGCGTCACCGATGAAATCAAAGAAAAGCTGCAAAGCTTCCCGAATCTTGGGCGCATCCGCCACCATCTGATCGGTAATGGAGGTCAGTGCTGTAATTTCCGGCGGAATGGGACATTCCGGGTTGACAAAGGTATCAAACACATCCACCACAGCACCATTCCGGATCTTTACGGCACCGATCTCCGTAATTTTACAGGTCTGCACGGAAAGTCCCGTTGTCTCAATATCGAACACCACCGCCGTGTCATCCAGAGAACCCGAGCAAACGCCCTTCAAAGCACTGGCGGTATCATTGACAAAATACGCTTCCATGCCGTAAATAACCTTTTGCCCCAGTTTTTCGGAGGCAAGCATGGCATCCTGATACCCCTGTACGTTCCCGTGGTCGGTAATTGCGACGGCTGGGTGTCCCCACGCCTTCGCGGTCTTGACGGCAACATCGGGCGGAATCAGGGCATCCAGCGTTGACATCATGGTATGCAGATGAAGTTCAACCCGTTTGACCGGCGCCTGATCGGAGCGGCCGATCTTTTTGATCTGCGCAACATCGGAGAAAGAAAAAGTCAGGTCCGGGTCAACGCGATCCTTGCGTGTTTCGTGCTTGCAGTATCCACGAAGCGCCAAAACCGCTCCGTTTTTTACAACCGAACAGATCTCGTCCGCCGCTTCCGGCGTCTGCCCATACAGCCGGCATTCCAATGAGGCATTGCCGTCCGTGATGTAAAACTGAATATTGAACTTATCGCCCGCACGCGTCGCTTCTCTGCTGAATCCGAACACCTCGCCGAAAACAATCAGACCTCTTTGCGGCTTCTGTACCCATGCAAGCGGCGTAGGTTCCAACGGAAACGGCGTACCGATCACGAACGACGCCGAAGAAATGTCGAATACGGTATGCCCGATCCGGCATAACCCGTTTTCGATGACCGGCTTTACGTCCTCATCCGGCGACAGCGTGGGCACACGCTTCAGAACAGGCGCATTTTCATCAACCTGCTCCTGCTGCGGTTGCGGTGAGACGCGTGCGCCGGCACTTTCTCTCTTTTGTGCCGCCAGAATCGCCTGATCCAGTTGCTCCAGATCGCGTGCAAGACTTTCCGCATAGGCATCACCGAGACCATCCGTATGCCGGATCGTGACCTTGATTTTCCGCCCAAACTCGCTGTACAGAATTTCCTCCATCACCTGCGGAGTCCGGGCATCCTCCATCAAAGCGATCCCGGCATCCGCAACGGGAATATCCACACACAGGGTTTCCGCTTCCGCGTTAAACTCATAACTATAACGCTCAAAAAAACCGCGCGCGACAATTCCTGTCACCTCGGTTTCCTTCAGCAGCTCCGGTATGTACGAATCGTCGAGCGTCTGCGGCGGATAGTGCGGCAGTAACTTGAACCAATTCAGATCGTAAGCCTTTGCAATTTCTTTTTCGATCCGGTATAAAAGCTCCTTTTCCACCGGAGCCGGCAAAGAAAGCGAAACACGCGCAAGGCGGTTTTCACGATCCGCATCGACCCGCAAATCCTCCGCACAGTCCAAAAGGCGTGCAATCTCTTCCTCCGGATGATATTTTCTGAAAATCTCCAGAAATTTCTTTCCCATTTTTCCGTATCCGTTTCTTTTTTCTAAAGCAAGCGTGAGATGCGGTGATTTCCGCCGTTCCTTCTGCTTCTGTTTCTCTGTTCAATCAATCGTCTGATCTCTGATTATCAGGTCAGATCTGCAATTTTGCGGATTTCCGCAATCAAAGCGGGAATAATCTGCTCCTCCGGTATTTTCCGGAGAACTTCTCCATGCCGAATCAGCACCGCCTCGCCTTTTCCGCCTGCGATACCGATATCCGCCTCCCGTGCCTCACCGGGACCGTTTACAATACATCCCATCAATGCCACACGCAAAGGAAGCCTGTCCAACCCCTGCCTATGTGCCGCCATCCGGAATTCCTCGACAAGTCTGATCAGATCAATTTTTGTCCTGCCGCATGTCGGGCAACTGACAATATTCATGCCCCTCTGACCGTCGATTTCCATTGCGTTCAGGATTTCATGAGCTGCCGCAACCTCCGCAACCGGATCCTCGGTCAAAGACACCCGCAAGGTGTCTCCGATGCCGTCGCATAAAAGCGAACCGATTCCGGCGGCACTTTTGATACGCCCTTGTGACCCGCTTCCCGCTTCCGTTACACCAAGGTGGATGGGATAATCACAGCATCCGGCAACCAACCGGTTGGCATTGATCATCTGTCTGACCCCGGATCCTTTGATAGAAATAACCGTGTCGTAAAAACCGAATTTTTCCAAAAGAGCCACATGGTAGCAGGCGCTCTCACACAGTGCCTCAGGTGTCGGCGCCCCATACTTTGCAAGAATATGCTTCTCCAGCGATCCGCTGTTGACCCCAATGCGAATGGCAATGCCGCGTGCGCGGCAGGCATCACATACCGCGCGCACACGCTCCTCATCACCGATATTGCCGGGGTTGATCCGGATTTTATCCACACCGTATTCTGCACAACGCAACGCAATCCGGTAATCAAAGTGAATATCGGCAACAATCGGCACATGAACATCGTGTTCCTTCAGAAACAGAACGGTTTCTGCCGCCTCTTCATCCGGAACCGTCAATCTGACCATGTCACATCCCGCTCTCTCCAAAGAAAGAACCTGGGACAGTGTCGCCTCCTTGTCGTGCGTATCCGTATTGGTCATGGACTGAATGACAATCGGTGCATGTCCGCCGATCACCAGACCGCCGACCCGGACTTCTCTTGTTTTTCTCCGTATCTCGTTATAATTCATGTTAAAACAAACCTATTACATCCTTAATTGTGACAAATACCATCAGTAAAAGCAATAAAGAAATCCCCACAAAATTGATTGTACCGATGACTTCCTGCTTCAAAGGCTTTCTGCGAACGCCCTCAATCAAAAGGAAAAACAACTGTCCGCCATCCAACGCCGGAAAAGGAATCAGATTGAATACCCCCAGGTTCATGGTAATCACCGTAAAAAGATACAACAGCGTTGTGCCGCCGCTCTTGACCGCGGTTCCGATTTGCTTTGTGATTCCGACAGGTCCCGACATGGCGTTCAAACCGTATCTGCCTGTCACCAAATCAATCAGGGAGTCCCAGATCATTTTAACCGTCGAAAGAGATCTCCAAAACGCGTTTTTACACAACGTTCCGAAGTCCCCCTGAATCCCGTAGAACTTGAAATCATAGTTACCGAAGACAACTCCCGTCTGATCATCCTTCAGAATCGGAAATACCACATTTTCAAGCTTTACACGCTGTCCGTCTCTCATAACCAGAAGATCGGTCGTTGCATATCGGTCATTGACAATTTTGGTGTTATTCATAATCTCATACACCACCTCATCGCCGGTATGCACATATACATTACCGACCTTTAGGATTTCATCATCAATCATGAGACCGTATTTGGAAGATTCGGCACCGTCCTGAAACTGGGCAACCGTGGTAGATGCCAGCGGCGATCCGTTTGCAACCGTCAGCGACACCATCAAAAACATCGAAAGGAACCCAAGCAAAATATTCATTGCCGGTCCCGCAAGAACAACAAGAATTCTCTGCCAGACTTTTTTATTGCTGAAGGCGTTGACATCGTCGGACGCCTCATTCTCTCCTGCCATGCTGACATACCCACCGATCGGGAGCATACGCAATGAATATCTGATACCGCTCTTTTTCGCGACCCGCGAAACAATCTTCGGTCCCATGCCGATTGAAAATTCATTGACCGTCACACGGAATGCCCGTGCGACCAAGAAGTGCCCCAATTCATGGATCAAAACCAAGGAGCCGAAGATCAAAAGTGCAATCAGAATATAAAACACCGTACTGATAACAATCACCCTTTCTTCTTTGCAAATGCGGAAGGCGGCGGTTCGATTATTTTTCAAAACAGCCAACGGACCGTCCTCCGTTAAGGCTTCACCGCGTAATTCCGTAGTCTTTAATCAATTCGCCTGCAACGATCCTTGCCGAACGATCCGCGGCAAGGATTCCGTCCAAAGTCTCCTCCCGGCAAGCAGCATCCAATCGCTGCGTCGTTTTGATCACAACGTCGGAAATCTGCAAAAAGCCGATTCTGCCATCAAGAAATGCCGCAACCGCAATCTCGTTTGCCGCATTGACCACTGCCGGCAAGGCACCGCCGGCATGAATGGCGTCAAAGGCAAGCTGCAGAAGCGGGAACGCATCTGTGTCCGGAACGCCAAAATGCAGTTGTTTCAACTGTCTGAAATCCAACGGCTGGCAAACGCCGCTTTCGCGATCCGGATAAGACAGCGCATACTGCACACAGTGCCGCATATCCGGTACCGCAAGCTGTGCAATTACACTGTTATCAATATATTCCACCATGGAGTGAATTATACTTTCCCGTTGAACCACGACCTCCACTGCCTCCGGCGGCACGCCGAACAGGTGTACTGCCTCAATCACTTCAAATCCTTTGTTCATCAGCGTTGCACTGTCGACCGTGATTTTTGCTCCCATCTTCCAGGTCGGGTGCGCCAGCGTTCGCTCCGGCGTCACATCGGCAAGTTGCTCACGGGTGTAACCGTAAAAAGGACCGCCGGACGCCGTCAGCAAAATGCGCCGTATTTTTTCCCGCTTTTCTCCGCGCAGACACTGGAAAATAGCACAATGCTCGCTGTCAACCGGCAATATACGGACACCATGCTGTTTGGCACGGCGCATTACAATCTCCCCGGCAACCACCAAAGATTCCTTATTTGCCAACGCGACATCCGTCCCGCTTTCAATCGCATCCAACGTACTCTGCAAACCAGCCTCACCGACGATGGCATTCAGAACAATTTTTCTCTCTCCGTTGTCAACCGCTGTCTGCTCCCGGATCAATGCGGTAATTCCTTCGCTCCCGGCATAGACCCGAATACCGGTATCCGCCAATCGGATGCGCAAATCGTCTGCCGCATCGCGATCCGACATTGCACACGCGCGTGGGCGAAACAGGCGTGCCTGCTCTTCCATCCGTTTGACATTATTTCCGGCAACAAGAGCGCAAACCTTCGTCCCCGTGCGCAGGGCAACATCCGCAGCCTGCTCGCCGACAGACCCGGTGGAACCCAACAAAATCAGTTCTTTATCTCTATTCTCCATCATTCTATGTAAAAACCATCAATAAACCAGCGGAACAAATACGATAAACGCGGCAAAGACTACGGCAACCGCCATGGCAGAATCAAAACGATCAAGAATCCCGCCGTGTCCCGGAAGAATTCTGCCATAATCTTTGATGTGATACTGCCGTTTGATCAGAGAAAGCAGCAGATCCCCGATCTGACCGACCACCGTCATCAAAAAACCTGCCAGTGCAAGTAAAATCAGGTGGAAGGATGCGTCAAAGAACCAGTTGACAACTGCCCCGTAAATTACGACAGCCACCGTACCGAACAGGCTTCCGCCGATACTGCCCTCTATCGTTTTCTTCGGACTGATTTCCGGACTCAGTTTATGCTTGCCGAACAGCATCCCGGAAAAGAGCGCAAAAACATCCGTCACCCACGCGCCAAGGAAAACAACTCCCCAGATGTACTTTCCATAGCGTACACAGGACAGGTATACAATACACGACATTGCTCCGATTATGTAAAAACACAGAGCAAATGCAGTCATAATCTGCTCGGTCGTCAGAGAATGATGCGCAAACAATGCAACCCCAAACAGATATAGGAGCAATACCAGCGTCATGAACAGATAGCACTTTGCCACCTGTGCGCCGTTTTCCATCAGCTCGCCGCCGTAAATGGTCATTCCCACCGGCATGACTGCCGCATACAACAGAATGGGAACCGATAGATAAAGCTTCCGGTGTACGCCAAGACAACGTAACATTTCAAAACAGCCGATCATGGCAACCAATGAAAAAACTCCGCCGAATACCGGAGTTCCGGCAACAAAAAGCAGTCCGATCAGAACAAGTACAATCGCTGCTCCCGTTAAACACCGCTTCAACATGACAGTTCAGATTCCTTTCTCATAACTTTCCGACACCGGCGCCGGAATCGGTCGGCACTCTACCGTAATTGCGCTTTCGCGCGCAAAACTCACGGACTGCCACATCAACATCTTTCCCTGACATGTCAGGCCACAAAGTGTCTGTAAAACAAAATTCAGCGTACGCACACTGCCACAGAAGAAAATTTGAAAGGCGCTTTTCCCCGCCCGTGCGGACAATCATATCCGGGTCCGGTATCCCTGCAGTATACAGCGCATCGCTGATCTGCTGTTCGGTCGGATGCGTAATCCCGTTCGCCATCAGGCGCTCGTACGCCTGTACCAATTCATGCCGTCCGCCGTAATTCAGCGCAATCTGCAATTGCGACGGCATACCAGCGCTGATCTCGTCCAATTGCCGAATCTTCTCCAACTCCTGCGCGTCAAAGACAGAAAGATCTCCGATCATACGCACATGGCAATTGTACTTTTTATAATCGCGCAGGCTCTCGTCAAGATAATCGGAAAGCAGTTTCATAATGGAATCCACTTCCTTTTTCGGTCGTCTCCAATTCTCGGTTGAAAACGCATAAACAGTAATATATTCAATTCCTATATCACTGCAATACTGCGCAATTTTCCGGAATGTAGATGCGCCGATGCGGTGCCCGTAATTTCTCGGCATCCCGCGCTTTTTTGCCCATCTGCCGTTCCCATCCATAATAAACGCCAAATGCTTCAATCCGGACTCTTTAACCGCCTCACGGATACTCGGTTCCGATACTGCCATATCGTAATCTGCCTTTCCTGTTCCTGATTTGTAAATCGGGCTGGTGCACCTATCCTGTGCACCAGCCCGATCGCACAGTACCAACATACTGCGTGACAAAAATCTTCTCAGACTTTCATAATCTCCTGCGTCTTCTTCTCGATGATGGAATCCACAAACTTGATATTTTTGTCGGTGATATCCTGAACACTCTTTTCCGCGTCTTTCTGATCGTCCTCCGTCAGAATTCCGTCCTTTTTCTGCTTTTTGATCTCGTCGTTTGCGGTTCTGCGCAGATTGCGGATAGCAACCTTTGCCTCCTCGCCCAGTTTCTGAATCTGCTTTGCCAGATCGTGACGCCGCTCCTCACTCAGTTGCGGGAATACCAGGCGGATGTTTCTGCCATCGTCCACCGGTGTGATTCCGACGTCGGACGCAAGCAACGCCTTCTTCATCGCAGCCAGCGTCTTCTGGTCATACGGCGTAATGGTAATGGTCCTTGCATCCGTCACGGAAACCGATGCCATATCCATAATCCGGGTTTCCGCACCGTAATATTCAAAGTACACTTTGGAAATCACCGAGGTATTGGCAAGGCTTGCGCGGATGGTGGAAAGTGTCTCCTCCAGGTTGGAAAGTGTTTTCTTGATTTTCTGTTCAAATTCTTTGGTATCGTATTTCATGTCAGTTTTCAGCGCCGATGCGCGCCTTCCTTTCTATGTTTTTGCATTTTGGAATCCAGCACGTGTTCAGGGGTGCATTTTGGTGCCGACCGGTTCTCCCATAACGGCACGGTAAATATTCTCCGGATCTTTCAGAGCAAAGCCGTAAGCGTCAATGTGGTTATCCATGCAGAAGGACACCGCAGTCATATCAAAGGCACGCAGATCCCTCTCGATGATTTCTTCGTAAGTGATATCGTAAATCGGCTTTGCATCCGGATTTTTACGCGGGTCGGAATCATAAAGATAATCCACATTTTTCGCCATCAGAATGGCATCCGCACCAATCTCCGCCGCGCGCAGAGCGGCAGCCGTATCCGTCGAAAAATAAGGTGCGCCAAGTCCGCCGCCGAAAATTACGACGCGCCCGGCAGACAACGCTTTGTCCGCGTCACGCGAAGTATAGTGGTCGGCAAACGAATGCATTTCGACCGCCGTCATCACCGCGGTATCGATGCCGCAGCGCAAAAATGTATCCTGCAGGGCAAGCGCGTTAATGACCGTTCCCAGCATTCCCATATGGTCCGCACGGCAACGGTCCATGTGAACGCCCTTCGCGCCGCGCCAAATATTGCCGGCACCCACGATGATACCGATCTGCACACCGGCGTCCAGGCACTTACGGATCACCGCAGCCACGCGTTCTATAAAAGTAAAATCCAAAATACCGTTTCCTCTGTCCTCCGGTGCAAGTGCTTCTCCGGACAGCTTCAGAAGAATTCGTTTATAAACGGGTTGTTTGTCCATATTCGGTTTAATTCCCTTCTGCTCTCAATATACCGTTACCTATTTTACTACATTTCCGACCATTTGTAAACAGGTAATCGGAATGTTTTTTGCTTTTTTCTTGATTTTTGCCTTTTCCCATCCCGAAAGGTCCGGAACCGCTCATAAAAAATGCGGTTTCCACTTGACAGTTATCACCGCAAAAGCTATAATAAACCGGAACCCAACCACAGCAGTCAGAAAGGAGATCTCAAAATGTCAGATATCAACCGGACAAAAAAATATGATATTGCCACCTACATCTGGCCCGCATATACGGGTGACGAACCACGCTCACGTATGTTCTGGCACGAAGGAATCGGCGAATGGCAAAGCGTCAAAAATGCGGTACGCAAGGACAACGGGTATCTGTTTGACAGAAAACCGCTCTGGGGATATGTCAATGAAGCAGATCCGTACATCATGGAAAGTCAGATTCAGTGTGCATGCGACCACGGAGTGAATGTGTTTATCTATGACTGGTACTGGTATGACCACCGCCCGTTTCTGGAGCAGTGCCTGGACAACGGCTTTCTCGGCGCGAAGAACAATGGACAGATGCGTTTTTACCTGATGTGGGCAAATCACGACGCAAACCATCTTTGGAATATCGACCTCTCCGATACCTATGGAGATATGGTCATCTGGGAAGGTGCCCAATCACCTGCGGAATTTGAAATCATCACCGACCGTATCATTGCCAAGTATTTCAGCCACCCGTCCTATTACCGAATCGACGGAAAACCGGTGTTCATGATCTATGACTTAGTCAACCTTTGCAAAGGCCTTGGCGGGGTCAGTGCCGCGGCAGATGCACTCCGCCGCTTCCGCGCAAAATGCGAGAAGGCAGGTTTCCCGGGATTACACCTTCAGGCGGCTGCATGGGGGATGAACGGCACAAACCTAAGCGGTGTCGATACCAACGGCGGGCTTTCACATGCGGATTTTGACAGTCTCGGGTTTGACAGCATCACGCACTACCAGTACGTGCATTTTACTTCCATGAACCGAGATTACCTTGACGTCCTGCACGACGTAGAAAAACAGTATCAGTTGATTGACAACACCTACCGTCAGATTTATTTTCCGCACGTTTCGGTCGGATGGGACAACAATCCGCGTTTCCGCAATTTTGTTGATCATATCACGAAGAACAATACCCCGGAAAACTTTGCACATGCGCTCCGCCTTGCCAAGGCGTATGTTGACGCTCACCCGTCACAGCCGCCGCTGATCACCGTCAACAGTTGGAATGAGTGGACAGAATGCAGTTACCTGGAGCCGGACAATCGGTACGGTTACGGTTATCTGGATGCAATCCGCCACGTCTTTTGTGATTGACGGAAACGGGACAGACAAAAAAACAGGGGCTGTGCTTGCCCGCACGGACAAAACGGTCCCTATCTTTCAAAAAAATCAAAATTACTATTGACAAATGCGCAGATACGCGTTATAATGGTAATAATCATGGGGGAGTAATTTGCGCTCCGGCGTGGCAGGTCAACAATCTCGTCCGTTCTGCGGTCTGGCTTGCCTTAACAAATGAGACTCATGTATGGCAAGTGCCGTATGTGAGATGAATCCTGTTGCATACGGTTTGCCGTATGCTATTTTCTTTTTCAGGAGGTTTTTTATGGATTCGATCAGCAACAAACCGCAAGGCGGCACGCCGCAAAAAGACACCGAACAGTTCTTTTATACCGCCGGACGGGAGCAGGTGATTGAACACCTGCAATCTACGCATGAAGGACTGTCCACCGCACAGGCAGAAGAGCGCCTCACGCAATACGGCAAAAACGCTTTGCGTGAAGGAAAGAAAAAGAGCCTTCTTGCCCGCTTCCTTGCCCAGTTCAAAGACGCAATGATCATCATTCTGCTGATTGCCGCTCTGGTTTCCGGTGCCATTTCCATTTGGGAAGGAAAGCCGGAAGAATTGTTTGACAGCGGCATCATTCTCCTGATCGTCATTATCAATGCCGTGATCGGTCTGATTCAGGAAAACAAGGCAGAAAGCGCCATGGAAGCCCTCAAGGGAATGAACAAGCCCTTCTCCAAGGTTTACCGCAACGGGAAGGTTGAAACCATTCCCAGCGATCAGGTGGTTCCCGGCGACGTGGTCCAGCTGGATGCCGGCGATATGGTCCCCGCCGATATGCGTATTCTGACCTCGGCATCTTTGCAGATTGAGGAATCTGCCCTGACCGGTGAATCGGTTCCGTCCGAAAAGCATGCCGATGCGGAGGTCAAAGCGGGTGCGCCGCTCGGCGACCGCAAAAATATGGCGTACAGCGGAAGTACCGTTACCTATGGCCGCGGCACCGGTATCGTCACGGCAACCGGGATGAAAACCGAAGTCGGAAAAATCGCGGATATGCTCTCCGAGGATGACAACCAGGCAACCCCGTTGCAAAAACAGCTTTCCAAAACAGCAAAGGTTCTCAGCATCATCATTCTCGTGATTGCCGCTGTCATTTTTGCCGTCACCGCTCTGCGCGACCCGTCCGTGGACAATATCATTGCTTCCTTTATGACAGCGGTTGCCATCGCGGTTGCCGCCATTCCGGAAGGTCTGCCTGCCGTGGTAACCATCGTGCTTTCCATGGGCATGCAGAAAATGAGCAAGCGCAATGCCATTGTCAAAAATCTGCCTGCCGTGGAAACGCTCGGCTGTTGTCAGATCATCTGTTCGGACAAAACCGGTACGCTGACGCTGAACCGCATGACCGTCAAGGAGCTTTACTACGACGCCTCGGCAATCAAAGCGGAGGACGCATTACATGCTTCCGATGCCGATGTTCTGGTACGCACGCTTGCACTCTGCAATGACACCGTACAGAACGACGACACCCTGGTCGGCGACCCGACCGAAACCGCACTGGTACGCTATGCAATCGACCGCGGAGCGGTATACGCTGATCTGCTGAACGAGTGGAAACGGGTGGACGAACTTCCCTTTGACTCTGTTCGTAAAATGATGACAACGGTCAACCGGAATGCGACCACCGGTCAGCGCGTCGCCCACGTCAAAGGTGCGCCCGATCTGCTGCTCGCGCACTGTACTTCTGCCATGATCAACGGCAAAAAGGTTCCTATGTCCGACGAACTGCGCACGGACATTGTTGCGGCAAACAAAGCCATGGCTGACAAGGCACTGCGTGTGCTTGCCGCCGCCGTCAAGGAAGACGTCCCTGCCGCGCAGAACGACGCTGACAAGGCGGTATGGGAAACCGACCTGACCTTTGTCGGGCTGGTCGGCATGATCGACCCGCCGCGCCCGGAGGTTAAGGACGCCGTTTCAACCTGCAAACGCGCCGGTATGCGCCCCATCATGATTACCGGGGACCATAAGGACACCGCCGCTGCCATTGCCCGTGAAATCGGCATTCTGGACGACAAGCACAAGGTCATGGAGGGTGTGGAAATCGACCGGTATTCGGATGAAGAATTTGCAAAAATCATTGAAGACTACGCTGTATTCGCCCGTGTTTCTCCGGAAAACAAAGTCAAGATTGTACGCGTATACAAGTCACTGAACAAAGTGGTTGCCATGACCGGTGACGGCGTCAACGACGCACCTTCCATCAAACGTGCGGATATCGGCATCGGCATGGGAATTACCGGAACCGACGTTTCCAAGGGCGCCGCGGACATGGTGCTTGCGGACGACAACTTTGCCACCATCATCGGCGCCGTAGAGGAAGGACGTAAGCTGTACGACAACATCAAAAAAGCTACGCAATACCTTTTGTCCGCCAACATCGCCGAGGTTCTCTGCCTGTTCATCGTCAGTGTGATTCTGGGCGGCGAATTTCTGACGCCTGTCATGATTCTGTGGATCAATCTGGTCACAGATTCCCTGCCTGCGCTCTCGCTGGGAATGGAAAGTGCGGAACGCGACGTCATGGCACATCAGCCGCGAAAGAACGGCGGTAGCCTGTTCTCCGGTGAAACAGGAATCAACATTTTCATCCAGGGCTTCATGCAGACGGGACTTGTCCTTGCTTCCTACTTCCTTGGTGATCTGGTGCTCGGCAACGAACACATCGAGGCAATGACCATGGCGTTCCTGACACTCTGCTTTATTCAGTTGTTCCATTCCTTCAACATGAAATCCTTCCACACAACGCTGTTTACAAAGAAAATGTTCGCTAACAAATGGCTGAATGTATCCTTTATCGTCGGCGCCTTGCTGACATCGGCGGTTGTGCTGATTCCCGGACTGAATACCCTGTTTGACACCGCGCACATCAACCTTGTCGAATGGGGCGTTGCGCTCGGCTGTGCGGTGATGATTATCCCGCTCGTAGAAATTCAGAAGGCGATTCTCAGGGCACGCGAAAAATAAAAACGGCATCTCTGCCGCACAATAGACTTGGGGGAGTTGTTGACTCCCCCTCATTTTTTCAGTTTTCGTTCTCCCGTTTGCGATAGTACCGGAATAAACTCAGATGCTCCTGCCGTTCCCAGTGCGGCAAGAAGAAAAACAATCCGATCTCCAAAAGGACACAAATACCGACAACGAGCGGAAAAGATAATCCGCTGTAAGAAATGCGCTCAATATTGAGAATCGCATTGTTGTAATACAAATTACGCAAAAGGTACGGATATACCAACGGAGGAAGCAGCAAAAGTTGGGCTCCTAAGCAGCACGGTCGGTTCCAAACAAACAGACGGAACCGGCGCTTCCTGGCATTGCAAGACTCCGACGTCGGCGGCAACGTATAGCAGCGCAGAGCGGTATACGCCGTAAAACCGGTGTAGAACAGCGCCGCGAGCAAAAACAAAACCACCAAAATGTCCAGTATGGCAATTCCCACCACAAACATCCGCTCATTTGCCTGCCCGCTTCCCGCATTGTTTGCAAGGCGGCGCACATACCCCCAGGACTCGCCGATCAAGCCGAACAGCGACTGCGGTCCGCGCACGCCGGTTTCTCCGGGATACAGGGTCGCATCAAAATGAAAATACATACTCGGTATGAACCCGGAAACAACGGCAAAACAAGTCAGAAGGAACGGCGCGCACTGCCCGGCAAGCGTCAGCGGACGACGCCATTTTGCACGGGATATCCCTGTTTCATCATTCATTTTTTTCATCATCAGCGCATATCCTCACCGGAAAAGCCGAAGGGAAAAAGTTCTCCCAGGCGCAATGTACGGATTTCATCGCCAACACCGCCAAGATGGACAAGAAAGGTGTCCGGGCAGCAAAATTCACGCAAGACCTGCCGGCAAACGCCGCAGGGCAGGAAGAAGCCTGCAATGCTTCCCTGCCTGCCGCCGGCAACCGCAATGGCGGAAAAATCACGTCTTCCGTCGCTGACCGCTTTGAAGATTGCAACCCGCTCTGCGCAGACGGTAGGCGTCAGCGAGGCATTTTCAATATTGCAGCCGGTATAAACCGCACCGTCCGCACAAAGCAGTGCGGCGCCGACCGTGTAGCCGGAATAAGGCGCATACGCGCCGCGCATCGCATCCTTTGCCAACGCAACCAACTGTTTTTCCGTCATTTGCACACCCTCTCTTTTCTTTCCCGCAACGGCAAAGGGGTTCCGGTTGTTTTTCCGTCAACACCAAGCAAGGAAAGCACCGTCGCACCGATATCGGCAAACGTATTCCGTGTTCCGAAACTGTCCGGCATGATCTGTCTGCCGTAAAGAAGGAGCGGCGTATATTCCCGCGTGTGATCGGTTGTGGCGGTATATGCCGGATCACAGCCGTGGTCTGCGGTGATCATCAACACATCCTCATCATGCAGTACGGAAAGAAAACCGGGCAGCCACGCATCAAATGCGGCAAGCGCACGCGCATAGCCGTCCACATCGCGCCGATGACCGTACAACATATCGAAGTCCACCAGATTGACAAAACAAAGTCCCGAAAAATCCCGTTCGGCAAGCTGTTTGGTCACTGCCATACCTTCCTGATTGGAATGTGTGAACATATGATCGGTAAAGCCGCGTCCGGCGAAAATATCATAGATTTTTCCGACGGCGATCACATCCCGTCCGGCTGCTTTCAAAATATCATTGATCGTGTCGCCGGGCGGTTCCAGTGAAAAATCGTGTCGGTTGGCAGTACGGTAAAAATCAGGTGCCGCACCCGCAAAGGGGCGCGCAATCACCCTGCCGACCCTGTCCGCACCGCACAAAAGCTTCCGTGCCATACGGCAGTATTCATACAGTTGCGCTGGGGGTACAAGATCCTCATGTGCCGCAATCTGAAAAACACTGTCTGCCGAGGTGTACACAATCAGCTTGCCGGTGCGCAGATGCTCTTCGCCGTAGTCCTGAATGACCCGTGTGCCGGAATACGGTCGGTTACACAGAATTCCCCTGCCGGTTGCCGCGCAAAAAGCATCCAGAATCCGATCGGGAAAACCGTTCGGATAGGTTGGCAACGGTGTCGGCGAAAACAATCCCGCGATCTCCCAATGCCCGATTGTGGTATCCTTTCCCGCAGATGCTTCCCGCATCCTTGCGGTTGCGGCAGTCGGTGTATCGGTTTTCCCAAGAAAATCCAGTCCGTCGATATTGCCGTATCCCATTTGCCGCAGATGATCCATGCAGAAATACGGCGAGCGTGAAACAGACCGGATGGTGTTGACTCCGAAGTCTCCGAATGCGGCGGCATCCGGTGCTTCCCCGGCGCCGACGCTGTCAAGAACAATCAAAAATACCCGTTTTGCCTTCATACCGATTCCGTCTCCCCGGACGCCTCACACGCCACCGCCGTCCGAAGCGCGATCTCGATCATCTGCGTAAAAGCGGTCTGCCGTTCCTGCGCAGTTGTATCTTCGTGGGTAATCAGGTTGTTCGATACGGTGCACAGGGCAAGCGCTTCTTTTCCCGCACGCGCGGCGTTCATATAAAGCGCCGCCGCTTCCATTTCCACCGCCATGACGCCCATTTTACTGAAGGCAAGCACATCCGAGGGTGTATCATCATAGAACACATCCGCGGACAACAGATTGCCGACGTAATAACGTGCCCCGCTCTTTTGCGCACAGTCAACCGCGGTTCTCAGAAGATCAAAATCGGCGATCGGCGCATAGGTTCCCGGCAGATGGTACTGCTCCGCATAGCGCGAAGTGGTACATGCGCCCATGCCAAACACAATGTCATAGCATTTGATGTCGGGTCTGATCGCCCCCGCGGAGCCAATGCGGATAATCCGGTCCACATCAAACAGGCGGAACAACTCGTAGCTGTAAATACCGATGGAAGGCATTCCCATACCGCTTGCCATGACGGATATACGTCTGCCCTGATAGGTTCCCGTATACCCCTGAATACCGCGGATATTGTTAAAAAGAACCGGATTCTCAAAAAAGTTTTCCGCAATAAACCGGGAACGCAAAGGATCTCCCGGCATCAGAACCGTTTTTGCGATCTCCTGTGGCGCCGCTTCAATATGCGGCGTTGCAATTTTATGATCAGCCATTTTCTGGATTCTCCCCTCTCCCCTGTATCGGGGAAACCTTATTTTTTCTCGGTCCCTTCCATGAAGTACGACGCCTCCATGTCCGCGCAACACAATCCGAAGGCGAGCGGAAACATCTCAAGCGCTTTGCCGACGTTGCCCGGATCGTCCGTTGTGGAAAATCCCATATGATACCGGATGGCAAATGCCTCATCCCGCGTCAGGCGCATATATCCGGATACAATGTACACCGATTTTTCGCCATGCCCGTAAGGAAGCGTATCCTCAATGGTAAAATAGGGGACGGATTCCCATTTTCCCAATGCGTTTTTGGCATTCCGGTAACTGAGCTTATAGAAATTGACCTTGCACAAATCGTGCAGAAGCGCCGCAATGGCAAGACTCTCATCCGGATAAGAGACGCCGTACATCTCACGCATCCGGGGACGCGCCATAATGTCCACCAGGCAATCATAAACATTCAGACTGTGCTGGCAGAGTCCGCCCTCATAGGCACCGTGAAAACGGGTGCTCGCAGGCGCCGTAAAAAAGTCGCAACTGTCCGAGCAGAGATAGCTCAGCAGCTTATCTGCCCCTTCCCGCTGTACTTTATCGTTGAAAATCGAAATAAACCGCTCTTTGTTTTCCTGTATTCCCATAAAAGTTCTCCTGTTTTTTCTGCTTACTCAGGCATCAAATCCTTCAAAACAATCCATTCCGCACAAACGGATCGCCTCGGTATAGCGCGCATAATCAACCGCAATCAGATTTGTGACATAGTGATTGTATCCGTCAACACCATCGCCGGTCCACCGGATCAGTCGGAAGGACTTTTCCCCGGTCTGCACAGGCGTCTTTGCCACACATACGGAGGTATCGCCCGGCACGGTTGCTTCTCCCTGCGCCAGAACCGCTCCGGTCAGGGGTTCCGTTACCGTATAGGCAATATGCACGCTCTCCGGGGTATCGTTGACCGCGTACAGTCCGCACATGCCGTCTACCGGTTCATCGTACATCATGCACACAGGCTGTTGAGACCGCCGGATATAGTGGAATGCCAATTTTTTGCGGCCGTAATAGTCTACAACGGCATCGGAAACCTGGGGCCATCCGTCAATCAGATTCCACCAGATGATGCCGGTACGGCGCCATTTACGCAGACGGAAACGCTCGATGAAATACTTCACTGCCTCCGCCTGGGAGATCTGACTCATCCGGCAAAAGTCCGGAAGGTTGTCCGGCAAATCCCCGAACAGCACACGTACCTGATTTGCCATCAGCCCCGTACGGTAAGAGAACATCCCGTTCGGATCGGCATCGGGACTGGTTCCGTGCAGAATCCAATCGCTCCCAGGAACACCGTTCCGGTCAAAGATAGGCCAAAGCTGTTCTTTGCGGATAAAGGACGAGAGGGACGCCGGTGACGGACACCCGTGATAACCGGTCTCCGAGGCAAAGTGGCAAAGGGAACCCTGATAAAAATCCCCCTTAAAGTAATCACGCGGTCCCCACAGGTGATCCTCTGTCGTCAGCAAACCGGTGCTTACCGCCTTTTCATCAAAGTATGGAGAGCTTGGCAGGTAGGGGCGCACCACGTCGTAGGTTTCCACCGCCTCCTGCAGGATCACGCGGGTCAGTCGGTTTCTGTTCGGATCCCGCATAACCCGGTTCCAGGAATAAGCGTAATCGCATTCGTTGTCCCCTGCCCACAAAACCAGCGCGGGGTGATTGCGCAAACGGCAAATCACCTTTCTTGCCTCTTCACGCAAAAGATTCTGCATACGCGCATCCTGCGGGTACACGGCACATCCCATGCCGAAATCCTGCCAGAGGAGGATGCCGTGCGCATCACACCAATCATAAAAAGCGTCGTTTTCGTAAACGTTGCCGCCCCACAGGCGCAAGGAATTACAACCGATCTCATCCAGAAGCGTCAGCGCGCGCGGCAGATTTTCAATGTCACGGGAATGAAAAGCATCCAGCGGCACCCAGTTGGAGCCCATCCAGAAAACCCGTTTTCCGTTGACAAGGAAGCAAAAGTCCGCTTTCTCGGAACCGTCCTCCACCGATGTGCGGCGCAATTCTACGGTGCGTACGCCGAACAGAACGGTCTGTTCATCCACGACGGTACCGTCACGCTCCAGACGAATCCGCACCCGGTACAAGGAAGGATCTCCGGCGTTTTTGGGATACCAATAACGGCAGTTTTCAATATGCAACGGCAGAGTGTCGCAGGTATGCCACAGTCTTGTCTGCGCGGCAAAAACGGAATCCCCGCAGCATCCCTCTATGTGCAAAAGCAACCCTTCCAGGTTATCTGCGTCTGTCTCAATGTGATAGTAAAAATTGACTTCACCCGTTTTCTTTGCATGGTCAATTCCGACGGTATACAGGTATACCTCCTCCAGGCGCTCTGTCGGTTTTGAAAGCAGCCACACCGGCTTCCAGATTCCCCCGGAAACCGTGCGCGGAATGATATCCCAGCCGAATGTGGACGCCGCCTTACGAAGGGGCAATGACGCCATTTCATAGTGCATGGCATTGCACATGGGTGGCAGAGGAAACTGCCTGCCGTAAATCGTGGAAGGAAGAATATGCACAACCAGTTCGTTTCCGACCGGCTTCAGACAATCCGCACGGAATTCGTGTTCCACCAACATATTCTCCACAAATCCCAGCCGCACACCGTTCAGGTAAATTTCCGCCGCGGTATCGATACCGTCAAAGCGCAAATAGGCTTCACCCCCGTCGTCCGTAAAATCAAAGACCGTATCATACCAAAGATGCAGGGACTCCAATTCCCTTTCCTTTTCGATGTTGCCGCCGAAGAACGGATCCTCAATGATGCCGGCGCGGAAAAGATCCAATTCAAAATTCCCGGGCACTTTTGCCTGCACGCATGGCAAATCGGACGCCTGCAATGAACGGCGGTCAGAAAATGAGAACCCGTTTTTTCTGACCAGACTGTGGTGTGCATAACGCAGGGACCATCCATTGTTCAACTCTGTTTTTTTCATGGTTCATCTCCTTGTCAAAAATTCCGATTTTATTCAATCCCCTGTTATTCAACACTCAAAGTCATGAAAATCCACCTTTTGCGCGGATATGACACGCCTTCTGCTTTCCAATTGCCCGAAGAAAAGGTTCTCTGTCGCGTACTCCGCTTCTCCGCTCTGATTATCATAGGGATCCATCCGGAGATATTTCTTATCCGGCGTAAACGGAACCTGAAATTCGTTGCACGCAACCAGGCGGAACGGATCCAGATTACCAAAGTAGTGCGCATGCTTTTCGGGATCGCTTGTATTCCCGTAGGAAGGATCGCAATACAGCCAGCCGTAAGGCGCAATGTAGAACATCGCCCAATCGTGACTGCCGATATGATCCGGGCGAACCGCGCTGCCCGACTGCCACTTTGCGGGAATTCCAAGACAGCGGCAAAGCGTAATAAAGACAAGCGCCATGGTGCCGCAATCCCCGTAACCGTTCAGCATCACAAATTCCGGAATGTTCTCAATGTAGAGATAATCACGCACATAGGAATAAGATACATGATCACGAATCCAATCGTAAACGCGGCGGGCAAGCAGAAGAGAATTTTTTTCATCGCCCGCGATTTCCTTCGCCACAGCACGGACATACGGTGTAAAGCGGATATGCGGATACTGTTCGCAAAGATACGCCGGCATATCCGGTTGCTGACCGCATACCTTATCCGGGTCAAGCACCGTGTATTTTGCATGATTAACATAGGAAAAACGGACGCTGTACACGGTTTCGGGGACATGAGCAGTTTCAATCATTGCCGTCCGGATGGGACTGTCCGAAATCTGCACCGGATGCGATGACGAGAGCAGGCGGATATCCGATTGCGTTGCACACGCTACCGGATACGGGAACCACAGACGTATCCGCTCACCCGGACGGTCAAACGCCGGCAGAACACGCAGGGTTTCCTCCACCTCGAACCGATAGGCGCATCCTCCCTCTTCCTGCATCAGATCGCAAACCTCCTGCCGAATATCCCGCGGCTTCTCCGCATCGGATGACGCAGGCTCCTGCTCCTTTGCAAATGTGCTGTTCAGATAATCACTGTGTGTCAGGAAAATGTTGGAGAGCGCACCGTTTTCAAAATAGCGGGCGCCGTTCTTCATAATGAAATCGACATTTCCCATACCGATCAATTCGTCAAGCGTTTTTTGGCTCGCTTGCGGATACCGCTCACGCAATCCTTTGAGCATTGCGGCATCATCGGTTTGATAGTTCATCTGCAATCCTGCGGCAAATACGCGCTCGATTTCCAAGCGTTTGCGCAGTGCCATCGGGATCGTCCGTTCCAGCAGGCGATCAATACAGGCAATTTCACCCTCGAAATCACCGTTAAATTTATAAAGATTGACCTCTTGCGGCAGATTGACCGCAAGATAGCAAAGATCCGCAAATGCAAACCCTTCCATCATTTTCCCTCCTCACGATACGACGATACGTTTTTTTGTTCATTGTTTTCATTATAGCACACCGCTGTGGACTTGTCAAATCTTTTTATTGTGTTTTCGTATTGACAATTCCGCAAGAAAATGCTAAAATGAGAATGATAAAGAAATCGGAGGGCGATGTATGGAGAATCTTGGATACTATAACGGAAAAATCGGACTGCTTGAGGAACTGTGTGTCCCGTTCAACGACCGGGTGCATTTCTTCGGAGACGGCGTCTATGACGCAACCTGCGGACGCAATCAACGGATTTACGCCCTTGAGGAACACATAGACCGCTTTTACCGCAGCATGGCAATGCTGGATATTCACCTGGATATGTCGAAGGCAGATCTGGCTGCGTTGCTCCGTGACCTGATATGCAAAGTAGACGCAAGTGACGTATTTGTCTACTGGCAGGCAACGCGCGGCACCCAGATACGGGCACATGCCTACCCGGACGGCATGCCGGCAAATCTGTGGGTCATGATCAAACCGCAAAAAATCAAGGATGTTTATACCCCCATCCAGGCGGTTACAAGACCGGATACGCGCTTTTTCCACTGCAACATCAAAACACTCAATCTGTTGCCGTCGGTCATGTACGCAAAAGAGGCGGAGCGGCTCGGTGTCTATGAAACCATCCTTTACCGCGAACCCGACCGCGTCACCGAATGCGCACACTCCAACGTTTCCATCCTGACGCATGAAGGGGTCTTCCGTACCGCACCGACCGACAATCTGATTCTGCCAGGTATCGCACGCGCAAACCTGTTGCGCGCCTGCCGCGCACTCGGCATTCCGACGGACGAAACACCGTTTACGCTTTCCGAACTGCGCAATGCCGCGGAAATCATCATTTCCTCTTCCAGCGCCTTCTGCATGGTCTGCAATCAGCTGGACGGTTCTCCCTGCGGCGGAGGGGCACCGGAACAACTCAATGCCCTGCGCACATACCTTGTGGACGATTTTATGTCAAAAACAGAATAAACACAGCCCGTGGGGTCGCAGAAGCCGATACCCACGGGCTTGCATTTTATTGCATACCGATTGCAAATAGAATCTTTTCAATCCCTTCACATTCCTGCCTTGTAATCACTACAAAAGTATGATATACTGTGTTTATTATAGGTAGGAGGAGCGACAATATGGAGTTTTGCATCAGGAAGGAGGAAAACGGACTGACGGTGCTTTCCTTTCTGCGTCAGAAGCTGTCGGTATCACAAAAGACCTTGCGGCATTGGAAATACATGGAGAACGGCATCTGCGTCAACGGCGCGCAGGTTTCTGTGCGCTATTGTCTGTGCACAGGTGACCGCCTGACCGTCGCAGACCGGGACAGACCGGCAGATCACGCATCCGACATCGTTCCCTCCGGCATCTGCCCGGACATCCTCTATGAAGATGATGCGCTGATCGCCGTCAATAAGCCCCCGCATATGCCGACGCACCCTTCGCACGGGCACACAGAGGACACGCTTGCCAATGCGATGGCAACCCTTTACCGGGAGCGGGGACTTCCGTTCGTTTTCCGCCCTGCCGGACGGTTGGACCGAAACACAAGCGGCATTGTCGTTTGTTCCAAAACACAGGCTGCGGCGTCTTTCCTCTTTGACGCACAAAGCTCGCATCGCATCCGGAAATGTTACCTCGCCATCCTTGACGGCATCCTGGATGTGTCCCCGGTCGGAACGGAGAGAACCATTATCTGCGGCATCCGGCGCCAGACGGAAAGCATCATTATGCGCACGGTCTGCGACGCGGACCGCGACTCGCCCCAATATGCAGAAACGCGTTACCGGGTTCTTGCAATCTCCCACGATCCGGCCATGACACTGGTTGCCGCAATGCCGCTGACCGGCAGGACGCACCAGTTGCGTGTGCATTTTTCGCATATCGGTTTTCCGATACTCGGCGATGATCTGTACGGCTCGCCGTCAACGTGGATTGACCGCCACGCCCTGCACGCATTTCTTCTGTCAGTTCCCCGCCCCTTTGACGGAGAATATCTGACATTGACCGCACCGCTACCGACGGATTTTTCTGCCTTACTCCCCCGGTTCGGACTGCATACCACACAAGATATGGAGGTACTGATCCATGAAAAACAACTTTTTTCGGGTAAAGAATTCTGATGCTACACAGCTCTCCCGTGCGGAATATCTGGCGCTGGATGAAAATGAGCGTAAGAAATGGCAGCCGTTGAACCGACGGTATGAAAAGCTGCCGTGCGTCTGTTTTGTTTTTTACGGATTGCTTGCGTTTGCGGTGATCCTTTATGTAGTCGCGCTTTTGTCCGTCTCCTTCTCCGACTTTTTCAATCTTTACATCAGCTCTCCCATCCGCATGCTTCTCTCCTACCTGACCGTGTGGATTCCCTTTTCCATTACGGAAATGATTGTCATTCTTTTACCGTTTCTTCTTGTGGTGCTCATCGTATACGCCCTGCATTACCGTTGTGATACCTGGAAATCGGTCGGCATCTTTGTCTTGGAGCTTCTGAGCATTGTTGCGCTGCTGATTTCTCTGTTTGTCATCGGTTTCGGCATCGGCTACCGCAATTCTACCGTCGACAAAAAGCTGGATCTGCAGCGGGAAAAGGTCAGTGCGGAAGAATTGGCGGATACCGCAGATCTGTTGGTAGAGTCAATCAATCGGGAAATGTCGGAGGTTCTCTACCACGACGGCGGTTTTTCCGTCATGCCGTATACTTACCGGGAAATGAACGATAAACTGATTCAGGCATACGACAAATTCTGCGAGAACCACGATTTTCTGATCAACTTTTACAGCCGCGTCAAACCGGTCATGCTGAGCGAGGCAATGTCCTATACCCACATCACCGGACTGTACGCTTACTACACAGGTGAAGCGAATATCAATGTGGATTTCCCGGATTATACCGTTCCCTTTACCGCCGCACACGAACTGGCGCATCAGCGCGGTATCGCACGCGAAGACGAAGCGAACTTCATCGCATATCTCGTCTGCATCGGATCGGACGACCCTTATATCCGCTATTCCGGGTATCTGAACATGTATGAATATGTTTCCTCCGCCCTGTACTCCGCAGACAAAGCGGCATATTCCAAAGCGGCGGCAGCCCTGAACGCTCCCGTTCGCGACGAAATGAGCGCTTACAGTGCGTTCTTTGAAAAGTACCGCAATTCCACCGCCTCTAAAGTCAGCGGAACCATCAACAACACCTATTTGCAAATTCAGGGGACTCCGGGTACCAAAAGCTATGGTCTGGTCGTTGATCTTGCCGTCGCATACCATAAAGAAACTCCCGCAAAGTGACCGTACCCCCCTCACGGGTTGTTCCCCTTACCCTGCAATGTTGTAATCGCATAGTGAAGCGGAATATCATACTGTGCGTGCAACCGATCCATACAGCAGGCAAGCGCCTCCCTGCGTGCACGCCGCATGGAATCCGGTGCGTCCGGAAATAAGGAAAGCTGTACCGGTTGTTCCGAAACCAGTTCCGCGCCGCAAACGCCGATGGAGCGGACAGGTGAACCGTCATGATGGGTGCAAAACAGCTTCATGGCTTCCCGCAGAAGTTCCGGTGCAAGACAGGTCGGTTCGATGCGGCATTGCCGCTCATACCAATGCAGGTCCGTGGTGCGGACACTGAGCCGCACCACACTGCACCGTTTTTCCGCCTTTCGCAGGCGACATGCGACGCGTTCGCAAAGCCCGGCTAATACTGCCTCCACTTGGAGAGAAGTCGTCATATCCCGCGCCAGTGTTGTACTGTTGCTGATGCTCTTGATTTCCTGTGTCGCGCTGTCCGGAACAACCGGCGAATCATCCACGCCGTTGGCGGACTGCCAAAGTGCCAATCCATTTTTTCCAAACAGTGCCTGTAACATATCCGGATCGGCAGTTGCGAGATCCCCGATCGTATAAATACGCGCGTACCACAGCCGGCGTGCCGTATGACGACCGACAAAGAGCAGATTTTCAACGGGAAGCCCCCAAAGCAGCTCCTTAAAATTTCCGGGCGTAATCACCGTCACCGCATCCGGCTTGCGGTAATCACTTCCCATCTTGGCAAACAGTTTATTGTACGATACCCCCACGGAGACCGTCAGGCGCAGTTCTGATCTGATTCTGGATCGGATTTCCTGCGCTATTTTTTCACCGTAATCCGTCCCGTAAAGGAATCCGTTCCCGGTGACATCCAGCCAGCATTCGTCAATTCCGAAAGATTCAACCCGGTCGGTATATTCCGCATATATCCGACGCGCCGCGTTCGAAAGCGCCGTATATTGCTCCATGTCCGGGGGCACAAGCAGCAACGACGGGCACTTGCTTTTCGCAGTACCGATCGGCTCGCCGGTGACAACGCCGGACGCTTTTGCAAGCTGATTTTTAGCCAGGATAATCCCATGTCTTTTGGATTTATCCCCGGCAACCGCCATCGGAACACGCTTCCATTCGGGATGCCCGATGCAGGCAACCGAGGCAAAAAAGCTGTTCATATCCACATGCAAAATGACCCGTTCCATCTGCTTCCTCCCAAAGAACAAATGTTCTTATTCTATTATATACGAACATCCGTTCTCTGTCAAGAGGTATCTTCCGAAAATACAAAAAACACACCCTCTACCGGTGTGTTTTTTGCCCCTTTCAGGCTGATTTTATTTTTTGCTGTATGACTTCAAGAACTCCTCAAGATTTTTCTTGAGAGCCCTGTCATTGCATCTGGAAACCAAAGTACCGACAGAGGAGCTTCCCTTATCCAGTGCAGTCTGGAACATGATGGCGGCAGAATGCCCGAGCGGGAAGAAATGCACATATCCGAAATCATAGACGCGGTGACGGAAAATGATGTCGACCATCTCCGCAGATTCTTCGTCGTTCACGTTCTTTGCTTTGCACACCTTTTCGCGCAAAACATCCGTAACCATGCTGTAGGACGCACTTCCGAGCGCCTCCAGGGTGGCACCTACCATATCGGCATCGTTCACGCTCATCGGAACACAAACCATATCGGCAGAACCGTTGACAAAGCTGAGATACTCGTCGGACACCTCATACTTGGGCTGCGGCAGCACGCCGAACTTATCCGACATATCTTTGAATTCGGCCCGGGAAACCGTGCTCAAGGAGAGCGCCGCGAACAACGCACGACCGTCCGTAAAGACTTCAAACGGTTTGTCGTGAACCGCGACATCCTTTTCGTAATACGACTCGTTGGTAATGAACAGCTCATAGACCTTGCTGTAAACATCTTCGATCTTCTGTGCATTGGCGCTGAAAACCGGCATGTTATCCTCGTCCTTGGTGAATACCGTACAGCCGGATCCATAGAAGAAATTGAAGGGGCTATCCAGATGCCAACTGACAAAACCGTAGAAATCGTCATCCGTGCTCATATTACCGTCACCGTTCAGATCCTTTGTTCTGTCCTTGGTCATTGCAATCATCTGGTCGATGGTCCATTCCCCGTTCTTTGCCATCTGGTACGGAAATTCCATACCGGAATCTGTCATCTTCTTCTTATTGAAAGCAATGCATGCGGAAATCATCATGTTCGCAGGCAGAATATCACCGGCGGTCATATATAGCGTATCACCGATCTGGAACGCTCTGTCCACATTTTTATCCCACCATGGAGAGGAAGAATTGTAATACTGCAAATCATACAGATTCATCAGTCTTCCCTTCATCGCCAATGCAGATGTTCCGAATACCATCTGCGCATACGCGACCTGATAGGTATCCGCACCACCCGTAACGGCATTGTCCACGCTGGTATTCAATGCATCGTAGTCATCTATCAGATGTCCGATGATCTTCACATTCAACCGCTCTTCCACATAGCGGTCACGGTTATACATGGCATCCGCAAGCACATCCGCGCTATCCGTCGTTTTCGGAGCAAGATCCGATTCCAAGTAACCGATGATATTGACCTCTGCACCCTTAAAATCAAGCTGCGGCAGGCTATCCTGCGCACCGTCCGTTGTTTCTTCCGATTTTCCCGACGAATCGGCTGTTGTAGTTTCCCCCTTATTGTCGTCCGGCTGTTCTGCGCACGACAAAAGCAGCGAGGAAAGCATCAGCATCGCGAGAAGTATTGAAAGAACCTGTTTCCAATACTGTTTCATGTTGGTTATTCCTTTCCGCATACAAATTCTATGTATTGCTCTTTTCATTTTAGCACAGCAAGTGTCCCCTGTCAAGAGTCCGCATTCGCCGCATTCCATTTTCCGCACTTTGCCAAAATCACAGCGGAATTTTTGTTGATTTTGACAAACCGCAAACGCTAATCGAGTAGGAGGCTACCCATTAGTTGAGTAGCCGACCTCTCACACCACCGTG